>Ga0114994_10003588_pt1 | contig 11313 bp, 16 predicted proteins | sample ArcticOcean_MG_C_9_FD_87043 | JGI IMG/M metagenome (GOLD analysis project Ga0114994, IMG submission 87043) | Marine microbial communities from western Arctic Ocean - ArcticOcean_MG_CB2_152 | ecosystem: Environmental > Aquatic > Marine > Oceanic | place: Arctic Ocean: Canada Basin | collected... | reverse complement strand
GATAGGTATCCCTGTAGCAGGCGCCAAAAACCTCATCTATGTACTTTTCGCCCCCCTTCCCCTTCCCCTCCCCCCCCTTCCCCCCCTGCTTCACACACTTCTCGTGCACCAGCATACTCAACCCCGCCCTCCTCTTCACGCACTCTTTCTGCTGCCCCTGAATACTCAGCCCATTCCCTCTCATGAACTCCTTCCCCCATCGACACTCGCCGCTCATGTTGCTCGCTCTAATCTCCATGCAAGCAATTTGCCGGCAGCTCGACAGCTGATTTTCGCCGTCCTTGGGAAGCTTGGCTCTGCAAATGTCAACCGAGTGGATTAGCTCGTGAACCAAAGTCTCCTCTACGAAATCGTACCCCCCGGCAGCCTTGCAGTAATTTGCACAAATGGCTATTTCCGGTTTCTTGGTTTGGGAGTCCATCATGAATGCTCCAGACATTGGTGCTGGGCACTTTACGCAGTTTACAAAGCTTTTGAACTCGGGGGTAGGGCAGCCTAGCGATTTGAGAGAGGAAAGCAGAAACTGGACTGTCATGCTACGCGTAGCTGCCTTATCGACCCACTTCTGGCAATCGGCCATTTGCTCCTTTTCTTCCGCCATGAGTGGACCCAAATTTTTTTGGTTTCCTCTCAATCTGAAAACCCTTTATAATCTCCCCTCACCCTCCCTTTATATCCCCTCACCATCAATCACTAATATGCCTATTGACATCAACTACTTGAGAGAATACAAACTCTCTGAATCCCACCCTCTGTGTGGCAAACCAGACATCTTCCGGGAAGCCAATGCGAAGAGATATTTGGATCCCAAGGCCATTGATGATGTCCTAGCTATCGACGAAGAGTGGCGCAGTGCGAGCTCTGATATCTCCACACTTCGTCAAAAAGCTAATGAGATTCAGAAAAATGTGATAGCGCCAGCGAAAAAGGCCAAACTGCCCTGTGAAGAAGCAGTTGCTGAGGTAAAAGTTTTGAAGGAGAAGATTGCATTGCTTGAGAAGACAATCCCTCTCATCGAGGCGAGGAGGGCGAAGGAGCTTAGGCGGGTTGGCAACATTGTCGACGCCGAGGTTCCGTTCAGCAAGGACGAGGACAACGATTCATTGGTGGTGAACCTGAATCCTTTGCCGGAGAATGTCAGCCTGCCTTGCAGAATTGCAGACCTCCAGTCCCCCCCCCCTCCTACCGCCCCCCTCCAGCACGACGAGCTCCTGTGGCGCATAGACGGGTACGAGCCTGCCAAGGGAGTGGCGGTCGCCGGGCACCGTGGCTACTTCTTGAAGAACGCCGGCGTCATGCTCAACCAAGCCCTCATCAACTACGGAATCGCCTTCCTCAGGAAGCGCGAGTACGAGGTGCTGCAGCCTCCGTACTTCATGAACAAGGACGTCATGGCGGGCATTGCCCAGCTCGACGACTTTGACGAGCAGCTCTACAAGGTTAGCGGGAAGACCGACGACCCTGACGGAGGTGAGTTTCGAGTAGCGATGCTGCAATCTACATATTATACACATTATACAAATATATATACAATATACAGTATACAATATACACTATACACTATTTGTGCTAGCTCTCTTCGCTCCCCGACTATTTTGTGACTAACTCGCTTCGTTCTCTTTAGCCACCGAGAAGTACCTCATCGCCACGTCTGAGCAGCCCATCTGCGCCTACCACAAGGGCGACTGGCTCCAGCCGAGCGAGCTGCCGAAGAGGTACGGAGGAATTTCGACCTGCTTTAGGAAGGAGGCGGGGAGCAGCGGGAAGGACATTAGGGGGATTTTCAGGTGAGCTTGGTTTGGTTGAAGACGCGCTCAGCTCAATTGAATTCGTTTGGCTCACTCCCTCCCCCCTGCACAGAGTCCACCAGTTCGACAAGATTGAGCAGTTCGTCGTCACGGAGGATGATCTTGAGGTCTCTTCCGCGGAGCAGACGAGGATGAAGGAGACCGCTGAGGAGTTCTACAAGTCCCTTGGCATCGACTTTCGCACCATTGTGCTCGTCTCGGGCGAGCTCAACGATGCCGCAATTAAAAAATACGACCTCGAAGGTGAGCAACTAACTGCGAAGCGATCGAGCCTTGATGAAGACGAGAAATATATACGAGCCCTACTAAACTAAACGTTTTTCCACTCAATTCGTATTCTTCTGACTCGCTCGCCTCCCCCCCTGCTCCATTAATAATGCTCGCAATTTTCGCTTAATTTCGCTCGGCGCAGGGTGGTTCCCTGGACAGAATGCCTACCGCGAGCTTGTCTCCTGCTCCAACTGTACTGACTACCAGTCGCGCGCTATGGAGACCCGCTGCGGAAACAAGAAGGAGGGGCAAGCCACCGCCTCTTACTGCCACTTCTTGAACTCGACCCTTTGCGCCACCGGGCGTGGAATCTGCTGCGTCTTGGAGACGCACCAGACAGAGACGGGGGTCAAAGTGCCCGAAGTTTTGATCCCGTTTATGGGGGGAATCGACTTTTTGCCCTTCGTGAGAGAAAAAATGGAGCCGAGCGCCGGAGAGAAGGGGGCGGCTAAGCAAAAAAAGAGCGCCCCGAAGAAGGCGAAGAAGGCGGCGGCGGCCGACGTACCTCCTCCTGCCCCAAAGCATAAAAAATGAAGAAAAAGAAATTCAAAATCTATATCTAAATCTAGGCACCTGAACCTTCATTTTTTGTTTACTTTGCTGTGGTTGACCTCCGTGTCTTTTTTGACACAACTGATGCTGCTTTTCTTGGTGTAGTTGTAGTTGTAGTTGTAGTTGTGGGGGTTGTGATTGTTTTCGAAGGCTGCAATATGCCAACTTTCTTACGCGGTGTTGTTGTTGCTGGCGATTTTGTTTTAGCCAGCGTGGAGCTCTTCCGCCTCGCCTTTGACTTTGACGTTGGTGATGGTGATGATAGTTTTAGCGTTGGTTTTGGTTTTGGTTTTGGTGTTGGGTTTGGCATTGTCTCTGTTGCCGCCTGTTCGACTTCTTCTTCCTGCGGCTTATCCACGTTTGTGTTAACCCCCCGAATTTCAAACCCTCCGTATTTCTCATTCATTCTGACAGCTTGGTCAACCAGCGAAAACGAATCGTTTCCAGTATTCAAAAGAGAGATTGTCGATAGGCTCAACCCCCCCTGACCATGACCATGACCATGACCCTCCTGAAGCATTTTTATCAAGTCTGCGCCGAGCGAAGCGAGATTGCGCGCATTTTCAACGAAACACGAGTGCAGCGAGCGAGCAAAAATAGTTGAGTAGGTTAGTTCAGTAGTGGATGTAGCCGTCGTCTACAGCCATTTCGCACGGAGCTTCGTACTCTTCTATCACAAGGCTCGCTCGCTTCGCTCGCTCACCTCTCTGACTCTCTCTAATACGCTCGCTTGAATCCAAGGCGGACTGCAAACTCTCCAGCTCTCGCTCCAATTTCTCGCACTTGTCCTTATACCGCGACATTTCGCTAAGCTTCGTCTTGAGCTCAGCGTTGGTGCCTTGCATCAGCTTGATTTTATCAATTGCAGTGTCGCGTTGGTTGGCAACCTGCGAGAGCAGTTTTTTAATCTTCGGAGTTGTAGCTAAGTCGGCTGTTGGAATTTTCTTTGGAGGCAATGTTGATGATGATGAAGGCGATGGAGGAGGTTGCCTCAATGGCGAAGGGGAGAGAAACGCTGTTGTTGTGGGGTTTTTTTGGGGAGTGTGATGATGACTGATGCGAGATTCGTCTAGTGGGAAGGGACTAGGAGGGGCGGGAGGGGGGAAATCGGCAGCACCGAGGATTTTGTCCATTACGCTCATGCTGCTGTTTGTTGGTATTTGTTTTGTTGGAGTCGGGGTGGAGTTTAACTTTGATTTGAGACGTTGCACATCAGCAGTAAGAGCTGAGAGTGAGTCTTCGAGCTCTTGCCTGCGGGAAGACATGCAAAATATCTTATTATATTTTAGGAAAAATTATAAAATTTAAACTTCCTTTTCCTTTGATAGATACTAGAACGTGATGTTCTAGGAAGACCTTCCTAAATATGAACTCAAAGGTTATGGCACAAGACGAAATTAATCACAGGCTTGCTCAAGATCCACCTGAAGATCAAATACTTGCTCAAGATCCACCTGAAGATCTCCGCGAGTCAGGAGGAGCATCGCGCACTGTCATTGATGCAGAGGCAGCAGCTCAAGATGCTGTCAGTGAAGCCACTTATCAAATAGGGGCCGACGACGAACATGAAGCAATTCCCTCCGGATCGTTTTCAGCCCCCCTAGGTTATTACTTGTCTAGCATTAGGACAATACATGAATGACTTTTTTCTTCTTTCTTTTCTAATTTCATTCAACGAAGTCCCATCTCCTCTCAAACTGCCTCTCGCGGTTTTCTCTCGCTGCTTTTGTCAAAAATTCTCTCATCCCCCGCTTCTCTTCTCCCTGCAACGCCGGGTGCCAAAATCGCAGGAGCAGAATCCCTCTCGCCTCGCTTGAAAAATTGACGACTTCATGCTCGAAGCTGTCATCGAAAATCAAACTTTTTCCTTCTTCCCATTTGCGCCATTCCTCTCCGACGCGGATCTCGCATTTGCCTGAACTCGAGTCAGGCACAATTAGTCCCAGGTGGCACGTTAGCCTGAAGTTCGTGGTTGCGCAGTGAGGCTTTATATGAGTGCCGGGCCGCAGCACGCTGAAGATTATCTCGCCTCCCCCCTGCTGGCACAAATCGACCGCCTGAGGGCAAATTTTTGTTATTAATTCAACCGTTTTCGGTGCCTTCCACCCCTCCTCACCCCGGCCGAACAAAACCACCTCGCTCCAGTCCCCCCCCTCGTCCACGATCTTGTGGTCCTCTGTATTTCCGTGCCACCCCACCTTGCGAAGCCGCCCTTCGACTTGCATGTTACTTTGCAACTCAGCTCGAATAATCTTCCAATTCTCCTTCAGCTTCGCAACGAAGTCGAACTGACTCTTGTCCCACCAACCCTTCGCGGCGAGGTCAACGCTACTATCCTCCACGAACAGGCAATGCATTTGTCCAGCTCGCTGCCAGCCTGCGCTGCCAGCCTGCAAGCCATTATTATGCGCAGGTGCGAGACACGCTACTCGCCGAGCTTCGGTCAGCTCCTGGTTGTCCTCCAGGTGCATAATCCATTCGGTGTACGCGTCGTTCACCAGGGTGTTTGCCTCCTCAATAAAGCTTAAAGTGGTGGCATAATTTAGAGACATTCTAGCGAAATTTATTGCCGATTCAAAAAGTTGAGAAGCTTGGGCGTGGTAATGGGAAAACTCAGGCGTGTCCTTTTGGAAGTTCGTGGACATGTCCGAGTGACAATATGCGACAAAAAGGTTGCGTCTTGCCACGGTCAACAAGGAGGACTCGCTCGGAACGACGGCAAGGTGAATGAGTGAGTCGACAGCAAGAGGAAGGGCAACTAACAACTCGTTTAGTGAAGGGGAAGTTTTCATCAACATAATGAAGGTTTCATATTTGTATTTTTTATATCCCGTTCCTTGCCCTGCAGATCGTGTGAGCATGGACATAAGCAAACGAATGAGTAGTCCTTCCCGTGCTGTGGAGTGTAGGTATTTCACCACGTGTTTTGCGTGATTGATCGTAACGAAGTATCCTTTAAAAAGATTTATTTTTTAAACACAAATTTTGAAATTTGATTTTATAAAAAAATAAGCATAACATGGCCGGAATGCAACCCCCCCTATCCACATCCTTTCACCTAACCCCCCTGGTCCTAGCCTCCGGCTCCCGCAACATAAAATTCGGCTATGCTGGAAATATTTCCCCCTCAATCATAATTCGGAACTTGGTGGGCAGGGAGAAGTATTCCCGGGTGATGGCGAGTGGCGTGGAGGGAATGTCTTCATCGTTTGGAGATAGCAGTCAAAGGAGATGCTTTGGGGCGGAGGTTGAGGACCTTAGGGGCTGTCATTCTATAAGCTACCCCATTGGCTGTAATGGGCACGTGGACAGCTGGGAGGATTTGGAGGCGGTTTGGGGGCACGCGATGAATATTGCGACAGTGGGAAACGAAGAGGGCGACAGCGGCAGCAGCAGCACCAGCAGCAACAACAACAAACTCGACCCAGCCTCCCACCCCCTCCTCCTCCCCACAAACCCCCTCACCCCCCCCTCAACCCTCGAGCACCAAGCCGAGTACTTCTTCGAGACCCTATCCTCCCCCTCCCTTCTCCACGCCGACACTGGCGTCCTCTCCCTCTACGCTTCCGGGCGGACGACAGGCGTCGTTCTCGACGTGGGCGAAACGGGAACGTACGTTAGTCCGGTTTACGAGGGTGAGCGAGCGAATCGGCAGCAAGCGAAGCGAGCGGAGTAGAGTGATTGGAGTGGAGTGGAGTGGAGCGAAGTGGAGTGGAGTGGAGTGGAGCGAAGTGGAGTGGAGTGGAGTGGAGTGGAGTGGAGTGGAGGGGAGTGGAGCGAAGCGAAGCGAAGCGAAGCCACAAAATTGGGAAAGAAAACTCGAAAAAACCTTAAAAGACGATTCACAGAATTTGCACGTCGTAACTCCAAAACGTCATTGATCAAACGCTCACTCAAAAATCAAATAATCGCTTCGCATCGCTTCGCTCGGCGCAGGCTTCGGAATCAAGTTCGGGAGGAGAAGGGGGGGGGTTGGGGGGAGGGACGTCACGAGACGGTTTAGGGAGGAGGTGTTTAATTACGGGAGGGTCGGGAGTGGGGAGAGTTGGAGGGGGGGGGATTGTGGGTTTTTTGGGGGGACGACGGCGGAGTTTGAGCTTCTGTACCAAGTTAAGGAGAAAATTTGCAGGGTGAGAGAATTAGAAAGTGGGCAAGTAGAATCAAACAAAAGCGGTAAAAAAGAGAGAGAGGAGGGTGACAGCAGCAGCAGGAACGACGATAAAAATAAAAACACAATCACAAACACAAACACAAACACGACACCCACCACACCCGCATCATCCTACCTCCTCCCAGACGGAACCCCCCTAACCCTCCCCCAGCACTCCACAACCTCCCCCCTCGAAATCTTCTTCTCCCCCCTCCTCCTCGGCTCCGAATCCTCCCCAATCCCCTCCCTCCTAACTTCCTCCATTACCTCCTGCGACCTCTCCCTCCGCCGAACCCTCTTCGACAACGTAGTCCTCGCTGGGGGGAGCAGCGTCGCCTTTGGGATGCCTGAACGGCTACTGAAGGAGGTCAGGGCCTTGGCGCCGGAGTATGCGAGGGTTAGGATTTTGGCCCCGGAGGGGAGGGAGGGGAGCGATTGGGCGGGGGGGAGTATTCTTGCGAGCTTGAGCACGTTTAGGGACGTGTGGGTTAGTAAGAGCATGTACGAGGAGGAGGGGGGGAGGTGTGTGTTAAATAGGGCGTTATAGGTAGAAAGGTTTGTTTATATTTCGCGTTGGTGTACACATGACCCTGATTTGGACTGTCGCTGAACAACCCCATCGTAAAAAAAGATGCGCTTGGTCGAACCCGCAACCGTGTCCAATTTTGAGCATCTAAAAACGCCGTGCGTTGGAGTTACGGCCGATTTAGTGATTCGGCTATTTTTCCTAACATGGCTTGCTCGATCCCCCCACCACACACTCGGCGCAGTCCCCCAAAAGAAATTAAAAGGCCGCCAAGGCGTGCTCTATCTTTGTTTCAAGCAGGCGCATCTCAGAAAGGTACTGAATCAAATCTTGCTTTGCTTGTCTCCTTTTTCCCTCGCCCCCATCTCCCTCCCCCTCCCCCTCCACCATCTTCTCCCCCTCCTCCGCCAATTCATCGTCAGTTTCCACAACTCTACTAATCTTCAAAAAATCTCCCCCTCCACCCTCACTTCCTCTAACAAGAGCTGTTTTCAGCATGCTGGCGCCGCGCTCTTCACTCTCGTACTCGTTTTTCCACAAGTTGGTGAAAACACTTATTGGGAAGGCGACTACCAACATGCTCAGTAAAATCAGCATGCCCGCGATCATCTCCCCGAACAAGCTTGTTGGGATCATGTCACCGTAGCCCACTGCGCCGAGCAAAGAAGGTGCGTAGTTAGTAGTGGCTCAAATTCTCGTTTCCTCAAAGCTCGCTCGCTTCGCTCGCTCACCTGTTGTGCAAGTGACTATGAACCACCAAAACGCGTCAGGAACCGAATTGAATGGACTTATTTCCTTGACTTCTTTCGATTTCTTGCTGAAGCGCATGTACTGGTAGCTCGGTGGATCGGTGATTTCCGTGTACTCCCAAACCCCCCTCTCGCATTCATATATCAAGCTAGCGAAGATGATTGCACCGAAGGCCAATATCATTGCAAGTAGCTTGAGCGCCGGCGCCGACCGTTTCACTACCCGGATGAACATTGTGAAAGTTTGCGAGTTCCTTCCGAGCTTCACCACTTGGAAGACTCGCGTGATTCGCAGTATCCTCAAGCTCGTGTAGTCAAACGTGAATTGGTTGTACTCGCTTGTCAGGCTGTTCAAATTGATTAGCATGGAAAGGTAAAACGGGGCTAGGCATACGAAATCTATTAGCTGCCAAATGTCCAAAAAAAGAAAGGAAAGGAGCTTCTTGAGGAAGCTTCCAGGAGCTCCACCAGCGTGTACTGGCGTGGGACTAAAAAACACAATCTTCAGCAAGTATTCTACTGTAAACACGTAATAGAGGGAGTTTTCTGCCGAGATGAGGTAGTTGTGGGGTTCGGGCTCGCAATCGCAAAAAAGTGCGTCATTCGCGCTGGTTGCTGTTGCATTGAACTCGTCGCACACCTCGCAGTTTTCAGGAACGAACTGGAAGGCGTAGAGGGTTTCAGCCATCATGAGGACGTTCGCTAAGATGACCAATATCATCATCGTGATGAAAAATCTCATGGCAGCAGTTGACGAGGAAGGCTTTGTGAAAACTAAAAATACTCGCCGGCGAACACTTCGCTCGTAATTTGGGTCAATATCCTCATGCAGAGCTGGCCAAAATTGCTTTGTTGTGTTCCCAGATATGAACGAACTTGCTGTGTAAGAATGTTTAAATTGGCGGCGCTGCCTGTTTATTGTATTGTTGCTGGAGCCACGGGTGAACTCTTGCAAAAGTGGCTCTCCCGTGTCGCTCATTCTTCTTTTTGGTGGTTTGAACTTGAAAAAAAAATTCCTTCCGTGAAAACCGTTACATACATAACACACTCTCGAATGGATCACCACAATCAAACAGCTGACGCTGCTTCCTTTGCATCCAACCCAAATTCTGGCGCTTCCATTTCTACATTCAGCACATTGCCTTCCAACTACGTTGCAACTGTTCCAACATCCCATAATCACTCTCATCCACAACCCATTTCACCAAAGAAGCCTGCCAATTTCAAGATCCCAAATCCCCAACCAAACCAGAGACCGACTAACATAGAATTTAAATATAAACAATCGATCCAAAAACCTACCAAACCAATCAACAAGTTAATTCCTTCGAATTTCCGAGCACCAATAGTAAATGATTCCCTCCTTGCCTCTCAGGTTCTGGTTCTGTCTCTATCTGCAGTCAACGATGGCTGCGAATCTGACTCAGACTCGGATGCTGACCCCCTCTATCTTTCTGACTCTGACTACAACAATGGAGCGGAGGAGATGGCTGCCTTTGAGGCCGCGGAGAAAAAATCTTCTGCCCCCCCCCCTCCCTCCACCTCCACCTCCACCTCCACCCCCGTACCAAAGCTGAAATTCGACTTCAAGCACGCCAACCCTTCACCCCGTCAACGACTTTACAAGCTCCAACAGTCCAAAACAGCGCGAATCGAGTCTCCCGAAACTTGCGACTTTGACGACGAAATCAATACCTCTCGGTCAGAACCCAACCACATTATGTCGAGCTCTGCTACGAATAATGATAGAATACTCAGCCTTGCCAATAAGCTTAACTTGAACCTGAGCCTCGACGTTGTGAGCGATGGTTCTGGCAGTGAAGCTGTAAATGTGCAGAGATCAGCGGCGGTTGCAAATTCAAATAAAATTATGTCCGCACCACCCCAGCACAACGTAGTGAAGATGAACCAACCGCAGATTACCGACGTGATCGATTTTTCCACGACCCGGCAAGAAATCGACGCCATTCCAATTACACAGCACAATCCAACTGCACCTTTCTCGCCGATAAAAAAAACAGAAGTGAGCGAGCGAAGCGAGCGAGCCTTGAGGATGACGATAATACTCGCGATCGATGAATAAACACCCGCGAAATTGCTCCAGACATAATAAGCCTGAGGATGACGATAATACTCGCGATGAATAAACACCCGCGAAATTGCTACAGACATAATATAATGGCTTCATCCACTACTAAACTAAACTAAACTAAACTAAACTAAACTAACCTAAACTAAACTAAACTAAACTAACCCACTCAATTCTTTTAATCCCTCGTTTTGCTCTTGCTTCAAAAAAAAATTCTCCTCGCTTCGCTCGGCGCAGGTGAAGAAGGCCTACTGCAACTACAAAAAGTACCAGAAGATGGCCGAAGTCACCGGGGGCAAGGACTGGTATGTTTTCAACGATGGATCGCCGTACAAGGGAAAGCACGAGGACTTGAGGTTGCTTGATCGAGGAAATCCGGCAAAGGTTATGGACTCGGCTGGGTTCAACCGGTTCTTCGGGAAAGCGAGCGAGTGGGAGCTGCCGGAAAAGCACGGGGTGGTCTCGGGTGGGGACTACAAGGGCCACTGGACGGAGCAGGCGCTGGTTGATAGAGGGACGAAGGAGCAAAAGGAGAATTTTTGGGTGAACAAGAACGGCTGGAGGAGCATTGGGGACCGGGAACGACCCTACTACTCGCGAAGGGTGGCGAGGGGTTTTCACGGGAAGCACGGGGACGGCAAGTTGGGTTATGGGAATCGAGAGGGTGCGAGCCCTGTGCTCAATCACAACCCTCATTCTTTGTCTTCATAGATGATTCATCAAAACAAGAATTTTAAAAATCAGGCTTAGGACTCAGGCTTATGCTCTACGCCGAGTCGTTCTTCAGGAAATCGAGTACCTTCAATATTTATTTCCAATACTCGTCTCTTTCTCAACAACCCCTTTATCCCTTCATTTTGTTGCCCGTCTTCAGCATAAAGAAGGCAAAAGCCCGAAAGCACAATCCGAGTATAAACATCTCCATTATGCAAGTCTCCACGTCGGTGTTGTACTCGGTGTCATTCTCGTTCTCGACAAACTTCCAACCGTGCCTGCGCCGAGCGAAGCGAGGCGCATTTGTTAGAGAAGCACGAGCGAACCAAGCGGGCCAAACGAATACGAATTGAGTGGAATAATTTTAGTTCAGTAGTGGATGTAGCCGTCTGTAATCTTTTCGCGGGGATTCATCGCGAGTTTCTCGACTTCCTCAAAGCTCGCTCGCTTCGCTC
>Ga0114994_10003587_pt1 | contig 11314 bp, 9 predicted proteins | sample ArcticOcean_MG_C_9_FD_87043 | JGI IMG/M metagenome (GOLD analysis project Ga0114994, IMG submission 87043) | Marine microbial communities from western Arctic Ocean - ArcticOcean_MG_CB2_152 | ecosystem: Environmental > Aquatic > Marine > Oceanic | place: Arctic Ocean: Canada Basin | collected... | reverse complement strand
TTCAACTTTAATAAAATCTTCTTTTTTCAAATATGTTTCTTTATAAATATTTTTAACTATTTCTTGTTTAACTCCATATCGTCCATAAACTTGTTCTAGCGCGTGAGATAATTCTCCAACAGTGGCTCGCTCTCTCATGGCAATAATGCTCAAATCAAGTAAATTACCCGAGTTATTTTTTGCAGCGTCTTTAATATTATCTAAGGCTTGTTTAACTAATTTATTGTTTCTTGTATTTTTAATATTTTTTAACTTATTTATTTGCTCTTCCCTTACAGCATTATTATCAATATCTAAAACTTCAATTTTATCCTGAGATGCAGATTGAAATTTATTAACGCCGACTATGATTTGCTCACCTGAGTCAACTCTTGCTTGACGTTTGGTTGCAGATTTTTCAATTTCAGCTTTGGGATAACCTTTTATTACAGCAACTGTCATACCTCCCATTTCTTCAATTTTCTCAATCAATTCATTTGCTTTTTCTATCATTTCCTTTGTTATGCTTTCAACATAATAACTCCCAGCTAAAGGATCTACAGTATCTGTAATACCTGTTTCATTTTGCAAAATTAATTGAGTGTTTCTTGCAATTTTTGCAGAAAAGGGCGTTGGCAAGCCTATCGCTTCGTCAAATGAATTCGTGTGAAGAGACTGAGTTCCTCCTAAAGTAGCCGCAAGAGCTTCAACTGTAGTTCTTATTATATTATTATATGGATCTTGTTCTTGAAGGCTTGCTCCTGAAGTCTGACAATGAGTTCGAAGCATTTGAGATTTTATATTTTGACAATTAAATAGTTTTTTTGTCCAAATTGACCATAAGTATCTTGCTGCTCTTAATTTAGCAGCTTCCATAAAAAAATTCATTCCTATAGCAAAGAAAAATGATAGCCTTGGTGCAAAATCATCAACTAATAACCCTCTTTTAGAGGCCGCTCTAATATATTCAAGTCCATCTGCTATAGTAAATGCTAATTCCTGAACTAAGGATGCGCCAGCCTCTTGCATATGGTAACCAGATATTGATATAGAATTAAATTTAGGCATTTTTTTAGAAGTAAAATCGATGATATCTGATACAATTCTCATTGATGGCTCTGGAGGATAAATGTATGTATTTCTAACCATGAATTCCTTCAAAATATCATTTTGAATAGTTCCGCTTAACTTTTCAATACTCACTCCCTGTTCTTCTCCTGCAACGATATAACCTGCCAAAACAGGAAGAACAGCTCCATTCATAGTCATTGAAACCGACATTTGATCAAGAGGAATACCATCAAAAAGAATTTTCATATCTTCTACACTATCAATAGCTACCCCTGCTTTTCCAACATCACCCCTTACTCTTTCATGATCAGAATCATAACCCCTATGTGTTGCTAAATCAAAAGCGACAGAAAGCCCTTTTTGTCCAGATGCCAAGTTTTTTTTATAGAATTGATTTGATTCTAATGCAGTTGAAAAACCAGCATATTGTCTTATGGTCCATGGCCTTCCAGTGTACATTGTTGCCTTTGGTCCCCTTAAAAAGGGTTCTTCACCTGGAAGACTATCTAAATGTTTTATATTTTCAACATCTGAAGCTGTATATAAAGGTTTAATACTAATACCCTCTGGGGTCTCCACAATTACGCCATCAAGATTATTTTTCTTTAATTCTTTTAAAGCATTTAGTTTCCAATTTTCTAAATTAGATTTTTTTTCAACCATTATAATCTCTTAAAATTAAATAATTATTTATTAAATTCAAATTCCATTATTACTTGATCAACTGACAATGTGTCACCTTCATTAAATTTAATTGCTTTAATTCGTCCTTGTTTTTGCGCAACTAATGTGTTTTCCATTTTCATTGCCTCAACAACACATAAAGATTGACCTTCTTCAACACTATCTTGTTCATTAACCATAATTTTAATTAATTTTCCAGGCATCGGGCAAATAAGTAAATTTGACTTATCTATTAATTTAATAGGTTTCATATATTTAGATAAAGATGAAACATGTTTTGGAATAACAAAAGCAATTAATGTCATTCCTCTATAATTAAGTTCAATTGATGGATTTATATACTTTATTTTATAATCAATTTTACTAGGGAACTTTATCATTCCATCTTTAAAGAGATTAATGTTAGATGTAATAATTTTAGTTAAATAATTTGTTTCAACTATAACTTTTATATAATCTTCTATCATTCCATTTATTTTTTTTGAAGGCTTTGGTTTAATATAAAATTCATTATTTTTATTTGAAGGTTTTTTAATTTGATAAGAAAAAATGTTTAACAAATTTGCTTTAGACTTATCTTGCATTTGTACTTCCCACTCAGATGAAAATCCTTCTTCAACATGAAAATCTTTAGATATTTCACTTAGATGAAAAACTAGAAATAAAGCCGACAAAATCCATTCTTCATTTTTATTAGGAGATTGACCTTTAAAACCATCTGGGTATTCTTCATCAATAAACGCTGTTGTTAAATTACCTAATTTGAACCTTTTACTACCTATAATTGCTGATAAAAAAGGTATGTTATGATCGATACCTTCTATAGAAAATTGATCTAACGATGACTCCATTCTGTTAATTGCTATTTCTCTTGTTTCTCCCCAAGTACATAATTTTGCAAGCATTGGGTCATAAAACATAGAAACCTCGTCACCTTCTCTAACACCAGTATCGTTCCTAGTGATAGAACTATCGTCATGTTTTCTCTCTTCAGGTGGATTATATTTAGTTAGCCTTCCAATAGAAGGAAGAAAACCTTTATATGGATTTTCTGCATATATCCGACTTTCAATTGCTGAACCAATTAAAACTACGTCTTTTTGTGTAAAGTTTAATTTTTCACCAAATGCAATTCTAATCATTTGCTCTACTAAATCTATTCCAGTAACTAATTCAGTAACAGGATGTTCTACTTGAAGACGCGTATTCATTTCTAAGAAGAAAAAATTCTTATCTTTATCTACAATAAACTCAACTGTGCCAGCACTAGAGTAACTGACACTTTTAGATAACTTTATAGCTTGTTCACCCATAGATTCTCTAGTTTTTTTATCTAGAAAAGGTGAAGGAGCCTCTTCAACAACTTTTTGATTTCTTCTCTGGATTGAGCACTCTCTTTCACCTAAATAAACTATGTTACCAAAAGTATCCGCTAAAACTTGTATTTCAATATGCCTAGGATTTATGATGAATTTTTCAATAAAAACACGTTTGTCACCAAAACTATTTATTGCTTCACTTGTTGCTCTTTCAAAACCATCTGCAACTTCATTTTTTGAAAAAGCTACTCTCATTCCTTTTCCACCACCGCCGGCGCTTGCTTTTATCATAACAGGGTAACCTATTTCATCGGCTATTTTTATAGCTTTTTCTATGTCCTCTATAACACCTATGTATCCTGGAACAGTATTAACTCCAGCTGATTTAGCTATTTTTTTTGATTCTATTTTATCACCCATAGAAGCAATAGCTATTTTCGAAGGACCAATAAAAACAATGCCTGATTTATCTAATTCATCAGCAAAATCTGAATTTTCTGACAAAAAACCATATCCCGGATGCACTGCTTCACATCCTGTATCTTTACAAGCCTTAATAATTAAATCTTTTTTTAAATAACTCTCTTTTGCCAAAGATGGACCAAGATAAACCGATTCGTCTGCTAATCTAACATGCTCAGCAAATCTATCCGCGTCTGAATAAACTGCTACAGTTTGAATATTCATTTTTTTTGCTGTCTTTATAATTCTACAAGCAATTTCACCACGATTAGCTATAAGTATTTTTTTAAACATTTTTAACTTCTTCTTTGAATATTAAAGGGGAATATTACCAAACTTCTTTTTAGGATTACTTTGAATTTTATTTTTTAACTTTGAAAATGCTTGAATCAATCTATATCTAGAATTGTTTGGTATAATTACATCATCCAAGAATCCTCTCTCTGCAGCAATAAATGGATTAGTAAATCTTTCTTCATAATCAGTCGTTCTTTTTTGAATTTTTTCTGGGTCGTTAAGCTCATTTCTATATAAAATTTCAACTGCGCCTTTTGCTCCCATTACCGCTATTTCAGCTGTAGGCCAAGCATAATTTGCGTCTCCTCTTAAATGCTTTGAACTCATAACATCATAAGCACCACCGTATGCTTTTCTGGTAATTAAAGTTACTTTAGGAGTTGTTGCTTCAGCATAAGCAAATAAAAGTTTTGCTCCATGCTTGATTATACCACCATACTCTTGAGCAGTTCCTGGCATAAAACCAGGCACGTCCACTAAAGTTAAAATAGGAATATCGAATGCATCACAGAATCTTACAAACCTTGCAGCTTTTCTACTTGAGTCTATATCTAAACATCCTGCAAGAATCATAGGTTGGTTCGCTACAACACCAATACTTTGTCCATCTAACCTAATAAAACCAATTAATATATTTTTTGCATAATTTTCTTGAAGTTCAAAAAATTCATTTTGATCAGCAACTGTTAAAATTAACTCTTTCATGTCGTATGGTAAATTTGGGTTCTCTGGAATTAGAGTATCTAAAGCAGGAGCAATTCTTCTCTTAGGATCCTCATTTTTTCTTATTGGAGCTATATTCTCATTACTAGAAGGAAGAAAAGTTAAAAATCTTCTTAACTCTATTAAGGCTTCAATATCATTATTAAAAGAACCATCTGCAACTGAGGATATAGTAGTATGAGTTTCAGCTCCACCAAGTTCTTCGGCTGTGACTTCTTCAGAGGTGACAGTTTTAACAACATCGGGCCCAGTCACAAACATATAACTAGTTCCTTTAACCATAAAAGTAAAATCTGTCATTGCCGGAGAATAAACAGCGCCACCGGCGCAAGGACCCATAATCATTGAAATTTGAGGAACAACACCTGATGCTAAAGCGTTTTGAAGAAATACATCTGCATAACCACCTAATGATTCCACCCCTTCCTGTATTCTTGCTCCCCCACTATCATTAAGGCCTATAATTGGAGCTCTATTTTGAATAGCTAAAGTCATTATTTTAACTATCTTTGCTGCATGAGGGGCTGATAAAGACCCTCCAAATACAGTGAAATCTTGAGCATAAACATAAATAAGCCTGCCATTAACTTTTCCTGACCCCGTAACAACACCATCGCCTGGAATAGTTTTTCCATCCATTCCAAAGTCCCTAATGCGATGAACAACAAACATATCAGTTTCCTCAAAAGATCCTTCGTCTAATAAGGTAAGTATTCTTTCTCTAGCTGTAAGCTTCCCAGATTTATGTTGTTTTTCTATTCTATCTACACCTCCACCTAGACGAGCTTTTTCTCTCCTAGATTGAAGTTCTGATATTATTTCTCTACCTGTCTTTTTAATAATTAAATCCTCTATAAAATATTATTAAGTTATAAAAATCATTATAGTTAATGAATAATAATGATTTTTATATTATTTTAACAACCTTAAATCAAATAAGTTTAAAGAAATATATATAACAATTCATAACTATATACTAAAGGAGATAATTAATTGGATGAAATTGTATCAAGTATTGGTAGATTAAATCATATAGCCATAGCTGTGCCGGATTTAAAAAAATCGGCTTCATTTTGGGAAATAGCTTTAGGTGCAAAAACAAGTAATCCAATGCCACTGCAGGAACATGGAGTAACTGTAGTCTTTATAGAATCACCTAACTCAAAGGTTGAATTGTTAGAACCTTTAGGAAAAAATAGTCCTATTAAAAAATTTCTTGAAAAAAATCCTAATGGCGGAATGCACCATATTTGTTATGAAGTTATAAATTTAAAAAATGCTTCAGAAAAACTTGAACTAGCTGGAGCAAGAATTTTAGGAGATGGAAAACCAAAAATTGGAGCTCACGGGAACCCTGTTTTATTTCTTCATCCTGCTGATTTTGCAGGAACATTGATTGAGTTAGAAGAAATTAGAAAATAATATTATCCAATAAATGGCTTATATTGAACTGCTGAACTACATTTTTTACAAATTAAATTTGATTTTCTTCTATGTATTTTTTGTTCCCAACATCCATTAGAACAAAATCTAATCCATTTATAATCTGAAAATTCAAGAGAATGGCATCTTTGTGCTGAACAACCTAATTCTCTAGCTTTATTTTTCCAAACATTGTCATGCCCGTGTTTGGGGCCAACTAAAGCGTGAGCAATTTCATGAAGCACAGTGTCTTTAATATCCTTTTTATCTGAGTTTTTTAGAAAATGTCTGGAAAATGAAATTTTTCTTTCTCCAAAATGACATGCCCCAGCTCTTACTTTTGCAAAATCTAATTCCAAACCCCAACCTAAGAGACCATTTTTATCCATTTCTATACGAGCTAGAGATAAAAAATCTTTAAAAGATTCAATGTTTTTTTGGCTTTTTTTAACTTTTTTGTAATTTGTTTTCGTGGATGTAAAAAATTTTTTTATGTTTAACATTTTTTTTATCATGATTAATATTTCTTAGAAAAGATATATACTATAAAATAACTTTATAAATATAGATGAAAATAAAAAATAGGAACAAAAAAATTTGTTGGAATTAATAAACATCTCCATGAATTGGAATTTTTTAAAGCAAAAGCCATTTATAGAAAATTTAAACTTAAAAATTAATAATGGAAATATTCTTACTATTTTTGGAGCAAGTGGAGTTGGAAAATCATCTTTAATAAACATTATTTCAGGAATATATGAGCGTAATCTATGTTTTACTGGGGACATTATTTTAAATAATAAAAAAATAACTAACTTCCCTCCTGAAAAAAGGAAAATAGGACTTCTCCTCCAAGATGGAGTTTTATTTCCTCATCTTACGGTCCGTCAAAATTTGATTTTTGGAATTAAAAAAACTTTAACAAATAGAGAAAAAAACCTTCTGGTGCATGAAAGTTTGTTTAATGCTGATATTGAAGGATTTGAAAATAGATATCCCAACACATTATCCGGAGGACAAAAAGCTAGAGTTGCCTGCCTTCGTGCTATTTTATCAGAACCAGAGGCTCTTCTATTAGATGAACCTTTTTCATCTTTAGACCCTGATCACAGAAATAGTTTTAGATTATTTGTAATGAATCAAATAAGAATTAAAAATATACCATGTATACTGGTTACTCATGATGAAAGTGATAAATTAATAAGTGATTATGAACCTCTTGATCTAATAAAATTTAGTAAAAAATATTAGTAAACATAAATATTAATTAATACTTTTCTAAAATAATTTAATTTGATAGTAATATCATAAACAACAAAAAGGTTTAACGATGAATTCTTTCGGCACAGCTTCTAATTCTGCGTTATTAGATAATAATAAATCAAATGTTACTAAAGCTGATGCAGAAGAGGCTATAAAAACATTAATTCAATATTTAGGCGATGACCCAAATAGAGAAGGCCTTATAGATACACCTAGAAGAGTTATAAAATCATTTAAAGAATTTTATTCTGGGTACTCTTTAAATGGAGAAGAAATATTATCAAAAACATTTGAAGATGTTGAGGGATACGATGATATTGTAATTTTAAAAAACATAAATTTTGAAAGTCATTGTGAACATCATATGGTTCCTATTATAGGTAGAGCAACGATAGGATACTATCCAAATAAAAGAGTGGTTGGCATATCAAAACTAGCAAGAGTTCTTGACGTTTTTGCAAAAAGATTACAAACACAAGAAACAATGACCGCTCAAATTTTAAATTGTATAGATGATGCTTTGTCTCCCAAAGGAACTGCTGTTTTAATAGAAGCAGAACATCACTGCATGACAACTAGAGGTGTTTTAAAAAATAACGTAACTATGACTACAAATAGATTTAGTGGTTGTTTTACTATAGACACTAATTTGCAAGATAGATTCATCAAGATGGCAAATTAAATTTATTAATAGTTTTAAAACCTATTTAAAGTAATAATATATCATGAAATTTTTTCCGATAGTTTATTTAATAGGAATATTACTCTGTATTTTAGCATTGTTTATGTTGATCCCTGCTTTAGTAGATTGGTTCTATGGAGGCAATGACTGGCCTGCATTTCTTGGATCTTCTTTAATAACTTTTTTGTTTGGTAGTATAGCTTATTTTACTGCTAAAGGAAGTTCAACAGAGCACCTGGAATTACGTCAAGCCTTTTTATTAACTAACAGTGCTTGGTTATCCATAGCTTTATTTGGGTCATTGCCTTTTTACTTTTCAGAAATAAACATGAGTTTTGTGGATTCAATTTTTGAATCAACCTCTGGAATAACAACAACTGGAGCAACAGTAATTCTAAATCTAGAAAATACATCGTATGGTATTTTAATTTGGAGAGCACTTCTTCAATGGTTAGGCGGAGTAGGTATAATTGTAATGGCATTAGCAATATTACCAATGCTTTCAATAGGTGGTATGCAACTTTTTAAAACCGAATCATATGAAACTCCTGAAAAAGTTGTACCAAAAGCAGCAAGCTTTGCTTCTGGTATAAGTATAGTTTATTTAACTTTAACGATAATTTGGGCTTGTATGTTGTGGGGAGCTGGAATGCCAATTTTTGATTCTATTGCTCATGCCATGACAACTATTTCTACTGGAGGATATTCAACTAAATCATTATCATTAGCAGCCTTTAATTCATATTCTATTGAGATAATTATAACTTTTGGAATGATAGTAGGATCATTACCTTTTGTTCACTACCTTTCAATAACTAAAAATGGATGGAAAAATCTAATTAATGATGACCAAGTTAAGTTGTTTTTTACATTAGTAATATTTGTTATTTTTATAATTTCACTTTACCTTTATTTACATGATGTTCCATATTTAAAAGCACTAAGACTTGCCTCATTTAATGTTGTTTCTATTATTACGGGAACTGGCTTTGGCACATCTGATTTTAATAGTTGGGGAGGATTTGCAACAACACTATTATTAATTCTTATGTTTATTGGAGGATGTGCTGGATCAACGACATGTGGACTTAGAATGGCCCGCATTCAAATTTTGGTAGCCAATGCTAAATCTCAAATATCAAAATTAATTAGACCTCACGCAATAGTAATATCATATTATAATAAAAAACCAATACCTGAGAATGTTTCAGAATCTGTTATGGGCTTTTTTTTCTTATATATATTATGTTTTGCAATATTAGCATGTATTTTAGGAAGCCTTGGTTTAGATTTAATTACTGCAATTTCTGGAGCCGCATCAGCAATTGGCAATGTTGGACCAGGATTAGGTGATATTATTGGACCATCAGGATCTTATCAAACTATTCCAGATATAGGAAAGTTATCTTTATGTGCAGGAATGATTATAGGTAGATTAGAAATTTTTGCTATTTTAGTTATGTTTTCTCCTTTATTTTGGAAAAACTAATCTTTTAACTATTATTAGACTTTATTTGGATAATTTCTTTCTTGTTTACAAAACTCACATACTACTTTGATATTTCCATCTATATCCGATATTTCATATAAATCGTCTTTGCTTAAAGTTTCTAAAGCTGACTGAACTTTTTCATCAGAACATCTGCATTGATCCCTTATTTTAATTTTGTCAAAAACAGTTACTCCAATTTGATTAAATAACCTTAAAAGAATATTTTCAGAAGAAAGATTAGAGGATAAAAACTCTTCTTTATTTAACGTCGACAAAAAGCTTAATGAAGTATTCCATACTTCTTCATTATTATCATTATCAATATAATCATTCTGATTAGGCATTTTTTGAAGCATAATAAGGCCTGCTGAATATAATTGTATAGCTTCATCTTGCTTTTTATCAAAATCATAAGAATTAAAGGTAACAAATCTTGTTTTTAATTGTTCAGAATTATTAAAATAATGTTCTGCTGATTTTGATAAAATTTTTCCTTCTAGAGATACAATACCTTGGTACCTTTTAGAAAACTCTCCTTGATCTAATGTAAATGATATATGGCCACTTCCCATCAAAGATAACAAATCATTTTCACAATTTAAACATTCTGTTTCAAAACCTGCATACCCTCTTAAAAAACCATCATTTGTTATATCTGAAAATAATGTATGAACCTCACCGTTACCTTTTGCCTGCAAGGTAAAAATTCCCTTATGTTTCATTCTAGAGCCTATACAAGCGGTTATGCTCAAAGCATCAGCAAGCAAACTTTCAATAACTTTAGGATAATTGTGCCGTTTTATTACATTTGATACAGTAGTTCCTAACCTTACTATACTACCTCTAACTTGATTGTTTCCTAATTGAAAAGGGATAACTGTATTAGTATCATTTAACATTTTAATATACCTGATATGTAATCTTATTAGCTAAGATAGACAATAATGTATAATTGCCTTTTGAGCGTGCAACCTATTCTCTGCTTCATCAAACACCACAGATTGCATACCTTCAAACACGTCTTTACTAACTTCTTTTCCACGATATGCAGGTAAACAATGCATAAAAATAGCATTTTTATCTGCCAAACTCATTATATTTTCATTCACCTGAAATGGCAAAAATATCTTTTCAGGAGATATACTTTCATCGCCCATAGATGTCCATGTATCAGTAATAATACAATTAGCTCCGTCAGCAGCTAAATATGGATCATGCATAATTTTTATTTTATTATTTTTTTTAATAGCCCAAGTCATAGTTTCTTGATGAGGAACCACTCCTTCAGGACAAGCTATATTCAGTTCGAAATCAAGTAAGACTGAAGCTTCAATCCAACTCTGAAGAACATTGTTACAATCTCCAAACCATGCAATTTTTTTATTTTTAAAATCAATCAGATGTTCTTTAATGGTAACTAAGTCTGCCACTACCTGACAAGGATGACTATAATCAGTTAAAGCGTTTATCACTGGCACATTAGATGTATTTGCAAAATTTATCATTTGATTATGTCCAAAACATCTAATAACAATCATATCTGCATATCTTTCTAATACCCTAGCAGTATCTTCAATTGTTTCCCTTTGACCTAGTTGCATTTCTTTTTCATTTAAAATAGTAGAATTACCACCTAACTGATTTATCCCTACTTCAAACGAAATACGAGTTCTTAAAGAAGGTTTTTCAAATATTAAAACCGCTTGTTTATCTTTCATAAACTTTGGTGCACCTGTAGATTTCCATTTTATCGATAATGAAATTATTTGAATCAAATCTTCAGTTGTAAGTTCTTTTAAATCAATAAAATTAGGCATTTTAATCCGACTTGTTCTTTATTTCTAATATAACTTCATTCAAAATTTCAAAGGCCATATTTATTTCATTTTTGGAGGTATTTAAAGGAGGAAGTAATCTAAC
>Ga0114994_10003584_pt1 | contig 11317 bp, 9 predicted proteins | sample ArcticOcean_MG_C_9_FD_87043 | JGI IMG/M metagenome (GOLD analysis project Ga0114994, IMG submission 87043) | Marine microbial communities from western Arctic Ocean - ArcticOcean_MG_CB2_152 | ecosystem: Environmental > Aquatic > Marine > Oceanic | place: Arctic Ocean: Canada Basin | collected... | reverse complement strand
GGCCCACAGTATCGTGTACTGCAGCGGCCGCATTTCTTTCCCAAAGCTAGGCCAAGTGGGACAGCGCACGCGGCGCATTGCGTGAGGATGCCCGCTGTCATCTTACAAACTACCCGCTGCGCTTCCTGCACCGACAGAGCTCGGGGCAGCCGAAAAAGTTGAAGTGAAAACCCGTTTTGGTTCGGGCTCAGAGGTGTCGGGCTAGTGACGCCAGGCTCGCCGCTTCTGCCCGAAGAGTTGCTGTGCCGGAGAAGCCAATGCTAAGCTTTATCATCAAAACGGGTTTTCCCATCTTGGCGCTTGACAGCTTCCCGTACAGCTCTCAGCGGAGCCAGAAAACAAGAGCGACACAATGCCGCAGCAGCGCAGCTGTCCAAAGCTTACACGCTAGGAGGAGCGCCGAACGCGGTCGAAAAAAACAAGTTCCAGCCTCTGCACACTAAAAAAAGCTGCAGCAGCCGCCGCGCGCACGCAGTGGTACGGAGCACCATGGGCGCCTTCATGACCAAGCTATTGGACACCTTCTACACCAAGAAGTTGGAAGTAGTCCTCGTCGGGCTAGAAAATAGCGGCAAAACGACGCTGCTCAACGTGTTGGCGCAAGGCCGGGCCGTCGAGACCTGCCCCACCATCGGCCTGAACGTGAAGTTGGTCAGAAAGGGCGGGGTCCAGATGAAGTGCTGGGACATCGGCGGGCAGGCGCAGTACCGGAGCGAGTTCGCGTGCCGCGTCCCAAAGGTTTAGCGGCGCTCATTGATGTCCGCGCAGGTGGGGCCGGTACACGCGCGGCTGCGACGTGATCATCTTCGTCGTGGACAGCCACGCGCTCGAGTCCATCCCGCTCGCCCGGAAGGAGCTCCACCGGCTGTTAGAAGATAGGGAGCTCGCCACGACGCCGGTGCTCGTCGTCTCCAACAAGATCGACCTGGACCCGCACATCAGCGAGGGCGACCTCATCCGGGACCTTAACCTGGACTACATCACGGAGAACCCCTGGATCGTCATTCCGATCAGTGCCCTGAAGGTCGTGAACGTGGACCAGGTGCTCCAGTGGCTCATCCGCCAGGGCCGCGCGGGGCCCGCGGCCTAAGCTTGTAGTGATATTCTGGCACCGTTCGCCTTGGATATTCGCCTCGGTGGCGTAGTACAAGATGTAGGGCCCGCGCCGTCGACACGCGCTCTCGGAACCTGGACCCGAGGGCTCTCCCGCGACCCGGGATCCGCACACCGGGGTCCGACGGGCGGCGGGACCGGCACCGGCGGCGCGCCGTTCGTGCGGGGCCATCTCAGCGCCATCATCTCCTGCAGGCTCGCAACGCTCTCGCAGTGCCGTGCGATAGCACTCGCGGCGAGGGGCAGCCCGCACGGAACGGCATCATGCCGTCGCTCGACGAGAACTTGGCCGCGCTGCGACGGCAGCGCGAGGGCGAGACCGGTAGACCGCGCGCCACAGTGAGCAGCCCGCCGCCGCCCGAGATGCGGCTGCCCGGCGGTTTGGGAGTGGCCGACTACCGGCGGGGCCCCACCCACTTCGTGGCCTCACCAGCGAAGCTCGTGAGCCCCCACCGCCTCGTGCGCCTGGAGCGCCAGGCGCGGCTCGCATCGACGCTCCACGCCAGCCCGGGCCCGTTGAATGATGGCGGCGCGCGTTTGATGCAAACGAAACTTGAAAGGAGGAAATTGGCGGCCACGGCGCGGGACGACGAATCAAGGCGTAATGCAGCGGCTGTCGCTCTCGCGGTCACGCCGGGCCAGCTGCTAAGAAAGGAGCACACGGCCTCCTTCAGCGTGCGGCCCGTGTCGTGGGCGGAGGTCGAGGCGCCGCCGGACTTCGTGGAGTCGGTCTTCACGGCCGCGCGCATGGCTTCAAAACGACCGGAACCGGTCGTGGAGGCGCTCGTGCGGCCCCTCGAGCGGACCCTTGTAGTGCCACCGCCCGCTTCGACCGAGGCCGTCTGCGGCGCCTGCACGGCGGAGCAGTTGCCCAGGTGCGCCTACTGCCTGCTGCCCAAGCACGCCGCAGTGACGAGGGTACCATTGGCGCAATTACCGAGGTTGCTCCTGGCGGCGGAGCCCTCCATGAAAGCTGTTGAACTAGCCCGGCGCCTCGCGAAGTACGGCCGGTCCGACGACTACGCGCGAGAGCTCCACAGCGACCAGCTGGGCAAGGCGCTCCCGGAGAAGGACACGTGCAAAAGACATCGGCGGGAGTATTCTCTAGCGGAACAGTTCGAACTCAAATGCGAGAAGCGCTACATCAACGAGATGACCAAGTTCATTACCGAGACCCAGGCGCACGAAGAAGTGTTGAGGGAAGCGTCGCGGAAGGCCGACGAGCAACGCTTACTCTTCGCGGACGCCGTCGAGGAGGCCGACGCCTACAAAACGAGGAACGCCATCTTACGAAAAAGGCTCGACGCTACCCTCAAAGAACTCGCGACGTTCGACGACGCCACGATGAGGAGAGAGGCGGCCGAGCGCTACGTCGACTGTTCCACGCAAACGGATCAAGTGGCGCCGGTACCGGACACGTCATCACCACAAAAAAAGAAGCCCGCGGCGTCTGCGGCGGCGCTCGCCTTCGCCCAGGCCGCATCAAAGGCGAACGAGTCCGGCGCGGAGGCGTTAGCCGCGCGCATCGCCCGAAAAAAGGCAAAACCAAAGCCGCCCCTCTACGCGACCCGCGCGTTGGCGAACGAGTTACTAGCCGCGAAACTACGGAACACGCCGGAACATGAAGGCCACTTTGCTGATTTCTTGTATGCGTTTTGGCGCTCGAAGGATCTGACGCGCAAACAGGTCACGGTCAAGGTCGCCGAGACCGTGGCCTCCATCGACGACCATAAGAGCGTGGACGACACCGTAAGAGCGGTGGCCATTTTACTCGGGCTCGAGGAGATACGGATCGGTCAGTCGAGTGTCGCCGCGGGCAAGTCGGCTTGGTTAGCGCCGGCCTGGTTTGGTGTGGTTAGGAAACTGGTCAAGGAGTACCTGGATCCCGACCTCCCGGCGGACAATCTGGGCGCGTTCTTAGCGGCCCGAGCTACGGCGGTGCTGGACCCAACGCAAGTAGCGCGGGCCGTGGCGGAGGCCGCCTCGCCGGAGGAACCGACGCCGTGTTTGAGGCAGATGCTCGCACCTTCAGCGGTGGGGGACGTGTTGAAGGTGATTCTCACGCTGCCGTCCCTACCCCCGAAGTATGGAGCCCAAGGCGGCATCTCCTTCGGCGACGTGACCATGCTCCTGCTAGAGCACATGGCCGCGGCCGTCGCCCGGCACCACCGGAAGCTGCTGGAAACGTTCTACAAATTCGACACGGACGATAATGGGCTGGACGGCGACGAGTTTAGAATGTTACTGGAGTGGACCACGGGACCTGCTCAGGACGGCGACCAGCGTGCGGAGGAGGTGCATTCGAAGATAGAAGATTTTGCGGACGCCGACGCGGCCGCGAACCTCCGGAGCGGGGCCATCGACGAGGCGGATCAATTTCCGGAGGTCATCATGGCCTCGACCCAGGGCAAACTGGCCTACGCCGAAGCGTGTCGGGACTACTGGCGCATGTACGCCGATGCGACATGGGGTATGGTTAATAAGCCGAAGGCGAGTCGGAAGGCGACGGTCGGGGGCCTTTCCAGAAAGGAGGCGGCCACCGTGGGGCGGGAGGGCCTAAACGACGCTAGTGACTAATACAAAGTCTGCTAATACATGTTACCTCCCGCAGCGCATATCCCGCAGCAACTCGAGCGCGCACCGCCGCTTGGCCACGGCCGCGTCCCAGCGGAAGGGGCCGCGCACGCGCCTCGGCGCCTCGTCGTCCGAGGAAACGCGCTCGACCGGTGGCCGCGGTTGGCTCCGCGCCCGCCGGCAGGCGGGCGCGGCCGGTTCGTCCTCCTGCGACAGCCGCGTCGCCGTGTCGAGCGCGTCTGTCGCCGCGGCAAGGTCGCGCAGGACGCGGGCGATGGCCCGCGAGGTGCCCTTGTCCGGTGTTCTTTCGGCGGACTCCTCCCGCGCCTTGGCCAACAGCTGCCGGAAGCGGCGCTCCTCGCGCCGCTTCCGGTCCCTTAATTCTTTGCGGTGCGTGTGGTGGCAGGGCATGACCGCCGGTTCGGGCGACGGCGGGCGCTCAGCGGACGGCACCGTGCGCGATGTCCTGACGCTCGGGTCCGGCGAGGGTACCACCCGCGTCCTGGCGTCCGGCGAGGGCACCCGGGACACGCCGGGCGCCGGGCGCTGCGGCGACGCCTCGAAAGCCGGCATCGGCGGCGGCGGCGCCACCGCTGGTGCGCGGCCGCTACTCACGCGCACCGGCGAGTAGGGGCTGGTCGCGCGCACGGGCCGTCGTACAAAGCGCGGCGTCGGCGCCGCGAGGTCTTCCACAACCGCCACATCCGCCGCCGCGAACGCCGCCTGGGCCAGCGGGTCGTCGTGGTCGCACGCGCCGACCGCATGGGCATAGATCCTCGAGAGGGCCACCACGTGCCGCGGGTCACGCGCCAAGGAGAGCGCTTGCGCGAGCGCCGCGCGGAACTCGTGATCCTGTGCGTCCGCGCCATCGTTCCTTGCCGTGAATGCCATGCGGGCTGCCTCACGCAGCGTAGCGTGTCTCGGTCGCGCTGCGATGTCGTCGAGCTAGAAGCCAAAGATGCAGGGCACCTCCGGTTCGCCCCGGAGCGCCGAGACGTCGACTTTGCAACAGGAACAGGGTTCGGGTTCGGCTCGGATTTGTTGGCGCCGCGGTCTCTACGTGCCTCGAACGGAGTCTTGCAGGCGTGCTACTATGAGTCTCGCGAGCCGTGGACAAAAATGTCATTGGCCATGGTAGTGACGGAGCGTATCGCCTGATAATAAAGTGCCCTCGACTGCCGCGCGAACAGCATCAACTGATTTGAGAGCCAGCGGAACGCATTCCGCACATCATAACTGCAGCACTCAAGCAGCAGCAGCACCTCTCGCGCCGCAGCAACGACGCTGCGAAGCACACTGCAAAAAAGTACCTGCAGCACCATGAGCGCCGACGGCCCGCAAAAGAAGAAAAGCAAGAAGCGCCCGAACGAGACGCCCGAGGAGCGCGCCGCCCGTAAAGCGTTGAAAAAGCAGAAGCTCCTGGTCAACCGACCGCGCTCCGGCTCCTTCACCGAGGTCCGCGCCGAGCCCGAAGCGGCGCCGGCGCCGGCGAAGGACTTCAAGACCTTCGCCGCGGAGCACTCCGTTGAATTAAATGGCAAGGAGCCCGTGCCGGTCTTAGATTTTGCGGACGCCCCCTTCAACGAGGCCTGCAAGATCAAATTGATGGGCGAGGGCTTCGCCGCGCCGACGCCGACCCAGTCCGTGAGCTGGCCCCTGGCCTTGATGGGCACGGACCTCATCTCCATCGCCAAGACGGGAAGTGGCAAAACTTTGGGCTTCCTTCTCCCGGCCTTCCACCGCATCAAGCAGAAGTATGCACGGGAGGGCACGAACTCCACGCCCAAGATCGTCGTGATGGCGCCCACCCGCGAGCTCGCGCTGCAGATCGCGAGCGACGCCGCAAAGTTCGCCTCGTGCTTCGGCTGCACGACGGCTTGTTGTTATGGCGGCGCCCCGAAGTGGGAGCAGGTCAAGAAGCTTCGATTCCTCAACGGAAGAGGGTGTGTTGTCGCTACTCCTGGTAGACTGAACGATCTACAAAATCAAGGCAAGATCTACCTGCACGAGGTCGACGTCCTGGTGCTGGACGAGGCCGACCGCATGCTCGACATGGGCTTCGAGCCGCAAATTAGAGAAGTGACGTCGCGCATGCCGGCGCACCAGACGATGCTCTTCACGGCGACCTGGAACAAACAGGTGCAGCAGGTGGCGCGGACACTCATTCCGAGCGAAGCGACGCGCGTGTCCTTCGGCGACGCCGGTTCCGGTAAATTAACAGCAAACAAGGACGTGACGCAGACCATCGAGATCGTCAGTAACTGGCGGGACAAGAAGGAGAAGTCCCTGGAGTTCCTCAAGGCGTTGCACGCGGATCCGACGAAGAAGTCCATCGTGTTCTGCGGCACGAAACGAGCGTGTGATGAAGTGGCCAACGAATTGTGGCACGGGGGTCTGAAATGTGATTCGGTGCACGGGGACAAGGAGCAGAGAGAACGAGATCGAGTCATCGCGCAGTTTCGGCGGAACGACATCATGTGCTTGGTGGCGACGGACGTCGCTGCTCGCGGCTTGGACGTCCCCGACGTCACAAACGTGATCCAGATCGACTTCCCGAACTCCAAAGGAAAAGCGGGCGTCGAGGACTACATTCATAGAATTGGCCGGACCGGGCGCGCCGGGCGCAAGGGCGAAGCTTTGGTGTACATGGGCATGGACGACATTAAGAGCAACGGCCACATTTTGGTGGCCATTCTGCGGGACGCGGGCCAGGTCGTGCCGGCTCAATTAGAGCACTGCCAGAAGCCCAGAGGTGGCGGCGGCAAGGGCGGCCGCGGGCGGGGCCGCGGGGGCTTCGGGCGCGGCGGCGGGCGCGGCGGCGGCAAGGGCGGCGGCAAGGGCTACTCGGGCCAGAAGCGCAAGTGGTAGTTTGTTCCGGTCTCGTCGTTCGCTATTCTGATTAAGTATATATCGCAAGTTATTGTTCTCTATGGCCCAGCTCGGCGGCGGTGGACGACAAGCGACGCGTCTGGCCAAGAGGTACTCCTCGGTCTGCTCCTCGCGCGGGTTTTGCTCTGAGGCGCAGCCACCGCACACGTGCTGACCGCTGTTAATCTAGCAGTGGCGGCGGGCCCACTGTCGCATTGCTGGAAAAATCGACGCCTGCGAACGATTCACGCATTCTGCCAGCGTTACGGAGCCATGCGCACCCCTGCGGCCCTCACTGCGGCCCTCTGCAGCCTGTGCAGCACACTCGCATTCGTGCCGCGCACTCGCGTCGCGCCACGCGTCGCGGCACCGCGGCACGCCACCGCGGCGATGGCGCGGCGCGCGGCCGCGACCTCCGACGGCGAATGGGACGCCATCGTAATCGGCAGCGGCATCGGCGGCCTCAGTTGCGCCGCAATCCTGGCGAACGCCGGCAAGCGGGTCTTAGTCTGCGAGGCCCACGACCGGGCCGGCGGCGTGGCTCATGTTTATGAGGTCCAGGGCTTCACCTTCGAGAACGGGCCGAGCCTCTACGCGGGCCTCTCGCCCCAGGCGAGCCCGAACCCGCTCAAGCACGTCTTCCAGATCATCGGCGAAGAACCGGAGTGGCTCACGTACGACCGGTGGGGCACGGCCTTCCCGGAGGGGACGTTTGCGGCGGCCGTCGGCGCGAAAGACTTTAAAGAGAGAATACTACCGACCTACGGTGGACCCGGTGCTGCAGAACAATTTGAGAAATTGATGAAGAGAGTGGAGCCGCTGGGCGCGGCCATATTCGGAGTGCCTTCGGCCGCGGTGCGGGAGGACGCCTTCGCGGTGTTGACGCTGGGGCGCTACGGCCTGTCCCTAGCTACTTTGTTGGTGGTGGGCCCCGCGCCGGCACTCTCACGGCCCTTTTCGGAGATCTTGGACGAGTGCGGCGTGACCGATACCTTTTTACGGAACTGGTTAGACATGATCTGTTTCCTGCTGCAGGGCGCGACCACCAAGGAAGCCCCCACGACGTTAATGGCCTACATGCTCTCGGACTTTTATTGTGACGGCGTGGTCTTGGACTTCCCGAGAGGAGGCTCAAAAAGTATTATTGAGGCATTACAAAGGGGCGTGGCGAAGAACGGCGAAGTGCGGTTAAACGCACCAGTCGCTCAAGTTTTGGAGCAAGGGGGGGGCACCACCGGTGTCCAATTAGAAAATGGCGAGATTCTGAAGGCCCCAGTTGTCGTGTCGAACGCGGATTTGTGGACGACGCGGAAACTGATTCCACAACTTCCGAAGCTCACAGCGTACTTCGACCACCAGGCATCACGGGTCACGCGCTGCGACTCCTTCCTGCATTTGCATGTCGGTATTGATGCCACCGGTCTACCAATGGAGCCGTCAGAAACTTTACCGGCGCAGTGGGCTTCACTTGATGACTGGGACCGCGGCGTCGACGCACCCAGGAACCTCGTCTTGGTGTCCATGGCGTCCATGCTGGATTCATCACTCGCGCCGGAGGGGTGCCATGTCATTCATGCGTACGTCCCGGCCACGGAGCCCTTTGAAGATTGGGAGCAGTTCGTGAGCGACGGCGGTTATCAATCGAAGGCGCATCGAGAGGCCAAGGACGAAGCGGTGGCCGTGCTCTGGCGGGCCATCGAGCGCTACGTGCCGGACGTCCGCGAGCGGGTGAAGGTGGAACTGCCCGCGACGCCGCTGACGCACCGGCGATTTAATAGGAGAGACCAGGGCACTTATGGACCCTTCCTACCTGCTACGGGCGGCCAGCTCATGGGCCACGCCACGCCCCTTCCAGGATTCTACGTGTGCGGGGACTCGACGTTCCCGGGCATCGGCGTGCCGGCCGTCGCGGCCTCGGGCATGATCACGGCGCACTCCATACTCGACGTGCGGGCGCACTGGGCGAACCTGGATAAAATACGGATACGTTAATTGCGATTCATGAGTAGCACACACGGATGTAGAACGGATGCACTTTGGACGGGTTTTTTTTTATCTTACACAGGCATCTCTAGAAGAAGAAGTTGGAGAAGGAGATCTGCCGGCACTTCTTGCACCGGAAGGCGGCCGCCGAGGCAGGGTTCGTCTTCGCGTCGAGCTCGTACTGGACCCCGCAGCCGCGGCACCGCCGCGCCGCGGGCTGGGCGGGCGCCACGGCCTGGTGTATGACCTGGCCCTGGACCTGGACCACCTGGCCCTGCACCGGCATCGGTGCCACGGGCGGGGCAGGCGCCGGGAACTGCACCTGGAATTGGCCGCCGCTCTTGACCCCGTTCGGCACCTGGACCTGCATCGTCTGGCCCGTGGCGGGGTCCACGACGCGCATGGGCTGGCCCGGTCCCACGCCGGGCGGGCAGGTCACGACGAGCGGCGGGCTCATGGGCGCGGCGTGCACGACCTCGGCCTGCACGGCCGCGTAGGCCGGCGGCGGAGCGGACTGGACGACCTCGGCCTGGATGGGGGCGTTGTTCTTGGTCGGCATCATGATTTTGGCGGCGCCCGGAGCGGGTCGCGGTGCTTTTCTTCTGGTCGCAGCGGCGGCCGGACCTGTGTTGCCTATTCTAGGGCTGTGGGAGAGCTGACTGCCTCACAAGTCTGTGGGCGCGCGGCGGTGGCGGCTGCTTTGTGAACGATTGATTTGTGCTGCTAATTTGTGCTGCTTGCATGTACGCAACGACCAGCTAAAGATTGGTCCGCGTTACGCCCTCTAACAAGGGCTGGGCAAAGAGCTTTGCCCATTTTTTCTCGGCTGAGCCCGCGCCAGGGACTGCCGGTCAGTTCTTTTGTACCTCTCGACTCCCTGCGAGGAATCGCCCGCTCCGTTCTTGTCTCCCTCTTTGCTGCACGGGTTTTCACCCCGAACGAGACTCAGCCACGCCGTCGTCTCACGCTGCGCTGAACACCGAGCTCGTCCGTTGGACACGGTCGCTACTTGCGCGCGACGATTGGTACGGAGCGTCCGGAACATCTCCGTGCGCCGCTGTACCGCACGCTCTCCGAGAGCTACTTCGGAGACCAATATTTGACCTGACAGCCTCCACGCCACAGCATCGTCTCCGCCGCAGCGGCAAGCAACAGCAACGATGTCGCTCCCCATCCCGCCCGAGTTCAAGGCGGCCAAGCCCTTCCTGCAGCGCGCCGAGGAGTTGGATAGAGACCCGAGCCAAGAGGCGAGTGTCACGGCGTACTACTGCCGGCAAAGGGCCATGGAGTTGGGGATCGCCTTACGGGACACGGCCCAGGACCCGGCCGCCGCCACGACCTTCCTTTTGAGTTTGATGGACACGCTGGAGGCTAAAAAACAGGCGCTGGGCGATTTGAACCGCGAGGAGGGCGAACAAGTCGTGTGCCAGTTCGCCGAGGACGTGTTCGGCAAGGCCGATGCCGAGGACCGGAGCGGCCGGGCGTCCAAGGCCACGGCCCGGACGTTTTACGCCGCCTCCATCTTTTTTGACGCTTTAACGCAGTTCGGCGAGCGGGGCGAAGAGGTCGAGGAAAAATGTAGGTATGCGAAATACAAGGCCACGGACATCATGAAGTGTTTGCGGGAGGGTCGAAGACCGGAGCCCGGGCCGCCCGGCTCGGAGCCTACCACTCTGGACATCCCGGACGCTACTGTATTGCCGCTGCCTTCACTGCCGCCGCCCTATTCCGATCTGCCGCCGGCGGGCAAGCCCTCGGCGCCGTCGCCGCCCCGGGCGCCGGCCTCGCTGCAGCAGGCGCCGCCCGCTTTCGCGCCGCCCCCTATCCGGGCCTGGGCGCCGCAGCCGCCGCAGCAGCTTCCTTCATATACGGGGCGGCAGCCTTCCCCTTCGCAGTTCGCGGACGCTATTGAATGCTGCCGCTTCGCCATCGCCGCCTGCGACGCCAAGGACGCCGGCCTCGCGCTGGAGCGCCTCAAGCGGGCCTTCGAGGCCCTGTCTTAAATTTTAGTCACTTCGAGGACCGCGCCGCGGCGGGATGTGACCTCTCCCGCCGTCGAAGTGCAATTTATTAACTATTTACTTCCTTTTGGGCCCGTAGAGCCCGAACGCAAACGAGCCCAAGCCGACCGCCAGCGCCTGCAATAAAAAGGTGCGGTCCGGCGCGCCCTCGTCCATGATCTCCGCGCGCACCTTCTCGTTGTACTCCTCCCGGGCCAGCTTGTAGCCCTCGGGATCTTTAATTAACAACTCGATCGCTTCGGCGCCGGAGTTCACCTCCGGCGCGGCGCGCGGCGCCGCGCCGTCGGTGTCGTCCGCGCGGACGCGGACGGCAAGGCGGGGGTGCCACGGCAGCACGAAGGCGGCGCCCAGCGTCGCGAGGGCCAGCAGTGGCAGCGTGGATCGCACCATGGTTTGAGCTCGACTGAGTGCGACGTCGCAGCGCTGGAACTGCGGCAAGATATCGGTGGTGGAGATGTCTGGGAAGCACGCAGAGGTTGCAGGTCGACGGCTGCGGCTGGAACAAGCGGCTCCTAACTCAAGATTGCGAGCCTTTTTGGTCGTGCGGGTTTTTAGCGACCTCTCGTTGCGCGGAGCCGAGGGCGTATAGCAGCCGTCGAACCTCGCCGAAAGACCGTTAGGATCGCAGCCCGGCTGGTTCACGTAAGTGTACGGGTTTCACGTGATTGCGTCAATCCAGATTTCGAGACGCGTCAAACAACGTAGTTACAGCGTGAAAAACGAGCCGAGAAGACTTCGCTGAGCAACCCAAACAGTTT
>Ga0114994_10003582_pt1 | contig 11320 bp, 17 predicted proteins | sample ArcticOcean_MG_C_9_FD_87043 | JGI IMG/M metagenome (GOLD analysis project Ga0114994, IMG submission 87043) | Marine microbial communities from western Arctic Ocean - ArcticOcean_MG_CB2_152 | ecosystem: Environmental > Aquatic > Marine > Oceanic | place: Arctic Ocean: Canada Basin | collected... | reverse complement strand
TAAGCAGTCGCTCTATGTGGCGAATTATCGCCGAGACGAAAAAATGGAATCCGTTCGAGTTGAGCGGATCGAACAAATTCTGCGTATTTACTTTGTTCGTGCAGTTGGCCAAAGAGCTGTAATACTGGAAGATGGACTTTTCGAGTTCGTAGTAGTTGGGGGGGGTGGGGAGCCCGCCCCCCCTCTCCTCCCTCAACTCACCGTTTACATTGGCAGCACCCCACTCCCGGAGGGAAACGACAAAAGGCTCAACTTGCCTGTAAATTTTCGGTGCAAGCCCCCAACTTCCGCCAACAAACGTTTCTTCGCCCGGATCAATTCCAGACCTCACGATCCCGTCGTACACCGTAACGACACGCTTCAAACACTCGAAAGCGAGAATTTGAGACCCAACAGGATTGATGCACTCCTCGTCCATGACGATTGTGCTCAGGCCGTTCAGAATTGAAAGAGCAGCTGAATAACGTTGGTTAGTTCAGAAAGTGGCGTGGCTTGGCTTGGCATGGCGTGCCGCTCCCGCTCCCGCTCACCTTGCTCGTTCCCGTCCTTGCCCAAGAAATCGCTCAGCCCTCCAATGTCGCAGGTGAGGAGGATGGTGACCGCATCGTGCAAAATGTTTGCTGACCCCGCCAAGAAAGCTAAAAGGTGCATGAGGGTCCCGACGGAAGTTCGCACCCCCCCCTCCAACGCCCGGAATATCTTCCCCTTGTGCTTTCCAATTTCACAGCTGCGCCGAGCGAGTAAAAAAAATGAAGAATAAATGAATGTTATTTTAGTAGTGGCTCGTATATATTTCTTCTTCATCAAGGCAAACAAAGACTGAGCGAGACTCACCTAATGGGAGTCAAAACAATCTCGTCCACCACCTGCGCCGAGCGATGCAATTGAGTGGAATAACGTTAGTTTAGTAGTGGCTCGTATTCTCGTCTTCCAAAAAGCACGCTTCGCTCGCTCACCTCCACCAACTTGCTCAATACCCTGCTTCCGTTATCACTCGTGTGATTCACAAAACTCCTGAGAGTGGTTAACGGCACGATGAAGTTCTTGCTCAAATTTGAATCCTTGTTCCAGGGCAGAAGGGTTGCCAGAATGCTGGTGGGGAGTTGGGAGGTGCGGTAGCTGTTGTTGTGATTGATTGTCGGCGAATGACCGAGGAGCATAGCAATGGCTTCAAGAACAATTGTGGATTCTGTGATTGTAACTGTGTGGGTGGTGGATGATGAAGTTGCTGTGGATGTTGCTGTGGCTGTTGCTGTGGCTGTTGCTGTTGCTGTGGATGTTGTTGGGGGAAGAAGGAGGATTGGTCTTAGCGTGGCGTTGGAGAATGCGGAGTCAATGTCGTCATCGAAAATTTCCGCTTCATTGGGGGAAGAATTGGAATTGGAATTGGAGTCAAGGGCAGCATTAGCATCAGCATCAGTATCAGCATCTGTCTCTTCCTCCTCATCATCACCATCGGCTGAAGAGTTCCCCCAGTCACTGTCGTTGTCGTTGTCGTTTCTTCTATCATCGGACAACAAATCCTTGCGCCACTGCTCCATCCCGTGGATTACATCGCTGCTGCGACTGTCCACATCGACATCCACATCCACATCCTCATCCTCACCCACTAACGCGTTAATCTTCAATTTCAGCAATCTCAAACGATTCCTCTCCATACTCTGCATGCGCTCATCGATTGTATTGATCTCACCCTTTCCAGTCTGCATATTGTCGAGCACAACCCTCGTCACGTGCAAAACTGAGAGGGCCGGGGGCGGGTTCGGGGGTGAAAACTTAGCACATATGTTGGTGATGTGGGGAGCTAGACCGTAAATTGAGTTGGAGGAGAAGGAATTTGGCCCCTCAGAGAGCTTGAGCTGGAGCTCTTGCAGTGAGCGAAGAACTGAATTTTGCGTGTAGTGGTATAAGGGCGGAGGAGGAGGAAAGACGAGGTGGTTATTGGGCTCGCAGCTTGATTGCTTGAGAAGCTGCCGAACTGCATAATTAAGTTTTTTTGTGTTCGTATCTCCTGTTGCTTGGTTGAGAGTTGCTACCTGCTCAGGGCGAGACCGAAGGTGATTGGCTAGATATGTCAACTTGTCTGTCAGCTTGTCTTCTGCCATCGCGACTGTTGCCAAAATTATAAAAAACCTCTACAAAAAAAAACCAAAAAGCAAACTCAAAGAGATCTTCATCGGTAGGTTATCTTCACTCTAATTGCTGTGTTCTTATCAACCCAACACAAAAGCAAGCAAGCCAACAATATTTCAAATAACACAAATCCTTAATCACACGTCATTTTTACAATCTTCCACTCACACCTTTCCTCAGTCATCTCTTGTCATGTCTTCCGAAGGCCAGATCCGTTCTATGGTCAACTTCATCCTCCAGGAGGCGCACGAGAAGGCTAATGAGCTCCGTATTAAGACAGAGCACGATTTCAACCTTGAGAAGCAGTCCCTCCTCCACAATGCCAAGCTGTCCATCCAGGATGAGTACACAGCAAAGGAGAAGAACCGGTCGATCCAGACCCGCATTGCTAAATCCACCGAGCTTGGCACATCCCGCGTGGAGAAGATGAAGCACAGGGATTCATTGTTGAATAGTTTGCTGGATACTGCTGCCCAGGTGAGCAAGACGAGCATCCATACTCGCGATGAATTACCACTTGCGAAATGAAATGGCTACTGACGTAATGGCTACATCCACTACTAATCTAACATTATTCCACCAGCGATCAAATGCTGTGAGCAGAGACCAGAACTACCCGAGCTTATTGCAGAAGTTGATTGTCCAGAGCTTGATCAAAATCGAGGAGAGTGACGTTGAGCTGTACTGCAGGAGCGAGGATCTGGCCACAGTGAAGAAGGTGGTGGGGGCAGCAGTGACTGAATACAAGCAAATCATGAAGACTGCGAGCGGAATCGATGTTGAGGCAAACGTGACGCTGAACGAGAGCAAGGAAAAGGCCCTGTCGGCCAGTACTGGAGGGGGGGTGACAATGACTGCCCAGGAGGGGAGGATCGTGTGCGAGAACACTATGGAGGCAAGGTTGAAATTGGTTTACGAGGAGTTGTTGCCGAGCATTCGAGCGATTTTGTTTGGGGAGCTGGCCACACCCAACTAGAGAATATTAGGGGTTGGTTTTTTTCTAGCTAAAAATCTGCTTATTTTGTTTACATGAGGGAGCATTCTTGCCCGTTAGCAAATGGTTGCCCCAACATTCCGGCTTGCACTTGCATCCCAGGAGGCATTCCCGGGAGGGTGATGGGGATAGGAGGGGCTGATCTCACTCTGTTCGTGCTGAAGCTGGAACGGCTCACTCCCGCCTTGTACGTTGGCCACTTGGTGTTGTTGTTGTTGTTGTTGCTGTTGCTGTTGCTGTTGCTGTTATCGAGGCACCGGAACGTTTTCATGAAGGCAGGGTGCGCCAATTGGTGGAGTGCGTCAACGACGCGTGCTTTAGCCTGGACACGGTCCATCCCCCCCTCATCGAAATCGCATAAGAAGTGGAGCATCTCTGGGTCGCTGTGCTTCCGGCTTGGGTGGCACAACACCAAACAGACGTTGGGGGGGAACACCATCAAAGATCGCGACTTTGGATAGAAGTCGGCCACAATGCTGTCCGCAAGATTGTTGAAGAAAAGCTCCTTGGCGGACGTGGACGTGGAAGTGAAGATTGGCGCGCGAGACACGCCAACCTCAAACTTTCCGCCGTGATGAAGCCTCTGCCGTCGACGAGCCTTGACTTGAAGATCGGTCGAGGTCTGGCAGACCGAGTATGGACAAGTTAGGGCGGGAGGAGTTGTTGTAGGGAGCTTGGTGGAGGCAGTCATCTTCTTGCGCTTCCAAAACACCCCGCAACACACGCACTGCGCGTAGGTGTCGTCGGAAGGGGGAGCTTGTTGGGTAAGGATTCGAGTGGTTTGGATGAATTTCTCACCAGAACTGCGCCGAGCGGAATAATTAAGTTTGTTTTAGTTAGTAGATCAATTGAGTAACACATATATGCTCGCTCACTCACCTCTCCAACCGAACATTGATCTCGAGGGTGTCCTTTAGAACGTGAGACTCGTCGGGTTTGCAACGAGGAACGACTGTGTTGAGGTTTTCCGGTTTAAGTGCCACCGTCACATCCTCAATTTTAACGGCCACCCTACCGTCCTTTTCGGCCCTCACCACCTTACCTATTCGATCGTTCAGCTGCGCAGATTGAGGGGAAACATATTATTGTTAGTGTGAAATAACTCTTTCGACTCTATGAATCGGACACGGTACTCAAAAAAAGGCAAAAAATGAAAACCACTAAAACTGCAGCAAACTCCAACGCATAACGTCAGTGAACACTCAAAATTTGGACACAGTGGATAGTTCGACCAGGCGCATCTTTTTGTGAGAAGGTGTTGTTCAGGAACGGTCCAAAACACGCCATCTTCCCAGAAAGGCTCGCTCGCTCACCTCCGGTTTCGACTTAAGGGCAACCACAAGCACTTCATCACCAATCACAAGCCTGGATATGGGGTGCTTGTTCCGCAGCTCGCAGACGGTGTAAGGCTCGTCCTTGTTCAGCTGGTAGTAATTGGAGGTGTGGTTAACGGCTCGGAGCCGCTGGGACGAGAGGACGGTCATGGCCAGGTCGGTCGTCGAGTTGCAAGTGCAAATTTCGACAATAATGCCCGCCTTGCTTGGGTCAAGGGCTTCATGGAGCTGCTGGTACTCTGGCACTGTGAGTTTAAGCTCGTTCATCTCAGCCGACTTTTTTACTGTTTTGCTGCTCATCATCGAGTCGAGTTGAAGTTTCCGCTGCTGCGCCGTTGTTATTTTTATAAAAGTTTGAGTTATTCATATTTCTCTTCTTTTCATTTCCTCTCGTTCGCTTGCTTACCTGATATACGGGGTCCTGCTCGCGTTTGTGCTGCTCCTCAACAGCTTTACGATTGTTTATGACCTGTTCGCCATTGAGCCGTCGTTGGGCTGCTGTGGCTGCGGCTGTTGAGGCTGTTGCTGTTGATTGGGATTGGACGGGGTTGGTCGGATCGATCGACTCGTAGAACGCCCCAACGGCTGCCATGAAATTGGGGGTGATGGAAAGGAAGCGCTGCGCCTCGGCGGCACCAGCTCCTGTGATCGACATGAATTCGGCGGCATTGGAGCTGGAGTTGGAGTTGGTGTTGGTGGATGCTGCAGCGGCCGCAGGTGGGGCTGCAAGTGGGGGCGCAGGTGGTGCCTCCCCGATGGACTCGAGGGGAGGGGTGTCTGAGTCCGTGTCCGAGTCCGAGTCCGAGTCCGAGTCGTGACTACTGAATTCGATATTAGAATCGGAGCCGGAATTGGAAACATCTTCAACCGTGAAGTCAGGCTCCTTCTCATCAGCCTCATCTGAGCGAGCCAAAACGAATTGGGTGGGTTAGCTTTGTAGTGGATTTAGCCATTATTTCTGCAGCCATTTCGCGCACTTCATCGCGAGTATGCTTATGCTCGTCTTCATCAAGCCTCGCTCGCTTCGCTCGCTCACTCACCTGCAGCCTCATCAGCCTCTGATTTGCGCACGGGACGGGATTTGACGGGGGGCCGCTCGTCGGGGTTGCCGAGCATGTACCGCTGGAGCATTTTGTAGTGGATCTGCTTGGGGTCAGCCATGCTGCACTCAATGACTTTGGGAGGAGTTTTGATCATTTCTTCGATAACTCGCGGGAGAACATTAAGGTGGTGGTGCGGGAATTTGATTCGGAGCATCGATTTACTGCAACGAGCGAAGCGAGCATGAAGTGGAAATTGGTTAATTTTGTTATAAAAATGGCTTGGTCGGGAATTGGATTTGGGTGAAATTTTTCTCACCTGACACCCTTAGTCGTGAGAGGGTCTTTATGGGTGTCCCAGAGGAAATCGATCAACCACTGTTTCACTTCAGTGGTGTTCAGGTCCTTCGGAGCTGGAAGAAGTAGGGATTCCTCATTTGTGAGGGTTGTGGAAACAGGAGGAGTGGGAACGGGCGTGGGAATACAAGGTGAAGATTGAACTGGGGGTGTGGGTGGAGTTGGGGAAATTTTTGTATTAGGGGGAGGGGGGGAGTAGGAGAGTTTTGCCTTGTCTGACAGTGATCGCCAATCAGCATCGAGACGAGAAATTATTGAGCTGTTTACTCGGCCAGTGTGTGGGCTGTAAATCAGCTGTCTCGCAAACCGCTTGAAACCAGGTTCCTCGATGCTGTTCAAGGAGGATTCCTGCAGCAAAGCTTCAAATGCGTGATCACGATACACATGCTGCTCAGTGAAGTCGAGCTCACCCCAAGCAATCTCATGTCGCTTGGGTGTGAGGGCTGGCCTGGATTGTTTGAAAGCTTCAAACCCAATATCCATGGTCGGAGGAAAGTTTTGTCCTCAATTTATTGGAATTTGGTTTTGATTATATTGGTGCACCATTTAAAACTTTATGGGTACCATTTATGCCTACCTGTACGCCACTCGCCCCTGGTCGTGGACCGCTTCAATAATTTCTGTGCTGGTCGCTCATGTGTTGACAGCATCACCAGGCAATTTCTTCAACCTCACGCTACTGAATAGCATATTTCTTGGAGCTGCGGTGCAGTGCCTGGCGAACCTCGTCAACACTTACTTCGACAACCTCAACAAAGTAGATACCAAGAATATGTCCGGTGGTGACCGAGCTCTGGTCGATGGGAAAGTATCACCAGGTGGAGTGGTTGTCCTTTCCATTGCGATGCTCGTATTGAGCACCCTCCTTGCCCTTCCGTTGATCACCCAACACAGCAACAGCAACAGCAACAGGGACGATTTTACCAACAACGACATGCTTGTGCTTTTCATCGTGGGCGTTTTCTTGGCTCTCACTTACACAGCGAGTCCTTTCAATTTGAAGTACTATGCAATGGGCGACGTTGTGATAATGACGGCTTTCGGACCGTGTTTGATGCAATTTGTGAGCTACGTAAATTCTGGCGTTATGAATGAAGAGGTGACTCTTTTCAGCATCCCAATCATGTTGGTGACAGAGGCGATTCTTCACGCCAACAACACTCGGGACATCAAGAGCGACGCGAAGTCGGGTGCAACTACTTTAGCTGTGCTTTTTGGGTTCGACAATTCCGTCAGGTTCTACACATTTCTCATTGCAGGGGCCTACGTGAGGTGAGCCGGAGCGAAGTGGAGCGGAGCGGACGGTTTTAAACTAACACGGGGTATTCGTACTCATATTCGTATTTGTTTTCGTTTTCGTATTCGTATTCGTATTCGTATTGTAGCACTTTATGGTTGGCGCTCACGCGGCACATAGGACTGCTCATAGTCTTCTTGACGGTTCCCCAAGCGCTCGGCTTGGTCAAAGGCATATCGGAAAACAACCAGAAAAAATTGGCAAATGTGGATGAATCAACGGCACAGTTTCACATGCCCTTTGGGATTCTCATGGTGGTTGGCACGGCAGGCGAGTGAGCGAAGCGAGCGATGGATCTCGCGAAATGGCTACAGACTGCCCTCCACTAAACTAACCCACTAATTCGTTTGACTTCGCTCTCGGTACAGTCAGTAAGGCTTATCTTGAGTGATTTGAGTGAGAGTAGATTGTATAAGATCACAAAATTTTGCCTTTCTAAATTTCTAATCAATTTGTTCTTGTTCTCAAAGCTTACTTCTTCTTCTTCTTCCCGGTTAGGCCAGCGCTCAACAAATCGTCCAAGCCGGCTTCAACCTTTTTCTCCTTTTTCTTCGGCTTAACTACCTCGTTTCCCTCAGCAAGAACTGCTTTCTCAGCATCCAGCTTAGCTTTCTCAGACTTTGCAATAACCTTCAAGGCCAGAGCTGCCTTGTCAGCCTCATCACGTTGTAATTTTGTTCCCTCACGACCATCTCCGCCATTAGCAGCTGCCAGCTTCTTTAAGTTCTTCTCTCGGGCCTGGTCACGTTGATTTCCTCTTGCCATTTGTGGTACGTGATTGTACGTTGGGTTCGTGGAAAACTTACTAAAATGTGAAAATTGTGAGGTCTTTTGAGGTTAAAGATTATTTATTGCCCTTCACAAACCATGGCCAAAAAACAGAAGAATTCATCCAATTCCAGAAGCAATGGCAATGGCAAACCAGCCGAATCGACAGAGAAAGTCCAACCGGCCCTCAACATAAAATCTCTTGTAGTCCTCAACACCCTCCTGTCCACCCTCACTACCTTCCACAATGCGGCAAAGCACAATGAAGCCCTCCAGCTGTCGACCCGCATACTAACTGCCCTCGAACTCTCTCCCCCCCCAGACCAAGACGTGGCTCACCTCAAGGCAGTTAAATTGTTGCTCGTTCGAGCAAAGGAAGTCTCTCTGATTGAGCTGAAGAAGTTTGGCACAATTTCTCCCCCCAATAAAGAGGAAGGGGAAGTAGAATTCACTCCTCTGGCGGTTGCCTATTCCCTGTACCGAAACCGTGAATTCGCCAAGTGCGTGAAATTCGTCGACGCCTCCATGGTCACTCAGTCCTCGCTGTCGAGAGACGACAGGACGGGTCTCAACCATTTGAAGGCCCAAGCGTTGTACCTCTCCCACGAGTATGACGCTGCCCGCGTTGAGTACGAGAAAGGCGCCAAGGTGAACGAGCGAACACCTTCTTACTTTTTCTTACTTTTTAACTTTATAATAAAAAAACTAACACAATACTCTGCCATTGCAGGTTTGGTTCAACGAAACTGACCCCGAGGTGCTGACAAACTACTCCGCTTCCATCATCCAGAGTGCGAACGACAACAACAACATTTCAACGTCTTCCAATCCAAAGTTTGAGAAAGTGTTTGCGAAAGAAAATGATAATTGGGAGGTGAGTGAGCTAGCCAAGCAGAATGGTGCGAGGCAAGGCGAGGAGACTAACCCACTTTTAGCTTGGCTTCAACCTGAGCCTCGAAGCTTACAAGAACAACGATGCACTGCAGTGCGCGAGCCTGCTGGGGAGGGTGGAGCAAAACGCCAAGGAGGTCCTGAAGGCGGAGGGATTAAGGTAAGCGAGCGAACCACAGCCACAGCCACATCCACATCCACATCCACATCCACAGCCACAGCCACAGCCACAGCCACAACTAAACTAACATGCCGCAGCGGAAGGGATATTGAAGAGGAACTGAGGGGGGTGAAAGGCATGGTTGCGAGCTGCGACTACTTGGGAGGGGAGTTTGAGAAAGCGAAGAGCAACTTCAAGCGAGGTCTCAAGAACTGCGGCGACTCGAGTTTGAGGCTGATTTTCCAAAACAATTTGAAGGTTGCAGGCGGTGAAGGCGATTTCACCGATCCGCACAGTAGCGAGAGCGTCAGGATGCTACCTGAGCAAGGTGAGCGAGCGAGCCTTTTGGCGGAAGTGTGCAAAGCTCCTAACCCGCTCCTAACCCGCTCCTAACCCGCTCCTAACCCGACCCTAATCCGCTCCTAACCCGCTCCTACGCAGTTTTCGGATTGAAGACGAACAAGTTCCTTCAGCTGCTGAGCGAGGGCGAATTCAAGGACGCCGATTTAATTCTCGAGAGCATGACAACGACCACGACCACAACAACACACCTCCGCGCGGCTCTCTTGCTAAAGCAGAACATGGTGGAAGAGTGCATGGAGCTTCTGATCAGCGAGGGCAACGACTGCCAATCGGCGCTCATGAGAGCCCAAATTTTGATCGACATGAACGATTTTCAAGGCGCAATAAAAATTATCGAATCGATCGCCCAGATCAAAAACTTCCCAGCCCAAGTTGCGACCCTCGTCGCCCTCTACAACAAAAACAACCAAGCCGAGGAGGCTAACGCTCTGTTGAACTCGGCGAATGGAGGGCTGGACCCGCTCACGAGGGCGAGGTTGCTGACCGCAAAAGGTGAGAGTGAGCGAGCGAGCGAGCGGAAATTTTAACTTTCACTCACTCACTCACTCACGTGGGCGCAGGTCAGCGGGAATTCATCTCCGGAAAGTACGAGCTTAGCTCGAGCATGTTCAGGGAAGCGTTGGAGGTGAGCGAGGCGAAGTGAACGAGCTTTTTGGGGATAGTTTTTCCACCTCCACATGCTCCCTTTTGGACCGTCTCGAGCGATGAATCCCGCAAAATGGCTACATACGGATTCATCCACTAATAAACTACCCCCCCGCAACTCATTTGACGTACTCGTATTGCTCTTGCTTCATTGAAAATGCGCCTGAAGATTATCCAGGATGAGGAGGGGGTGAAGGCCGAGAAAGCAATCATCACATGCTGGTTGGTCAAGTCGTTAAGTTTTATTGGTGAGCGAGCGAAGCGAGCGAGCCTTTTGGAAGCTCGAGGCGATGAAGTGCGCGAAATGGCTACAGACGGCTGCAGACGGCTACATCCACTACTAAGCTAACCCACCCAATTCGTATGGCTCGCTCGTTTCGCTCGTCCTTCATTAAAAATGCGCACAATCTCGCTTCGTTCGGCGCAGAAATCGACGAAGCGGAAAACTTGGAAAATCAGATCCCTGTGGCAGAGGAAAGCGGCGGAGGAAAGCGGGGGGCGAGTGCCGAGATGCTGGAGAACATGGACATTCCGGTATTCAGCCGAAAAAACCGGCTGGGGAGTGCGTTCCAGAATGATGCAGGAGGAGTTCAGGCAGGGGCAGAAGGGGCGGAGAAAGTGGCCGAGGAAGACCTCAACAAGGCTGTCGCGGCAGTGTCGATCGACGGCAAGGGCAAGAAGAAGTGGGTGAGAGATCTCGTGAAAGAGAAGGCAAGGAAGGAAATGAAACGGCTCAGCTACTTGGCCAAACTGGAAAGCATTGGAAAGTACAACCCAAACAATGCGCAGAAGCCAGACCCGGAGCGATGGCTACCAAAGAACCAAAGGAGCTCGAACAAGAGGAAGAAAAAAGGAGCCAAATATACTGGAGCACAGGGAAGCGGAGGAGGCGCGATGAAGGACGCGGACAAATTGGACGCAGCCAAGCGAGCTGCCGACAAGAAAGACGGCAAAACTATCAAGGACGGCTTTAACAGCACTGCTCACATTGCGGTCGGGGAGAAAAAATCCAAGGGAAGGTTCAAAATTCGGAAATAAAAATTAAATAAACTATGACATGGCATATAATAAACCAACTTTTCATTTTCTACAACCACAAATTACCTTTGTGCATATTCTTTTGAGTTATGAGGTTGCGGCGAGCTTGCTGGAGGTTGGCGGCGTGGAATGTGGTTTCCGAGCGAGCGCAACCGAGCGGTAGAGAGAAACTGCAGTTGTTGAGGAGGTAGGGGATGGAACGTATTGATTTGAAGGCCGCCACGAAGAGCACGTTGTTGACGTTGGCGTACCGCCCACCCTCACGCCAATAAACTGCAACGGCTGGCTTTTACATGCGCC
>Ga0114994_10003581_pt1 | contig 11320 bp, 16 predicted proteins | sample ArcticOcean_MG_C_9_FD_87043 | JGI IMG/M metagenome (GOLD analysis project Ga0114994, IMG submission 87043) | Marine microbial communities from western Arctic Ocean - ArcticOcean_MG_CB2_152 | ecosystem: Environmental > Aquatic > Marine > Oceanic | place: Arctic Ocean: Canada Basin | collected... | reverse complement strand
TTGGGTTTAGCCACACAAGACATTCATTACTCCCCTAGCGGTAGACCATTCAAGGTGGCTCATGATGGTACACCAATCATGGACATAATCGATTGAGGTTCCTCATATTACTATTGTTATTTATAACTAGCGAGTTCTCGAGCTCTGCTAGAGATCCACAGATAGTAATACATTGGATATGCTCTATAGATACGTTAAAGAATCAATTCGGTGCACCGCTGTTCGCTGGACACACTAGCAATGGTGATGGATGCTTAGCTACATTAGGGTATTATGATAACTCCACCCCGAGTGATCCATTCACCGGAGATTGGGTCGAGCTGACACGAGGTACTAAGATTGGTGATTCTAGCTCTGGTTATGGTTTCTCATCCGGGAAATTCGGATTCACAGTAGTATTCACCAAGGGTAAGAGTGATGTGATAGTATATCCATCCGAACCAGCTGCATATCTAGCAAAATCACAGGTAGTGATAACCAATAGTGAGCCACAACCAGGTCAGCCATTATGTATAAGATTTTATGATAGTGATATTATAACCAGAACTTCAAGATATAATGCAGTCACCGGTCCGGGTTGGACGTGGCCGGTTTTTACATCAGGTATACCAGTGAATCAATATTTCAAGATATCACCGAGTGAGAATCCCGGAGGATCCTGGATCTCTGGTTATATATTTGAAGATGGTGCTAATGATTACCAGACGTCAATTCGTGTGTTTGAGAGTAACTCTACGATTGATGATATAAGCGATCATGCGGAGCATATCATAAGCCAATTAACTTCTAATACCGACCAATTAGAAGCTACGGTTCAAACACAACAGAGCGTCATTGAGAGTTATAGATCAAATGCAATCATAACTGCTAATTTACTATCAGCTAAAAGTATAACCATTATAGAGCATAACAACACTATTCATGACTTGAAATCTATTATCGATATATTGAATATTAGAATACTATCTCTCGAGAGTAGTCTAAGTAGTGCTGCTACATTTAATGATCAGCTGACTGCTATCGTGATACAGCAGGATGACGATGTGACGGAGTTGGAAGCAATTGCGGATGCATTACAGGTGAGGTTATCTATTATTGATGTTAATGTAACTGAGGTTATCGACGCTATCGATACAACATCTCAATCCCGGGCACTCGAGGAATATATAAAAGCTTCTGATTTATATATTACACATCTAGATAATACAATACAGGAGATCTCTACGGAGAGAGATTTGTACCGCAAGGTGAATCTTGATCTGAACTCAACAATATCATATCTCCCGGTAGATGGTTGGATATACTCAACTGATACTAAGTGGGTTTATATGACCGCGCGGACATTACCATACTATTATGATAGCGCTAGCTCGTCATGGATATATGGTACTATCATTAACAATCGGCGGATGATATATAACTATCTCAAGAAAGAATGGAGCATCTTAGATTGATGGAGATAAATAATTACTTGAGAGTGTTAATTTCACTAATATTATTATCACATATTAGCTGTGTTCAGAGTTCTAATCTCGAACCAACTGACACCAGCCTTACTAGAAGTGTAGAGCATCAAGCTGAAATTGATGCGATATTACAAGAGGATGCAGAGTATAAACATTGGCGACGGTTGTATATACGAGAGATTAATAACGCTAGGCTCAATGAGGATAATCCAGCATATAAATTTTTCGTGCTAGAATTCTTGAAAACATATGTCCTCAATCTACCGGAATGGATGGAACAAGAACCAGGATTTGTACCAGGATTAACTGAGCAGGAGATAATAGATGCTAACATAACTATTGAGATACATTATCATCAATGAACACACAATATTTAAAGCTCACAGAGATGTGGCAAGATGCTCAGTACAATGAAGTTGGTGAATATATCAACAATGCTGGTTGGCTGCCCAGAGAGACAGCTGAGTTTTGTGCTTATTTCTGTAAATACCTAGGAGCTAACCAATTGAACCTGTTGTATAAGTTTATATAGCAACATAAATAATAACATGAAGCAGTTCAAACAATTTTATGCTGAACAACAAGCGTTACTAGAGAACAGAAGAACGTTCTTGAAAACCTTGTTCGGAACCGGTGCAGCTGCTGCAGTTAGCAACCCGGTCAAGATTGCCAACATGATCGCTAAGCAGGCCGGTTTGCCATGGATCAAAGCAACTCTAGAATCTGATTTCACGATGTATGATTATAAAACTGTTGATCCTCAAGCGATCGCCAAGCTAATCGCCACGAAGGGAGATTACACACCAGGTGTGAGTACTGATGGTGGTGTCACCATTGATTACAACGGCAGTACAATGGACATGATGGAAGTGTATGTGAAACCTGGTACGCCGATTTACAAACAAATGCAAGCGCGTATAGATGGGGCAGAACAACCAGAGGCTGGTGATGCATATGAATTTGACAAACAAGTGTTTGACACTATAAGTGATCCAGATGGCTCAGGAGCCAGTTGGTTGGAACAGCAGTTGGAAAATGACATGGATGATTCGTTCATGAAGTACGAGACACAGCCCGATGACTGGAAAGAGGAGCTAGCCACAGTGGATGGATTCGAACCAGATCATTACGAAGCCGCGGCACAAAGGGATGCAGCTAACAGAGTCAAGCAATTTTTAGACCAAGCTGGTGAGATCGGAACAGAAGTACCAGATCATATGAGAGACATTGTGGCTAGAGGATACATGAAAAGTCATGTGATGGCAAATGGTGGTGGTGCTGAAGAAATATCCACTGACACAATCACGAATCTACAAGATTTGTACCCTGATGAACGCATTGATACACCTGATGAGATGGATATGGACAGATGGTTGGATGGTACTGCTGACAATCCGATGGACACTATGGGTCATTATGATCGAGAAGATTATGACCGAGACATGGATCAAGTCGCTGGTGAACTTGAATATAAGGATCAAGATGATGATATTCAAGGCAGAGATGATTCAGAAATGACCACAGTGACTGTTCCAGGTTACGATAGTTCTGCAGATAATTGGGCCGAGGCTGGATTCAATTTCCTCATGGGAGCTTCACAAACTATGCAGCAAGTCCCAGTGAAACACGTGATGAATGTTCCTGGTTTTTATGACGCGATCAAAAAAGGACAAGAGATGAATGGAGATTCTGAATACACTGACATAAACGAACCGTTGACTATCGCACACGATGGTAGTGACACGATCGAGATAATCGGTGGGTTCGCACAACTAGCAGCTGCAGATGACGAGAAGATGGCCCTCCCTAGAATACGGATGGTGCATGTTGATGATTTGAAAGCAAAACCAGAAAGCACCTCGAAATATCTAGACAATGAAAGCATTTAAACAATATTTCGAAAATACCGGTCTAGACACCAGTTGGCAGGCCGGTGATGTTAATATAACCTTACGAGATGTACTGAGCCTCGCTAGTGATCCAGTTAATGTAGATCCTAGTCAATTCGAGCAGTTGTTAATTGATGTATCTCGAGATGGAGATAGAATCGATGGGGCAGACTTACGCTACCCCATCGTAGTTAGTACTAGAGGTGGAAAGCCTTATAAGATCTTAGATGGGCAGCATCGAGTTGTCAAGGCGATTAAGTTTAACCAATCCGTTCAGGTACAGTATCTGGATCTAGACCAAGCACCAGCAGAGTATCAACATATATTCTCATGAAAACATTAATTTTACTATAAATAATATTATGAGAGATGATGATCAAAATTTAATTTGGGAAAGCTACAACAGTAAAGTCAATGAGTCGGTTGGTTCAATGGATCAGTTGGTCATGAAAGCTGCTGACACTTTCGAAAGAATGCGAGGTAAGAAGAGTTCAGAAGATATCATTCACGAACTAGAACAGAAGTATCTCAGGTTTTTCAACAACATGCCGGGGTTTCCAGATGGTGCTATGTTAACTCAATACATCGAGGATGGAGGTTTTCGTGACGATCTGTCAAATCATCTAGGATTAGATGAGGGTGAGGATGACACTGATGCTGCATGGGATCGAGCTCTAGACAAACATGAATATTAAATTTGAAACATTATGACAATTGAAGACGAAAAAATGATATGGGAACAGTATGAATCTCCAGGACGAGGTGAGATGGAGGATAAGGAATCCACACAAGATCCTAATTATAGACACCCGAAACTTGGAGAAAAAGGTCCGAGATGTGGTGATTGTAGGTTTTTCGGTGAAGAGAATATAGACGGTGTGGCACCATGCAGCAAGTTGAACCGGAACTGTCACACATGGGGTGTCTGCGATCTTCACGAACAGAAAAAGATAAGTGCTTATAGTGAGAGTGAATCAACAGATATAGACACAGATTTCTCAGACACAATATACAGAGTCGACTTGTACAACGGTAACAGTGAAATGTTGTTGATGAACTCAGAAATTCAGGAGGATTTATCACATATGGACGGACCTAAGAAAGGTGGAGCCACAGTGTGGATGGGTGAAGAGTACATGTACTTAAAGACAAACAACAAGTAACATATATACTCATATCTGGATATCAGTTGTATCTGGATATATATACGCATATAGATAAATATTTTAATGAGCAATAGAGACATCGAACAATTGTACACCAACATGACGAATCCTGGCTATAAAGAGCCAGTTCGAACTAGATTGAATGATCTGTACAGCTTGGTGTATGAATCTGCTGACGATGGTACTGATGAGGATGGTACAGTCACTCTGTATTACACTACAGACTTGAACTTAGGGAAAACCCTAGATGCAAATGCATCTGTTGAGAAATTCAAGATGAGTAAAGCTTATTTTGATAAGAAAATTTTAGGCAGACTGGATGAACTAACATACAAATCTGTGAAAGTGTTGGTCGGATTAGCCATGCCGGTTGTGGGCAAGGATGGAAAGAAGAAATCATTAGATAAGGTAGCTTTAAGAGGTTTGTATGATGTGTTTGCAGATCATCACGTCACTGGAGACCAGTCGAAGATTCTATCTGATAGAGTGAAAAATTCACAAGATGATTTCTTATCAAAAGCAATCACGAACCTAAAGACCGGTTCTATTGTGTTACCGGTGATCAATATACTAGCAGATAATCTAAGACAGTTACTAGGTAAATCTCTTGATGTGAGTAATATTAATAATTTTTTAAATGACCTGTGGAACGTCAAGGATGTGACTGGTCGTACAAGTGTAGGACGAGGAGAACTAGCCATGAGCATGTTGTCAGTCGGTATCAAAGGTGAACCTGGTGATGTCAAGATGCCTAAAAATAAAAATGAATCTCCAGATATGATGGACATAGAGAACAAAGAAGCGACTGCAAGATTGACATGCGATGGAGCCGCTATCGAGGTCAAGGGTAGTGGTGGCAGACCAGGTAAAGGTAAGGTAGCTGATAAGTTCATAGTTAATGTATTGAAGTTGTTACCTAAAAATAATAACCCTACAGAGAGGAAATCTTATAGAGATTCAGATCAAGCTGCTCAGGACCTTGTGGATAATAACCAAGAGACCGTCAAGTCGTATCACATGACAGGTCAGCAAGCTCTAGATGAAATCAAAGCTGGTTTGGAGCGTTTCTCCACCCCGGGGAGATTCAGCGCAGATTTCAGGAAATATCTAGAAACTTTACCAGATGCCCCCGATGTAACAGAACCGATGAGAATAAAGGTCGCCGGGTTGATGGATTATCTCAACCAATCGCAGAACTTCAATGATTTAGCAAAGCTGCCAGCAGCCACTAGTTGGATCAATATGTGGATTGAGCAATATACAGAATTGTTCGCTGCACCTGTAGAATTTCTAGAGTATCTAAAAACCTTACGGTCAGCAACGAGAGTGCCTCCAAAAACAATACTATCTGGTCAGAGCCATCCTCTAGGACCAAACACTAGCAACAGGGTTAGATCATTACTATCCGGAAAGAAGGAAATGTTGATATTCAGAATATTATACGATAGAGAATTTATAGTAGGAGATGAGAGAATATTACTCAACAGCATGACAGGTAAGTTTATGGAGTCAGTCAAGACATACTTCTATCAATTGATATATGATGTTAATCAAAATACTATTCGAAATCTAGGAGATCTCAAGAAAATTCCAGAGGTGAACGCGACTATAGCTCTGTGGCAAACACGCGCAGATGGAGACAACACACCTTGTCCTGATGGTGTTATAGATTATGTATCTGGTCTACTAAAAGAAGATCCGAAATTGTTCGTCAATCACTTACCACATCTTGTAGGAGCCACACAGATGACAGCATATTGTATGGCAGATAAATTCACACATGCTATGTTCGTTAACGATAAAACTGTTGAAAAATCATCACTAGTTGTTGCTTGCGATGCGTCCGATCCAGGAGCAACATTCAAGGGTATATTTGAAGCGTTTGTTGAGAATGAAGTGGATGTGAATATGTCAATTGATGCTCAGAACAAGGGTGTTCAGATCACGTTCAATCAATAATATCTAGTTATTTGTATTATGAATTTATCATAAATCACGATGTTTTAGTGGATTATCATAATTGATAGACTATAATAATATATCATGAAGACACTATTAATAATACTATTCGGAGTTCCATTAACATTTTTACTGCTAGGATCATCCACTAATTTCACCGAAAATTCAGAGCCTCTTGTCATTGACAGAGTGATGATAAAGACACCCAGACACAATCTACCTGAGTTGAATCAACCAGTAGTGATTCAAATAGAACACCAAGGATTTCCATTTGATATCAACGGTAATTTTCCTTATGTGGTGTTGATAGACAATCAATTGTACAGATGTGACAAAGAATCAGTGAGAGAATTCCTGGAGAGGGTGATTGTATGTGAACCTAAATTTAATATCGGGCGAAATATGTGATATACAGTGTATATTGATAAATAATTAGATGAAAGACAAAGACGGTACACTATTGTGGGAAGCTTATAGTAATAAAATAATGAAGGTGGTTCATCTGAGGATGATGCATCAGCCTTAGGTCAAGATGAAGAGAGGCAACCAGATGGAACTGTCAAGAACATTAAAACTGGTGAGACTGTACATGTACCCAAGAAGATAAGTGAGGATAATGAAGATGTAGTTGAGGAAGAGATGTACGATTGTATTAGAGATTACATGAGTGATGGTTACTCACGCGCTGAAGCTACAAGAATGTGTAGCGGTAGAGGTCATGAGGAACAAACTCAATCTGACACATTAGCAGAGTCACCAATGCCTGAAGATGATATTTTTAGTGCCATTGAGATGGCAGAATCAGGAGACTGGCAGTCTGCTGTTGAGACGGTCATGAGCGCTCTAGCTAATGACATAATCAATAATGAAGAAGGATCACCCACAAGTCAAGGGCCATCAGCTCGAGACGGTTGGAGTATCCACACAGCCATCGAACAAGCGATACAGAACCAGTTGATGGGTGAAACAGGTGAAAAATTATCATCTCATATATCCAGAGTGCTAGGTCATTAATTTAACGTCTCATCTGTAGTCCAATTCATATGACTGACGACAATCAATTGTTATGGGAGGCTTATTTAGATGAGACTATAGCCACTCCTCAGAATATCAAGCGCGCCAGAAGCACTCTAAGAGATTCAGATCTATCCACTGAGGACAGACAGATCATAATCGACGTGCTACAGCATCTAGAGTCACAAGTTGAGACGGATGATGCAGTCACGCTGAAACAGAAGATACTATACACTCTTAAGAAAATACATATACATCTAGATTAAGGTGTATATGATGATCGCTGCTAGGGTCTCATCAATTGTGAGCTCTTCAGTATATGATATATCCACGTTAGCTATATCATGCATATGCTTCAACTCTCCGGTGACATCCATGGATGCTCCATCCTCATCAATATATATACTCACACTGTGTACAGAACAACTGTTAGACTCTAGAGCCAATCTGAATTCCCGGTTGACTACCATGTAACACGCCTCATGATAGAGTTCTGGTAGTTCTCCTCTCACCAGATCGACGACATTCATCACTGCTCCTCTGTTCATACAATCATCTATCATATCTCTCAATATCATATAATTATTTATGTATATATAAGTTGATAACAGGATTATATACACTATAATATAACGTATGACTAAGCTACCATTTGCTAACGGGAACGACCCTAGAACTGAGGATGAAAAAGAGGATATGATCACCAATGCCGCGAAAGCATATGGTGAATATATGGATGCCTTGGGGTTTGACTGGAGGAATGACCCCAACAGTGCAGACACCCCCAGGCGAGTCGCCAAAGCATTTGTTCACGATCTTGCAGAAGGCTGTTTCACACCACCTCCAAAGATCACCGCGTTTGATAATGTTGACAGATATGATGGAGTGGTGTTTCAAGGAAACATCCGGATGAATAGCTTTTGCTCGCATCATCATCTACCGTTCATCGGAAATGCTCATGTGGCTTATATACCAGGGGTAGAGGGTAAGGTGATTGGGTTGAGCAAGCTGAACAGAATAGTAGAATGGATATGCAGAAGACCTCAAGTACAAGAGAACGCCACCATGCAGGTGCATCGTTATATAGATCAAGTGTGTGAGGGTAACAAAGGAGTGGCTGTGCTGATTGAAGCCAATCACTTGTGTGCATGCGTGCGTGGTGTCAAGCATGACAGCACAATGAAGACTGCCAGGATGAGTGGAGCCTTTCTGGATAAGAAAGATGTAAACACAAGACAGGAGTTTTATGACTTTGTTAGAGATTTAAGAAAATGAATGAAATAAAATGTATATTCGGTGGTTGCGGCCACATTGATCATGTGATATTATCGGTGGTGACATTGACGATAATCGGTTGTATTTTATGGAAGATATATAAATATATACATGAACAAGACAGAACACAACCATGAATTCCGGAGGAGACTCAACAAGGCTGCAGAAGAATGTTCAGAGCTAGCAGCTGAGCTTCTCAAGACCTCAAACAAGTGCTTCACTAATGTTAGTGTGGATAGCACACGAAAGATATGGTGTGAGTATAAAGACGTGAAGAAGCAGATGAAATTGTTAAAAATATCATTAGATAAAGCATCACAGCCTCAGTGATGAGAACATTGAGAGAGTCTATAGATCAATTGGTGAGCTCTAGTCAGCTGTATGATATATACGTGTCTGTATACAACAACTACTATTCTAACAAAGATACAACTATGATGGATGTTGAGCGTAGATATTCCAAGGTGATTGATGAATTGATGGATCTACCCAAGCATAATGACATGTCTCATCATTTGTTGCTGACTCAAGAGAAAGAGCATGCAGCACATGTGGGTTATCTGGATGTTGATACTGGTGAGATACACGCTCTTGATTTCATAGATTGGGTCGAATTGATTGATCTGATGATAGAAGATCGATCTGGTTGGAATATGGCTGATCAAGTGTCACATGTGTTGTGGGAGTTGACGTTTTGGGGTTGGAACAGAGACACTATAAGAAAAGGTGCAAGTGATCTGATGAACTCATGTGCAGAATCAGAAGTGGAGATGATCGAGTTGAGCACACTCATGGATCAACTGTCAGGTCATTAGTACACAATAATCATTATATCTAGATAAATAATCATATGTCTTATATAGATTTATATTCAAAAGCATATCAAGTCTCCCGGAGCGGTTGGAAAAGCCCTCCAACGAAGTCAATAACACTGTATTCAGATTCTGACAAGAGTAATATTGCCACGAGATGCAAGAATGGTCAAAACATGTTTTTATCGAGTGATCTAATTTGGACTGATAATCAGCGAAAAATAACTGGAGCAATCAGAAGTGACGATAATGAGTTCAAGGTCGGGGATCAAATTCTGAAATCGAGCTTAGACTCCTTTTCTTCGGCTGGGTGGCTTGTGTCCAAACAACGATGGATGATCAAAGTCGATACCCTAGGATATATAACAGATATTTTCGAACTCCCCAGCACTCAATCTAGTGATACTAATGGTTCCTGGGTGAAGATTCTAGGATTTGATAGCAACAACAATGCAGAAGAGTTAGAGTTGTTTACGAGTTGTGGATCTAAGGATCAGGTGTTCAAAAATGATGGCTCTTTTGACTTATCCGCAAAAGCACATGATCAAGACATACTAGAACCACAATCCAAGTTCACTGTCACCACTTGTCTGCATGCAAAAGGTATACATCAAGAATTAGGAGTAAAATTCTCAACAGCTGCACAAATTTTACCGAGAGCTGACACTTCACGAGGTTCTCTGATTGCTAGCAACCCTAAATATAGGGTTGATGTGTACAAACCATCATATGACAATTTTAGTAAAAAATATACTAATATGACTAAGGTTGACGGTATGTCCACCTTTTATACCGATGATCCAAACAGTGAAAAGACTACGACAATGAGTCAAGAAGATTCAGAGATAGTATTGAATCGTTATACATCCACCCCCCAAAGCCATAGATTTGATCTGGTGTATGTAATCAGCATGACATATGAATTCACTCCAGAAGTAATGATCAATTACTATCAAGACAAACAGGCGTTGGTCACATATCCTTATATAGGTGAAGGATTGCTAGCCCGGGCTGGGTCACATTTCACAATCGAACATCAATACATTTCTCTTCTCTCCACCAACCTGAGTTACTCACCTGAAGATAAATCTATATTACTGGGATCCAATTGGACTAAAACGTATGATATGTTTTTTCATCGATATTACTTCATGAGGCAGACTGGTGTTGACGATATCTTAACAGATAATGTGAAGAATTGGAGCACCGTGGGTGATGCTCTGAGTGGAGGATCTTCAAGTACAGACTGGATGTGGTCACCCGGCACTGTCACCGAATTTCAGACAGGCTCTCCATATGGTACACGTTACAAGTGGTTCCCAGACGTATCTTTTGATAGCATATCAAAAGATGCATACTCCGTCAGGTCTGATGGAATGCCAATTAAGAATGTGAGGAAAAGTACCAACATCGACACGTCGCCATGCTGGCAAACTATACCTACATCTGATCATGATTTAATCTCTACGGATTTGACAGCACCTGATAGTTTTAAGGGGTCGGTAGATGTGGAAACTATCGATGTGAATATAAAGGCACCTTACTTGGCTTTCAAGTGCGTGTGGGTGCAAATGCATAAAACTCTCTATTATGATCAATATCATGATCGAGATTTGCTGTTGTTTGGCGACGCTTCATCTAAGCAAACTATAGGAGAGGATGAATGTATTCTTCCTAGATGGGGTTTCAAGAGACGAGCTGGAGTTGATGACACTGCTACACTATATCCAGAGTTAAAG
>Ga0114994_10003579_pt1 | contig 11324 bp, 11 predicted proteins | sample ArcticOcean_MG_C_9_FD_87043 | JGI IMG/M metagenome (GOLD analysis project Ga0114994, IMG submission 87043) | Marine microbial communities from western Arctic Ocean - ArcticOcean_MG_CB2_152 | ecosystem: Environmental > Aquatic > Marine > Oceanic | place: Arctic Ocean: Canada Basin | collected... | reverse complement strand
GAGACTGCTTCGCATTGTTTAACCTGCTCTTTCTCATACCACCCATAATAACACCTAAATCGTGTTAGCTGGGTCAGCCCCTTAAAATATTTCACATTGCATAAACCCGGGCAGATAAAGAGGGTTAGAAAACTTGCACCAATTTAGCACAGGACAATAACCCGGTAATGACAAGGTCACTTGTCAAATCAAGGATAATGACCGCATTCAATGCGTGCAAAACAAATAAGGCGGTAAGCTTCCAGCAAAATACTAAATAAATTAATCGTCCGGGGAAGCTTTTGGAAAGCTTGAGTAAATTGTATTAGCTGTAAGGAGGTTTGTCGCGTCCAGTCTGTGACAGCGTAAATATTTCATAACCATCAGCGGTCACACCAATTGAATGTTCAAACTGAGCAGACAATGAATGATCTTTAGTAACAGCTGTCCAACCATCTTTTAATATTTTAACATCAGGACCCCCAATATTAACCATAGGCTCAATAGTGAAAAACATTCCTTCTCTAAGAATGACCCCTTCACCTGGATTGCCAAAATGTAAAATATTGGGCGCATCATGAAATACCTGTCCCAAACCATGGCCACAAAAATCTCGCACGATGGAATAGCGAAACGGTGAAACATAAGATTGAATTGCATGACCAATGTCGCCAGTAGTAGCGCCCGGTTTAACGACCTTGATCCCCCTCATAAGAGATTCATAAGTCACATCGATTAAACGCTTAGCTTTAACCCCAACCTCACCGACATAAAACATTCGACTAGAGTCTCCGTGCCAGCCACCAACAGTTGGAGTAACGTCAATATTCACCACATCACCATCATTGAGAACTTTATCACCCGGAATACCGTGACAAACAACGTGATTAACAGAAATACAGACAGATTTTGGATAACCCCGATAATTAAGCGGCGCCGAAACACCCCCACGGTCGGCAACAAATTCGGCACATTTGCTATCCAGCTCACCCGTCACGACACCTGGCACAACATGCTCAGTTATAAAGTCAAGCGTATCTGCTGCCAGACGGCCTGCAACACGCATCGCTGCAAAATCAGCTTCGGTATGAATTTTTATCGACCTTGATTCTGCATCCACCTTGAGAGGCTCCCTAAAATTATCAGCTTGTGTTGATTTTAGTTATTAACTTTGATCTTGTTAGCCATACTTATTGCCTCTGATGAGATTCTGCAACCATAACATAGCACTTCAACACCTGCTGCAACTGCAGCACTCAATGCAGCCGCATAAGTCGGATCTATATCCGCAGCTACAGCAAACTGATCACAATCTTCACGCTGAACCAAATAAAACATCACGGCGCGCTTCCCGTCAGCTACCTGGTCTGAAAGTTCTTGCAAGTGCTTCGTGCCACGAGCACTCACCGAATCGGGAAATTCCGCCAATCTTTGGCCAGATTCCGGACGATTTAAGGTCACACTTTTTATTTCGACGTAACAAGTTGGTATGGATGAACCTTCAAGTAATATGTCTATTCTAGAATTTTTACCATAATTAACTTCACGTCTGAGGCTCTCATAGCCTGCTAGTTCTGGCACTCCACCTTTTTTGATCGCTTCTTCGACGATTTTATTTGGCAAATTCGTGTTCAACCCTACCAAAGAACCTTCAATTTGGATCAATTCCCAGGTATATTTTAATTTTCGATCCGGATTACGTGCAGGTGACAACCATACCGCAGCGCCTTGTTCCTGCAAATTCAACATCGAGCCCGGATTAGCGCAATGGGCAACAACAATTTCGCCGTTTTCAAGTTTAACATCGGTGAGAAATCTCTTGTACCGCTTAATTAAGGTGCCACGGATAAGGGGATCTAAAAATTTCATCTTAATTTTTTGGACCGAAAACATTAGCCAAATTTATTTGTCCTGAGCCCCGCATTAACGGCTGCTGCTGATTAGAAGAAGGAGACCAAGCCGTCAGGGTTATTACCTCAAAAGTTGCTGGCACTCGTCCATCCACATTCCCGTAATTCGCCTGATAAATCTCTGCTGCACGATATATTATTTCTCGGCGAGTGAAGGATTTTAAGCGATTGTGTGAAGCCATTTGCTCACCCATCCCTCTCAAGTCTCCCATCAGTTTCAAGGGATTTTCATAAGAAACCGTCAGCACATTGGTGTCGGCAACAGGGAGCGCGAAGCCAGCCCGCTGCAATAATGCGCCGCCATCCTTAACATCCGCAAACGGCGAGACCCGGGGTCCGGCACCGCCCATAATTTCGCTTTCCGCAGTTATTAAAGATTCACGTAATTCTTTTAATGTTTTACCGCCAAATAATGCAGCCAAAAACAAACCATCTTCCTTAAGTGCCCGGCGCAGTTGAATAAGTGTGCCGGGTAAATCATTGACCCAATGCAGAGATAAACAGGAAATTACAAGATCCAGGACATTGTCAGCAATTGGCAAAAACTCTTCATCAGCAACTATTTTTAGGCCATTGGTTCGGCGCGCCATCTGTTCAGAAAGATCACATTGTAGGAGCGTTTCAATACCACCACGCCCGGCCAAAACATTAGAAATTTGTCCTGTATGGCAGCCAACATCTAATGCCACAGGGAAGCAACGCCGGATATCACTTAGCCTATCCGCTACCATGTCAGCTACTTCACACAACAAGAAATCAAATGCTGGTAAATCTCTTGCCGCTCGATTTCGATGAAGCTTTACCGATTTTCTGTCAAAAATTTCTGGGGTCAACTTTGATTCTTTTAGCATTTTTGATATATGACATAAAAAATCACCTTCCCCAACGCCATAGTTAATGAGAGACATTAATGATTTACAAAAAGACATATGACAAAGAAGGTGTTTTCGAACCACAAACTGACCTATTTAGAAAAAATGTGTACATTCATATTTTCTATGTGCCCAGCGGCGGGTTTTAAATAAGGCTGCGTTGCTGTGACACGTGCAACAACACTCTGCGGGAAATAAATTCTCCGCGACGAATAGAAACTCAAGGGTGATCACAGGTACAAAGGTAGTAACCTAGGCAAGCATCCTAGGCCGATTCAGGATCAAAACGTTGATCTAACACTGGGCTAGTTGATACCACCAAAACAACAATACTCGCGTGGGGCCACAAAATGATGGAATAGATTTGTTTGGCTAATCCATATAAGAATATTATACATTTCACTAAACTAAAAAACATGCCCAAATAAATAGTAAGGAACCATTGTGGCTAAAATCGATATTTACACATCTCCCTTTTGCGGCTTTTGTTATCGCGCCAAAGGATTGCTTACGGATAAGAGTGTTGACTTTAATGAAATTGATATCACAGTACACCCCAGCAAACGCTCGGAAATGTTAGAACGCTCAAGTGGCCAAAGTACAGTTCCTCAAATTTTTATCGGCAAAACGCATGTGGGCGGATGTGACGACCTCTATGCTCTCGAGTCAAGAGGTGAACTAGACGGGCTTCTCCGCTAAACTAGCAAACATAAATTAACCAGCATAAAAAGGTAAATTTAATGACAACTTTTACCGCAGCCTGCATTCAAAATAATGCGCAAAACAATATTTCTGCAAATCTGCCAATCGTGCGCGATCTCATTCATGAAGCCGTAAGTCTTAAAGCTGATTTTATAGCTTTGCCGGAATGCGTCAGCTTGATGGAACCAGACAATGAAGCGCTGCTGGCCAAAGTCCCAGAAGAAAAAGATCACCCCTTCCTTCCGATGTATAATGAAGAAGCCCGCGCCTCAGGTGTATGGATATTAGGCGGCACGCTTGCGGTTAAAGTCACTGATAAGAATGGCCAGAATAAAATCGCTAACCGGCTTTATCTTTTTAATCCAGCAGGAGAAATTACCGCAAAATACGATAAAATTCATATGTTTGATGTCGAGCTAGGTAACGGTCTATCTTACAAGGAGTCTGCAACCTATGCTCCCGGCGAGCAAGCTGTGTTAGCGTCACTACCGTGGGGCGGCCTGGGTCTCTCAATTTGCTATGATATTCGTTTTGCCTATCTCTACCGTGCCCTTGCACAAGCAGGAGCAAGCATTTTATGTGCACCTGCGGCTTTTACAAAAGTCACCGGTGAAGCTCATTGGCACATTCTGCAACGGGCACGGGCTATTGAGACTGGTAGCTTTGTTATTTCTCCAGGACTATGTGGCCAACATGCTGGGGGTAAAGAAACCTTTGGTCACTCGGTTATCATTGATCCTTGGGGTAAAGTCCTAGCAGATGGTGGTCCACACGTTGGTGTCATTACAGCAGAAATCAATATGGCCAAGGTCGTTGAAGTTCGTAGCAAAATAAACGCCCTTGCGCACGATCGAAAATTCTCAATAAACCTAGCAGACAACGAAAAATGAAATTACCTGAATTTTATTACTACTCCGTTTGTCGTCGATTGATGAAAAAGAAATTTCAAACCTATATTAATTTATGGGCTCCCACGCAATAGTGCTCATTTTCTGTTTAACTGCGCAGATTTTTTGGATCATGGCGGGTTCGGGATATTCTATGTAACCTTGTTCGAACGCAATCACCTTGAGATGCTTTCCAAAGGCGTCTTTCAGTTCATTTTTCTTTAAGAGGAAATTGGGGTTTCTTGGTCGCCCGAAAGCCTCGTTTCCACGCATAAATGTTTGATAAATCAGAACACCATCCACGGCCAAGGCATCTATAAGATCTACAAAAAGGGCCGTATATAAATAATTAACGACAACAATACCCGCAAAATTCATATCTTTTAGTGGAAATGCGCCTCCCGCCTCTAAATCAGCCTCAACAATTTTTAGATTAGGCTCGCCTAAAATATCATCAAGCCCTCTCACATCTTTATCGAGAGCAACAACGGAGTATCCTTCATTCAATAAATAACGAGTGTGGCGGCCCTTGCCGCAAGCAAGGTCGAGGACAGGTCTTGCATGCGGAATAAGCGGGGTATATCTTTGTACCCAGTCCTCAGAACCCGTAGAGGCCACATTACTTAATTTTACCGTTTCAGACATACTCAGATTTATTTCCCAAATGTTGATTGTTTAGTGTAAGAAAAATAGGGTGTGATTAAAATTGGCCAAAAGCTTGGCATTCGCCAAAAACTACTATAAATGTCGGTTCCCTCAATAGGCAAGCATCAGTAAATATTAGTATTGGATTGACCTTCAATGATTCTCTACGACCTAAAATGTTCTAAAAAACATCAATTTGAAGCCTGGTTTAAAGATAGCAAGACCTATGACAAGCAAGCCAAGCGTGGCGATATCGAATGCCCCACCTGTTTTGATACAGCTATTGAAAAAGCCATAATGGCCCCACGCCTTTCGTTATCCACACGCAATAAAGGCTTAAAGCATGAAATGATTAATTCAGTTGATTCTCAAAAGGGGCGCCAAGTTGCCTCAACTAAAACGGGCCAAGCCGCAGATGTTGCTCGCAAATTACTCAATGAAATTAATAAATTTCAGAAACACGTCGAGGATAATTGCGAGGATGTAGGCGAGAAATTTGCAGAAGAGGCCCGCGCTATTCACTATGGCGAGGCCGAAGAACGCGGCATCTATGGCGAGGCTACCTCGTCTGAGATTAAAGATTTGGCGGATGAAGATATTTCAGTGAGCCAAATTCCTTGGAAAAAGCGCAAACCATCATAAAAGTTTATTCAGGTTTCTTAGCCGAAATAAAGTAATTCACATCTAGATTTTCTGAAAAGCACCAATGGCCGTTTGTGAGGTTAAGCCTCATGCCGCTCAGGTCAGATACAATCAATCCATAGCTTCGTAAATATCTACTAAATTCCGATGGTTTAAGAAATTTTTGCCAATCATGGGTGCCCGCAGGCACCCAGCGTAAAATATATTCCGCTGCAATTTTTGCGAGTACCAAGGATTTAATTGTCCGACTGATCGTTGCACCCACCATAATACCGCCCGGTTTAAGTAAACCCTCACAGGCCCCTATAAAAAGATCCACGTCAGTAACGTGCTCAATCACCTCCATATTGATCAGCACGTCAAATTGCCTATCCTGGCCTATAATTTCTTCTGGCAATGTATTTTGATAATCAATATTAAGGCCCATCTGGCTCGCATGGTTTTTGGCAGCCTCAATGCTTTCTGGTGCCGCATCAATACCTGTGACCGCAGCCCCCAGCCGCGCCAATGGCTCGCAAATCAATCCCCCCCCACAGCCAACATCTAGCACCGAAAGACCAGTTAGCGATTTTATATTATCTATATCTCGGTTAAAATGATGGCAAATTTGATCTCGGACATAAGTCATACGGAGAGGGTTTATATGATGGAGCGATTCAAAATCGCCAACGGGATTCCACCACTCAGCAGCCAAGCCTGAAAAATGGTCAACTTCTTCCTGTGATGCGCTACTCACCTTATTTTTTTGTATCATAAAAACTTTCATACCCCAAAATCTAGGTAAAAACACTACATCTCTTGCAAAAAGGTGGCGAGAGAGAGTATGTATACTCCAGTAAATTTGATAGCAACCTCGAGCCTCCGGCGTTAATGTCGTTTATTATTTAGAATCAATGTATTAGGGCAACCAGCGTAACCGCATTGAAGATACGGATAACCGCTACGGTATAAGTTTAAAATGGCACGAATTGTACAAAAATTTGGCGGGACTTCCGTCGCAAATATTGAGTGTATCAAAAACGCTGCGCTACGGGTCAAAGCAGAACGTGATGCTGGCAATGAGGTTGTTGTCGTGGTCTCCGCGATGTCAGGCGCCACCAATGAACTGATTGAGTATGTTAATCAAATCGGGGGTCTCTGCGATGCCCGTGAATATGATGTGGTTGTCTCATCAGGTGAACAGTCAAATGCCGGACTGATGGCCCTAGCACTCCAAGGCCTTGGCATTCAGGCACGCTCTTGGCTTGGTTGGCAGATAGCAATCCAAACTGATGCTGTTCACGGGAAAGCGCGTATTACAGGTATCGATAAAAATAAACTTGAAAAAAGCCTGGCTGAGGGTGAAATTCCCGTGGTACCTGGCTTTCAAGGTTTAAGTCCCACCAATAGGGTTACCACCCTTGGACGCGGCGGCTCAGATTTAACTGCAGTTGCACTCGCAGGAGCATTAAAAGCAGATCGCTGCGATATTTATACAGATGTGGATGGCATTTACACAACTGATCCCAGGATTGTTAGCAAAGCCAAAAAGTTAAGTAAAATAACCTATGAAGAAATGCTGGAAATGGCCTCGCTTGGCTCAAAGGTCTTGCAAACCCGCTCAGTTGAGTTAGCTATGAACCATAACGTGCGAGTGCAGGTGCGCTCAAGCTTTAAGGATACTCCCGGCACAATTGTCGTAAGCGAGGAGGAAATTGTGGAACAACAAGTTGTAAGTGGTATATCCCAAAGCAAAGACGAAGCAAAAATAACCTTGCTTAAAATTGCCGATCAACCTGGCGTGGCAGCAGCTATCTTCGGCCCCCTAGCGGATGCCGCTATCAATGTAGATATGATTGTCCAAAACATCTCTGAAGATGGTAACACAACGGATTTAACTTTTACAGTCGGAACGGTTGATCTAAATAAAGCCGTCGCGGTCTTGGAAAAGAATCAGGCCAAAATAGGCATTGGCGAAATAGTTGCTGATTCTGATGTAGTTAAAATTTCCGTGGTTGGCGTCGGCATGCGCTCACATGCGGGTGTTGCGCAAAAAATGTTTAAAACACTTGCGGATAAAGGTATAAATATCAAAGTAATCTCAACCTCTGAGATTAAGGTGAGTGTTTTGGTTGCAGAAGAGTACGGGGAATTAGCGATCCGCGCGCTCCACACCGCGTATGGACTAGATGCCGATTAGTTATAATAATCGAGACCCAATTTGATGCCTCCAATGTCCCCCATGACCGGATCAAGGCGCCTATTAGCGCGGCTTCGCGACGTTATGGCTGCCGCAGATCCCTCACAAGAACGTCTTAATCAAATTGTCACAATCATCGCCTCTGACTTTGTTGCCGAGGTGTGCTCTGTCTATGTTTTACGCGCAGGTGAAGTGTTAGAGCTTTTTGCCGCGACAGGGTTAGACCAAAAGGCTATTCACAATACACGGCTGAATATTAGCGAAGGACTAATAGGCCGGATAGCCGTTCAAGCTAGACCACTGACACTCTCAGATGCCCAAAGCCATCCGGATTTTGCCTATCGCCCGGAGACCGGAGAAGAAATGTTCCGATCTCTGGCCGGTGTGCCTATACTTAGAGGCGGGCGGGTAACCGGCGTACTTGCCGTGCAGAATAAAACTAGACGTTCCTATACAGAAGAAGAAATCGAGACCCTAGAGACCACCTCAATGGTAATAGCCGAGCTCATATCTAGTGCAGAGTTCTTGAGCAAAGACGAGCTTAATGCCTTTGACAGTATCACGCTTTTATCAATTACAATGGATGGCATCCGCCTTAACGGTGGCCTGGCAATGGGCGAGGCCGTACGCCATGAAAGGCATATCCAAATTCTAAAGCTTGTCTCCGATGATCCCGTGCTAGAGCAACAACGCCTCAATCAAGCGGTCGGGGAAATGCATGGGGCAATTAATCAAATGCTCCAAGCAAACGATATTTCACAAGGCGGTGAGCATAAAGATATTTTAGAAACCTACAAAATGTTTGCCGAGGATGTTGGCTGGCTAGCTCGAATTTCGGAAGCTATTACAAATGGCCTGACAGCAGAGGCCGCCGTCGAGAAAGTTCGCAACGACACCCGCGCCCGCTTAAGAAAACAAACAAATCGCTATCTGCGTGAAAAATTCCATGATTTTGATGATTTAGCCCACCGCCTACTGCAACATTTGGTTGGGATTGCAGAGATCATTAGCACTCCTAATTTACCCGAGAATATCATATTATTCGCTCGCAATATGGGTCCCGCAGAACTATTAGATTATGACCGAACTCGCCTTAAAGGATTAGTCTTGGAAGAAGGCTCGTCAACCACCCACGTCGCCATCGTGGCACGGGCGCTTGATATTCCAGTCGTTGGGCGGATGCCCGAGATTATGGATAAAGTTGAGACAGCCGATACAGTTATTATTGATGGCGATAACGGGCAAATTCACATTCGCCCGACCAGCGACACTAAGCAGGCTTTCATCGATACCTTAACGGCCCGTGCCCAGCGCATGGCAACCTATACGTCTTTACGCGATGTGCCTGCGGAAACTAAAGATGGCATACGTGTTGCCTTACACATTAATGCTGGCCTGCTCGCCGATATGCAAAGTGTCTCAGAGACCGGCGCTGATGGCATTGGCCTCTACCGAACAGAAATTGCCTTCATGAACAGCCATGATTTTCCAGACGTTAACCGTCAAACAGAACTGTATAAGCGCGTGATAGAACAATCCGGTGGTAAGCCAATTATTTTTAGGACACTAGATGTTGGAGGTGACAAGGGGCTACCTTACTGGGATACTGGAAACGAAGAAAATCCAGCAATGGGGTGGCGCGCAATTCGGGTTGCGCTGGATCGACCAGCTCTCATACGCGGTCAATTACGCGCCCTTATCTGCGCGGCCCAAGATCGTGACCTGACAATTATGTTCCCGATGATTACCGAAATTGCGGAATTTGATGCGGCACGAAAAATTTTAGATGTCGAATTACGGCGTGCAGAAAATAACGGCTTAAAATTAGTTAAAAATTTAAAGGTCGGCACCATGCTCGAAGTACCGGCCCTCGCATATCAAATGCCCGCGTTGTTAAAACGTGCAGATTTTATTTCCGTTGGTAGTAATGATCTGTTTCAATTTTTGTTTGCAAGCGACCGCTCTAACCCAAAGATTTCCAATCGTTATGATCCATTATCACCGGCAGGTCTCAATTTTCTCAAAAGCATTGTCCAGCAATGTGACGCCGCCGGAACACCAATCAGCCTTTGCGGTGAAATGGCTGGGCGACCCTTAGATGCCATGGCACTCATTGCGCTAGGCTTCCGCACGCTCTCCATGGCCCCGTCGTCGATTGGTCCTGTCAAGACAATGATTCGCAGCCTCTCCGCCCGAGATCTGAAAAATTATCTCGATAGCCTAAAAAACATCGCCGAGCATAGTTTTCGCAAGAGAATGCACGAATTTGCCTTAGATCATGGTGTAATAATTTAGTGTTGTAGATAGCACGACTGATTCAAAATAATAATACCCATCAGCCATAATGACTTTAAATTAATCACATTGACTGAAATATTTTTAACGCTGCTGTTCGTGAGGCCTTTGCAGCCGCAACGTCATATCCTTGTTTATTTGGCATAGCAAAATTATGTTCTACACCAGGGTAAACCACAATATCCGCATTAGTGTGGCCCGCATAAGCCTCCTGGATGGCATTCACTTCTTCCATTGGAACTACAGGGTCCGTCTCACCAAAATGCAGGCTCATGGGGCATAAAACTTTATGGGTCTCATCCAAGTGCAAACCAATGCCGGCACCATGGAAAGACGCCCCTGCATCGACACCAAGACGAGCCGCACTTAATTGAACATAACGACCACCAAAGCAAAACCCGAGGATGCCCGTTTTGCCATTACATTCGGAACGACTTCGCAAATCATTAAGTAAGTCTTCAATATCTTTCATTCCTTGATCGGGATCAAAATTTTTCATCCGCCCGAAAGCGACTTCCATATCTGTTGTTGGACCGGGAACTTGGCGCCAGAAAATATCTGGAACAGAGACAATAAATCCATCTGCAGCCCACGCATCCGCAATCTCCTTCATTTCATTGTCAATTCCGAAAATGGCAGTGATAAGCAAAATTCCTGGAAAAGGGCCATCCCCGTCAGGCTTCGTCAAATACCCACCATAGGGCTCACCGTTTCTGGATGTGTATTCAATAGAACTGCTCGACATGTTACATTCTCCCTGAGTTATAAAAATAAATAATTTGCGATTGTGTGTGAAAAGTTTAGTGTTAGTCAACGGTTTAACGACTAATGCGATAGTCAGTTTTTGAGATCAGTCAGTGGATCTAAATCAATACTTAGGCAACTGAGTATTAGCCCTTAGGACTTTAACTAGGCCATCCAGCGGATTCATTAGGTCTCGTGCTCATTGGTACTTCGTAACTAGAAAAAAACCTTGATATATTTATTCAATTTATACAAATATTAAATTAAACTTGGTAAATGGTAGCTGCCCAAATAAGATGCAGAGTCGGTTCCAACAATTATATAATTCGCTTTAAGTTGAAGTTAGTCTTGAGCATCGCTCATAGAATTTTAACCTATTTTAAGAGCCTGAAAAAACGTTCAAAGGTTTTGATACATTTCACTATTTAACCCAATTAATTAGTAAATAAGTGGAATGGCACTACTTATT
>Ga0114994_10003576_pt1 | contig 11329 bp, 10 predicted proteins | sample ArcticOcean_MG_C_9_FD_87043 | JGI IMG/M metagenome (GOLD analysis project Ga0114994, IMG submission 87043) | Marine microbial communities from western Arctic Ocean - ArcticOcean_MG_CB2_152 | ecosystem: Environmental > Aquatic > Marine > Oceanic | place: Arctic Ocean: Canada Basin | collected... | reverse complement strand
TTTATAATGCTGAGGGTCATTATTTCTTTTAGCTAAAAGAAGATGAGCCTTTACAATGGCTTTGCGAAGTTCAATATCTTTAGGTCTTTGTATTATTAACGAATCTGCATTTTTGATTAATATATTAGGTTCAACTTCTGTGAGCTTAGATTGATTTGGGGCACAGCTAATAATTATAATTATAAGAAAGCTTAAGTGTCGCATTTTATTTTTAATTCTAACCTTCAAACCAAAACAGTTTTTGATTGTTTTCAAACGATTTGTAGAGTGCCTCCATAGACTCAACCACATAATATCTATCCTGAATTTGACTATAATTGAAACATGTCATTATCATTTCTTCAATGTCATATGAAAGAATTTTAGAATTATTTGATACCCCTTTGGCGCATTTTATAATATTCATTGTTTCGTCAAAAGATGAAATAATTCCCGACCCATAAATTTCATAATCAATGTCGTTTCTTTTTCTTCTAAAATGATTTGTATAAGGGTTAGATTTAACAAGCCCAAACTCATATGTCCACCAGGCAAAATTCTGCAATCTACGAAGATTATGTGAAACTAATTCTTCTCCAAGCCCACGCTCATCTTTTAATATTTTATCGCCAAGAGTGCCCACTTTATGCATGAAATCTGCATAAGGTCTATTCATTAAAAAAGGAATATGTCCTTGAATATCATGAAAAATATCAGGCTCTGGCGTATAACCTTCTTCGTTTTGAATGTTTTTTTCTGCATATTTTTTTTCAAAACGAGGAGACTTTCGTATTATATCTGTGACTGGAAATTTTCTATTAGCACTCAGATCAAAGAATAACTCTTCAGTTAAGAATCCAGAAACTGGAACTAATTGCCAATCGGTAGAGTTTTCTATTAAAGGTGAGATTGCATCAAATTCAGGGAATCGATCTGTAGGTATAGGGAGTGTGCGCATACCAAGGAGATATTCTTTGCAAACATATTGATTAATCAGCGGCACTACATTAATAAATAAATCTTCCCAAATACGATTCTCTAAATTTGTTACATCATTGTATTTTTGGGGCTTGATATAATTGTCGTCAATTCCAAAAATATGAAGACCAGAGATTGATGCGGGTAAAATATTCATGAATAATTTATCGTATTTGTTTTTATTTTTTAACATTGTAAGGAGCAAATATAAAAATTAATCACCAAAACCAGATATAAGTTATCGCGCTATTTTTCCTGCCAAGGTCTGGGTCGTACGGTGAACCACATTCTGCCCTCATATTTGCTGAGGCATGATTGAATAAATCATAATCCTCTCCATAAATTATTTCTTGAAAGCGCCCCTCTTGAGCTTGGCACCAATCTCGGACGCTTTTTTTTAACGCCCCAGAGCCATGCCCATGAATTATTTTTATTACGCGAGCATCGCCTTTATAAAGACTTTCACTAACCGCAACTTCAAGCTCAGAGAGCGCACGGTCCAACGAAAAACCTTTATGTCCAATATCTATAATTTTAAATCGGGTTGACATTTTAACTGTAGAGTTTCCGTAACTTTTATCTTCTAATAAAAGGATTAAAATGCAAAAAATTATTTTAGGGCGAACAGGTGTTAATGTTTCTAGAATTAGCTTGGGCACATGGTCTTTTGGTGGTGCAAATGTGTCAAGTAACAATCAACCTGTTGGTTGGGCTGGCCAATCAGAAAAAGACAGTCAGCTAGCATTGGAAAAAGCCTATCAGCTAGGTATAAATCATTGGGATACGGCAGATGTTTACGGGAATGGTGTTTCTGAAGAGATTATTGGATCAATGTGGAATAAAATTTCAAGAGAAAAGATTTTTCTAGCGACAAAAGTTGGCTGGGATATGGGAACGTTTGACCATTGGTACAACCCGAATCAAATGAAACTAAACATGGAACGTTCTCTTAAAAAACTAAAAGTTGATTGCGTGGATTTAATGTATTTACACCACTGTAACTTTGGGAAGAAAGATGAATATTTTGATGATGCTTTAAATATTATAAAAAAGTTTCAAGAAGAGGGAAAAACACGTTTTATTGGCCTCTCAGATTGGTCTTCAAATAAAATAATGAATTTTATTGATCGCGTTGACCCGGATGTTGTTCAACCGTATCGTAATGTTATGGATGATACCTTCGAAATCAGCGGTCTTAAAAAAGATGTTAATGAAAAAAATCTTGGCGTTTGTTTTTTTTCACCGATTAAACATGGTCTTCTAACCGGAAAATATAAGGAGCCAATGACATTTGAAACTGGAGACTTTAGATCCTCGGTTAAAGACTTTGCAAACCAAGAATTGATAGATAAGATGCGAAAAAATAAAGATTTGTTAGATAAACAATTTCTAGATCACCCAAACGCTGTTATGCATGGCCTAGTAGATTCTCTTTTAACAGATGCACCAACGGGCTGTTGTTTGCTTGGTCAAAGAAATGTTGCTCAAGTTAAAGTAGCTGCAAGCCTTGGTCTACCTCTAAGCCAAATAGATTCTAATTGGGTTAAGTCTCTTTATTAATAAAAAAAGAGTATCCTTTTAAATATTTGCTGCGGCCTCAACTGCACTCCAAACACGCCAAATATTCTTATAGCAAATTTTTTCAATTTCTTCATCAGAGTATCCGCGTTTTAATAAATGATAGATAAGGTTTGGATAAGAGGAAGCGTCTTTAAGGCCGTATGGCAAAGAATCGCCAACGCCATCATAGTCCGAACCAATACCTACGTGGTCTATTCCAGCGAGTTTAACGACATGATCAATATGATCAACAACCTCAGTTATATCAGCATAAAAAGGGTTTTTACGATTCACTTCTTTTGCATACTCTTCTAGTTTTTCATCACCTTGTTCAAGATTGTTTTCTTTTGCATAAGAAAGGATTTTATCATTATTGGCACTTCTTTTATCTTGAGAAGCTTTAGTTACAAAAGAAGAGCCGTAATTGATTTGTATTACGCCACCATTATCTTTCAATCGTTTGATTTCTGCATCCCCCATATTTCTTTCCCACCCCGGAGTGAAAAATCTGCAAGAGGAATGTGATGCAATTACTGGAACATCTGTCATGTCCATGACTTGATTAATGACTTCATCGGTAACATGTGAAATGTCAACCATGATACCAACACGGTTCATTTCTTTTACAACTTTTCTACCAAAGGGGCTTAGCCCACCCCAGGTATTTGTTGTATCATAAGATGAGTCGCAAATTAAGTTGTCTTTTCCATGTGTTAGTGTAATATATCGGATACCGCGATCATAAAAATATTTAACATTAGATAAGTCGTCTAAGATAGGAGCTCCATTTTCCATTCCCATTGGTAGAGCAATTTTTCCATTACCAAAAATACGGTTTACATCTGAAACACTAAAGGCCACTTCAAATTTATCTGGATGGTCATTTGCAATACGATGTACAAGGTCAATAAGAGAGTCGGCTTTTTCTTTGGCGCCACCTGTTTCTTGGTAAGAAGAAGGAACATAAATAGACATAAAAGGCGCATCTAACCCACCTTCTTTAGCTCTAATATAATCAAAATCACCACCCTCTGTTCGTACGGATAAATCCTCATAGCCATCATTTAATCTCCAAGGAACATCAATGTGTCCATCTGTAATTATAAATTTATGTGCAAGGTCATAAGCTTTTTTTCTTAAAGATGCATCGTTACTACAGCTTGTAATAAAAACACCAAATGTAATCAAAAATAAATATTTTAAGTAATTCATTCTATATCCTTTGTTTATCATTCTTAAGCTACAACGAGATTATCTCTAAAGTTTTTGAACAGATAAATAATTAGTGCTACCTGCAGTACCCATTGGAACGCCACCGGTAATTACAAATTTATCACCAATATTTAAGAGTTTAAAATCTTTTAAAACAGAAAAACATAAAGTGGGGATATCTTCAACATTGTCATAATTATCTACTTTAATTGGGTTGACACCCCAGATTAATTGAAGCTGTCTAACGATTTTATCAAAAGGGGTTAATGCTAAAATTTTTGCAGATGGACGGTAGCGAGAAATCATTCTCGCGGTACTGCCACTATGAGTCATGCTCATAATTACTTTTATGTCTAAATCTGCTGAGATTGAACAAACAGCATGGCTTATTGCATCAGCAGTTTTACTAATCTCCTCTGGAACAGATTTTCTAGCAGAGCTTGTAGTTTGCTCTACCTCTTGAATGACTTGATTTAATGTTTTGATGACTTCAACTGGAAATTTCCCAATAGCAGTTTCGCCAGTTACTAATAGAGCATCAACGCCATCAAAAATTGCATTTGCAACATCACTTACTTCTGCACGTGTGGGCGTTTGACTTTCAATCATGGACTCTAATAATTGCGTTGCAATTACCACAGGTTTTCCTAAAGCTCCGGCAAGTTTAATAATTTCTTTTTGCGCAAGAGGAACTTTAGCTGCAGGAATTTCAACACCAAGATCTCCCCTCGCCACCATAACCCCATCAAAGGTTTTAACAATAGACTCTAAATCCTTTAAAGCTTCCCATTTCTCAATTTTACCCATGATGGGTAAACGCTTGCCAACTTCATCCATGATTTTATGAACGTAAGAAATATCGCTTGAGCTTCTTACGAAGGATAAAGCAATCCAATCTGCACCGGAATTTAGAGCCATTTTAAGATCTGCTTTATCTTGTTCAGTAAGCGTTGGCACATTTAACATAATTCCAGGAAAATTAACACCCTTGCCTAATTCTACTTTTCCTCCTATAATCGTTTTGCAACGCAATGAATGTTTTGATATTAATTCTATTACTTCTAATTGAATCTTTCCATCATTTATTAATATTCGTGCACCTTTTATAATTTTAGAAAAACCAACACCTTTGGTGACTTTTATTTGTTTTTCATCATAAGAATCTTCATTTGTTATTACTATTGATTGATTTTTAGAAAGCGTTAGCTCATTTTTTAGATTAGTTACTCTAATTTTTGGCCCAGCTAGGTCTGTTAGGATGGAAGGCCTTTTTCCTTGAGGGGATTTGATGGATTTAACTAGTTCATATAACTTTTGTTTTGATTCAGAATTTCCATGCGACATATTTAAACGAAAAACATTAACACCGAGATCAACCATTTTTTGTAGTATAGCTTTATTGTTACAAGCGGGGCCAATAGTGGCAATTATCTTTGTATTTTTTTTCATATAATGTTTTATTAGTTAATAGAAAAAGGAACGGTTAATCGAAAAGGAGATATTTTAGCATTAAACTTCTTACCATTTTCACAGAACATTTCAAAGTGACCATGCATTACACCAAACTCAGTAGGTAATGGACAAAAGCTAGTATATTCAAAAAATTCACCATTCTTTAAAAAAGGTTTATTCCCTACGACTCCTGGTCCTCTAATCTCTTCAACGTTACCTTTGCCATCTGTTATGTGCCAGTAGCGATTTTTTAGCTGGACTGTTTCAGAACCATTATTTCGAATATTTATATGGTAAGCAAAAAAATAGATAGGCTTTGAAGGGTCCGATCTTTCTGGAAGATAATTACTCTTAACGCTAATGTGAACTTCATTTGTAATGGTTTCTATCATACAGTAAGTTTATCGACTTTTGAGGAAACAAATTATGAAAAATAGCACATATTTTATTCTATTGACTTTAATTGTTGGATGTTCAAACCCAATAAAAATTTCAAATCAAACGCCATCTCATGATCCTAAAATAACAGAAGCTGAGCTTTTAGCTCATATAAAATATTTATCAGATAATAAAAGAGAAGGGCGATTTCCAGGCTCAAAAGGCTCAAAAGAAGCTATTGATTATATTTCAAAGCAATTTAAAACAAACAATATACTTCCCGGTGGAACAAAAGACTTTTTACAGCCTTTTGAGTTTATTGCAGGAATCAAAGCTGATAATGACACTAGACTAGTTTTAGACGGAAAAGATTTGAGCTTAAATAAAGATTTTATTCCAATAGAATTTTCTTCAAATGGAAAATTTGAAGGGGAGATTGCTTTTGTCGGATATGGGTTTTTAATTAATGACAGTATTTCATGGAACGACTATAAGGGCATTAATTTAGATGGAAAATGGGCTTTAATTTTTAGTGGAGCACCAGGAGGAGATCATCCCCACTCAAAATTTAGGAATCATTCTGCCCTGCGTAAAAAAGCAATTTTAGCTAAAGATAAAAATGCATTAGGCGTTATCTTTGTTAATCAGAAAGGGAATGAGGGTTTGAAGACTCTTAAACATACACCGAATTCTCTATCTATTGGCATTCCCGTTATTCAAATTAAAAGAGATATCGCAAATCAATTACTCTCTCAGAGATTGAATGATTTACAAATCAAGCTTGACGAGCAAAAACAGCCACAAAGCTTCAGCATTGATAAAAACATTAGAGGAGAGCTTAAATTAAAAAGAGAGATAAAGCTTATTCCTAATGTCATAGGAATTATTCCTGGAAACGACCTTAAGCTAAAAGAAGAATACATTGTTCTGGGGGCCCATTTTGATCACCTTGGGTTAGGCGAACAAGGCTCTGGCTCACTAATGCCTGGGTCAAAATTAATTCATAATGGCGCAGATGATAATTCATCGGGCACGGCAGCTTTATTAGAGCTTTCCTCGAAGCTGTCAAAGAATAAGGGGCTTCTCAAAAGATCAATTATTTTAATGGGTTATAATGCAGAAGAAGAAGGTCTTTTAGGTTCCAAGTATTTTGTAAATAATCCAACGGTTGATCTACAGTCAATCGTAGCTATGATAAATATGGATATGATTGGGCGAATGTCAAATAATGCGGTTACAGTTGGAGGGACTGGGACGGCAAATATATTTGAGTCTACTCTTAAAGAAATAAATAAAGACCATAATTTAAAATTAAAAATGAGCCCAGAAGGATTTGGTCCTAGTGATCACGCTAGTTTTTATATAAACAATATACCTGTCCTTTTTTTCTTTACAGGAACACATTCAGATTACCATAAGCCAAGTGATGACTGGCAGAGAATCAATATTGAGGGACAAAAGAAAATTACCGACTTTATATATGACTTAACATTGAATCTTAGTCGGATGTCTGAAAAGCCAGTTTTTAAAGAATCAGGACCAAAACAAGCTACGCAGGCAAGAAGTACCTTTAAGGTTACATTGGGTATAATGCCTTCGTATGTGAGCGATGAAAAAGGCTTGGTAATTGATGGCGTAAGAAAAAATGGTCCAGCAGGAAAAGCAGGGATAAAAAAAGGTGATATGATAATATCAATTAAAGGTAAAGAGGTTAACTCTATTTATGATTATATGTACCGACTTGAAAAATTAGAACCAGGAGAAGTTGTAAAGGTAACTATTATTAGAGAAGGGGAAGAGCTAACCCTAGCGATTAATCTTTAATAGTTAATTTTTCTAATTCATTTCGCAATTCAAGCACTGCTTTTACATAGTTATCAGCGTGATTGTAAGCATATACTGACTTATAAACTTGTTCTTGATTGGTTGGGTCTATAGTAGGATATCCATTTTTAATAAGATAATTGCCAACGCTAGCAAAAACATCAGACCAATTGTAAGGCTTTCGAATTCCATCACCATCACCATCAATTGCATAAGCATTATAACTTGAAGGAATAAACTGCCCATAACCAAAAGCACCGGCATATGAACCTAAAATAGAGTGAGGAGAAACTCTATCTTTATAACAATAAAGTAAGTACTCTATCATTTCTTTTTTTGCCCACTTTGATCGACGAGGCATTTTTGATATTTGTGTATATAGAGCATTGAAAACATTGTATTTTCCTTTATGTCGACCATAATTGCTCTCTACACCAATAATGCTCAAAATGAGAAAAGCATCTACACCTGTTTTTTTACTAGCAGTTATTAGGCTCTTTTGATTTTTCTTATAAAATTTTACACCGGCTGTAATTCTTGATTTAGTTACAAACAGCTTTCGATAATCTGTCCAGCTTTTTTTTTCATAGGGTCTTGCAAAGCGATCAAGAATATCATTATGAATAGTAATTTTTTCGCTTGAGAACGTTTCCGTGAGATAATCCTCAGGTAGCCCTTTAATTAATGCTTGCTCGCGAATAGCAGATAAGACACTATCTTGTCCTAAGATAAGTGAACTAAATAATAATAAAGAAATTAATTTTTCCATTCAGCTATAAATATGTTAGTGTCTCCTGGTTTTGCTTGATTTCGATTTGAAGCAAAAACAAAATATTTCCCATTTGGGCTAAACATTGGAAATCCGTCAAACCCATCATAATGTGTAATTTTTTCAAGATTAGTTCCATCAAGATTAATAGCCCACAAATCAAAATTGCGACCCTTTGGGTCAGCCATGTTTGAACAAAAAATAATTCGTTCATCATTGGGGAAAAAGAAAGGAGCAAAGTTGGCTCCCTCATTATTAGTAATCTGAACTTTTCCAGTCCCATCAGTATTCATAACTCTGATTTGCAAGTTCATAGGCCGAATCATGCTTTCACTAATGAGTTTTTTGTAATCTTCAATCTCTTTATCAGACTCAGGATAATAAGCTCTCCAAACAATTTTATTACCATCATGACTAAAAAAAGGTCCCCCATCATAGCCAAGTTTATTCGTTAACATGCGCTTATCAGAGCCATCAGGCTCCATTGTCCACACTTCTAAATCTCCAGAAGATATAGAGGTATAAACAATTTTACTCCCATCTTCTGCTACAGTTGCTTCTGCATCATACCCAGCTTCACTAGTGATTTGCTTTAAGCTACTTCCATCTAAGTTTGAACTAAAAATATCATATCCCTCATAAAGTTTCCAAACATACCCGCGCGAGAAATCTGGCGGAGGGGGACAAGCTTTATCTTGAAGGTGAGTGGAGGCGTAAATAAACTTTTCATTGTTAGGGTATTGAAAGTAAGGGCATGTTGTTACGCCATCGCCATTAGAAACTCTTTCGGCGAGTCCGGTTTCAAGATCCATTATATAGATTTGATCGCACAACCCCTCACCATCGTGAGATTGAAAAATTAATTTTTTACTATCTGAACTAAAATAAGCTTCAGCATTCTCTCCGCTAAACGTCAACTGCTGAAGACTTTTAAAGTGTTTTTCTTGTTCTAAAATTTGTTGATTGGCACTACCATCGACAAATGATAAATTTTGTTTTAAGGCCCGAGAGCGCATTAAACCCATAAATGCGATGGCTAAAATAATAACAATTAAATAATGTATCGGCTTTGTACGTTCCATAAAAAGTATTCCCGACCTTATCTCTTTAAGTAATAAATCATAATCTTTGACACTAAGAAGCTAAATTATTTTGCATACGAAACTCTTCAATTTTTAAATTTCCTTTAAATTCTCCATGACAATCTTCAGGCAACAAGGCAGCGATTCTACACATAACCTCATCGCCAATTTCCTTTAAGGCGAGAGCCTTTTCTTTTTTATTCTCTGGTAACGTATAAGGACCAAAAGGTTTACCAAAACTGACTAAAACTTTTGGCCTAACACCTCGAGCAATATAGCTCCAGATTACATCTTTTAATCCATAAATACTCATAGGCACAATAGGGACTTGCATTGACGTAGAAAGATAAACAACGCCACCTTTTGCAGGGCGAAGTTCATTCGATAATGTATCACCTTCAGGAAAGATGCCAAGGATACCTTTTTGAGATAAAATTTTACGTGAACTTTTAATCGTTGATGGAGCAAGTGAGGTGCGATTGGTTGGTATAAAGCCATAAAGCCATATTGCCCAATAGTTAAACCATTCTATTACTTGATCGCTCGCTGCTAAAAAATCTATTGGTCGTCTTACTGCATATATTACAAAAGGAGGATCTGCGTAATTAAAATGGTTTATTGCAACTATAAAAGGGCCTTCCTTTGGTAGGTGGTGGCGACCACGGACAACTGTTTTTGCTGAAATGACTCCAATTAAAAAAGCTAAATATCCAACTATAGAACGAATCCATTTAGGCCTCGGTTTTAGTAAGTCTAGTTTGGTTCTTGCGCTCAACTTTTAAGAGGGGTATTGGTTTAATATAAATCCGATCGAAGCGCTCAACTTTTTAGCAAAAGGTATATGAAGAAACTCATTTGGTCCATGTGCGTTTGATCCGGGGCCTAAAACACCAGTAATTATAAATTGTGCCTCTGGGAATTTTTCACCTAGCATTGCCATAAAGGGGATGGTTCCTCCTTCGCCCATTGATAAAGCGGGTTTATCATAAAATATTTCAGATGCTTTTTGAATTGCATCATCCAACCAAGGTGCAAGCTTTGGCGCGTTCCAACCATTGGCAGGCTCTTCCCAGTCAATAGAGATTGAAGCATTATATGGAGGATTTTCTGTAAGAATTTTATTTACTTTATTCATTGCAAGATGACAATCAATATCTGGTGGAAGTCGAAAGGAAAGCTTTAATGCAGTAAAAGGACGCAAAACATTTCCACCATCTTTTATTGATGGGAGCCCATCAACGCCCACAATTGAAAGGGTGGGCTCCCAAGTTCTATTCATCATTCCTTTTATGGGCTGCTCTGTTGAGGGCTTCATATTTTTATGCCAAGGAAAAGGTTCAGGGTCATCATTTAAAGTTTTGACCATTTTCTCTATTTCTTTAATACGATGAGAAGGAATTTTTGAATGCAACTCTTCAATTTTAATTTTTCCAGTTTTCTCATCTTCAATTCGTGATATAAGCTGTCTTAAAACTCGAAAAGAAGAAGGAACTAAACCACTAGCGTTTCCTGAATGCACTCCTTCAGTTAATACATCGGCTCGAAGTTCGCAAGCAATCATTCCTCTTAGTGAAACGGTTGACCAAAACTGATTATAGTTTCCTGCGCCAGAATCAAGACAGACAACTAGGTCTACTTCACCTATGATATTTTTATGCTCATCTATATAATATGGAAGGTCCGGGGACCCGCTTTCTTCGCAAAACTCAATTAAAATTATAATCCTAGGGAGCTTAATCTGCTGTTCTTTTAAGGCTTTAACTATTCCAATTGATGCGAATAAAGCGTACCCATCATCAGCGCCTCCACGCCCATAGAGTTTTTCGTCGCGTAAAACTGGCTCCCATGGCCCCAACCCTTCTTCCCAACCTTCCATCTCAGGTTGTTTATCTAAATGTCCATACATAAGAACATTCCCATCGCGCTCTCCAGGGATCTCTAGTAAAATAAGAGGTGTTCTACCAGGGATTTTTTTGACATGAAGCGTACTATTTTTAGGCCGATGTTTATTAGCCCAATCTACCGCCTGCTTTAAAACCTTCTCCATATGACCCGCTTTTTCCCAGTCGGGGTCAAAAGCGGGTGACTTATTTGG
>Ga0114994_10003573_pt1 | contig 11334 bp, 13 predicted proteins | sample ArcticOcean_MG_C_9_FD_87043 | JGI IMG/M metagenome (GOLD analysis project Ga0114994, IMG submission 87043) | Marine microbial communities from western Arctic Ocean - ArcticOcean_MG_CB2_152 | ecosystem: Environmental > Aquatic > Marine > Oceanic | place: Arctic Ocean: Canada Basin | collected... | reverse complement strand
GGTACGCGGAGAAATTGAACTGTAAGGGGTTGCCGACTCAGCGTAAGAATCGCAGCTTTCATAGCTCATCTCGGACAACTCAACAGCAGATGCAGACACAGACCCGGTTGAGCTATCATCATTGGCTTGAAGAGCTGGGGCGAGAATTTCGAGGAATTGAGAAGGACCAAATTGAGAAGGAAAAGGCCTTCTGCGGAAGTTCGATTCAGCGGGGGAGGAGCGTTTCATCTTGATGATTTGATGGAGGGAATACTGAATTAAACAAGGGGCGAAGGAGTATGTATGAGTGAGGAGTGAGAAACCAGTTTTATTTTGGGTCGGTGGCAGCCGCGGCAGAACTAAATTAGAAGCTCCAACTTATGGTTCTGTAACCGCATCACCAAAACAATGGTAACGAAGTATCGGCAGTACTCACACGATCAAGACAGGTATAAAATATAATATCATTAAAATTCAAAATCTCAAGATATGTAAAACTAAAAAGCTCTGCACTCGTCCTTCCCACCCTTTCTATTACAAACACCAAGCTCTTCAAATGGGTCACGCACACTCCTGCGATCAAAGCTGGTGCATAAGCACTGCGAAACTCATCGATGGAAAGGATGCCAACTCTTTCGGGGCTCTATTTGCTGAGAAAGGCACGTTTAAATTCGGTAACCAAGCCTCGGTCGTCGGCCCCACTGCAATTGCGGCCTATTGTGAATATTTTTTCAATATGATCTGTTCTTCGAAGCACACCTTCGTTTCCTTGACCTCTGAAAGGGGGGCTGGTATCGAAGCTCGTCTTAGGATTGCTTGGGAGGGAAAGTGTGAATACACTCGTCTTAATTCTTCGACCGTCACGAATCCTTTCACGAACATCGTTCACTTTAACAGGGCTGGTTTGATCACTCGATACAACATCTACATTGACAACTCCAATCTCTTTGAGCCCTCTACTGTGAGTGGTGGCATGACAACACCAGCCCGTTCATCAGGGGAGGTGAGCAGATCCACACCCACCAACCTTACTCCACAACTAACCCACTCCACTCAATGGCGCGCAGGGCTTCAATGTCGATACTTAAAAAATTGCACCTTGTGCTTTTGAGATGAAACGATATGAGATTTGATGAGATGAAACGTAGCAAAAAACAACCATTATCATTTACATTTAGGTTTCACATTATCTAAATTATTTTGACGCTGCTCATTGGAAGCTGGTTGGCACACCCATATATAAATTCTTACACTTCTCATCCTTCTTCTTGTCGTTGATGAGTTTGGTCATTTTCTTGGATTGTTTCCTGCGAACTGTCTATTGGGGGTAAGCTGTCAATGCTCCCCCCTCCCCTGCTCCCCCCTCCCCTGCTCGCCCTGGACGGACTCGCCCGCACATGGGCAGGAACAGGAACGCTGTAGCTCTTCCACAGCCACTCGTCCCCGTCGCCTCTCATCCTCATCAATCCCGCGCAGACGTCGTCCCCGGTCAGCATGTAGTCGATATTGGGTGCAGCTGGAGTAGCCGCTCTAGACCCCGCTGGGGACTTTGGAGCTGCAACCCCTTGCTGTCGTTGTGTGCCTGAAATGTCCGATTTGCTATCGTTGAAACCGAATTGCGCCAAAAGCTCCGTGTTGACTGTATTCATATTATTATTCACTATCGACTCAAGTGGCTCATACTGGGCATTCTTCGGCCTCCAGATGTGGAGGAGACTCGAACACCTCAGTGGGAGGGGCGCTCCCGAACTGTTTATTAGCTTGTTTATGTTGTCCTTCTCCCAGTTGAAGCGTCGGAGCTCTCGAATTGCGTTTTCCAGCTCCTCCTTCCCAACCTCCCCCCCGCCGTCCAAGTCAACGTATCTCACAAACAGCACCACATCCTTGCGTTTCATTTTCAGCCCAACGTTCTTCATCCCCCGCCTCAGCTCCTCGGCACTCACGAAGCCGTCACCAGATGAGTCCATTTTCGAAAACAGATCGCTAATCCTTAGGCAGTTCTTCCGCATAAAGTGCTCCAGCGAGAGGAGGCAGTTCAACGCCCCGGACTCCTCCATTTCGTACATTTTTTCTTGGAGCTCGCGGGCTCTGGCGCGCCTCGCCTCGCTCTCCGCTAGCCTAGCCGCTTCCTTCTCCCTTGCCTTCTTCAGCGCAGCCCTCGATGCCCCGCTCGGCATCATCATCTTCTCGACCGCTGCAACGAGCTCGTCGCTAGAGATCTCTCCGCTGCCTTCAGGATCAATTGTGTGACAGAGTGTTGTCACCGTTAATCCCTTGGCCTTCATGAAATCCTCCAAGAGAAGGAGGACCCGAGAGACACCTGCGTCCTCCGCAGCCTGCGCCGAGCGAAGCGAGGCGCATTTTTAGTGAAGCACGAGTGAGCCAGGCGAGCCAAACGAATTGAGTGGATAAGTTAGTAGTGGATGTGGCCGTCTGCAGCTGTTTCGGAAGATTTATCCCGAGTATGCTCTCGTCTTCATCAAGGCTCGCTCGCTCCGCTTACTCACCTTTAGCTTGGCCTTGGTTTCAGCCTCGTCCTTCTGAAAAGCAATGTTTGCAATGCGTTGTTGCTCCTCCCCTTCGTGCTTCCGCTTTATTAAAGCCTTCAACTTCCCGCTGGGTTCCTTGAGCTTCAGCAAACCGGACACAAGCTCTGCGCCGGTGACAGATCCCGAGTTGTCCTTGTCGAGCTCCTGGAACACGTTGAGCATGCGCAACCCTTTTTCCTTCATAAAATCTTCAATTCGCATTAGAATTCCGCCCACCTTGTTCTGAATAATCTCCGCCTCAGTCTTGTGGTGTAGCTTCCTAAACCCATCGGCAACCTCGTCAAAATTCAGCTCTCCGTCGCTGTCAGGGTCCAAAAATTTCATAATCAATCCAATCTCAGTCTCGTCGAAACTGCGCCCGCAGCGAAGCGAGGCGCATTTTTAACCAAGCACGAGAGCAGCGAGCGAGCAAATAGTTGAGTAGGTTAGTTCAGTAGTGGATGTAGCCGAGTATGCAATTTTGCACAGAGCTTCGCACTCTTCTGTCATAAGGCTCGCTCGCTTCGCTCGCTCACCCGCATCCCAAATGGCTGAGCCCCTTCTTCAGCTCCAGGGCCGTGACGGTGCCGGTCGGTTTCTGCTCGTGGATGTCGACCTTGACCGGCTTTACCCCCCCCGGGTACCACTCCGCGTCCTCCTCGTCCTCCGAGTCGGAGTCGTTCAGGTGCGATTTCTTGAACGACAGGTCCAGATAGTTGAAAAACTTGATGACCGTCAACTTCTCGTCGATTAAGAACTGTTCGAGCTCCTTCATCAGCTCGAATCCCTCGTTCTGGATCGATTCGCTCGCCTTGGCCCTCCTAGCCTTTCGGAACGCTTGGGTGAACTCCTCCAAATCTATCTCGTCGCTTTTGTCCGGATCCATGTACTCAATAACGGTTGCCATTTCGTCGCTCGTGAACGATTCTTCTTGCCTCGACTGCTCGGAGAGCGCAATCTTCTCAGCCTTGGCAAACCGCTCGTCCCATATCGCTTTCCGCCTCTTCTCGACGTTTTCCAGGTGAATCTCACCCTCCGCCTTGCGCAGGTTCTTCCCGAACTCAATCGAGTCGATACTGCCCGTTTTCGCCGGATCGATTGCTTCCAAAGCTGCACCGAGCGAAGCGAAGTGCATTTTTAATAAAGCAAGAATAAAACGAGCGAGTTTAACGAGTTGAGTGAATAATGTTAGTTTTAGTAGTGGATGTAGCCGTCTGTAGCCAAATCGCGGGATTAATCGCTCGAGTCTTCCTCAAAGCTCGCTCGCTCGCTTCGCTCGCTCACCTTGCAAAATTTCGTCCTCGTCGAAGCCGAACTGCGCCAGCCCGTTCTTGAGCTCTCTCCGTGATATGTCTCCCGAGTTTGTTTTGTCAAGAATTTCGAACACCTCGTTGATTGATTTTCTGTGCCAAGCCATTTTTCGACGAGCACGAGAGCAAGAGTTGGTTAGGAGTGTGTTAGTCGCTTCGCACTCTGCTTTCACACTTTCTGTCACAAGGCTGCCTCGCTCACCTGTTTTTGGCCCTCCAGTCAAGGATTTTCCTCATGACCTTCAGCGCCTCGTATCCCATGGCTTTCTGCGCTTCCGCCCGTTTAATCATGGAGAAGACCTGCTGGAATTCCTGAATTGATATTGACCCGGAGCCGTCAGAGTCAATGAAGGCGACCACTTTCTTGAGCTCAACGGGGGAGATTGCGAACTTCTGCCGCTTCGCGTCGTTCTCCTGGGCGGCACGCTCCTCCCACCAAGACTGGCACCACCGGAGAATTTCCTGGATGCGGATGAAAACATCATCATCGGATTCTGGGGCTGTGAAAGTCAGGATTGCGTTTAATAGCTGGTCCTGTGAGATGTGGGAGGAGTATAGGGGGGAGGGGGTATTCGGGCGGGAGTTGGAGGGGTTTGGGAAGAATTCAGTTTCAAGGTTTAACATCTGTAGGATAGAGTGAATTTCATCATCCGAGATTTCCAAAGCTCGTTCATCGTCGTTGGACATGCTGTTTTGTGTGATGATGGGGGGATGAGGATGAGGGGTAGAAAGCTTCGATGAAGGGAATTGGTTTTTTTGGTTGCGTTAAAAATATAAAATGATATATAAATTTCCATATCTTTCAGGGTACTAGACGACCATGAAAGAGGCATTCACAACTTTACTTACGCTCGAGAGATACACAATAAGCAATGAATGTCTCAGTGCAATCAAAGAAGTGCTAGCCACGCCACAGCTGCTGGCAAAAACAACTGAACCTTCCAAGCCAAACAACAACAACGACAACAATGACATGAAGCTCTGTTGCGGCAGTTTGTATGCTGTGATCCTCCCCTCCCGTTGCAAAGAATGCAAATCCACCAACTCTCCTCTCCCCCTCCCCCCTCCCCCTCCCCTTCCCCCTCCCCCTCCCCAACTTTCCCCCGAGCACATGAAGATCCAACAAACTTTCTTGCATACTCTGGAAAGTGTTCTCCTCCATGGGCTGAAGTTCTCAAACCACCCAACCTTCGGAGGCCGTCAAGTCCTCATCTCATGCGCCAGCTTCCTCGTTTTGTTTTCCAAACTTGCAAAGCTGAACTCGAGCAACAAAAATGTCCTCAAGCTACGGAAGATTTACGCCGACTTCAACAACCTTGAAATAGCCAAGAGGCAAAACGTGGACATCCTCCTTGCACGCATTCTTATCCGAATGACACTCAACGACAACAATGGTATGACGGCCTTCATCACGTGTCTATATTCGAGGCGGCACAAGTACCTCCCAGAGTTTTACGCAGGTTGGTCGCTCTTGGCCGCACAACAATCAGATCAAGCACTGAAAAACGCACTAATAATTCTGGACCGGTGCGAGCGGGTAGCATCTGTTGACGCAACGAGCGATGCGTGTATGAAGGATTTGTTGGCTCCACCGAGCCAGTGGTGGCCAATTCCTTTCACTTCATTCAAGGCAAGAGAGAAATTTGAATCGAAATATAATCCCGATAACAACGCAGCACGCCCAACTGCTGCCGCTGCCACCCCGCAGTTCACGATGGAAGACGGTATGAATATTATCCACAATGTCACCCAAAATGTCGCATCAGCTGCTAAAAAAGAGGCCCAAGGGGTGGACTCGTTGGAAGAAGGAATGGACAAATTTGTAAATTTAATAGACCAGGGCTTAGCCAGTGTATTCACGAATTACAAACCGATGGGGCATGTGAGTTTCCAACAGACAATTGTGCCAGCAATAACAACAGCACTAAAACCTCAGGCTGTTGATAGACTTTTCGTATTGGTAGAAAATGATCTGACTGCCCCGGGAGTATTCCGGGACAACGTTCAACCAACTCCCACCACTGAAGCAGCCGCCCAATTATTTCGCCACTTCAAAAACTCTCCTCGTTTGCTCCAACACGATTCACTCCGAGCGATAGTTGCAGCGGCAAGCATCGAGAACTTAGATCACAGGAAGAAGAATTTAAAGTTTCTCTTGGAGATTTCGGTGAGCTCTCTTGAGAGCCATACGCTCTTGATGAGGCTTATAAAGCTCTTGGCAAATATCTCAAGCGAATCGAACGGGGCTGCGAACGGACTCACTCGTGTGTTTGTCTGTTTAAAGTTTGCGTTTCTCCTCGTCGAGAAATTTACGGACGCTGTGGAGGGCTCAAATTCTCTGATGCAGCTTCTGATTCACCACGAATTTATATTCGAGAGCGAGGTCGAGGTCGAGGTCGAGGTCGAGGTCGAGGTCGAGAGCAATAATATACTAACTCCCCACCTAAAATCTTTGTTGGCTGGAACGCGAGTGGGCGAGCTCAATAAAATATTCACGAGCGAAGGAAACGTCACGCTAGAAGATTTGCAAAGGAAAATAGAAAACGATGACGGCACTGGCAATCTCCTCGTCGTGAAAGACGAGAATTTGCAAGTTTTTGGCTATTGTAATTGCAAAACTCGATCATTCTTCTTCAGGTTCAATGATGAGATTGAGATAACAGATATCACAGATCAAGAGAAGGAAGGTTTTGAAGAGAAATTTGGTCTAATTCTAGACAATGAGCTCTCTTTCGGAAGCAGCAGCATGATGAAAAAAGAATTTTGCATTCTTGGATTGGAGCTATATACCCTAACATAAATCTCCTACTTTAAAGATTACTAGCCTCTCTTTCTCTTTCTCTTTCATTTCATCTCATATCATCTCATCTCACTCATCCTCCTCCTCCTCCCTCTCGCTGATGGTGGACAAACCACTCTCTTCATGAAACTCCGGAAGCTCGCTGCACTCAATAGGATCCAAATTATGAATCCTAAAGGCTCCCAGCACCGCCTCTGGCAGCTCGTTGGCGCTGACGCCTTCCAGCACAAATGCGAAGTCCAAGACTAGCCCGCTGGCGTGGTTCTTCACAACGCTCAGTATCCCTCTTGCAATCCTGCTGCTGATGATCACCAAGCTCACTTCGAAGAGGTGGTCGGATCCACCCCTCTCTCCACTCTCGTGAAATTCAAGAGGCATCACCTTGCCCACGACGGTGGGCGAACTACCTGGCCCGATGGTCTTCCTGACGATCCACAAGCCTTCGATGCAGACGGTCAACATCTTCAATTTGGCCGCGCGTTCCTTGTCGCTGCCCTTCAAAAAATGCTTCCAGGCCTTTTGGAACGGCAAAGGCTGCGCCGAGCGAAGCGAGGCGCATTTTTAACGAAGCACGAGAGCAAGAGTGAATTAGGAGTGGGTTAGTCGCCTCACACTCTTTTGTCACAAGGCTCGCTCACTTCGCTCGTTCACCTTTGCCTTCATCTCGTCGGCTGTGGGAATTTCAAAGTAAGCGGCAAAATTGCCCCATGGGAGCAAAAAATTGATTATGAACGTTGGCTTGTCGCGCAGCTTCCCGCCTAGCATCGAGGGATGCCTGGCGACGTTGTGCAATGCATTGTCCGTCAACCAGAGATCCACGCCTCGGAGCTGCACCGACGGGTTTAGGATTAGTGAAATCTAAAAAAAAGGCAAAAAAAGGCGAATCACTGAATCGGCCGTAACTCCAACGCACAATGATTTTAGACGCTCAAAATTGGACACGGTTGCGGGTTCGGCCAGGCGCATCTTTTCATGCGAGGGGGTTGTTCGGGGACGGTCCAAAACGCGCCATCTGCATGCCCAAGTGAAATCACTAAAAACTCAACCAAAGGCGAAGCACTGAATCACCCCCAACTCCACCACACAACCTCTTCAGCCACTCAAAATTGGACAAGGTGTCGTCTGTTTGTCACGACCCCCGCTTAAATTGCTCACCTTGAAAGCTGACGGCGCGGAAGCAACTTTTTTCTTGTCTTTCAGATAGGTTTCCCCGCGCACCTTGTAGTTCGTGGCGTCTGGTTCCGAGTAAGAGGACGATTCGCTCGGCCAGGCCGGAAGCGGGGATCCAAGCCCCTCCAGGGGGGCTGTTTTGCCGGCCACAGAAAGTTGCCGGGGCAGCATTGGAGATCCGAGAATTGTAGCTCGCCGATCGCGAGAATTTTGTCGAATTGTGGTAGGTGGGGGGTCTTGGGGTGGAGGGGGGCTTGGGCCAAGTCCAAGTCCAAGTCCAAGTCCATGCGACCCAACACTCTTGCCAATTGAAAATATGGCAAAAACCAACAGAACAAGGTGATCAGAATTAATCGTGACAGAGAAATTCAAACTTGACACCATGCCCAGCAAAATTACGAGGAGAGCGACCAACATTGGGATTGCAAGGTTGGAGCTAGGCATGGTGGAGGAGGAGAAGGAGCTGGCCTTCTCAGCGTTGGCGTCGTCGTCAAGGACCACCCACTCGGAGGTGTTCGGCTCGGCACTGTCACTGTCACCATCACTGTTGCTTTGAGTGTCGGATGGCATCAGGAACTGCTTGAGATGGAATGAATGTCCAACAATTTGATCATTCAACAACAACTTCAAGATATCGTTGAGGGACGTGATGCGCTTTCGAATGTTAATTATGGCATGAACACCAGTGGCGTCCTTCCAGCTGAAGGAATTCTCCTTATCGAAAATGTTGGAGACTTGCTCCAGAATTTTTGGGTAGGCATCACTCTTGGTGGAGAACTCGGATTTTAGCGATTCGATGAGTTTGCCGAACTGCCGCCGAGCGAACCAAAAAATTGTTAGATTGTTGAATTTGTTTATTGGCTCGCATATTCTCTCGTGTTTCACATGCTCACCTCCCGGAATTGCTTCGTCTGAATCCACGAGCCAGCCAAGTTGGACGTGGGGACGTCAACGTTGTGGACGACATTGATCTTGTACTCGACGCAGATGCTAAGCGTGTTGAGCTTCTTCCACTTGAGCCAGCCTGAGGAATTCTGGGAGGTGTTCTTCCTACGAAGGACCTGAAAGTTGTACACAGAGGCAGAAGTCGTTGAGGATGAAGGGGAGAAGGATTTCGATGCCGCAACTGCTTGCTGAGACAGCTTAGCAACCCACTCAGCTCGGAGGGTTGAGGTGGGGACCGAGCAATGGTAGACACGACTATAACCATCCGAAATGGCATAGAAGACGAATCCAAAGGTCGAGTAGGGGAGGGACGACTTCTTCGAACTCTGCTCGTCCGAGGAATATTTACGGGCGTGTAGAATTTGCACATGACGAGTCGGGGAGTTGGCATGTTGGGACTGGTACGAGAGCTTGCCATCGTTGGTAAGGATGAATTTCCGCGACCTCCAAACGTGCCGGATCTCACCACGAACAACAACATCACCCTGCATGATGATAGGGGTGATTCCCTGCATGATGATAGGGGTGATTACTGAGGTTTGTGGCGCACTCATGACTAAATTATAAATTTGCTGAGAATTTAGGAAACTTGCAATAGCATGTATTATGTATAAGGATTAAGCTAGCACCATAGGCATTTTCTAAATAGTGACAAAAAAAAGGAGGTTCCCATCAAAGGCCAAACACACGCAATGTCGACCCCGCCCCCCAAAAAGAAGCAGAAAGCCACAGACGGATCTGCTGCCGTCACTTCCAAGCAAATCGTCTTCCTCCCAATTGCTGGAGCCCAAGGAAAGCTTGGGAAGGACAGTGTTGCGACGCTCGAAATGCTCGTTGCTGAAACCGTTAATTTGTTGGTTGTCGAGCGAGTACAAAGAACCTACAACGATGACGATAAAACTGTCCGAAAGCAGCAGAAGAAGGAAACGGACGAGGAATATACGGAAATCGTGAGGACATTTGATGAAGCACGAGCGATAAAAAACGCTGCTTACCCGAGTAATATGACGGGAGGGAACGGTGCGACCGCCAAGGTGATCGGTCATGCGATGGCTCAACTCCTCCACACCTGCTCATCTTACCCTGGGGCGGAGGTCTACTTCTACACCAACAGGTGGGTCTTCTCATTCAGTCTCCGCTCGCGCTCAACAAAGCTAACCCACCGAATTCGGCACAGCTTTGGTGGACGCCTCGCTATTCACACTATTCTCCAGCGATCAGAGGACAAGTCTGATGAGGCGGACCCGTACAAATTGTTGGAAGGATCCGTTCGCGATGTCGAGGGAAACGAAACGGAGCTGTCCTACCCTGTCACTTTCCCTGATAACTTCAAGGGCGTGATCTCCTGCGGATACCCGCTTGAAGGCAAGGGGCCGCTCGACCGACGCGAAGTCCTCCGTCGTCTAAAAAGCGAGGCTGCCGGTCTTGGGCTGAAATTCCTTTTCCTAGCTGGCGACAAGGACGTTGAGACGCCTACTCTCGTGAAGGACCTGACCGAGATCTTCGGCGAAAAGACAAGAGGAGTCAAGATCGTCGCCGTCGCGGGTGGTGGTCACAACGTTTGGAAGAAACTTCCGGAGGATGAGATGGAGCGAGTGAAAGGTGAGGTGCATTCATTTTTGGGAGTGTAGAATTTTAGGTTTTGAGAAAATGCTATCTAAATTTATGCTACGCTTCACAACATATAATATATATTTATTCAACCCCTTCCTGCTTTGCCCTTGCCCATGTCGCTTAAAACATCATGATTCCCCCAAATATCACTTCCCAATTTGGAATTCCCAGCCTCAACTCTGGTAATCTCAATGTCCGCCTCCCTCGCTGTGCGCTCATCTACCATAATTTTAGCTTTATTCAACTGGTCGTTGGGTAGGAATGATTCCATGACGCTGGCCTTTAGCTCGTTCAACTTCCCCTTCTGCTCATCTGTCAGTTCTGACTGCTGAATTGGTGAAGCACTTTTTTCTCCCAGCATCGTTCGCTCATAATCCTCCCACTCATCTAAAAACCGCACACCCTCCGCCTTGTTGGTCTTGACAACGTCGCGGTGTCGCTCGAATTCTGACTTTATATAGGATAATCCGAAGCTAGCCATTTGAGGAGGAAGAGGCGTATTTAATTTGGTTCGGGTTGAATGGTGCAGTAGAAGGAGTCTACGATAGACGAAGAGGAATCGCGGGGCAAGGGGTGAGGTGGCCATATTTGGTATGTGAAGATTGAGTTTTGTATAAAATTTTCGCAGTTGTCAATAAGGTAAGAACACACCACTACCACACAGCACTCCATTGGACCCAATAATAATAATCCTATCCATTTTAACCCAGTATCCTACCTTGTAGCTCCCCTTCTCGATCTGAACTTTTCACGAGCATATCCATGCCTTCCAATGAGCACCACAAGTTGCTCAAGAAGCGTGATTGGCTCGTGGTACGAGATGTCATGCTTCACCCAGATCGGGACGTAGATCTGCTCAAGAGAAAGTACAAGGAGAGAGATGAGCATGGACGACTGCCACATCATTGGCTCGCAGCGAAAGCTCAGACACACACACATGCTCTTGCCTATGTGGGCGTGCAGTCGATTTGTTGGAATGAAGAGGCCC
>Ga0114994_10003569_pt1 | contig 11340 bp, 13 predicted proteins | sample ArcticOcean_MG_C_9_FD_87043 | JGI IMG/M metagenome (GOLD analysis project Ga0114994, IMG submission 87043) | Marine microbial communities from western Arctic Ocean - ArcticOcean_MG_CB2_152 | ecosystem: Environmental > Aquatic > Marine > Oceanic | place: Arctic Ocean: Canada Basin | collected... | reverse complement strand
CTCTGAGTTCGTGAAGAGTGCTACGAGTCGCAAGGTAGGCTTCGTCCTGATCACCCGCCTCCTCTTTGAGGACGGTAGCCTTGGTCTTAAGAGCTTCAAAGCGACGCTTTATTTGCTGGGCTATTGACATGGTGTCATCTCGACGAAGATTCAGCTCTTCGAGTGAATCAAAGAGCTTTTCACGTGCTCCATAGAGCTCTTGGCCAATATTTTTCGAGCGATCAGTAACGCTTGTTCGAGCGAGGTGTGCAGCGTGGAGAACCTCATTAGATTCTTGGATTTTTTTTTCCAGAGAAAATCGCTCGCTCTCGATCCGCCGGATGTTCCAGTATTCCATCGAGATATCCTCGATACGCTCGGCTCCAGGCCAGCAAAGGGCTCCTAGAAATTCTTCGCCTTCCTGCATGAGGTGGAGTTCGTAAGCAGCGTCGGTCATTCTCTTCAGCTTTCGGTGGAGTCCGAAAGATTGGAGGATACTAGCAATACCGTAGCGGAGGTGGGTCATTAAAGGGAGAAGGTTATTTCTTGAGGCTTTCTTGAAGTGATTTTATTACCTCAACGTCTTCAAGGGTGGTCACGTTTCCAGTCACCTCACCGGTCGCTACGAGTTCCTTGAGGAGTCTACGCATGATTTTTCCTGATCGAGTTTTTGGAAGGGCGGTAGTGAAATGGATTTCGTCGGGTTTGGCAATTGCGCCGATCACTTTTCCGACATGATTGCGCAATTCTTTATTCAGATCATCGGAACCAGTAAATTTCCCTTTCAAAGAAACAAAAGCAACGACTCCCTGACCTTTGATTTCATGAGGACGTCCCACGACCGCTGCTTCAGCAACGGAGTCGTGTGAGACAAGGGCGCTTTCGACTTCGGCCGTTCCGAGGCGATGACCAGAAACATTGAGAACATCGTCAAGACGGCCGGTGATCCAGAAATTACCTTTCTTGTCCTTACGGGCTCCATCGCCAGCGGTGTAAACGCCCTTGTAGTCAGACCAGTAAGTGTTGCGATAACGTTTTTTGTCTCCGTAGATCGAGCGAAGCATTGATGGCCACGGCTGTCGAATGACGAGCTTGCCGCCTTCTCCCGCGCGACATTCTTGGCCGGTCTCATCGAGGATAGCGGCATCCACTCCGAAGAAAGGAAGGGTGGCACTTCCGGGCTTGGTGGGAGTGCAACCGGGCAGGGGGGAAATCATGATGGCTCCGGTCTCGGTTTGCCACCAAGTGTCGACAATCGGGCAGCGTCCTCCTCCGATCTTTTCGTGATACCACATCCAGGCTTCCGGGTTAATCGGTTCACCGACGGTTCCGAGAAGTCTGAGAGAAGAAAGATCACGCGCCTCAGGGAATTGATCACCCGCTTTGATAAAGGCGCGGATTGCCGTGGGGGCGGTGTAAAAAATGGAGACCTTGTATTTTTCAACGATGTCCCAAAATCTCCCGAAGTCGGGGAAATTCGGGGCACCTTCATACATCACTTGAGTGGCTCCGTTTGCGAGTGGACCGTATACGATGTAGCTGTGACCGGTGATCCAACCTACATCGGCAGTGCACCAGTAGACATCATCGTCCTGCATATCAAAGATATACTTCGTGGTGGCGTAGGTCCCCATGAGGTAACCTCCAGAGGTGTGAAGAATTCCTTTTGGTTTTCCTGTGGACCCTGAAGTGTAGAGGATAAAAAGGGGGTGCTCGCTATCAAAGCCCTTAGCGATATGCTGGTCGCTGACCTTCGCGACTTCGTCATGCCAGTATACATCACGGCCATTCTTCATCGTCACCTTTTCGCCAATACGCTGGTATACGATAACGGTTTCGACGCCTTTGTATTTCTTGAGGGCTTCGTCGACATTTGCCTTGAGGGGAACGACTGAACCTCGACGATATCCTCCATCAGAAGTGATGACTGCCTTGGCCTTGCAATCCTCGAGTCGGTCTGCAATTGATTCCGCGGAAAAGCCACCGAAAACTACGGAATGAACGGCTCCAATACGAGCGCAGGCCAACATGGCGATGGCAGCTTCAGGCACCATGGGCATGTAAATTAGAACACGATCTTTAGGTTTGATGCCCTTCGCGAGGAGAACATTAGCAAATTGGCAAACTTCGCGATGGAGCTGGCGATAGGTGAGAGTGCGTGACTCACCGGGCTCACCTTCCCAAATGATAGCGGCTTTGTTAGCGCGGCCATTAATGAGGTGACTGTCGACGCAGTTCTCGCAGACATTGATCTTTCCTCCGACGAACCATTTGGCATTGGGAGTTTTCCAGTCGAGGACCTTGGACCACTTCTTTTGCCATAAAAGCTCCTTTGCTTCTCTGGCCCAAAAGGTAGCAGGTTTTTCAATCGATTCCCGATGAAGCTGTTTGTACTGAGCAAGGCTTGAAATACGGGCCTTCTTTGAAAATTTCTTGGCTGGTTTAAACTCCAGTTCTACGCTCGCGACGCTTTGGGATTTTTTGCTCATCGTGTTGAGCGAATGTTAGCAGGATTGAAGGTCAGGGGACAATACGCAAAGTTCATCTTTCCAAAGGAATTACTACTTTTGCTCTGCCATCTTGAGGAGATCCTCACGTTCTTGATCTGCAAGCGGACGCCACTTTCCTGAGCGGAGAGAGCCTAGTTTCAAGGGGCCAATTTGGAGACGAATGAGGCGCTTCACTCGGTGATGCACGGCCTGCATCATGTAGCGAATCTGGCGCTTCATTCCGGTCGTGAGGACAATCTGTAAGCGCCGCGATGAAATTCGTTCTACCGAATGGGCCTTAGCCTTTCCCTCTTCGGTATAGACGCCTTTTAGCAGCTTATCGAAAATCTCGTTCTCAAAGGAAGAATCAAGGGTGACGTGATAGACCTTGGGAATCTTGTGTTTAGGGTGGGTGAGTGCTTGTGAAAGTTCCCCGTCGTTACTCAAGATAATCAATCCCTCGGACTCGAGGTCCAGTCGGCCAACGTGCATGAGATGCTGCATGCGTCCTGGAAGGAGGTGATAAATGGTTTCGCGATGACGTTCGTCGTTTCGCGTGCAGACGAGGCCCGCTGGCTTGTGCAGAACAATGCTCTGAATGCTGAGGGGCTCGATCCTCTTCCCGTTGGCGCGAATCTGGTCGTCTGGTTGCACCCGATAACTAGGCTTGATACAGCCCTGCCCATTGACGACGACATCGCCAGCCAGAACCATGGCATCACAGGCTCGGCGCGATCCTACTCCACATGAAGCCAGATATTTATTGAGGCGGACACCATCGCTCATGAATTCAGGGTAGGTAAATGGGGGGGCAAAAAAAAGGCGAAGCCGGTGAGGCTCCGCCGAGAAAGTTTGGTCAAAGTGGAAGACTTACGAATCCGCAACAGTCTTAGGAAGACCAATTGGGCTGGTTCCTTCTTTCCAAAGACCGCGTTGTTTGAGGGCCTTCACGCGCTCAAAGCGCTTCATTACAGAGCGCTTTCCAGTAGCTCCGCCTTGACGTTTTAGACTATTGTGCTTCGACATGGGTCAAATTTCCGGTTAGGGGCGCGGAAGTTATGAGTAGGTTGCGAGCTTGGCAAGAATGAACTTAGGATTTGTTAGGATATTCCTAAGGTTCTTGGAGTGGATCATCGTTTGTCGAAGCCCAATTGTATTTTTCGGGAAATGAAAAAGCAAGATTGACAAAATCTGTAATTTCAGTATTTACTGAAATAGATGGATGAGACGGCAGTCAAGCTAGCAGAGATTCGCGAGGAGTTTGTGGCTCAATGGGGTGTAATGGGTATTCAATGGGGCATCAATCGTACGATGGCTCAAATTCACGCCTTCTTGATGATTAGTGCCGAGCCAATGAGTACGGACGAGGTAATGGAGGCTCTCGAGATTAGCAGGGGCAACGCACACACTAATCTTAAGGACCTTGTTGGCTGGGGTTTGATTCGCATTGTGACTAAAAAAGGAGAACGAAAAGAGTTTTTTGAGGCTGAAAAAGGAGTTTGGGAGATGTTTCGTCGGATTACCGTTGAGCGTAAACGTCGGGAAATTGACCCCGCTCTTGCCGTTCTCCAGCGCTGTAAGGCCGAAAGTGAGGGAATGGAAGGTAGAGATGCTGTCGCTTTTCACGAGCAAATGAAGGAGCTGGAAGAATTTGTCAGTTTTGCCTCGAAGATGGGAGATCGAGTTGCTGCTATGCAACACGGGAAGGCGATGCAGCTCGCGTTCAGGCTCTTCGGTTAGGTTTTTAGAGTTTAACAAATTTGACATTTAGGAAAAACTTTCAGTAAATACTGAAAAAACAATACAAACAGGAATATGAAGCTCCCACTCTACCTCAATTGGATCGAAGTATACTACGATGAGCGCTGCGGGATGTGCTGTATCCTTCATGAGTGGCTTAGTCGGCAAAAGCGGGCTTTCAGCGTTCGCTTCATTCCCTATCAGGTAGAGGAGGCGGCAGATCGGTTCCCGGAAATCAACGACCGTAGTCCTGCTCGGGAAGTGGTGGCCCGGACGAGTGAAGGGCAGATTATTCGAGGGGCAGAAGCCTGGGTTTGGTGTCTCTACAGCTGTGCGAACTATCGTAAATTGGCGCGAAGGCTGGCGAGTCCCGCCTTGTTGCCGATGGCGAAAAGAGCATGTCAGCTCCTTGCCGTCAGTCGTCATTGCTTGAGCCGGGTTTTCTTCCGTAGAAAAGATCACAAAGTGAGGAAGACCCTTCACGTCATGGCCGAGTCAGCCTGCGACGGGGTCTTTTGCGCAGTCGATCATGATGAATGGCGCAAGGAGCTTCTCTAAAATTCAAATCTCACCAAAAAAAACCATGAATGAAACTACCATTAGCTATAGCCTCTACCTTTTAATTGCCATTCCAGTGACCATTTGGGTGGCAAAAACCCTTCACCGAAATGGGCGGGTGTTCCTCGTCGATTGCTTCCATGGAAATGCCGAAATGGCGGATAGCGTGAATCACCTTCTTGTGGTGGGATTCTATCTGATCAACATCGGTTTCGTGACTCTCTTTCTTAAGATAGAAAGCAAGGTTCAAGAAGTGACCGGAGTTTTTGAGGCGCTGAGTGGAAAGCTCGGTGTTGTTCTTCTCGTCCTTGGAGGAATGCATTTCTTGAACCTCTTTATCTTTAGCAAGCTCCGCCAGAATCCGAGTGCGCAGCCGCCGACGATGCCCGTCAAAGGAACCTACTAACGAATTGAAAAAATGAAGAAGCTACTCGCGCGATTATTCCATTGGAAATTGGAGCCAAAGAAACGGCATCGAAGGCTGACCTGGATGTTTGGAAACTAGAGGAGTGAATTAAGAATCTCCAAATGCGTAGAAAAACCGAAAAGAAATGAAACTAGAAATCATTTTGCTTCGAATCGCCGGGCTCATGTGTCTCGGTCTAGTTGTCGCCAATTTTGTGGGAGCGAAGCGTATGAAATATGCGGCGAGCTTGGAAAAGTCTGGACCGATTGTGCGGCAGATCTTTTACGTGCACTGCGCCTATATCGTGATGCTGATCTTGGGCCTTGCGGTGCTCTGTCTCGGATGGCCGGAGTTACTTCTCAGCGATGGCATGGGACGAGTCGTCTGCTTGTTCTTCGGCCTCTTTTGGGCCATTCGCGTCGTCGTTCAATTGACCTACTACGACAAAAAGTTGAGAGCGGCGGAGCGAGGGTGGGATTTCTTTTTTCTGGGAGTCTTCGGGAGTCTCGCGATCATCTTTACCTTAGGAGGATTATGAGAGAGTTACTAGATATTGGATTGCAATTAGCGGGATGGTTTTTGGTGATTCTTTGTCTCGCCAGCTTCTGGATTCCTAAGGCGCTGGGTTGGAAGGAAAAATTGGCGGGGCTGACTCCGCTGATGAAGGAGCTTTGGTGGACCTACGCAATCTATGTGTGGGGAAGTCATGTCTTCTTTGCCGTGATGGCACTGGGGCATCGTGATTGGCTTCTCGGAGGAGGAGGCGCGGCGGCGGCGATGGCGGGGTTCATCTGCTTGTGGTGGAGCGTGCGACTCTACCTTCAGTTCTTCGGGTTTGATCTCGCGGAAGTGGCAGACACCTTGCTCAACCGGATTGCGAAACATCTACTGACCTTGTTGTTTATGGCGCTTGTGATCGTCTTTGGGGCGCTTGTTGCCTGGAATTTTGGTTGGATCGGGGATGGGGGGGTGGGATGATCTTGTTACTTTTAATGGGGGGACTTTTGGGCGGACGCTTGCTGACGAAGCTTGAGTCGAAGGGGTCGCGTCGCGTCTTTGGCTGGCTGATGGTGGTCGCGTTACTTGTCGCTGCTCATCTCAATCTCTTGGGTGCGGATCCTATCGTGCGCATGGTGGGAATTTGCGCCGTGCTTTTGGCCGCGATGAAGGGACTCGTTTATGCCGAATGGGCGGGGCCGAAACAGTTGACTTGGACCCGTTATCTTATCTTCGGATTGCTGTGGTTTGGCATGGATCCGGGCACCTTTGCCAAGAAGAGAGTTGGGCTGAGCTGGAGAGGTGATCTTGGCTGGGGACTTTTAATGATGGTGGTTGGGGTGGTGATGGCCTGGGTGGTTTGGGCGTTCGAGTATCGTCACATTCTTCTCATGTTTGTGCCCATGAGTCTCGGCTTTCACTTTGGTGCTCTTCGGGTTCTGAAGGCGGCTCATCGGTGGTATGGCTTTCCCGTTCGGACGCTGTTTCCTAATTTGCTGAAAGCTCAAGGAATCGGAGATTTCTGGAGCAGACGATGGAACGTGGGCTACTCGCAGATGATGCAACGCGTGGTCGGGAGACCGCTAGGAAGTGTCGTGGGGCGAGATGGGGGAGTGATGGCAGTGTTTCTCGTATCGGGGCTTCTGCATGAGGTTGCGATCACGCTTCCCGTGATGGCAGGCTGGGGTTGGCCCACGCTCTACTTTGTCTTCCATGGAGGACTGGCGGTGTTGGAGCGGCGAACTGGTCGACGACTTGGCAAGGTGCTGACGTTCATTGCGGTAGGTGCTCCGCTTGGTTTTTTGTTTCCTCAGACCTTTCAAGTGGAAGTGATTGAGCGATTTCTCGGAGTAATGAAGTGGATCAATGGATAAGATGAAAAAGAAAATCGTCATTGCGTCAGTGAATGGATTCCTCGGGCGCTATCTGAATCGATGGTTTCTGGGCCGGGGTTGGAAGGTCGTTGGCTTTAGCCGAAAAGGAGGCTTGGTGAACGGGGCAGTTGATGTCCGTTGGGATGGAAGGAGCTTGGGGAAATGGTCCAAAGATCTTTCGGGCGCGACGGCCTTGGTAAATCTGGCAGGGCGCTAGGTGAATTGTCGCTGCGGGCATAAAAATCAGAAATTGATCTTAGAGAGCCGGGTGGAAAGCACACGGGTGCTGGGCGAAGCGATTGCGGGTTGCCAGGAGCCACCCAAGGTTGGGTTAAACTCAAGCACGGCGACCATTTACCGGCATGCCGAGACTATGACCTTGTTTCGAAAGATTGACGGCCGAAGGATTGGACTGCCATCGATGAAGTGGATGATGGAGTTTGGAGCCTTCGTCATGAGAACGGAAACGGAGTTGGTCACGAAGGATCGATGGGTTGTTCCAGGCCGATTGACCGCTGAAAACTTCTGGGTCAAGTGGCCGAATCTCAGAGAAACTTTGGCAGATTTGAAAGCTCGTCTTGGTGAGGGAACGCTGATCGAAAATGTCTTAGCGGGGAATTTGAGGTCTCAAAATTAGGTGAGAGAGAGGGCTTCTAAAAAAACGACCGTTGGATGCTCTTTTTTTTTGTGGTTTTTCTGGAACCAGCCTAAACTCCAGAGTCAATAACATCGTTACAGTGAGGGGAGTGAAAAATCAGAAGCAGAGGAATACGCCGGTCCATCTTTTGGTGACTGTTGGTTGCGCTGTGATCGTGATCGGCGGAATGAAGCTTGCTCAGAGCTTTTTCATTCCCATTCTTCTTGCTGCTTTTATTGCCACCATCAGTTTTCCCATTACGGGCTGGTTGATGAAGAATCGAGTTCCTCGCTCTATCGCTGTACTTTTGACCGTTCTAATAGACTTTGCCTTCTTGATCGGCATTATTTTGATCTGTATTTCACTGCTAGGGGATCTCGAGACGAAGTGGCAAGATACTTATTATCCCGCTCTCACCCAGCGAATCGATGAGGCCTCGGAAGCAACAGTGGGTTTATTGGAAAAATTTGATGTGAAGGACGCACGGATGAAGGTTGAGGCTTACGGATTATCGAATATTCAGGAGCAATTCACCGGAAAGGAGTCGATGGCCAAGCTTCTCGACTTGGGAACTAACGTGGCTTGGAAGGTCCTTTCGTTTTTGGGAACAACATTTATGGTTCTTGTCCTAACGATTTTCATGCTGAGCGAGGCACGTATGTTCGTTCGGAGAGCGGACGCGATTCTCGATGCTCGTGGGCCAAACTTTCAGCGGATCCTCTCGGCGACATCTGACATTCAGCGCTATCTTGCGATCAAGACTTTGGTGAGTTTGGCGACGGGAATTTTGGCGGGTTTCCTTTGCTGGGCAGCACGTCTCGATTTTTTCTTGCTCTGGGGGATTTTGGCCTTTGCTCTCAATTTCGTTCCTGTTTTGGGCTCAGTGATTGCTGGGGTGCCGCCATTTATTCTCGCGCTTTTGGTGCACGGAGGGCCCAGCGCGATGGCGATTGCGATTGGATTCATTTCGATCAACGTTTTCCTGGGAAATTTTTTGGAGCCGATGCTGATGGGTCGCCGTTTTGGGCTTTCGACCCTGGTGGTGATTGTTTCCGTCCTATTTTGGGGGTATATCTGGGGACCGGTGGGAATGCTCCTAGGAGTTCCTCTTACGATGGTTTTGAAAGTGATGCTCGATAACAGTGATGAATTTCGCTGGCTGTCGGTGGCGATCACGAAAGAGAATAGGCGGACGATCCTTGATGAGGATGATGAACTCGATGATGAGGACTCGATGTTGGATGGTGATATTGGCTTGTCTGATCGGTTCACCGAAGGGACGCAGAGCTAGAGTTTGTAAGTCCTTAATTTCAGGTTAGGTTACTCCCGTGCGAAAGACGAGTGTGCAGAAGTTGGCTTTTCTGAGTCTGATTAGTGTGATCATTTTGGTATTTGTAGGCGCGATTGTTCGGGTGACCGGGGCAGGCCTAGGGTGTCCTGACTGGCCGAAGTGCTGGGGAGAGTTGATTCCGCCGTGGAAGGTTGAGCAGGTTGATCCGGCATCATTTAGTGATCGTAAACTGAAGACTTTTAAAAGGAAGGCCGAGCGTCTTGGTCGGGATCCTGATTTGGTGACGAGGGAATCGCTGAAGGATGACTTTAACCCGGTGCATACGTGGACGGAATTTATCAATCGTCTTTTCGCACTTCCGGTGACCATTTCGAGTCTGGCACTCATGATTGTGGGGTGGCGCAGAAAGAATTTACCCAGGCGGGTGAGAAAATGTGCCGTAATGAGCTTCGGGCTCGTGATTGTGAATGCTCTTTTGGGAGCAGCAGTGGTCTTTAGTGGATTACATACCGGTGTGATTACCGCGCATTTGGTGGCGGCTTTTGTGCTCCTCCTCCTCCTGACTTTTGTTGTCTGGGCTGGAGTGGAAAAGGGGACGCGATTGAAATCGATTGACGGTGCTTCACGGGTTCAAGTGGGTATCCTTTTAGCGGTCGTTCTGATCGAGGGATTGCTAGGTGCGCAGATCAGGGAGATGACCGATGATCTTCAGATGAAATTTGGAACAGACTCACGTGCAATCTGGATCATACAGATTGAAGATTCGATCGTCTTTCTGATTCATCGCAGCTTTTCGTGGGTTATTTTTGGAGCCGCTCTTTTTGCGGGTTGGAAGGTGAAGTGGCGGGGCCTCGTCCCTCGATCGATCTTGGTGATCGTCTTCGCTTTTATGTTGATGGGGCTCTTTTTCTCGTATGTTCAGATCAATGCGGTCGTGCAGGTGCTTCACGTGGGGCTGGCTTCAGTGCTTGTGAGTCTGGTGTTCTACTGGTGGCTTGCGGCAAATCAGGGAGGCCAGCGTGCCTAACGCGGGCTTTCGTAGGAGAACGTTCGTTGTTGATAGCGTCCGGGCGGTTCCCGCCGGGGTGATAGAGACGGTGAGCACGACCTTCTCGATTCTTTTAGCGGATCGGGTCTTTGGTGCGGGGATTTGGTCGAAAGCATCCTTAGTGGCGATCCCAAGTATGGGGCTGTTGCTGAGTCTCTTCGTTGTGCAGGCGGTGCGACGATCAGGAGTATCGGTCAATGCGTCGCTCGCGGTGATTTTTTCGATGGCGGCGGTGGGCTTCGGAATTGCTTCGTTTGCGGGCGATGATTTTGGGACCTACATGTTGGGGATGACCTTGGGCTTGATCGGGGTGACTCTAAATGTCCCGCTCTTTTCGCAGATTTATCGACGGCACTATCCCGATGAATCGCGAGGGCGGCTCTTCTCGATCACGGCTTTTGTGCGGAAGGTTTTCGCGATTGCTGCTGCCCTTTTGTTTGGCTGGATGCTGACGGTCTCACTTGACTATTTCCCGTGGCTTCTGCGCGTGTATGCGGTGGCTTGTTTGATCATGGCTGCTCTCGTATTGGCGATCGAACGGGTGACTCTGAGCCCATCGAATTCCGTGCGCCTATTTGATGCCTTTCGCCATACTACTGAGGACGTGGCGTTTCGAAAATTGCTGATTTCGTGGATGATTTTAGGGATGGGAAATCTACTTTGTTTTTCACTCTTTGTGGAATACGTGACGAATGAGGATTACGGATTCAACCTAAGCGAGAGTCACGTTAGCGTCATCACCACGGTGATCCCCGAGGCGCTTTTTCTTTTATTTATTTTGATTTGGGGAAGGTTATTTGACCGGATGAATTTCTATGTTCTCCGCTGCTTGATCAATGTGATCTTTGCGGTAGGGATTCTCTTCTACTTCTTGGGCGACGATCTATGGGCTCTTTACATTGGAATTGGCCTTCACGGAGTGGCGCGAGCGGGAGGGAATGTCGCGTGGAGTCTCTGGGTGACGAAGTTTGCCAAGGAGGAAAATGTCGCGGAATATATGAGTGTTCATACCTTCCTGACCGGATGTCGTGGAGTGATTGCGCCTTTTATTGCTTTCCGTATGGCATCGACAGTGGGTCCAATGTGGGTGGGTCTTATCGGGTCCGGAATGATCTTTGTAGCGACGGCGATGCTCGGGCCTGCGATTATGAGCCATCGGAGAGATCAGAAAAAGAATCGGTAAAACTTGCCAGAGGGGGCGGGATTTGTATCCTGCCGCCCTTCGCGTAAGTGATAAGCCAGCTTAGCTTCAACGGTAGAGCTCTCGATTTGTAATCGAGTGGTTGTCGGTTCGAATCCGACAGCTGGCTCCATTTTTCTT
>Ga0114994_10003568_pt1 | contig 11340 bp, 2 predicted proteins | sample ArcticOcean_MG_C_9_FD_87043 | JGI IMG/M metagenome (GOLD analysis project Ga0114994, IMG submission 87043) | Marine microbial communities from western Arctic Ocean - ArcticOcean_MG_CB2_152 | ecosystem: Environmental > Aquatic > Marine > Oceanic | place: Arctic Ocean: Canada Basin | collected... | reverse complement strand
GCTACGACCGGCCGGACCGGCCGGACCGCCGGCCGCTGGACGCGCGGCTCGACGCCGCGCCGTCCTCGAGCTTGCGGAAGGTCGACGGCGCCGACGTGGACGGCGTCCAGCCCGGGGCACTCGTCGACGGCGTCGCGAGGGGCGTCGGCGGCGGCGACATAAGGCTCGACTCCATCGCGGACGACGCCTCGTCCGCCAGTAGATCCGCGAGGTCCTTGGGGTTCAACAAATCGGGCAACGAGTCCAGGTCCTCGGTTTTCTCGTACTTGATGAGGTCCTTGCCCCTATACTCATGGCCGCTCTGCTGGGCCATGCGCTGCTTCTCCTCCTCGATCTTCTCCCCCTCGTACTCCTGCAGAGCGCTCACGAGGACGTGCTCGTCCATGTGGCGGTCGCACTTCATCTCCTTGAACTTGGCGACGATCTTGCGTTCCTTGGCCTGCTTGTCGGCCGCGAGGGCCAATTGGTCTCTATTGAGCTTCATGGCATGTCTGACGGTCGAGTTCTCCCGGGCGTCCCGTATGTCCTGGTCGATGGTCCTTTCCGCGAACCTCACATCCTCCAGTAACTTCGTGGCCACGTCGCCGTACCGCGGCTCCTTCTCCGGCGGCCGGTGGTACCGGTACTTGCACCCGGTCCCGTTCCCACTACTTTCAGATATTGAATCGCAGCAGGACCACCGCTTCCTCCTATGCGCCATGCACTTTGCCGTTATTTTTGTTACATCTTTGTGGGCCGGGCAACTTATAGGACACGCCGTCCGCCACGCGCCCGGGTGGTAGCCGCAGCTCAACGCCGAATTGTGGCCCTCCGTATAGCTCTGGCCGCAGGTCCTACAAATAATTGCACGTTCCCTTAACCTCTCATTGAACGTCTTCCTAAACTTATTGCGATTCGGCTCTTCTGCTGAAGGCGACTGTATGCCTCGCTGCGCTCGCAACGCTTTGAGATCAGGCACGTTGCGCGGACTGATTGCATGGCACTCCACCGGTTTTCCACCAACTTCGTGCGCCAGGCCGCCCCGCTCTCTATCAATTTGGCGGTCCTTGGCGATGCGCCGATTGCCGTCCATGATCTCGGTGAACCGCGGTCCATAAAGGGCCTCGTCCGCTTGAATCTTGCGCTGTTTGCGCGCCTCGTCCTCGACTTTTTCCATGAAGTACTCCCTCCGGTTCTCCTTCTTCTTCTTCGTGGCAGGGGAATCGTTCTCGTCCGACGCCCACTCGTCGACCTCCTCCTCCGGAGAAGGCGGCGGTTCTTCAATCAACAGTGGCGTCGCCTCCACGATCCGATCGAAACCTTCGAGAGTGGGGACGTCGTCGTCCCGGGTCGGCTTGCCCCGTAAAGGCGCCCCAAGGATCTTCGGGTGGAGCCGGCGAAGGTCCACGCCGTGCTTGATGATGGCATACTTCAACTCAAAGGCGTCCTTGTGGCCGCGGTGCCAGTACCAGTAGCGCACCCAGCCCTTGAAGACGTCGCCGAGCACTTGGCGCTGGGACCGGCCGAACATCTTCTTCCCGAGTTCCGACCGGAACAGGCGCATGAGCTCCTGGCGCGTGCGCTTGCGCCACGTCTTTTGGAGGTCCCGTTCCCGGACTTTGGTCGCGGCCTCGTTTCGACGCGACATCTCGAAGAGGAGCATCTGGCGCCGTTCGGTAGCGATGAGCTCCGCGCGATTCGTGATGATTTTGGCTAGAGTCCGAAAGTAATGCGTGTGCAGTTCCTGGTGCAACAAAGGAGTCACGAACCGTTGGTACACACCAGCGACCGCTCTGGTGTCCATGCAGCGCGTGTCCCGGTCCACCCTGACTTTCACTTTCCGCTTTACTTTCTCCTCTTCTGAACAAGTTTCCAACCATTGGGTAGCGTCGTCCCGCTCCACGGTCCGGCGGGCGCACTCCCGCCGAAAGTAAATGGCTTTACTGCGGGCACTTAACTCCTCCATGCCCTTGCCCTGGCAATACAAAGCGACCTTCCGGAGGTTGGCACTGGCGGTCTTGACCTGCTTCTCCACCGTGCGCGCCTCCTCCTCGAGCTCCATCCACTCGAGCTCCGCCCGGGCGTGTTCGATCATGGCCCCCTTGCGAAAGGCCTCGAGCACGGCCAAGGCTTCGAGCTCGGCCGTTTCGCGCTTCTTCCTTAGCAAAGCTTGGCGCTTCTCTTTACGACGCTTTGCCCTATACCGTCTCCGATCGAGCCGCTCGGCCTTCATCCGTTCTCTCGCTTGGTCAAAGGATTCTTGTGCAGGGGGCGCCCGGGCCTCCTGGACACCTGCCTGGGAGTCGTCCGACAGGACCGAGGAGGCGTAGCCCTCGTCGTCACTAAGGTCCTCGACAAGCTCCTCCACCTCAATATCGTTGTCTAGTTCGTACAGCTCCATCTCCTGCTTCAAAGCCGCCAATTGAATTGCCTTTTTCTCGGCCATCCTTAATTCCATGCCCAACGCATCTTCTTCTCTCATTCCCTTGAACTCGCGGTCCTGCGTGATCTTGCGCCCCTGGTCTTTTTTTATGGCGTCCCGGCGCTGCTGCTTCGTGGATTTGGCCGCCGGTTCGTCGCCGTCGATGTCGTACTTCGAACCTTTGCTCTCCGTCTTGAGCGTATGCAAATAGGCCTTCGTTTCCTGTTCATTGTTTTTCATGGACCGCCGTTCGCTGAGACAGGCAGCGAGTTCGAAAGCGTAATACGCCCGACTTCGCAATTCCTCGGCGTGTAGCGCCCGCGCCAACGCATGTTGCCGCCGTACCTCCCTTTCAGTCTTACACTTGGTCTCGTCGTCCTTCACCAGGGATAAACGCCAGGCCCGCTCCTCCTCGCGCCGCATCTCGTCCTGTTTTGACGTGGCCCCCCATGTTTCCAGTTGCTTTTTGAGATCCTTCTTTCTTTGCGTCCACCACCGGCTCAAAATAGTATAAACGGCGTGCTGCATGTGCGGCGGGTGTAAAAAGACCACACCGGTCTCGTCCTCCGTCCGGGACTTGGCCTGGAGCCCCGACTCCAGGGAATCTGTAGCGTGCTCCACGAGGAACTCCTTCAGAAAATCAAAATACAAAAACTCCAGGGCTAGTTCCGACGTCAACGCGGCATTCTTCGCGTCGATGGCCCGGCGCGCGTCGTGCTCCGCGAGCGACGCGGCTTCGAGCACGAATTCCCGCCGCAAGCGCCGCATGCGAGAGGCGAAGTACTTCGACTTCTGCCACGTCGTTAGGGGCACGGGCTTCGTGCCCTCGCCGCCCCAGGTCCGCGCCGCGATCTCCATGCGATGCGCCTCCTTCTCCGTGGCCTTGGCACTTCTTTTCGCGATGCCGACCTTACCTCGTGCGGTGCCTAGGATGCCCAGGGCCCACTGCACGGCCGCCTTGACTTTGCGATCCACTTCCACCAACTCCTTCTTCAAAGACGCGTCCAGTTTCAACTTGGCCTTGTAGTCCCTTTCGTCCTCGCCCATGAGTTGCGTTTCGTTACTACAGCCCCTCTTCTCTTCGACGTAAAAGGCCCTACTTAAAAGTTCCTCGTCCGTCATAGCGACTAAGTTCGCCGCCGCGATGGCTCTTTCGGTTTGCATGATGCTCTGCAGAGGAATGTACGCCCGGGCCCGCGGTTTCCCGAACTTGAGTTCCACGATCGCTATCTGGTCCTCATCTCGGAACAGTAAAATGGGACAGTGGCCGTACTTGGTCGGCACGATCACGCCCCTAGAGCGGTAGTGCATCGAGGCCATGATTAACGCCTTTTCCTTCAAAAAGACAGATTTGGCGTCCGCCTTTGCTCTATTAATAGAAGCCCGCTCGGCGATGACTTGCAGGGACCTTTCTTGTTTCACCCGCTGCCGCAGCAAATCGCGCGTGGCCGTGCCCAGTTGAGCACTTAGTTTTTCCGCGTCTTCGGCACTATCCGCTAAGCCACAAAGCTTCAAATCGGACGTCTTCTTGTCTATTTTAGCCGCTTTGAGCACTTCCAAAGCGTTGCCGAACTGCTGGTCCGACACGCGCTTCACTTGCAACACGCGCGCCGCTCCGATCAAATCCTTTTCGATCGTTTTGAGGTGCGTCTCGCCCGTGAAGATCTCTCGGTGTAAAAAGCTCAAGCAGTCGTCGAACTCGCGCTTTTCTCGATCCAATCTCAATTTCTGCGCTTTGAGATCCTCCAAGCGCTGGCGATACGCGTTCACGCGACCGACAAGCTGGAGCATGTCGTGAAAGGCGGCCCGGTGCCTTAACTTATGCAGGCGCGCCGGCGGCGGCCGCGCGCTCAACCGGAACGCCGCGGCGTCCGCCAAGGCTTGTTTCTTCGACCGAGGACTCAGTTCGTAGTCTATTGACTTCAGCGCGTCCTCCTGCTCCTGGGCGAAGTTCCTTGTTGAACGCGCCTCCGGCGACCCCGCGCCGACCTTAGCTTCAGACTTCAAAGCGACGTGCGTGTCGTCCGGTTTCTCCATGAAGTCCCCTCTCTCAATGGCCTGGACGCGTTCCTCCACTTCCCGGTCGGACCACTGCACGCCCTGGCGCTGTAGACCCTCTCGCTTCAGGACGCCCTGGTGCCGCCGGTCCAACTGATAAACAGCTTTCATGTCATCAAAATCATAAAAATGGACGTCCGCGTTTCGCACGTGCCACTCCTCCTTTTCCAAGCGCGCGCGCTCCTCCTCGATGGCTTGGACTTCCGTCGCCATGTCTAAAGTTTCGGCTCGATATGCTGCTCTGTTTAAGCGGTGTCTTGCTACTCTTCTGCATAGATCAGGGTCGTCGCCCCCACCGATACCGTGCTGCTGTGCTTCTTCTAAGTGCGTCGCGGTCATCTCCTTGCCGCAGTCTAAGCATCTAACACCCTTGCCGTACTTGCCGCCCCAGGCCTTGGCCCTGACATGTTGGCAGAAGCTCGAAGGGGGCCCCTCAAAACACCTGATAGCTTTCTCAAAGTTGGGGATGACCCCGATCTTCTCGCGCATGTGGGCCCGGCGCTGACTCCGTAACAGGGCCTTGGCCTTCTCCTCCTTCTTCTCGCGCGCCCGCGCCTCGAAGCGTTGCTTCTTCACCGCATCTTCATCCGCCTTGCGCATGGCGTCGACGTCCCGCAACCGCTGCTCGCCGGCTTGCCTCCACTGCCGTTCCTCGGCCCCAACAACGGCGTTCACGTACTCGTCCATCCAGCGCTGCTCGGCCTCCGCGTGGGCGGATTTCTGCAGCATCAATATCCGAGCCTTCTTCTGGATGTCCGCTTTCGAGAGCGGAATTAAAGGAGCGGGCCGCAACAGCTCGCGCATCTCGTCGTCGGTCATTTTTTTGTTGAGGCCGGCCTTCTTCTCCAGTGCCTTGAGGCGCTTCTCCTCCTTCAACCGCTTCTTCTCCAGGTCAATCGCCGCTTGACTGCCGAGCTGGGTCATGGAGTCGATCTGTTTTTTCAGCATTTTCCGCTCCTTCAACTTCCAAAAGGGCATGGCCTTGAGGCGCTCCCGCATGGGCGTTAAGGCGTCCTCGCCCTCGTCCGACTTGTTGGACCCCCGCGACGACGGTCGTTCCGACCCCGCGGTGCCCGGGCGGTCGAAGTTGCCGTGGACGCCTTTGACGGGCGAGTTCTCCGGCGTCTCGTCCTCTTCCAAGGGTGGCGGGCCCGGCTTTTTGATGAAGAAGGAGATGGGCGTCAAACCGGCTCTCATTTCTTCGACAACATGCTTGGCCTTGGCCTTGGTTAGAGTTTTCACGGCGCGCGTCGTCATTAAACCAGCCGCCTCGGCGTAGGTCTCCTTCCTTTTCCTCCGCACGGCGTCTTTTTTCGCCTGGTCGAACTTCTGCGTATTGATCTTCTCCTTGGCTTCCCGCTTTTTTTTACGGTTCTCCACATCTACTAGTGCTAAATACGCGCGAGCGTCGGCAATGGCCGCGTTGGCCTCGTTGGTCTCCCAGATGCGCCGCGTGTCGGGGTCCGGGGGCTGTCTTTGACTGACGTAGTGCCGTACGTCATCGAGGTTGATCCATGCTGCAGGACCACACACTCGTTCCATGTCATCCACGGGCGTGACCTCGTAGCGAATATTACAAGCCACGCCGCCCTCGAGCCATTTCACGTCGACTCTCTCAACTCTCATGTGCAACCATTTATTGTTTTCTTCGTCAAAGATCTCCAGGCCGCACCCGGCGCACTTTTTGGCTTTGTCGATCTTGGGCTGCAGCGCCTGGCGCTTCCTTTTTAAGTACTTTTTGAGGGAGTTACGGACGCGCCTTGATCTCGACTCTTCCTTCTTCTGGGTTAGGAGTTCCTCTTGCGTCGGGGGCTTCAAAGGAGTTTGGGAGGCTACTCTACTTGACCGCTTCCGCCGTGTTCCGCTCTCCGCAGCGAAACCTTTCTCTACGTCTTCTTGGGCCGCGGCGTCCGCCACCTCCATCAACTCGTCCCGTAGCAGTCGCCGGAAGGTGCCGATGTGGTGCCGTTGTGGGGTGGCATGTAAGGATTCGGAGTCCCAGAAGCCCGGGGGTGCCTGGCCGAATTTCGCCGCCTTGGCCATGAGGCGCCGTGTGTCCTCGTCGTCGGTCGGTACGGGCGGCACGCTATCCGCCTTGATGAGCTCCGCCAGCCAGTTCGAGTACTTCATGCTCCCTGAAGCTAACTCTAGTTTGAGGCTTTTTATGTAACTGGACAGGACTCGATTCGTGCCGTCGGTGACTTCGAGATCGGGCACGTTTCGAGGCGCGTACGCTCCTTGTTCTACCACAAAGTGCGAGTTCGGATCTTCCGTCGAAGACATGAATTCGAAGCGCCACGCTAGCGTGTCCGTGCGCATTATGTGTTGTAATTCGTATCGTGCGGAACCGGCGTACTCGTCAATGACATTCCTCACGACCGCCACCTCCTGCAAATTTCGTAAATTAGGGCCCATCTTCACGGTGCACCGATCCGTGGAATCGCCCAGATTCTCGGCCGAAGGAAACCGTTTTGTTATAACAAATTCAATCGTATACGCGTCGAACTTCGGAAGGGCCATCTCGCCCTCCAAAAACCCCGTCCGGGCGCCATCATGAGCAAAACCTTGCATTGCAGGGTCCCACCTTTGAGCCTTCGTCTCGCCGTCCGCGTCCAGGAGCTCCTCCGTGGTCATGGCCACATCAGCAAGTGGCGTGGCGTCCTCGTCCGCCTGCATATCTGAGGACACCCATTGCACAGTATGGAGCGTCCTTTTACGCCGGGCCCACCAGTCCAGGGGTCCCTCGTGTCGTGTATTCACACTTTTAAGAGTAGTGCCCTTGGCGTGGAAGAGCTGGATCGCCTGGACCAAATCCTGGCGCGCCTGGTCGCTCCTACTTTTCTTCACTCTAGTGGCTATATTCGCCAGTTTCGCGATCATCTCGTCTAAATGCGCGGTCTCGTTCACGCGGTGCTGCTCGGCGGCCCAGATGCCCCGTTCGAGTCGTGTGGCCGCGTCCCGCACTTGCAAGACACCCTTGCTCTGGGCTCGATAGACCTCTAGGGTCGAGTGGCGCGTGATGGCCTTCAAGGCTTCGGCTGGCGCCGCTTCCAGGGGGTTCAAGCCCAGCGTCGGGACCTTGGACAGGCTCCGGCCTAAAATCATGGGCGGCGCGCCTAGACCAGCGTCCGTTTTTTTATCTTCGAGCGGCCTTCGCGCCCGATTGCACTTCTCCTCCAGCGCGGCCGCTTTGGCTCGAGCGGCGGCACCGCCCTTGCGATGCGCCTCCGCTCTCGTTCGTAGCATAGAGGCCTCGTGGGCGAGCGTCGATTCTTTGCGATGCAAATGCCTCAACCGGTCACTTCTTCGAGCTCGAACTTCCTTCTCTGTCTCGTTGGCGTCCCGGCGGGGCGGCCCCGCGATGCGCCTCCTTAGGACCTCGTCCTCGGCCGCGAGCTGGCGCCTTTCGGCGCAGAGCCGGCCTTTTTGGGCATCTAATGAAGACGCCGCCGTCTCTAGATGAGCGCAGTCCTGCTCCCGCGCCGACGCTTCCGCATCCGCCTGGCCCCGGTGCCCCTCCAAGTCGCCTAGTCTTTCCCACTCCTCCTCGACGTGCGGCGTCGGCGTCCCTTTAAAAATTCGGATACGGCCGTGGTCCGCCGCCGACTGGTGGTCCGTGATGGCGCCTGGCATGACTTCGCCCTCCGCCGTTTTGGCGCCGCCGTCGTGGGCGGGTATCACGAGGCCGCCGCTGCCGAAGACGCCCAGCGTGCGGCCCGAGGGGAAGGTGGTTGCAGGGGCGAGGTCCGGGCCCTTGACCTGCTCCAGACTCCGCGCCAGGCGCGTCTGGTCCTCTCTTGACGCACCTCTCGCGGCGAGTTCCGCGTCCCGCGCCAGAAACGTTCTATCCGCATGCTTCCGCCGTACCTTCGCTTCCAGGCGGGCGTCCTTGGCGACTTGCGTATAGTGCGTCGCCCGGAACGTGCGTCGAGCCTTCATCGTCTCGCGGTGGTCGATGGCCGCCGCCGATGACGAGGACGAGGCGGCCGCGGCCTGTTCCTCCATCAGTGTTTGGGTCTTCTCCCGATAGGATTTGAGCTCCAATTCTCTTTTACGCGTGGCGGCGACGCGAGCGAGCGCCATCTTCAGGTCCTCGGACGGCTTCAAGTGGTCTAGGACGCGGCCTCGAGACCGCTCCAACCCGGCCTTCCTGAACCGGAGCGCTTCCCGATCTCGTTCAATCTGCAACCGCTGCCGCGTGATCGCTAAGGACTTCAACTCGTGGTTCTCTATTCTTTTCAGGTGCAAGTTCCGCCGCCGCTCCCTCCGAGAAAAGCCGGGCTCCACGACTTTCCCTAGAACCCGCCCAACGGTCCCCAGCTCCTTGCCCATCACCTTGGCCGCGGACATCGTGTTCTTCTTTACGTCCTTCCAGGAGGTGGAATGCCGCCGCATCCGATTCAGCAAATCGATTTTCTCTTCGTAGTCAGTGTTCCCGCTAATAAAATTCTTGTTGAAGTCCCGCTTTTCCTCTTCTCGGAGCTTCTGGTTGAATTTTAATACCGTGAAGTCCTTGATGTCCTCGCCGGCCATGAGCCAGGCGGCTTTGATATCGGCTAACGGGTCCTTGTCCCGCGCGATCTCTTCATCGGTTTCTAGATAGCCCGCGGCTTTATCATCCAAGGCCAGGTTCATCTGGTGGTCCCCCACGGACGCCCCGAAGAGGCCCATGGCGCCCTTGCCCATCCTCCTTGGGCTGCGCCGGGCTGCTCACGCGCTGCCTCCCGGCTAAGCGGGAGCGGCGCGGCCGCCGGGCGTGGTCCGAGTCGACGCGTCGCCGAACGGCAGCCGGATGGACGGGGCCGGTGCCGACGGCTGCTTGGCCGAGTTTGGTTAGCGCTGCCCTTAAAAACGCAACCCGCACGTCGTAAACCCGACAGCTCAAGGCGCCTGGGCGTGGGCGGGGTCGCAACCTACACTGATATCATGCAAACGGCCCCGGACCACTAGACGGGTCGCGCGCAGAATCCCCTACTAGTACTAGGCCCGGCGCCGTTCGGCTCAGGCAGGCGCCGGGTGCGGGCGGTCTTCCTTCCGCACGCATGTGCCGACAAACGGCGGCTTAGATACACGTATGCACACAGACTTAGACGGCCGCGACGATCTCCACGGCTGCGGACCGCCACTGCTTCGGGAGCTTCTCCAGCTTCTCCCGCGGCCCGGCCGTGTAGCGGCAGTTGAGGTATTCCAGGCACCGCGAGGGCTGGGGCCCCAAAGTCGCGTCGTGGACCTTTCTTTGTAGGAATTTTGTCACGGCGTCGACCGTCACTTGAGTCCCGAGGCAGTTGAGGCACTGGAGCGGCGCCAAGTTCGCCAAAGCTTCTAAACAGGCGTCGTCGAACCCCTCGGACCACTGCACGCGCACGTCCATGAGCGTCTGCAGGCAAATTTGCGCGAAACCTAGTGCGGTGAAGCGGCCGTAACCGCATCCTAAAACCTTCAACGAGGGCACCTTCCGGGCCAGTGTCGCCAAGAAGGCGTCGTCGGCCCCGAACCCCGCCACGCTCAGCGCCGCCAGACACCTGTCGTCGCCCCCCTTCCGCTTCGCATTTATATATGTAGATGCGCCGGCCAGGGTCATGTTGAAGTTGCCACCGACATCCAGATCTTCCAACACGGGAGTCTTCAACGCCTCGAAGGCCAAATTCGTGAGCTTGCGGCAGTCTCTTACATTAAGTCGTTTCAACGTAAGCCCGCACGCCTCCATGACTATTTGTAACGTGGCGTCGTCGAGCTGGAGGCAACTGCCCAAATCCAGGCACGTCAACGGTACGCGGGCTCCGGCCAGAATCACAAACGGCCCGCGTGCGCGGCACGCCGCCAGACTCAACGCGTCCACCCGCAAGCCCTCGAAGAAGCGCGGCGGTAACACACCATCAACGAGCGCGCCCCGCTGGCACAAGGTGGCCACGAGCTGCGGCCGCGCCTCGGACCGTGCCCGCCGGCGCACGTTATCTGTAGACGCTTCGACGCTCGACCACCGGTCCGGCCAGGCGCGCGCCTGGACGCACGCCTCAAAGCCGTCGGGGACGCAGCGCAGGAGCGCCGGGTGCGTCGCATCAGCAGCGTCCGTTTGTATGCGCAGGCACCGCGCCGGGGCCTCGGTGACGGCGTTCAGGCACAGCTCCGCGAGGGAGAACATCCGTGTGTCGGCTGGAGCACGCGTCGAGAGTACGCTAGGAAGCTGTGTCTATTGATATAGATGTGCCTTTGCTGGTGTGCTGCCTAGTGCTCTCAGGGTTACTTAAAAACACGCTCACGTGCATTATTCTGAAAACCCGTACTCAAACGGGTTTTCGTGTGCAAATACAGTCCGGGCTCAGCGCGACGTAACGCTAGCCGCTCTACACGTCTTTTCAGCACCATATTTCATATTTGCGCTTACGCTGCTTACGCTGACGAAGAGTCCGTTTGGAGCGGCGTGAGTAGAGCTGCCCAGGCTGCACAGGCAGCACAGGCTGTGCACAGTTACCATGGCGGCCCAAGCGGCCCGGCTTGTGCGACGATTTAGCACTGCGCCGCCGCCGCCCGCGGGCGCGGCGCTCCGCCTCTTCGGCTACGCGATCTGCCCCTTCTGCCACTATGTCCGGAGCGCCGCGCGCGCCACGGGCACGCCGTTCGCGCTCACGGAGGTGAACCCGCTGACCAAGGCAGAGATTGCGTTCAGCAAGGCGCACCGCAAGGTGCCCATCGCCGTGTTCGAGGACGGACAGGTGGTCGTGGAGTCACAAGCCATCGTCGAGGAGCTGCTGCGGCGGCGGCCGCCCGCCAACGACGCCTTCGCCGCACCAAAGGCGCGGCAGTGGGCCAAGTGGGCCGCCACGGACCTCGCGCCCATGGTCTACCCAAACATCACCAAGAGCTTCGGCGACTGCCGCCGC
>Ga0114994_10003565_pt1 | contig 11341 bp, 8 predicted proteins | sample ArcticOcean_MG_C_9_FD_87043 | JGI IMG/M metagenome (GOLD analysis project Ga0114994, IMG submission 87043) | Marine microbial communities from western Arctic Ocean - ArcticOcean_MG_CB2_152 | ecosystem: Environmental > Aquatic > Marine > Oceanic | place: Arctic Ocean: Canada Basin | collected... | reverse complement strand
TGGCGAAGAGGCGAGCGGCGAAGAACAGCGTTCTGGCGAGCGGCGCAAAACACACTAGGGGCTAGTGGCGCAAAACCTACTAGGACCTGTGTGCCCCGTACCGGTAATCGATGTGATATTCCAGCGGGAACGTTTCATGGGACCAATACGTCCACGCGCTCGACGAGGTCCTGCCGCCCCCCGCGCTGACTAGTTAACTAAGGAGACGGCGCCTTAATGTCCGGCACCGGCAGTTGCAAGTACGCGAGCACGCGGTCCTTCGCCGAGACGACGCAGTGCGGCGCGGCGCCCGCGGCGAAGAGCACGCGGTCCGCGCCGAAGTCGTCGTCGCGCATGGCAAGGTTGTCCCCGGCCAGGGCTTGGGGCGCGTCCGCGCTGAGTAAGGCATAGACCGCGGGCAAGCCGTCGACCTTGCGCCGCCAGCGCGGCTTGTTTTCATCCACGTGGGGGTCCCGCAGGTTCCAGGCCGTGACACTCGCTTCGTCCGCGCCCGCCAACAACTCGTTGTTCCGCTCGTCGGCGTGCAACACGCGAATCGACGCCGGGGCCTTGTGACTTCTACAAATTTCGCCCGTCTGGACGTACCGCGTGCAGAACCAGCCGCCGCTCTCGCACTCCTCGAAGCCGCCCCCCACGCTCAGCCAGTTCGCGTGCGCGTCGACGTGCACGGCGCCGCACCAGTGCTTTTCAGAAGGCAGGTCCAGGGCCTTCTTCATCGCCTCATCGATACCGGGGAACTCCTTCACCACTTTGGCTTTTTCTCGGAAGTCCAAGAGCTTGCACGTGCCGTCCTCCGAGCACGAGGCGGTCACGCGTGCTTCACTCGCGTGGCACAGCGCCAGGACCATGTCTGTGTGCGCCTGGACCTCGTCCAGAATTTTCCCGGTCTCGATGTCCCGCCGTCGCACCTTGCCGTCGCCGTCGCCGCACAGGACGGTGGCGTTGCCTTGTTCAACGACCAGCGCGTTGCACTCGGGCGGCGGCGGGAAGGAGCCGTCGGCGTAGGCCGTGGCCGGCGACTTGTGTAATGAACAGTTGGAGCCGTCGGCCCAGTTCGAGAAACATACACCTTTGTCGCCGCCGGCGCAGAGGACGGGCTTGGCGGCGTCGCCCGCGACCGCTAATGTATAAACTCGGCCGAGTTGTGACGCCTGGGGCTCGCCTATAGGCCTGCCATTCATGTCCAGCCGGAAGATTTTGCCGAAGGTCGTGCCTAGCGCCACCACATCATCGTGCAGGCACATTCCAAACACCGACGACTCCTCGACCTTGCGCTGCTCGCAGATCTGCCTCGCGTACTCGTCCTGGGGCAGCTGGGCGTAGCGCGCGAGCTCCTGGAAGCTCAGCTTCTCGAACTGGGCCATTGTGTTGCGGCGGCGTGGTCGCGTTGAGCTATGTGTCCGGATGCTGCGGCGTGCGAGGCAGCGGCGGTGAGCTCCTGTTTTAAGTGCTGGTGCTGGAGAGGTAGCGGGTCGCCGGCAGCGTATATATGCGCGCGCAGTTCGCGCACTGGTTTGTGCTTGTCTGGACCGCTGCAGCGATAACGAGGCTTGTGTAAGTGTAAGGTGAGGCAGCGAGCGCGGCGGCGCGACCGAAATGCTCCACGCCGGGTTTTTCTTTAAAAACCCGCGTACAATGTATCATCGTAGGTACTCACGAACGGCACCCATCCCCCGTGGGCCATGAAGTTGCCCCCGCCGAGGCGACACAGCACGTGGGCGTTGCGAGGCCCGAAGTCAGCATTCGTCTCCACTCGCGTCCACGCGTCCGCTTCGACGTCGAGGCACCAGACATCATCCAAAGGCGCGAGGCCGCTCTCGTCGCGGGCCGCGCCGCCGACGAGGAGGATGCGACTGAAATCGAGCGGCGCAGCAGTGCCGGCTGCGCGAGGCTGCGGCCCGGTCGCGGCGAGCGCGCGCCACACCCACGTATCACAATTGAGCACGTACGCGTCGCCCGTCATTTCTCCAGACTGGTCCGCGCCGCACGTCACGGCCACTGAATGAGAACCGACGCGAGCCATCACGTGGAGGCCCCGGCTCGACGGTGGTGTGCCCGTCGTCGCTTGTATGGTAACGGAGCGGTCTGCGGGGTCGTAGATGAATACTTCCCGATGCGTCACCGCCACGACGCGGCCGTCATCTAAAGTGCACGCGGCGTGGCGGCTCCGCGGGCCCGGCAACGTTGCTGCCTCCCGCGTCCACTTTCCGCCTTGAAACGTCCAGACGTCGTCATAGAACCCAGCAGCACCATCCCATCCGCCCATCAAGACCAGGCCATCATTGGTGTGCGCCAGCGTCGAGCATAAACGAGCCGGCGGGGCGTCAGGCCCCGCCGGCGCGACGAGGTGTCAGGCCCCGCCGGCGCGACGAGGCTCCAGTCCTCGCCGTCGAAGCGCCACAGGTCGTTTGTTACGGAGCGAGACATGTCTTCCTGCTCGATGTAACCACCAAAGAGGAATGCGCCGCCCGCGCCATCCGCAGCAGCACAGGCACCTGACCTCGCGCTCGGGCCAGCGGGTGCCTTGTGCCAGGTGGCTCGGAGGGCGCTGGCCTGGGCAGTCATGAGGGACCAGAGGGACCAGGGCAAGAGGTGCATGATATGGCTGTCCGGCTCTGAGCAGAGCTGTGGCCGCAGCGGTTGCGACGATGTGACAGCACGACCAAGATGACCTCTAGACCACGACCCAAGGGTGTGAACAGCAGATTTACAGGAGATGCAAGCGCTGCAATCTGTTGACGGGTTTTACGCGACGGGTTTTTGTGATGCGGTTTTGGCACGCGCCAATTTAATCATCACCAGCTAAAATTTTAACATATCACGGCGCTACAACTTTATCCGAAGAGCTCAAATTACTCATCTTCTGCTGCTCCAACGTAACGAGGAGCAAAGGTTTGGTGCTCCACGCTTCGCACAAAGATGGCCGCATTCCAGCAGCCACCCACGCGCATCAAGCTCCGCAGAGATGCGATCATCCATACCATAGCCTACGCACCCAAACCGCACAACCTGTACGCCGTCGGCGACGACGAAGCACTCACAGTATTCGATGCCAAGACCGACCACGCCGCCGCGCGCTACGAGGACGTCGGCACGGTCTTGAGCGCGTGCTTCCTCGGCGACGGCGCGGTCGCGGCGGGGACACTGCGCGGCTTCGTCGCGATTCGCCCTCGCCCGTGCTGCTGCGCAGAGGACCTCGCCCTCGCGCCGGCGAGCGTCGAGCGTGCGGGCGTGCGCGCCATCGCGGCAAGCGTCGCGCGCCTAGCGGCCGGCGACGCAGACGGCCGCATACGAGTCTGGCTCGTCGGCGCGGCCGGAGCCGCGCCCCTGTTCTCGCTGCGCGCCGCGCGCGATCGGACCTGCGCCGTCGAGGCCCTCGCGCTGGGGGACGACGATCTCCTCTTTGTGGCGCGCTCGGCGCTCGGCTCGGCGACGGCGCCGCTCCTCTCCGTCTGGGTCCTCCACGCCGACGATCCGCCGGAGGTTTCGTGGTCCAGCGACGACGATACTGACGACGGCGACGTGAGCGACGGCGACGAGTACAACCCGTGGCACCCGACGCTCGAACGGCGCCTCGTCGTGAACCCTTCGGACGAGACCGTCGACGTCCACGCGATCGCGTACGACGGCGACCGGATCGTCGCCGGGGCGGCTGACGGCTCGGTGGCGGCGTGGAACGTCGTTGGCAACGATGCGTGGAGATGCATTGTCGGCAAGGGCATGCAAGCAATCACCATGAACGGCGATGGTATTGTCGTCGTGCCCCTCGGCATCGGCGCCGCAGCAGCACCGCTCTACTTCCACGCCTCCGCGTTTGCGAACAAGCAAGAAGTATCCGCGGGCGACTGCTTCCCGGACGACGGCTTCGCGGACGGCATCACGCTCGCGCCGCCCGCGCGCAAGCCGGTCAGGCCGCTCGGTGCAAACTGCGACGGCTGCGGCACGCCCGCCCTCGTCTGGGACGGGAGCGTCCAGAGCGGCTGCCCGGTCTGCACCGCAGGCACTGTCGTGAACGCCTGCGCACTCGCGCCCGACGGAAAACGCCTCCTCGCGGGCGGCTACGACCGGAGCTTGCACGCCTGGGACCTCTCGGAGGTAAATGCGCTGCGATAGCGTATCTGAGTTCCACACCGCGCCATCGCTGACTTGTAAACACATTGTAACTTACTAGTACACAACAGATTCGCCCGGTGGGCTACACGACCGCCGCCTCCCGGTCCCCGGCCTCCTGGCGCCCGAGCTCCTCGTAGCCCTTCTTCTTCTTGCCCGACTGGGTCATGGACCGCGCCGAGCGCGCCATGGACCGCGCCGGCACGGTGAGCCGGGGCGGAATGACCAAATCGGCGTCAAATCGTAAATTCGAGAGCATGACCCACGGGTCGCCCGAAATGTGTATGGTTCGTCGTCGCAGGACCTCGTAGCGGAAGGCCGCGCAGCACACCACAACAGAAGCGCCGACCGCCACGACGATCAGGAAGAGCCGGAAGGACGCGTGGCCGCGATTGGCGTCGTCAACACCGTCCGCTCGCGCCAGCGTCAGGGCCAGTAGTACGAACTGCGTGCCGATCTGCTCCGCGTTGCCGTTGTCGTCGTTCACCAGCACGAGCCGCCGCGTCCCGCCGTGGATTGCGGGGCACAGGCACATGCCCTCGTAATTGTCCACGGTTAACGCACTGAGCATGGCGCCGTCTCCGTCGCGCATGCCGTGCACGTCCCACTCCAGGAGCAGGCGCTTCTCGAAGGCACCGCCAACAACTGATGCCTCGAAGAGCCGGATCGTGTTCGTCACCTGAAACGTCCGCTCTAGGACCAACAAAGACGACTCGAGCGCTTCGAACTCCACAACACCCATCGGCTCGCCGTCGTCCCGGAACGACGCGGCGTAGCTCCTCGTGGTCGCGGGGAGCGGCGGGCGCTCGAGGCTCCCGTCGGCGACCCGCCACGCGTAGACGGTGTGCGAGCCCGCGGCGTCGTCTGACAGCGCGTACTCCGTCGTTGTGACCACGTACGTATCATCTTTGAGTCCGAGCGCCGCGCCCGGGGCGAGCGTCAACGCTTCGAAGCCCTTGTTGTCGCGGACTCTGGAGACCGTATCTTGTGGCGGCGCGAACGGTGCACCCAGCACAGAACCCGTGATCGGGTCCACTTCGAACACACCCAGGGCGCTGCCCTTGCCGGCGCTCCACTCCGTCGACACGAGCACGGTGCCGTCGCTTTCCAGCGCTATGCCCTCGGAGTCCGCGGTCGGTTGCAGCGCCGTTCGTCGTACAGGCGTGACCGCAAACGGGTCCAACGTGACGTCCGCTTCGACGAGCGCGCCCTTGTCCTCGACGAACAGCGCGGTCGTCGCATCTACAAAGCGACACCCGCTCAGTTCGCTGAGCGTCTGGCCGTCCTTCATCGTGTAGCCCACCGGGAGGAGCTGTGACGCGAGGACTTGTACAGTTTCCACCTCGAAGGCTGCTGCTAGATGGAGCGCCAGCGCGGCCCGGGCGCAGCCATGGCGCATCCTCCCCGTATGGCTGGTCGCAGGTATATATGCGCAGCAGTGTGTTTCGAGCCGTGCTGGCTGGGTGTGCGTCTACAACCGTCTAGAAACACTTATGAGCACGCAGCGCACTCTAGCACACCCCGTCACGGGTCGGCTATCCTGCCACGAAAATCCGTGTAAGAAAAACCCGCGCCCGCGATTTTGCATTTCACCGCCTGCCCGCTACTAGCACACCAAGGCCGCGTATCGCTGCTCAGAACGCTGCGCCGAACGCCCTCGCTGCCAAAATGATCTACAACACCGACTCGCCGCTGTTCCAGAGCTTCCTGTCCTCGGGCAAGCACAAGCCCACCAGCGACGAGGTCATCGACGCACTGAACGTCATCAAGGCCGAGGCGCCCGGAAGGTCACCCGAGCAGATGGCCGCGACGCTCCGCGGCAAGTACCCGCAGTGGGTGCTGGAGGACCTCGACTGGGCAGAGCTCAGCCGCAAGATGGGCGACGACGACTAATAGCGGTGCCCGCCGCGGCGGCGCGGCGCTCGAGCTGACCGTGCTCGGGCGGTGCGCGCGGGTGTGCGCTCTAGGCCGACCGTGCTCGGCGGCTTGCGCGGGTGTAATTCGTCCTTTTCTTTAAGCCGATATGCTACCGACGCGAACAATACAAAGACTCTCTTTCTAATCCGATACGCCACCGCCGCGAATACTAGACAAGAATCGTGCAACCCACCTTACGACGGAGGACGACGCCTAGAACGAGTCCACGAGGTACTTGTTCATCAGCTTGTTGAACATGTCGCCCGGCTTGGAGTTGGCGTTTTCCTCATCGAAGTTGGCGGGTCGGTCCTTGACGAGGCCGCCGAACCACGACACGGCGTGGTAGCGGTCGCCCTTGAAGACGTTCCTACCATGCAAGACGCGGTAGTTGTCGCACAAGAGCACGTCCCCGGGCTGCATGGGGATGTCCTGGATGTTTTTTTGCGAGACTTCGTTGATATGGTCTAAGTCTTCGAACGGAATAGGCGACAGATCGCCATAAAACACTTCCGTCATGCCGACCTCTGGAACGGTACACGGCCGGTTGTCTCTCAAATAGCGCGCGTGGTTATGAATGTTGCAGAACCACAACAATTCGCCAGTAACCGGATGCCGATTGAATGGACTGGCGATCTGCTCAATGGCCTGCATGCGCATGGGCTTGCCGTCCGCGCCGTACTTCATTTCGAGGTCCATGTCGAACTTGGGGGCTACCAGCTTGTCCACCAAGCTTCGGGCGCCCTCGAGGAGGGGCTCCTTCAGTCTAACTTCGGTCTTCTTCGGTAACCCGGTGTTTTTGGTGATGACCTCGGGCAGGTTGATGTCGAAGTCCGCGCCCTGTAAAAAGTCCATGTCCAAGTTCGAGACGGAGATCCGGATTTTCTTGTCGTACATGCGCTGTGCGACGTCCGCATCTAAATCGCGGGCAATTTTGGCCGCGTCTGCGATGAAGAACTCGCCGCCGCTTTCGGTCGCGGGCTTGAAGCACACAAACGCGCCGTACGTGGCTGTTTTTTTATGAGTCGACTCCTGGTGCAAGCCGATGTAGTGCTGGGCCAGGGACTCCTTGTTGACCTCTTCATATATGGCGTCCTCCTGGCTCGCGAAGGATCTCAGACCGGACGTGTGGATCGGGTCTAGGCACGGATCGAGGCCAACGGCCTCGTAGAACTGCCGGAAGCCCGCCTCCGTCTTCATGAGGTCGAAGCCTCTAAACCAGATGCAGCCCGTCTTCTCCAGCTCGGCCAGGATGTCCTCCGAGTGCTCTCTGAAGTAGTCCACGCCTTCGGAACCGGTCGACGTGCGCTCCGAGGGGCACTGCTGATGGAGGGGCTGCTGCGTCTTTCGCGCCTCGACAATATGCACGTCCTGGTCGTCCCAGAGCGTCGCGGGGCAGTCCGGGATGCCACCCGTCAGGTCCCGCGCCTCGACGGCGGGCGCGGCCTCGAGGGTCGCGGCGCGCTGGGCCTGGGGGGCCTTCGGCTGCTGCGAGGGCACGAGGGCCGCGGCGGCGGGGATGAGGGCTAGGACGCGCATCGTGATGTCGCGACGACGGCGTTGCGGAGAGCTTACAGAGAGCTATGTGTAGACCACGTGGTGTGCTGCTCTGAGCTGTGCGCGAGGCAGTCGTCACTCACTCGTATCACTAGGTGCTGCTGATGGACCTAAGCAGTCGTTCGGTACGAGTTGTAGTAGGCCACGCGAGCGTGATCGACCAAAATCTACAGTCGTTGCCGAGACTCAAGCAACCCGCACGATTTGACGTCAGGACGCCTCCACGCTGACGAAAACGTCTCCGGCGCCAAAAAAGGTCGTCGCGCAGCCCTGCCGCGGACTCGGGCAGGCCATAAAACCCGTACATCGGCTCAAAATCAGCAGTGCACGCGGCCTGAGCGTCCTTACGGCTGCTCTTTCGGTTGACGAGCTGTTGCGATCGCAGCAGTACCCAACCGTACAAAGATGACACCTCGCTGACCACAAATGGCCGCCAAAACTTCCCCATAGACAGGGAGAGCATAATGTATCCTCCTCCTCCGCGGCGCCGGAAGCGGACGTCGTCTGGCGCCGACCGCCGCAAGCGCATGGCCGAGCAGCGACGTGCATCTGCAGTATGCGCCGCAGCCATCGAGGAGGTCAAGGCGCCGCGGACGGCCCTCTGGGACGCCGCGCGGCCACCAACGCCCACGGCCCCGACGGCGAGCCAGCGGTCGCTGCAGAGCGTTCCCTCGCCACCGGCGCCCCCCAAGTACCCTCATTATCAGCGCTGCCCCCGGCGCCACGACGACACGGAGGACGCGTACCGGGCGCGCCTGGCGCACGAGTGCGAGCGCCGGACCCTCTCCATAGAAGCGGCGGACACCGCGCTCCACCTGCGGGACCGCCTCACCACTGACGACCGCATGAACCTGGCGTGCGAGTGCGCGCGGCGCGGCGTGGCCTTTCACGGCGACGACGGCGCCGAGACGCTCGAGCGGCGGCTCGCCCAGGACCACCAGCTCGAGCTCGCCCGCGCGTGCGCGCAGCGGGGCCTCGCGTTCGCGCCGACGGACGACGTCCCGAGGCTGCGGCGGCGCCTCGGGCCCGCGGTACGCACGTACGGGTCGCCGGCCGCGCGGAAGCTCGGGCGGGCGGCGCGGCGCAAGTCCCAGCGGCGGGCCAACAAGGCTCTGGGGCGGGCGGCGCGCCGGGCCGACGGCGCCCTGGCCAAGTCCTCGGCCGCCCTGCGCGCCGCGATACGCCACACCATCGCGGCGCGCGTCGAGCCCGTGTTGCCACACACGCTCGACGTGCTCCTGTTGCGCGCGGCGCCGACCACGCGGAGCACGTCCCTCGACGCTTTGGACGCGGCGTGGCCCGCGTGGGGCCGGGAGCCCGAGCTGGTGGAGACGCGGCGCCGCGCGGCCGCCACCATGGAGGCGGCGGACGCCGCGCGGCTTCAAGCGGAAATATTGGACACGCGCGCCGCCTGGGCGGCGTACGCCGTCAGTGCCGCGGAGGCGGAGCGGTCGCGGCGCATCGCGGTCGACGATGAATTGGACTGGGCGAACCAGTTGGAACGGGAGCGGCGGCAGAAGTGGGCCCTGGACGCCTCGAAGGAGGAGCAACGTAGAAGGATCCGGGAGGGTTTTGCCAGAGAAGCCCAGGGCACGCGCTGGTTTGAAGGTTTGCTGGGCAAGAAGGACGAGGACTACGAGGTGGTCTGCCCCTACTCGAAGTTTGGGTGTAGACACTGCGGGCCGCGAAGCCAAATCGGCCGGCACCTCGAGTCGTGCCCGGCGCGCATTGAGAAAAAGCCCGCCGAGATCGTCGACAAGGACTACGAGGTCGTCTGCCCCAATTCATTCATGGGCTGCTGCGCGACGTTCCCCCTCAGTCATTTACAAACCCACCTGCAGACGTGCCCCTTCTCCGACGCGTCGCGGGCCTCGGAACGGTCGACTCGGAACGACGCGCAACTCCAAGCGTTAAGGGACGTGGAGCAAGAAAGAGCTCGGCGGTTGCGCGACGAGGGGCGCTCGGCGCTCGCTCGGGCCGCGGCGCGCGTCGCTCGAAGGAAGGGCCTCGCGCCGCAAGTGGAAGTGATGAAGACCGCGCGGATCGTGTCCGACGAAGTGCGCGGGGCCGGGTTACGAAGACTGGGCGCCGAATTAAGAGAAACCGCCCTCGCGGCGGCCGCGGCGGCGTTGGCGCGAGGGTACGCGCGGAGCGCGGCGATCCGGGTTATTGATGATGTGGCGCGGCGGGTCTTCGGGAGCGCGCAGGCCAAGGTCTTCGGGTCCTGCGCCTACGGCCTGGATGCCGCGAGTTCGGACGTGGACCTCGTCATCACGAACTGGTGCGACGGCGACCTCAGCGAGGACCGGCCGTACGTGGCTTACGTCCTCCTCCGGTTCGCGCAGCATCTGCGGGCGGAGCCGTCCGTGGTGGTGGACCGCGTCTTGGATCGGGCGCGTGTGCCCGTCATCCGCGCGACCATCTACGTGGACGGCGGGAGCGTGCCGGTCGACGTGTCGCTGGAGTGCGCCTCGCACACGGGTTTAGCGGCGGCGGCGCTGGGGCGCTCGCTCGTGGACGAGGTGTCGCAGCTGGCGCCGGTGGCCGTCGCGGTCCGGGCCTTGTTGCGGAAGGCGGGCCTGAACGACGCCTACACGGGCGGCCTGCCCTCGTACGCCGTTTTACTCATGCTCTATTACGCCACCTTGAACGGCGACGAGCCGCGAAGCGCCAAGAAGAAGCCCGTCGACGTTTTGAATGACGCCTCGTGGGTCCAGGCCTCGCCCGCCGAGCACTTATTGCGCGCGACGCCGACGACGCCGCACCGCAAGAAGAGCACGGCCTCCGAGAGCTTGCGGCCGACCTACGCGCGCAGCGCCCCGCGCCAGGCGCCCGCACCGCCGCCGCGCCGGGCCGCGCCGCCGTCGTCCATCGGCGGCGAGGTCGCCAAGCAACTATTGGCGCGCGGGCCCGCGTTGTCAAACGACGACGCGGCGCTCGCGACTACGCTCCTGAACTTCCTGCGGCTCTTCGGGCGGGAGAGCAGGATCGCCGTGTCCGTGCGCGACGGCGGGCGGCGCCTCGCGCACGGCGATTCGCTAGGCGGCCTCTTCGTCGAGGACCCGCTGGACGTGTCCAACAACGTCGCGCGGGCGGCCTTCCGCGGCAAGGACGTGCTGGCGTTGTTTGCGCGGGCCCACGACCGGCTGCGCGAAGCGCTCTTGGTTCACGGGTCGCGGCGGCGGGGGCGCGTGCTGGACGCGCTGTTTGTGGAGGATGAGGGGTTTGTTTCTTCTTCTGTGTAATTGATTGTTGTATGCTTTTTGGCTTCGAGGAGGGCCTGGTATCCATTAGAATACTTACACACTGCTGCTAGTGTCGCGGGCGCGGAGCGCTGCTCGCGAGTATTGCAGGGAATCATTAAGTTCCACTGTGGTCGGGTTCGCGCTACCAAGTACGCGCCGGGCGGTCCGTTCCGTGTCCTCGAGCATTGTCACGGCCTCGCGGAGATCATCACTCGTGGCGTCGGGGTCCTCGTAGAGCGAATCTGCATAAGTCCCCTGCATTCTAAGAGTGGTATCATTCCCATCACCACGAACGCGTCGCGCCATGGGTATAGCTTTGAGCAATAGTGCCTTCGCTTCTTTGAAGTGTTTCAGATAACGAAGGAGCGCCCCGTAGTTGTTGGCTTCGATCATTTGCGCCGCTCGCCAGAACGCTGTTCTTCGCCGCTCGCCTCTTCGCCACACCTAAAAACGTTTCTCTCGGCCCCAGCGTTCCGATGAGCACTTTTTCAAAACCATCCGAGCCCATGCTGCCG
>Ga0114994_10003563_pt1 | contig 11342 bp, 4 predicted proteins | sample ArcticOcean_MG_C_9_FD_87043 | JGI IMG/M metagenome (GOLD analysis project Ga0114994, IMG submission 87043) | Marine microbial communities from western Arctic Ocean - ArcticOcean_MG_CB2_152 | ecosystem: Environmental > Aquatic > Marine > Oceanic | place: Arctic Ocean: Canada Basin | collected... | reverse complement strand
CGCCGTCCGCACCCTTCAGGGTCAGGGCGTGCCACGCGCGCGTGCTCGGGCCCCGCGCGATCGCGACCGGTATGAGGACAGAGCCTATGGCGTCGTTGGACGTCTTGTCGTGGTCCTCGACCACTAGTTCCAGCGTGGTCTTGCCGCATTGTATATCCGCGTCGGAGAGCGGGAGCCGGAATTTGCGGTTCCAGAAGGGCTTTAATGTTTTGGGAATGTGGGGCGAGCAAGACCAGTCGCCGCCGAGCCTCACTTTGACGAGTGGATCCGACAGCATCGCCTTGCCGAGGCCGAGCATGCCGCTGGCGTCCATCGCTAGGAGATCCGTCCCTTGCACGACGCAGACGCAGAGCTCGTTCGCCGGGCCGTCGCTAGGATCGTCGTCGACGAATCGTACGAGGCGCGGCTCGTGGATCCAACGGACGACGAGTTCAATTTGCCCTCGTTTCTTGTCCCTTTTACCACTCTTGTCCTTCAGCGAGTGCCAGTGCCGGTGCCTCTTCCCATCCGCGTACTGGTCTAGGTCTATTGAACACATCCCCATAAAATCATTTCCCGACAAAACGTCCACGTCCTCGACATGCAGTTCGAGTTGATGCCCGGGACCCTCGACTTGCACTTCGAACCGAGCATGCCACTGGGGCTCCAGCGTCTTGGGGATCATCTCCGTCGTGAAGGTTTTGTTGGCTATCTTGACGGAGGCCCGCGGGTCGCTCGTCGTGGAGCCTTTGAACATTGAACTCAGTTGGACGTCCATCGGGAGGAGATCTCGTCCTCTAGTGACACCGATCATGAGCAGGTTCGGCTCGCCGCGGTCGCGCGGCTCCGCCGGGAAGTAGTCGTACTGCGGATCGTAGCCCAGCGTCACCTCCAGCTCGACCTCTCCCCGCTCCTTCGCGTCCTTCACGCCACTCCGGTCGCCCAGCGGCACCTTGAGACGCTCCCGCTTCTGAAGGTACTTGAGCGCCACGCGGCACTTGCCCATGAAGTCATTACCACTCAGCAGATCGTAGTCCTCGACCTGGATCTCCAAAATCTCGTCCCGCGAACTATCCAACAACGGGAATCGAAACGTTTCGTTCCAGTACGGGTCGAGCCGCTGCTTTTTGACCGTCGACGCGAACTTTTGGCCGGCGCAGCTCAACCTGGCCAGCGGGTCGCTCGAGTTCTTCGTGAACAGGTTCGTGTCCATGGCGAGGAGGCCGCTGGCGCTGATCAGCGTCACGTCCAAGACGTTCACCTTGCGCGGGTCGTGCGCGAGCGTGTTGCTCTGCGAATCGGACCACGCCGCGAGGTCCGCATACTTCGACGGCTTCGCGGTCGGCGGGTCCTCCTCGGGCTGGACGGCGGAGGAGCAGAGGCCCATGATTGAGTTGCTGCCCAAGCTCACCGAACGGTGTCGAGGCGTGTGCGTGGCACCATGGCTTGGGTTGGCGGCTGCCCGGCGGCACCTTCTTGTCGCTGCGGTGCTTTTTGCAAAGCAATGCGGTGCTGGGCGTTGAAAACCCGTGTAAATTAAAAACAAGAAACCCGCACGCTCAGACTGCTCGTCTAGATTCAAGCCGTAGAGCTGGGTTACAGAGAGACAGCACAACTTGGAGTCTTTTTTTTACAAGCTTGAAGAGTTCTCCAACTTGTGGCGACGTGCGCCCAGGTCTGCTCATTAGCAGCAAAGTGGGAGGCCAGGCTGCTTTCGAGATGGACGAGTGGCAGACGACACCTCCGCAGCCATGGAGCGACGACGACGCGTCGTGGCCGGACGACGCCACGCCGCCAACACCCCCGGACGAGCCGCTGCCGCCGCGCACGCCGCCGCCGCCGCGCGAACCGCGCTTCAGCCGCGGCTCGAGCTCGCGCGAGATTGACTCTATTGGTGTCGAGGACACGCTGGCGCAGACCCTGCACTCACCCGTCCCGCCCGGCCAGCAGGCGGCGCGCGGCCGCGACGCCGTCGTCGACAAGTCGACGGGCGCCGAGCGGTCGAGGCACCAGGACCGGCGGGGCACACGGCCGGCGGTCGCCCCGCCGCCACCGCGCACCACACTCCCGCCGCGCGGCAAAAGCAGCGGCAAGAGCAACGGCAAGAAGAGCGCCGGCCGGCAACCCGGCAAGGCGCCGGTTCCCGCGCGGCCGTCGATCGCGGCACCGCGCGAGAACACGCCCAAGCGGGACAAGCCGCGCCGGCCGCGGCGGACCGCCGCGGACGTTGAGGCCGCACTCAACTTAGGCGAGTTTGACGGTGATACGCCGCGCGAGGGCGCCGTGTGCCGGTCGCCGACGGCGTCGCCCCGGCGGCTCGGCGACGCCTTTGATTTCCGCGGCCTCGGGCCCGATGGGGACGACGCGGCGGTTGCCGCGACGCTGCCGCTGTCGGCGCGCGACGTCGGCGCGACGCTGCGGGGCGCGCCCGTGCGCGCGATCCCGGCGCCGCTGCTGACAGCGCGGCTCACGGCGCTCGACGTGTCCGACTGCGCGCACCTCAAGTGCTCGGCGTTGGCGGTCCTCTCGCGCGCGGCGGCGACGCTCGCGTCCCTGAACTGCGCGAACGCGGGGCTGGAAGCCTTGCCGGACGCTTGGGCGGCCCTCGGCCGCCTCGAGACGCTCGACGCGTCGCGGAACCGCCTGCACCGCTGGCCGGCGAACGTGCTTGTGCACGCCAGCGCCGCGACGGCGCTCGCCCAGAACCTGCGGCGCCTCGACCTCGCGCAGAACGACATCGTCGACGCGCCTCCGAGCGTCGCGCTGCTGGCGCGGCTCGCCCACCTGGACCTGCGGGACAACCGCCTCCGCACCGTCGACGCGGCCGTCTTCTCGGGGACGCGGGTCCTGGACCTCTCGTCGAACCCGGACCTCGTCGATTTGCCGCCGGCGTGCGCTTCTTTTGAGGGTCAATTGATCGTCCGGAACAACGCGCAGCTCACGACGCCTTCCCAGCGCGTGCTCGAGGCCCTCGCGGCGCCCGCGTTCTTTCGCGCGCTGAGCGCCGCCGACCGCGCGCTGGACCGCTCGAGACGACGAGCGTACTTAGCGAGACGCGACGCGGCCCTGCTGGAGCGGTTACAGGCCGTCGAACGGCGCGCAGCGCGGCGCGGCGGATTCCCCTTGCCGCCGGGCCCGCCGGACGCCGCGCGCCTGGCGAATTTGCTCCTCACGCTCCAACAACAGCTCGATGTTCCGCCGCCGCCACCGCCGCCGCCGCGCTCGTCTTCGATGCGGAGCCTCAGCGCCGCGGCCGCCGCGGCCGCGCGGCGCCAGGCGGGCGGCGGCCTGCGGCGTGTCGCGTCGGACGCGGCGGTCGCGGAACATACGATGGCGCCCACGGCGCGCAGTGATCTTGAAACCGCGCGGCACGCCTTACGCAGACTGGGCGCCGGCGACGACGACGCCGATATTGAAGTTTTGGCCTGCTTTTGTTTACCGGAATCCGTCGTCGTGAAAAAGCGCACCGTGCCTCTGCCGCCGTCGGCACAGCTCGACCTGATGCGGGAGGTCGCGGCGCTCGTGGCAGCAGTGCCTCCGCGCGAGCGGGAGATCGTGCCCGCGGCGCGCTGGCCGCAGGACGTCTTGCGAGCGTTGGGGAGCGGCGAGCGGCGCCTTAGTCCGCGCATCTTTCACGTGTCCTCGCACGGCGTGCGCAAGGACGCGTGGTGGCACGCCAGCACATCCGGAACTTTACTTTTCCATCGAAGGGACGGCGGTGCCGCCCTGCCGGAAAGAGAGGAAGTCGTGGACGTGCTGCGGCAATGCGGCGACGGGCTCGAGCTGCTGTTCCTGAACGCGTGCGCGTCCGTCGATCTGGCGCAGTACGTCGCGGCGAAACTTCCGGGTTTGAAGGTCGTGTGCTGGAGGGGCCGCGTCCACGACGCCTGCGCACGGTTTTTCGCACGCGCGTTCTACGCGCACGTGGGCGAGCGGCCCGGCGGCGACGTCGCGGTCGCGTTCTCTGCGGCGTTCGCGCGCCTGCGCCAGGAGTACGTCGTCGGCGACCCGGACCCCTGGCCGCGGCCCGTGGCGTGCCTGGGACCCGCGAAGCGCCCTCAGGGGCTGCCGGTGCTCGTCGTCGTCTGATGTGTGTTGACTTCAGAGATCTGTGTTAAAGTCACTGGCAGCAATTGAAAATTTTGAAGACGCTATCGAGGAGTAAGACGGCCGGCCGCCGCCCTATGATAACTTTGAACAACACAACGTTACATTAAGGTATTCCCAGTAGACCCCGCGCATGCGGACCCAGCGCAGCCACGGTGGCGGAGTGGTCGGCTGGCGCGGGCGGCGGCGGCCCGTCGGTCCAGAAGTCGGGCTGTGGCTCGCCGAGCAGGAACCGCCGCCGCTGCTCGGCCGCGTACGCATCGTTCCGCGGCGTGCGGGGGAGAAACCCGCCGTACGCGACGCAGCGCGCCTCGTTCTTCGTATTCCGCCGCGCGTTCGCGTGGGGTACGCGCTGATCCCAGAAGACTGCCGCGCCCGCAGGAACCGGCACGGGGGCGACGCCGGCGACAACCGCGGCGTCGTTTTGCATTGTCAGAGCGATGAAGTCGCCAACGCACGGCAGCGACCCGCCAATTCTCGCGGCGCGGTCCGCGTAGTAGGCCTCGAAGCGCCGGTGGAACCCGCCGCAGCACTCAAAGCCGCCCTGGTCGGCCTCCAGCGCGTCGTCGAGCGCCAGGAAGCACTGGATCGGCCGCCAGCGCGGCCACCGCTTGCCGCCGCCCGCGTGCAGGCGGTCGGGGCAGCAGTCGAGGTGGGGTGTCAGCGATCGCTGGAGCGCCCGCTTTCGGCCCTTCGCGTCGGGCACGCGGACGCCCACGCGGTCCACGTGCGCCCAGAGCGCGTCGGCGGCGACGGGGCCGTGGGGGTGCGCCCAGAGGCCCCTGTTCGTCGCGTAGGTCGCCTCGAAGAGGTCGCGGTAGCCGTCAGCGTACGCGGGCGTCCCCAGGCACAGCTCGAGCTTCCAGCGGTCGTAGAAGAGGTCGAGCACGCCGCCGGCGCCCTTGGTCGTCGAGAGCAGGCGCAGGCCCTCGTGCGTCGCCGCATCGGCAAGGTCGACGCCGTGCGCCTGGAGCGTGGCCGCGAGGCCGTGCCGCGCCGCGGCGAGGCGCGCCAGAGAGACGACGCCGGGTACGACGACGTAGCCGTCGCGGACGAACGCCTCGATCTGCGTGTCAGTGAGGACTCGCCGGGTCGGCGTCGGCAGCGCGTACCAGCGCAGCGCCGCCTGCCGCTCGTCGGCTTCCATCGCTTTGATGATCGATGCACTATTTGCTCTCAGGGACCATTTCTCTCTAACTCGAGGTCAAGAGAGCCTCAGGGCGAGGCATTTCGCAGGAGCATACTGCAGTTGTCCAGTGATGCAATAGCACATGCATGCACAGCCTCAATGGCGTCTCTCGCCTGAGCGCAGCAGGCGTTTGGGCAAAAACCCGTAAATGCGGTTGGGCGCGCGCGTGAAAACGCGAGATGCTTTGGTTGAGTATCGTTCGGTTCGATACTGGTCCAGAGAGACCAATATGGCGATTCCTGGGGGCGAAAAAGGTAATTTTTTTATTCGCGCTGCTGAACGTTGACGGTCACCATGGTGATGTGGCCAGTGGAACCCTGTCAATTCGTGGCCCAGAGGTCTACCTGGGTCGCTTGGGGTCAGTACTATACACGCTCAATCGCCTACACCGCATACGCTGGCGGTTGGATCAATATCCATCGATATCTCTCAGCAGTCCACAGAACTTTAGGAGCAATAGCCCAGGTTTTGTTTTCAGAGCTTGAGGAGCACTAGACTGCCGCATCGACGGCGTAGGCGGCCTAGGCAAGACCTAACCTCAGTCCCACCCCATGGGACGTCTGAGAGCCTTCCCGCATCCCAAAAAAGTGTTTTATTTGGGCTCGGCAGCACCGGCTACCGTCAAATACGGCAATTACTCGAGGGCCCCCACGAATCGTAATAGCGGTCTCGTTGGGTCCCATACTACCCCACCTATAGTGGAAATCAAGTATAGGACATCTACACTACGAGAAGGGTACTCTGGGCTGCCCGTGCTCGGGTCTGAATATTATTAATCTGGACCTCGCGCAGGTCGGTCGATGATGTAACAAACGATCGCGCCAAGGTCCATGGTAATGGTACCGGCCCTGGTAGTCCCAGGTCCAGGTATTGTGCCCGAATTAAAGAGACCGAGGGGTCGCGGAGTCTCCAAACAGCGCGGAGCATACGGAACGGGTAATCGAATGTAGTAGTTGTTCGGGCGGTTTGGATGGACCGTCCCAGGACTGAAGCGCCTCAAACGCAAATTTATTTCATAACTCACGGGTCTGGGGCCTTTTTGGAGGTCCGCCTACGCACCGTCGTCCGCGGAGAATGGGCAAGTCGGTTGATTGTGAATAGAACAACGGCAGTATGGTCTCTTGGGGTAGTGGAGTCGCGGACACTCGCAGGTCCAGGTTCTGGGCCCGTCTTCATGTAAACGCAGGGGCGCGGAGTCGCGGAATCGCGCGGAGTCTACGGATCACTTCACCCACCTCAGTAATCGTTCTGGTGGGCTGGATGGATTCTACCACTATCAAAGGGAAGGAAACACATCTAACGAAGGGAAGTGTCTAGTAGAATTCTTTTCCCGCCCTCCGAGCGCGGGCTATCGGCTCCAGTTCCGTCGGATATGGATGAAAACTAGGCCGGAGTACTTATAATGTACTAACTAGACAGTGGATGGCGGTGTCAATCGCTGGTGTACTTTGGCAACCCGCAAGACTCATCCGCGAATGTAGACATATTTCCGGGAGCCGCGAGGGTATGTTCCTCTGTCATTCCCACTGACAGTTGGTCTCGCTGACCGATTATGGTGCTAACTTAATTTGGGAGGTCATTTATTTCACCCTACCTACCCGGGAAGGTCCCGAAGTCCATTTGTGGGCCTTCGGGCACCCGCGGGAATTTCAAAACAATGTTCGATTCTGACGGGCACGTGGTGTTAGACATTCTACCCATACGTTCTGATTACGGTGGCCGCGGGGCGTCCCAACAAGTCAATCTTCGGGTGATCGCGGGCATCTCTGCTCGATAGGCGGACGCGACGAATTGAAATCGCTGCCCATTCAAAAGCACACTCCCGCGGCACGGTCCTGCGAGGTAATGGCCTCGCTGAGGCGCGCTCAGGCAAATTCGGTGTCAACCAAATGTATGTATGTGGGAGACAGACGGACCTGAGACGGTATGACACCATAAAACCCCCTAGCTCTGGGTAAAACCGCGGCATGCTTGTGATTGAGTGTCGTTCGGTTTGGTACTGGTAGAAGAGATCAATTGACGATTACCTTATCGTGCGGTTATTCTCAAACCTCGGGACTGAACGCATCGCCCGTCTTTAAGTGTTAAAGAGTCCTGCTAGCGAAGCGACAGTGGACACCTCTTGGGCTGTTTCGCTTCGCTCATAGTGCACGCTCATAGACTACTTGAAAAAGCTGCAGCGAAAGCACCACGTGCACATCGCTCCGTGCTGAGAGCCCGGCGTGAGAGCTGCAGCCGTATACCAGCCGAAACCATGTCAGCGACCAAACGCAAGGCCGGCGACGCCGCCGCGGCGCCCCGCGCCGTCCGGGCCGGCGACGCCGTGCGGCGCGCGCCCCGGGCCGAGGCCGTGCCCGAGTTCGCGGCGCTCGACGCGGCGGCCGAGGGCCGCGTCGAGTACCGGCGCGTGCGCGTGCCCGCGCACCGTTACACGCCGCTGCGCAAGGCCTGGCCCCAGATCGTGACGCCGCTCGTCGAGCAGCTCCAGCTACAAGTCCGCTTCAACCCGCGGTCGCGCTGCGTCGAGCTGCGCAGTGCGGCCGCGACGCTGGACCAGGGCGCCGTGCAGAAGGGCGCCGACTTCGTGGCGGCCTTTGCTTTGGGCTTCGGCGTGGCCGACGCCCTCGCGCTTTTGAGGCTCGAGGACCTCTTCGTGGACTCCTTTGAAGTCAAGGACGTCAAAATCCTGCGCGGGGACCACCTGTCGCGCGCCGTGGGCCGCATCGCGGGCGCCGACGGCAAGACGCGGCACGCCATCGAGAACGCGACGCGCACGCGGGTGGTCGTCGCGGGCACGCACGTGCACGTGCTCGGCTCGGCGCAGAACATCAAGGTGGCGCGGGACGCCATCTGCGACCTCATCATCGGCGCGCCGCCGGGCAAGGTCTACAACCGCATGCGCACCGTGGCGAAGCGGCTGCACTCGCGCCTGTAAGTTTCGCGTGTGCTACACTTGTCCCGGGTTATTAGAGAGCGCGCCAGAGCGTGCACGGCCCGCGGGGTCTCCTGCTCGTCACAGCAGAAGCCGTACTGGTTCGGGTTGTACTCGCGGGTTTTACAACCGTTTTGATTCTTTTGATCAATTGCGTCCAGGCGCTGTGAACGAGCAGCCATCGGACTGACCATTCGCGCCCACGCTACAGCTGTATACAGCGGTCACTGTCAGACAGGCGCAGCAGTACACCAAGGCACGAGCACAGCCATGGACCCCGCGGCCTCCATGTCCCACTTCCGGGAGACGCGCGAGTCGCCCTTCTCCCTGACCGCGACGGGCCTCGCGGTCTCGACGGACGACCCGGCCCTGGCGAAAACGCGCGAGGACGCGGCCGTGCCGGCGGGCCGGCCGCCGGTGATGCGCATCTGCCATTTGTGCGGCACGCCGCAGCTCCTGAAGTCCTTCCGGTGCCACGCGTCGCGGTGCGCGCAGGCCTGGCTCGCCGAGGAGACCGCCAAGCCCAAGGGCCAGCGGCGGCCGCTGCCGGAAGCGCCCGAGGTGCCGCCCGGCAAGCTGGGCCCGGCGGCGCTGGCAGCGCTGAACCGGACGGCGACGCGCGTCTGGAAGGAGCAGTCCCTGGAGACGTGCCCCAACTGCGGCCGGAGCTTCCACGGGCAAGCCCTGCGAGCCCACCTCAAGGGCTGCCACGGCGCGGGCGACCAGTTCCTCGGCGCGGCGGCGATGCGCTGCTCGATACACTTGCGCCGGCAGGGCGACGCGCAGCGGAGCTACCCGTCCGTGGCGCAGGCGCTCCAGCAGGCGCGGGCCGCGCCCGTCGTCTCCCGGCCCGCGCCCGTGCGCCTCGACCCCGCGAAGATCGCGACGAAGCGCGCCGTGCCGACGCGGGACGGCGCGCCGGCGCCGCTGACCTTCCACAAGACGCCGGCGGAGCGGGTCCGCGCCGAGCGCGCCCTGCGGCGGGCGGGCCGGCCCAAGCCCGTGAAGAAGGCGACGCCTGCGTACGCGCCGCCGCCCCCACCGCCGCGGCCCGCCCGCGAGCGGGAGCGACGGCGCCCGTGGGGCGCGCCGCGGCCGCCCGGCGAACGGCAGCGGCCGAAGCTCGAGGCGCGCGTCGCCCAGCTCGAGCGGGAGAAGGCGGACGTGACATCGACGCTGAAGCGCATCGAGGCGCTCCTGGGCGGCGCCGGCGCGCCGGCGCAGCGGGCGGCGCGGCGGTCCGTCTCTCCGGGGAAGCGACGGTCCGTCTCTCCGACGAAGCGGCGGAGCTCGCCGCTGAAGCAGGCGGCCGTCGACGCGGGCCTGCCGCCACCGCCGCCGCCGACGCGGGGCCACCGCCTCAACTATGACCGCGCCTTCCGGACGTCGAGCTCGTTCTCGCTCGCGTGGCCGGAGGACTGATGAGGAGGTCCCGCTAATTATCTTACCGCCCGGTCGTAGATGGGTGAGGCCCTTGTTATCAATAATGAGACAACTTCCCGGTCAACTGCCCAGCGCAACTTCCGGACTGGAGCCGCGAGGATACGTCCCTCGGCCGCTGTAGACGCGTGCACAACTGGCCTCAATTCCCAGTACGGGTTTTCTTAAAACAGGCAACCCTCCCCGCTCTCCCACTCCTTCGAGACCCTTTGGGACCCACCCGAAGGGCTAGGACCGCGCAGATTCTAACGTGCGGGTCCTGAGCACTCCGCTTTCGCGCCCAGTAGGGGCCACTCACGGATATTGCGGCCCGCCCGTCAGCAACAGACCCCCTGGGTCCGCCGGGAGTTTTGCCCGCGGGGCGCCGTCCGCGGCCGTCCGCCGCGCCCTTGACCGGCGGTCCGCCATGTGCTTGCCAGGCCCCCCAGCAAGCCCAGCAAGATAAACAAAATTTAATAAGCAGGAACCGCCGTTCCGGGTGGCCGCGCTACTGAAAGGGCGACGCCAGGAAGTTCAGCAGGCGCGCCGACGGCGACGGCTCCACGGGCCGGAATCGATGGGTCGGCGTCGCCTCGGGATCTAAGACGGACTCGTACAGAGTGGGCGTGGTGGACCGGGGCGTCCGACCCGCCTCGACGGCGGCCCCGTAGAACACGGGCGTCGCGGACCGGGACGGGATGGGCGACAGCGTGCCGTTCGAGTCCAGGTCGTCGTCGCTGTGGACGAAGCTCGCGTCGTCGCTCATCGAATCGGACGACCCGCCCCCGTCGCTCAGGCCGGCGCTGCGGCGGCGGCTCAGCTCGCGCTCGAGCGCCGCCGTCGGGAGCGCGCCGAGGGCCGGCACCGCGGCGGGCCGGTGGAAGGGCATCTCGGTGATCGACGCGACGAGCTTCGCGGGCGACGGCGCGAGGGACGCGGCGCGATCCCCGACCGCCGCGGGCTCGACCGCGGCCTCCTCGGCCAGGGCGGGCTCCTGTGGCGAAAGAGGGCCGCGGCACACCGCGGGCGCGACCGCGCGCTCCTCGGCCAGGGCGGGCTCCTGTGGCGAAAGAGGGCCGCGGCACACCGCGGGCGCGACCGCGGCCTCCTTGGCCACGGCGGGCTCCCGCGGCGCGAGGCTTCCGCGGCACACCGCGGGCGCGACCGCGGCCTCCTCGGCCACGGCGGGCTCCTGCTCGAGGAACTGCGTCAGGGAGTCGCCCCGGCGGTGGCTCCGCGCGCCGCGCGTCGCGGGCTCGTCCGCCGCCGCCGCCACGTGCAGCAGGGTCTCCGTCGCGGACGCGGCGAGCGCCGGCCGCGGCGGCGTGTGCACGGGCGCCGACGCGTCGCCGAAGGCCGGCGCCGCGCGGGGAGGCATGTGCAGCAGCGTGGCCGTCGCGGACGCGGCGAGGACCGGCGCCCTGCCGCGCTCGGAGAAGTTGTTCGGCGACCGCGCGGAGGGCGGCCGCGCGGGCGGCGGCGGCGACCCCTCGGCCGGCGCGACCTCCGGGGCGTCGCGCAGGGACTCCAGCGCGCGCCGGCCCGGCCGCCGGCCCGGCTTCCGGCCCGTGCGGCCCCTGCGCAGCGCACGGAGCTTCGCCGCGACGCCATCGAGGCGCCGGTCGACGGACGCGTCGCGCGCCACGAGGGCGTCGTCCGTCGCCGGCCGCGGCGGTGTCTCGGCCGGGCGCGCCGCCCCCGCGAGGACCGCGCCCT
>Ga0114994_10003556_pt1 | contig 11349 bp, 8 predicted proteins | sample ArcticOcean_MG_C_9_FD_87043 | JGI IMG/M metagenome (GOLD analysis project Ga0114994, IMG submission 87043) | Marine microbial communities from western Arctic Ocean - ArcticOcean_MG_CB2_152 | ecosystem: Environmental > Aquatic > Marine > Oceanic | place: Arctic Ocean: Canada Basin | collected... | reverse complement strand
TCGGCCGACTACGGGTGTAACTGGCCGGCCACGGCCAAACCTCTGCGGGCCTATCCAATTTGGGAAAAGTCCTTCTCCCAATTTCTCGGCTAGTCCCTCTTTGATCTTCTCTACTCTGAGTAGTGCTTCCTCGTCCGATAGTGGCTCGCCATTTTCATCTGCACAACCCCTTGCGATAATGGTGAATCTGTTACCACGATGGTTTCCAAAGCCGAGCTTTTGATGGGTCCGGCCGACGATTTGGATGTCAACATCGGGGATTTCGACATTCTCGACCTTATTTGGTGGTGCGTCGATAATGAATAATTGCTTGGTTATCGCTCTTTTATCCTTGGTTCCTGCAAAGAATATTCGATTGCGAGAAATAGAGAGATTCTTTGCCAAGCGATTGATGAAACGATTGGTTTCCCAATTTGTAAGAGTAATGCTGGCGGCAGTAAAACGACCTTTTGGATCGAGGCTGATTTTTGTTGCAATCTCTTCCACTCGGAAATCTTGCACTCTAGCTTTCAGAATCCCACCGATGCCGGGTGAATCTACAGCAAAACCCGTCAGTCCAATTGCTTCAGCAGTATCTGCCGTAGTGGTCACGGTAACCAGCCTCACAGGCTGATGGTCGAGAGATCTTTACCAACCGCAGAAATCAATTCTTTGAGGATCTTCTCTGGAGAGGTGCGTCCTTTTACCCTGATGTAGAACTCTGGGTCATCCAAGTCAGGATGACCTGGAAAGTAGTTTGCATATTCAACTCTGCTATCGCTATTTAGTTGCTCACGCAAGATTTGCAGACTAGTATGGCTTTCACCGATAAAGCGGAGTCTGAGCTCTTTTTTGTCTCTTGCAAGTACTTTGACAGGCATGGTAATCGAGCCGTCGTGCAGCCTTCCTGCTTTCAACCTTTGGCTGTTGTTCCCCTGCTATGCAAGGACCTTCTAATCGCATTGACAATCGCTCTTGCTGCCATGCCGCTTAACTACCTATTGTCATTACCAGAAACATGGCAGAGCGTGCGGAGGGTCTCCTAATCCCCTTCGCTCCGACCTTTAGGAAGGCTTCTTGGGCCATTCTAATCGTTTCTACGCTGATAACAGCGGGACTTATTGTCAACCTTTCAGTTCTTGACCCCCCTTCCTTCCATACGGACTTAGCCGACTTCTCACCCGATTCAGAAGCGAAGGATGCCCACGAGAGAATCTCGGCTAATTTTGATGATGAAACCAGGCCGATGTTCGTTCATGTAACCCGTGATGATGGCGGTAATATCCTCGAGATGGAATCAATACATCTTATGGCGGAACATCTCGAAAAAATGCAACAGAAAAGCGTTGATCTCAACGATGCGGTTGACGCATGGACTACAACCCCGGGGGTTATGCAATTAGCACTCGATGAGGAAGCAAATGCTACGCCACTGAAATCGGTTAGCACTTGGGAGCAAATGCTCGACCTAACACTTGAGAGTGAAACCACCTGTACCTTGGCTGCAGATGATCAGTTACTCAGTGCAGCAACATTTGCAGCCTCAGCCTTACTCAACAAGGACTTGTCTCTTGATTCTACTTGTCTTTATCTGGAAACAGGTAATGGTACTGCCGCTCCATATTCAACATCTAATCTCTGGGTTTTGCAAATCGATCCGAGTTTGCCAGTTGACGAACGCAAGATAATTCAGGACCAAATACGTGATGCATTCACCAATCTATCCGTCGAATCAGAATTGACATATGGCGTCGCTAGTATCGATTTGATCAGTCATGATATCGACGAGGGTACCTTTGACAATCTCGCCTTGCTTATCGTATTGGCATTGGTATTGGTAATCGCATTATTGGGTATTTCCTTCCGCTCAGTAAAGAATGTCGTATTTCCAATGGTCGGCTTATCATTCGCTTTGATATGGACGTATGGAGCACTAAATCTGTTCAATGCTAGATTTACTGCCTTAGAGGTCGCAGTCGCACCACTTGTTCTTGGATTGGGAATCGATTATTCGATTCATCTACAACGTCGTTACGCCTTTATTCGCGAGCAGGTTGACGATGCTGCTGAAGCATGGATGCGAACCTGTGCCTTCCTCTCAACTCCATTGCTATTAGCAGTAATAACTACTGTAGCTGCTTTCCTTGCCAACATACTTTCTCCTTTACCGCCATTGGCTACCTTCGGTAAGGCATTGGCCTTCGGAGTAGTAAGTGCATTTTTGACTTCGACAATAGTTGTCGGAGCATTTCATGTAATACTGGACAAGGTCTCGCATACTGGAGATTATCAAAGGGGATTGAAAATGCCTCGCTTCAGTGCTATGCTATCGAAGTTACATCGTGAACAGCAGGCAGCAATCCTTCTGGTTGCAATCCTGATCTCTGGTGCTTCAATACTGGGTGCTATGAACTTGGAAACAGAATTCGACATCTCGGATTTCCTCGGTGACGAAATGGAAATTATGCACGTCCGTAGTGATTTGGAATCATCATACGAAAGTGCTGGTTGGAAAATGGTTTACATCATGATGGAACCAGTTGCTGGAGCGAACACAATACCCGGCGATGCAATTTTGCTCAATGAGTTGCGCGGTTTGCATAGTGACCTTGAATCAAATCGAAATATAGTAGGTAGTGATTCAAATAATCCTTCACCATCTTACGAAGGACCATATGTGGTGATACGTGACGCTATATTGCGTGATTCCTCCTTTGGCGAAGAACATAATTTAGAGGTTTATTCTGGCGACGGGGAAGTTTACCCTTCATCCGAAACAGTAGATTTGGCAGCCCTTTTTGTTGATTTATCGACTAATGATACGGTTGCTGATCCACTTACTGGTCGAACTTGGGCCCAAAGGGTAGAACGAACAGTAGATTTGCAAAATGGATCTATATCGCATATACGCAATGAAATCAGGGTCGATGTCTCGACTTCGAGTGAATCTAGTATCGTCATAAGTGGAATTGAATCGATGTTAGGTAGTGAAGATGATATCGGTAAGACCCGTCAGACACTGGCAAATCACGGCGTGATTCACGTCACAGGTGATTTGGTCTCCTTACAGAATGTTCTCGATGGCCTCAACTCCAGCCAATTGAGTTCTACTGCGATTTCATTAGGCGTATCCTTCTTTGTGCTACTTATCCTGACTAGGAGATTCGTACCGGCGTTAGTTGTTCTATTACCTGTGGTGTTCTCTACACTGTGGGTGGTTGGTTCAATGATCCTCCTTGGGATTTCATGGAATGTACTTACGGTGATGGTCACCGCTCTCTCCTTGGGAATAGGAATAGATTACGCGATCCACATATGGCGGCGCTTTGAGATAAACAAATCCGAAACCGATGACCCATGGGAGGCACTAGAAGGCGCGATAGCCACCACAGGTGTCGCACTAATTGTCAGTGCTGCAACTACTGCGCTTGGTTTCCTAGTCTTGATTCTATCACCTATGCCACTGGTGCAAGATTTCGGTCTGATATCTGGCATTACTGTAATCTTCTCATTGATTCTCTGTCTCTTGGTACTGCCCGTATTATTGATGATGGCAGAGAAGGACCTATCAAGCGGTTCTGATAGCTGAAAGAGATTCGATGATATCAGTCATCTCAAGGCCTTGTTCTCTGGCCACTAGGCACAGTGCTAGCCATGATGTACAATATTTGAGAGCCAAGACTTTTCTTTTGGCTCTTCTTTCGATTTCTCCTCGCTCAACCCCCGAACTCTTGGCGATATGGCTGCATAAACGCCTCTCCAATTTCGCACGAGGATCATTGGATACATGAATGGCCACAGGTGGTTTTTCAATCACTAATTGCTGTGGTGTGCTCTGTTCAATCTCGAGACTTGGAGGAGCGATTTTCTCTAACAACCGCGAAGGTCTTGGTTGCCATCCTAAGGGCGCAGTTACTCCTTTCAATTCGCATTGTGTTGTAAGTTCCCCCTCTCTTTCACGCAACCAGCCACTACTACACAACGAGGAAATTACATCGGCTGCTGTTTCATCGTTCATCCAATCCATGTCAAAAGTCAGAATACGAATCATTTCTGCAGCACTGACACTAGACCGCCCACGGAAGCAGATGGCGAGAACCCTCTCGATATCCTCTCGTGCAGCATCGCTCATAGCCCACTAGAGGTGCCAGGGGTTCTTCAACTCATTCATATGAGATAGTTTGAGCCAAAGGGTTCATTGATTCGGGCGTTATCCGCGCCCCAGAATGGTAGAATATATCGCTCGAGATCCCCGCACGGGCCGCCCGATTCATACGGCCGCTCCACAGCGTAAGGTAAAGGGTCCAAAAGTCCCTGAAGGGCCATTTATGGCAATAAATCAAGGACAAATCATCGCCCTCGCCAGTGGCGAAATCGACCTGACCACCGTTAGATGGAGGGGTAAAGAACACAGGATGTATCGTTGCGATGGTATCCAAGCTCTAGTTCGCCTACACGGACGAGAGGCTTGGGAAGGTCACTCTACTCTAATTGAAGCCCTGATGGATGATGATATAGAGGTTCGTTGTGCAGGCTTGTTAGCATTACCTCATATGGCAGAGCAGCGCTCTGACGAATTATTCGATCACCTCTCGGTATTATTAGATGATGATTCCAGTACTGTGAGAAAAGCTGCAGGTCGCTGCCTAGCATTGACCGCTCCGGTGTTCCCATCGGCTACTGAGAGCACACTAGCGAATGAATTACGGCACCACCTGAAAATCCGTTGTGATGAAGCTTGGCGTGGATTGTCAGGCTTGTGCGAAACTTGGCCAGAGGTTGCCGGCGATCATATCGATGAATTATTACTTGAGGAAGATGTTGAATTACGCAGAAAAGCCTCAGGGTTATTGCGTAAAATAGTTCACAAGAAGGATGCGATGGTTTGGGATTTGGTAGGTTGGGCTTTGGCTGATGAAGATGCCGGCACTAGAAGAAATGCTTCCCGCTGTTTACCTGGTTTGGCAAAGAAAGCTCCCAAGGTTGCTATCATCTTGGCTGAGAAGGCGATCTTTGACTCCGATCCTAAAGTTGTCGATCAAGCTATCCGTTGCATCGAGGCTCTAGATACCGACCATGGACGTGCACGTGATCTAGTCATCAATGGTTGTAGCAATGCCAATGTAAGTGTCAGATTGGCGTGCATCAATATCTTGCCTCGCTTGATGAGTGATGAGGTATTGAGAGACCAAGCCAGCGAATTACTGCGTGATGAAAAGAACCCAAAGGTCATCAAGGAACTGAATTCACTGCTAGACGATGTGCAATGGAGTGGCACAGAGTCACAAAAGAATGCCTTCTTGGCGCCCGCTCCAAGCGTGCCGCAAGTCGACCGTGAAATAGTGGAATCGCAGGGCGGAGTAGTGGGCTTGGAGCCATTACCGAAGAAAGAAGACCTCCGTCATGATTAAAGACAGGTGGATGGTCGCAGCGCTGCCCAAGAGGTGTATATCATGAACAATGATGCATTCAATGACAAACAGGAACAGTTTAGCAATCTGTGGGATGGTATCACTCCAAAAGGTGTAAACCGTACCAAGTCGCTTAAGTTCAGACAGTACATTCTTGAGCATGTCCGTCAGATGCGTCGACCCTTAACTCGTGAGAATGCTCGCAAGTATTGGATGGGTGACTTAAAGTCTGAAATCCGAGACAGGGATAGTTTCTGAAGATGTGCAGGGGGCCGTCATCGCTCGATGGCCCAAATTGGTTTTAGAGCGATTGAGGCATTCGGATGTTCACACAAACTACATTTTCAACTTGGGATTTATCTCCTGAAATTCTAAAGGCACTAGCTGATGCAGGCTTTGAATTTGCAACGCAAGTCCAGCGAGATACAATTCCAATAGCACTTTCTGGCCGCGATGTAATCGGTCAAGCGAGAACTGGAAGCGGTAAAACGGCAGCCTTTGGCCTGCCTGTGCTCACTGGCTGTACTCCTACTGGAGAATTACAGGCTCTGATGTTGACACCGACACGTGAGTTGGCAGTTCAAGTGGCCAAGGAGATTGAAATGCTTCAGGGAGACTCAGGTTTCTCGATAATGACCGTCTATGGCGGAACAGACCTTGAAAAGCAGGCTAAGGGCCTTGCAAAAGGCGTAGATATCATCGTCGGAACCCCCGGTCGTGTAATGGACATGACCAAGCGGGGCCACATAGATTTAGGCAAGCCTACTTGGTTGGTCCTCGACGAAGCAGATCGCATGCTTGACATGGGTTTCTTCCCAGATATCATGTGGGTTCTTGAAAAGATGGAATCACGCTCGCAAACATTACTTTTCAGTGCAACCTTCCCACAGGAGATTCTCGATGCTTCCTATGAGTTCATGAATGATCCGGAGTTCGTTCTCACACAAGCTGAGAGTTTAGACATCCCCGAAATATCTCAACACAGTGTTCGCTGTGGTCGGGCTAACAAATTGTGGGTTTGTGGTCGAATCCTTGCCTATATGGGTGAGGAAGATCAAACTATCATCTTCGCCAATACCAAACGTATGGTCGACCTCATGGTTGAGCGCTTGAAGAAGCACCGTTTCGAGGCAGATGGTCTGCACGGTGATCTTAATCAGAATCAAAGAGAGCGTATCTTAGAAAAGTTCCGCAATGGAGAGCTTTCCATTATCGTCGCCACCGATGTTGCATCGCGTGGTATCGACGTCGATGGAGTTACATGTGTCATCAATTATGATGTTCCTGATGATGTAGACTCCTATGTTCATCGTATTGGGAGAACTGGTCGTATTGGCCGTAAAGGTCAGTCTTGGACTTTGGTCAGCCGAGATGACATACCTCAAATGAATAAGATTCAAGCGACTCACAGCCTAGATATTGTCGCTAGTGAAGCACCGGATTTACCCGATGGAGTCAGTCGTGACCCGGTCAAAAAGCAACAGGATAATTCAGAGGTATCAGATGTATTCGGAATGGTTCCAATTCAGATTAGCACCGATTCATTGAGCAAATTAAAGATTAGCGAGTGGTTGGTCAAAAATATTCGCTGTGATCCATTGGCTATAGGCACGATAACCTTCGGTCAAGGTTCGAGCACAATCGAGGTTCACAGCCGTTCGGTCGAACACGCCCTCAAGGCCCTCAATTCAAAATCGGTTCATGGACAGCAATTACAAGCCGCTGTTTTAGAATGATTATTCCTCTTCCTTAGAGTTATTTTCATTTGCCTTAGAAATGGTTATTCCAACTCCGGCCAAAGCTACCAGTCCCACAGAGGCTAGTGACCAAGAACTAGAGATTTGGTTATTCCATTCGTTTTGCGCATCATTACATTGTGAAGTAACTAGATCCTGGAATGAACAAATGTCAACCATATATTTGGCATCCATCGCTTCCTGTGAAGATGTGATGTTGACAATTGCTAGTAGGATTAATCCGATTCCTAATACCAGAACAGCCCAATGGGTTTTGTCCCAGGAACTCCGCCAAGCAAAGGTCCACTGATGACGTTCGTGGGCAGCAGCTTTCTTCATCGATTTAGAGGCTCCAGTCCACTTGAACCAAACTAGCCACATGGTCAGTAAAACCACAAGGAATAACCATTTGTAGACCATGATGTGGAATTGCCACATCGGTGCTTCACAATTTACCATACCAGGGTTTTCGACACAGCCGCTTATCGCAATTGGATAAAAAGCCAACAAACGCACGATATTGAGAATGTATACAATTACGCACATCACTGCGCAGGTTTTGATTCGCATTCGTTGTGAAACACCGTCAGTCATCATCACCAAAACCGAGATGAAAATCATCTCATGGATCCCTGCGCACTCATCGCTGACATAGAGTCCGATTGCATTGACTCCGGCATATGGGTAAAAATCAGGATGATAGAGAGTTACCTTGGTCTTCCAACCTCCTTCATAGCCGAGTGTACTTGAACCTGTACCATATATCAACTCGGTTAGCATATGCCAAGTCCAAGCCTCAGTGACTTGAATTGGAGCAAGTGTATTGCTCGGTTGGGTCAAAAACCAATAAAAGACTTCAACGCAAAGAAGTGCGAATGGTATTTTGAGATATGTTGTTGATAATTTACCGACCTCAGACCAAGACATGTCATCCTTGGCTCTGGCCATACCCCCCTCTAGTCAGGACTTATTCATCAAACCTGTCGCTAGCGGGCACTCTAAAGAGAGAGACTTGCTCGCTTTGACAATGCAGGCAACACATCGCCTAGATGTATTGGGACACTTTTGTCCGGTGCCGGTTTCACAGGCACGAAGGGCATTGGAAAAGTTGCCAAAGGGCTCATTGCTAGAAGTGATAGCAGACGACCCTGAAACCATGCATGATCTGCCGATGATGGTTGCTCGTCTTGGGCAAAAGATGCTTGAGATGAAGGAATCAGTAGGAGAATTTCGTTTTGTAATAGAGGTGGTCTAATGGATATCAGTGAAATACCATCGCAGGCCAAATTACCTACTTACTTTGGGGATTTTGAAATCCGGGTCTTTCATGAAAAGAGCACAGGACTTGACCATGTGGCATTGACCCTTGGTTCGATGTCAGGTCCTGACCCAGTGTTAACTAGAATGCACTCAGAATGCCTTACTGGCGATGTCTTTTCCAGTTTGCGCTGTGATTGTGGTCCACAGCTTACTGCCTCCCTTGTAGCAATAGCAAAAAGAGGGTGGGGTGTCGTTCTATATCTTCGTCAAGAAGGACGTGGAATCGGTCTTCATGCCAAAATCCAAGCATATAACCTACAAGACAAGGGGATGGATACCGTCGATGCAAATCGAATGCTTGGTCATCCAGATGATGCTCGTGATTACCAAATAGCCAGTACCATGCTTAGCACTCTTGGAGTGCAAGAAGTCTGCCTCCTCTCAAACAATCCTGATAAATTAGTTCAGTTGTCTAAGTATGGAATTACAGTAGTTGATCGTTTGCCATTGGTGGCAGGTGTCGGTGAGGAAAACCGTGAATACCTGGCAACTAAAGTCGAGCGTATGGGTCATCTGATTGAAATGGATGAACCCGATTAGGACCATCCCTCCCATCCGTTATCCATTGTTGGCAGATTCGGAGCACCTGGTAAGCCTACTGCGCTTACAGCTGGTGGATAGTGCGGTGTAGCACCACCGCCACGCCTTCCTAGTAAGAATGCAACCAAAACCAGGATAATGACTATTGAAATCAGCATCAAGATTAGACCAGTATCTAGAATAAAACTATCACCTACATTAGCAATATCATCGCTAACTGTGGATTTGTTATCGCTACCACCGTCAGTAGCATTCTCTGGGTCGAGACTAGACTTCTCTGGAATGATGGTAATAACGCCACTTTGACAGGATTTCAATTCATCTGCGAGCGCACATACCTGCCAACTCTCTTCTCCAACATCCTCGAAACTCAGATTGAGATAGGCACCTTCGAAATATGAACCTCCTACTGTCCAGTTGATGTACTCAGCATTTTCAGAGCGAGCGATGAAAGTGACCACAGTATCTATCTCTCCGCTTTCTGGTGAGGCTATGACCACAATTACCGGTATTGGTTGTTGTACCCCTTCATCAACTAATTCATCACAATCATCGTCGATTTGGTTCCAGATTTCAATAGTGCCTGGATTGACTGCACTATTACTATCGTTACAATCTACGAAATCATACCAACCATCAGCGTCAATATCATAATCAGCTACTAGTGGATTACTGAGATAGACCATAATCTCTACACCATCTTTTAGCCCATCATCATCAGTGTCGTTATCATACCAGGAAGTATTGTGAATATGATACTCTGCATGGTCTGTAAGTCCATCATAATCCGAATCAATGAACTCATAACCCTCATCGATTAATCCATCACAATCCTCATCGATTCCATCTAGAGTCTCGGATGCACCAGGATTTATTGCTGGATTTGAATCATTACAATCCAAGAACCAGTGAAAACCATCACTATCATTATCTGGATCGCTTACCAAAGGGTCGGTCAAATGGATATCAATTTCATCACGATCACGCAAACCATCACCATCGGTATCTGCTGAATAGTGATTAGTTCCATGAATATGGAATTCATCCCAGTCATTCAGTCCATCTTGGTCTGAATCCATCAATTCATAGCCTTCGTCGATTCCATTGATACAATTATCATCTAATCCATTCAGTGACTCGCCTGCATCTGGACTGATGCTACTATTGTTATCGTTGCAATCCTGAAACCAATACCATCCGTCACTATCGGCATCCTCATCGAATTGGAGGGGGTTTGACAAATGGATGTATATCTCATCCCAATCGAGTAAACCATCACCATCAGTGTCATTGGACAAAGGATTTGTGGTGTGGTTTTTTACCTCTGCATAATCATCGAGACCATCTTGGTCACTATCATTACTCAAAGGGTCAGTACCTAATGTAAGTACTTCTATACCATCACCTAAACCATCATCATCGGTATCCCAATCATATGGGTCTGTACCGTAAAACTCAGTTGTTTCTTCAGAATCTAATAACCCATCTTCATCACTGTCGGTTATAAATTCACTACCATGAATCATTAATTTCCAAGAGTTCCATGTGCCCTCATCGTTATTGCCTTGATCTCTGACTTTCAAAGTCCAATCACCCAGGCTGTCCTCATCCCAATGACGTAGTGAACTGAAAACCCAATTATTGTAATTATTACCACTGTCATCTCTTTTTTGAGCCAAAACCGATTCGGTTCCGGTTGGGGATATCAATCGGATATCTAAATCACCGCGAAAATCATGATCAGCATCAAAGAGAATCTCTACTGATTCAACTCTGATACTTTCGTCAACATTTATTTTATCGGTCGTATATTGAGCATCATTATCAGGTACAGTGACATCTAGAATTACCTCTGTGGAACTCCAATTGACTTCAGGTCCGGCGTTTTCCCAGTTTTCAGCTAATGTCACCGCTAAACCAGCATCTACAACACCAAAACCATACTTGTGATTGATGTCATGCCCAGCGGCATTGATCTGCCAATCGGAATCACTTGCATCATTCTTACGTGCTGAGTTTGCTAAGATGTGTTGGACATCACGCCAAGTAAGAGAGGGGTTTGCTTCCAGTATCAGTGCTACAATCCCACTTACTAGAGGAGTTGCTGAAGAGGTCCCACCGAAACTATTGGTGTATCCACCGCCGTTTTCAGTGGTAGTGATTCCATTTTCACCGCCATTTGAAGGCGCAGCGACCAATATATTGGCACCGTCTTCTGAATACCATGAGCGTGTACCATAATCACTTACAGCAGCGACACCGATAGTGAAACGTGAATTTGCATAGCCATCGTAATTTGAATTGTCATCATTTCCATGACCATTACCACCGGCAAGTGTGACAACCATTCCTTTACCGGAACG
>Ga0114994_10003554_pt1 | contig 11350 bp, 2 predicted proteins | sample ArcticOcean_MG_C_9_FD_87043 | JGI IMG/M metagenome (GOLD analysis project Ga0114994, IMG submission 87043) | Marine microbial communities from western Arctic Ocean - ArcticOcean_MG_CB2_152 | ecosystem: Environmental > Aquatic > Marine > Oceanic | place: Arctic Ocean: Canada Basin | collected... | reverse complement strand
AGAATATACACTTAAACTTTATACTCTTAAATCTCCAGCGGATATAGCATGTGAAAATTCAAAAAGAAAAATTGGAACTGATACAATGTATAAAGAATCATTCCATAATAAAGTCTTAAATGATATGGAAATTAATTTAATATTGAGAAGTGTTTCTTTTGATGAAACAGAAATAATGAATTATTATAAGCTTAATACTATAATATTTTTGGATACTGGTAACACAGGTAAAAATTACAAAGAAGTTGATAAATTTGTTAAAAATATGCCTGAAAATTTAACACAATATTTGGGTTATATGAATAGAACTGTAACACCTTTCTTACATGAATATCCAAGTAATGGATATAGTGATCTTGGTAAATCTAGATATGGGATTGATAATGTTGATAATTTTAAAATAAACCAACAATATATTCCAGGATTACTGAATATAACTGGTGACCCTCTCAATATATCTTTAAATGCACAATATAGCTCCGACCAATTACAATTCCAAAGTAATTTAATTAATATAAAGAGTATTCAGAATGATTTCGATAAACAATTGATGGCATGGAATGAAGGTATTGTTGGTGCTAAAATAGGTGATATGCAATTAAATGATTTTGATAATATTTCTTCCGAACAAATCGTTGATTCGAGTGAAACTCTTACGGAAATACCTGGATTTCATATTTTGATGTGGACCGAAATCCGTACCATTGATGAAAATAAAAATATGATATCGAAAAAAATTATTACACAGGATATTATTGATGAAGAAAATGGGTTTTTATTATCATCTGGTAAAGATGGAATTAGTCGTGGATTATATGATGATATTAATTTTTCGTTATATGAACAAGATCTTTTAGTTAAAAAGGGTGCTCTTACAATTCAAAACGAACAAGTTATAAATAATGTAAATCCAGTCGTTCGAGCCCTTGCCACAAGGGGGCAAATTACACCAGAAAGAAAATATGAATATGGTGTTTATAAAGAAAATATGTGGATTTCAATGTATAAAAATTCAGCAGCTACAAACATGAATATCCCAATTATTAATCAATTAGATAAAGTTATTCACTTTGACTCAATAGGATTGAATACATCACATTGTGAACGTAATGGTCTTCAAAAAAATATGGGTATTCTTGTATTTCAACATGCAAATGTTCTTTATGAAAATCATTCAGGTATTAATTTTACTATTCCATCATCTTTGAAAAAAATAAAAAACGCTCTTAATAATGATAATAAACTAGGTAACAATGACGAACTTGTTTTTTGTATGTGTGCTGTACCTGAAAATAATAACCAAGTAGTGGGTAAAACAGGTGTTAATCCATCTAATTCGGCATTATTAAATATAATAGTTAATAATAGAGATATTAATAATACAGCTAAGAATCAATGGGGTTTATGTTACGATGAAATAGTGATTCGTTCGGAACAAACAAAAACATCTGAATTTGAAAATCATGAAACACATAGAGATGAATATGGTATTGATAAGGTATTTGAAGTTGATAGAGATATACATTATAATATGATTATAGATCTTTTCAGGTCAAAAAACACAACAAAAGTAGCACCTCTTATGATATTTAATAAATTACCTAGAATGGTACAAGTTAAAAGAGCATTAGATTTAAATTGTAGAATTTCAGATACCACTGGGACAGCGGATTACCCACTTGATTTTTATGCACCATTTTTATCACGTGATTCCAATTATGCAGATAATGTTGCTATTATATCAAGATTAAAGTACCATACTGATTACTTAAATAATTTATTACCTGATGCTAGTGGGATGACTGGTTCTGAAGGCCATTATTATGGTGCACAAAATGCAACATGGACACCAAATGGAACATCTCTTGGTGCAAATAATGACCGAGAAACATTAATGGATTTATTTCATATTAAAAATGAACTCAATGCCAATAGTAATATGTATACAGTAACCAAACTAGAATCAGAACGTAATGTTAAATCTCTAGAAATGAATGGTTGTAATTCTTATACTGGTGGTGTTTATGGTAATCATAAATTAAAAGGTGGAAACTACGATCTAAATGAAACACCCTTTTATGGAGACACTTCTTCAAATCAAATGTCATTTAGAGAGGGTGTATTGAAATCCGATATATGTGGGAATATATTACACCATTATCGGTACATTAATCCAGAAAAATCAGGTGTAACAGGTATGTGGGTAGAAACATTAATATACTTTACATCATTATTAACAAGACCATTATTAGATGGTGAAGATAATCTTTCAAATGTATTCTGGAAGATTAAAGATGTAAGAGCTGGTGAATGGACACGTACTCCCCCAGAATTAAAAGACAGTACAGTTGGATTTGAAGATAAAATGCGTGCATATAGAAAATGTTTAGTATCCACTTTGATACATGCTACTCCCGATAAAAAAGGTGCATTTTGTACCAAAATACTCAATAGAAGTGCACCTGCAAACTGGTTGGAAAATGGTAAGTCATATAATGCTTTTGCACAACTTGAATTCTGTGCTACATTCAGAAATCAGTTAATTGATAGATCATTTACAGATAATAACGGTAATGTTAAACTTGTAAAAGATCTAGCTAAATTCCCATTATATTGTTATTTGGATAATAATCTAGAAAATATTGTTTTCCCTGCATGGAAAGAAGCGGGTATTATGGTAGACGGTGAAAAACAGATGATATTTGAAGAAAAAATAAATTATAACTTCGCCAAGGATTATTATGGGGATCAATTTATAGAAGAAATTTTAGATCCAATAATTGGATTTGGCTTCCATGCAGTTACGCCTTTTAAAAGAGTTCAAGAATATCGTGATAGACTTGTTCAAAGTGATGAACTTTATGTTAAAGGTGATATAGGTAAACAAATCACTATAGGTTCAAGACATATACTTGATAATATTTTTTCTTCGAATGGTTTACTTAAAAGCTCATTTAATGATTTACCTCGCAAACTTAGTGGTGATAATGGTTATTATAAAAAATTGGGATTAATTCAAATGTGGGTCCCATTCTTTGAAATTCTTTTCGGATTATCAAGAAAAGCGAGTATTAAAAATCCAAAGGGTAATCAAATGTCATCATATATACAACCTGATGTTATTATGGGTTCTCATGTAAATACATTTAAAAGTAAATTTGATATCCAGAATTTTCAATTAAAATTAAATACTGTTCGTTTAGATATTAATCTTCTTAAAGAGTGTACGGCTTTTGAAATAAAAGAAATTGAATTTTCTGATAATACTCTACTTACTTTAGATACTATTAATCCTGTTGGTAATCCACAAAGTTTATATCTCCCTATCATGATTAAAACGAAGGCTGAGAAAGTTGAAACTATTAGTTCAAGAAAGATTGAACTTACTACTGATTACTTATTGGAAACTTTGAATAATATGGATGTTATGTCATTAATGAATAATATATGGTATAGAATCGATGAAATTGGGAATAGAATTGTATTATCACCAACTGAAGTAGCGCGAATACCATTATTTAGAAATAATCCAGGAATATTACTTACTAATAAATATGAACCTATTTTAAAACACAATCTTACAAAAGATACTCCTCTGGATGAAATGATATTAGAGTCCCTTAAACATGTTGATGGTGGTGAAGTAAGGGGTGTCGGTTCATCAAAACATGAATTAAGAGATGATAGAACATGGTCTGGTATGGGTTGGTGTTTAAAGGGTATAGGTCAACGTCTTGGATTTACGGGAGGACATCTTGATATATCTGGTCGCGATCAACAAAATAACATAAGCAATGCCCTCAATCCAAATGGTGTAAAGTCTATTGCTTTTAATAATAGTTATGAAGATTGGTTTATCGAAGAATTTGGCTTGCTCGCAAATAAACCAAACGGATATGATGCATCTGGTTCAATATTATTTGGTGGTAATAATGCAAATAGTAAAGGGGCTAGTGCTTCCAGTGTTTTCGGAGCACATAGACAACAATTACACCCTACTCAAAATACGGGTGGTTTTGTAAGATCTTGTTGGTTAGCAGAAAGACTTGCTACTATAGTATTTGGTAAACAAGATTTCCCATCATTTGATAAAGGAATGGAATATGCGAAAGATATACCATTTAATGATAAAACAGGTTCCGGGTTAGGTGGTTTATTAACACAAGAATATAATAAGGAATATTACCAAGAAAGTAAAGGTCAACTTACTGTGATATCAGATAGTGAATTTGGTAGACTTAAATTAGCAAAAGTAAGACAAGATGATTCTGCTCGGGGTCAACTTAGAGATTATAGATATCCTGGGAAACGATTTGATTATGACTATAATGTACCTATCTTTGCAGAATCTGTCCCTAATACCAATGGTGGTTTCGCGTGTCAAATAATTCGAATGATTAAATCAGGATTGGTAGGTAGACCAGAAGATAATAAAATACTTATAAACGAACAAAATATCGTCGATCAAATTAACGGTGGTGTATATATGGCATTCAGTAAAGATATTGATGGTAATATTAGTTCAAACGTTCATAAAAGTATATATACTCATCTTCCAAATGACTTTACAAATTCATCTGGTATCGTGTCAAATAGTGATAGAGGTAAACATTCAACATCTAATTCGACATTCGATAAAATTGTCATGAATCCACAACAATTTATGTATCTTAAGTTACAAGAAAAGAAAATAGTTAATAAATCATCACCATACCAAGGTGGTTTCGTCCCTATGCAATATGTCCTCCAACAATTATTATCTAATGACCCTCAACGCTTTATATTAAATGAAAAGGAAGCTAGTAGACATAGTGATTTTACTAAAAAACTTGATAAAAATTATAATAAATCTTATAAACAATGGAGAGCAAATATTTTAGATAGTGGTCTCCCAGTAAATATAAAATTATTATCAGCAAATGAACGTAGAGTTGGTGATTTAAATGTTTCTTCTTCACCGAAAAAATTAGAAATATTACATTTTATTGGAAAATCCATTAACGGGGAAGATGACGACGTTGAATCATTATCCGCACACCCACTTTCTTTATGTATTAGAGGTTTAGATTTAGATCACTGTGTCATGACATATAAAGATTTATCAAATAATACAGTAACAGGTACAGCAAGTGACCCACAAGGTGAATTTTTGAAAGGACAGTCATCTTCAAGCAAGGTACAAACTATAAATCATGATGGTTTTAAAGTAATGAATGACGCTTACTTAGCAGGTCATGTACGTGATGAAACAGAAAATGTAAGTAGTGGAAGAATACATAAATATGGACCAACACTCCACCTTACAGAAGGTAATGCACCAATGCGACATGACAATACTTCCCTTGGTAGACATAAAGATTTAAAATATGATGGTAGCTTGTCACCAAGTGACCCTCTCTACTGGGGAATGGTAGATAATTTGATGACAGATGATATCTCAGGTAATGGAATAGTTGGATGGAATTCATATATAGAACATACTGATCTTACAAAAACATATCCTATTTATATGCTACCACTTATGAGTACAGATACCGTTAGCATTATTGTAACAAATGAAGGTTCACTTAAAGATCCACTTGAAATTTCTTCAGCAGCAGAAAAAAGTTTCGGCGAAGTAATGAAAGATATTACACAAGAAATTAAAGGTTGGAGTAATGATTATAATTTACCCAAGGATAAATTAAATATTAATAATACAACGGGAACGGGTAATGTACCAGGTATAGAATACGGTTTAGATTTACCGGATGGTATTCTACCTGAAACAATTGAAGGATTCGAAGTTGATTTCCCAGCAATTACAGGACACGGTATAAACAATATGGGCGAAGTATTAAGACCTTCTAAATCAAAAGGTTTATATAATGATTGTGTTAATTTACTTATCGCACCAGAACTCGGACCTTATGAGAAATTAAAGGTACTTGAATGGAGAAGTAAAAACTTTTCAATAGACGGTACACAAATAACCGATGTATCTCATAAAGACTATGGGAAAGGGAATGTACCCATCTCTTCACCAGAATCTAATTTTACAATAGTACATGATGGTATTGCGATTAATAAAGATTACCAGGGATTAAATATAAACGGACAAACAGCCGCAATTGTTTACAATGATGATGCACGTGTTGGATGGGGATCTCCTGAAAACAATGAAGGTGATACTATGCTTTGTAATAATTCATTGGAAGCATATTATTCATAGCTTGATATGAATAATAAAATAAATCCTGGAGCCACTCCTGGAGTTACAGGACCCGTTTGGAAATCCCGTGCTAATTATTTAGCATATACTCTTTCAAATGAAGAAATTGAGTCATATTATCAAAAGTTTGTTACTCGTTCATTTACAATTAAATATAAATTAGATGATATTGATGGTATTCATAATTCTTATAATAATATGAGACTTACACAATTATCTGCCGATAAAGCAGAGGCTTTTGGAGTGAAAGATGATTTAAGTTTACCAAGGAAGGATATAAATGACCCTGATAATCATAACCGTTATGAATATGAAAATTATAAATTTTTCTGGGATAAAGAAACAAGTACCACGGAAGCAGAAGAAATACAGAATAATGTAGACCAAATGATGGTTGCTAAACCTATTCTAATAAGTTCAATGTATACAGAAACTTCTATGGCACAAGGTTCTATATTAATACCTAGAAGATTTGATGGAAGACCCATGGATTCTAATATCGCAGCACAAAATATAATTTGTATTAGAAGAGATAATATGATTTGTATTGATAAAATAAAAGGAAATGAAATCAAAAACCCAACTCAAAAGGATATTTCAACTAAAGGCATTAATGGTGTAATGCGATTTTCACTTGATATTGGATTACCAATGCAGGGTGGTGGATTAATTCGTTGTAAAATACCTCTAGAAGCGGCAGGCGAAGACTCCTTTGCCTTTTTCCTAGATCCTGCATATAATAAAGATTATCTTATATTTAAAATTAGAGACTGGGTTGGTAATCAAAAAGAAACAGGTGGATTTCATGAAACTATTAAAAAACAAAATATTATTCAAAATTTACATGATGCCCTACAACGTTCACAAATCGCACAACTAAATGAAAGGTTATTAGAACCATATACATCATCTATTTCTACTAAATACCAACCGCCACCTAATAATAATTTCCAAATGCCTGTATTATTACCAAGTAAACCAGGTGGTTCAAATATCAAAATCGATGGTATAGTGCAACAAAAAACATTTTTTCAGCCTCTGAATCTTATTTTAAACCCTGTTGCATCTGGTGAAAATAATTTCGAAATAAGTCAACCCAATAATTCATACTATATCCGTACTTCTGCAGATAATTTCAACTGGACTAACTATATGCAACAGGCTAGATTATCAGTACCCAGAGCTGTTGTTACACTACGGTCTGAGTCAAAGCATTCATCACAGTTTTATTCTTACACGACTCCATTTCCATCACAGGGAGGACACAACACAGGAGACATCGGACAGGGTTTATCATGTTCGTTCCCAGCATTGAGAGCCGGAGATCTCGTCAAACAGGAATTAACAGGTGCTATCGGACAAGTTACGAAAACTCACTATCCACGAGGATGCTTCGCTGTAAGACAAAAACCAAGAGATACATATACCATTTGGCAAACATCACCATACTACAGAGATGGTGGTGGTGGAGGACCTCCTCTACCAGAGGTTGGTGATCCGGTCAAATTAAACTGGTCGATCACTACGGCGACAGTTGGCATGGTAGCTACCTAAATGTTACATATAACTTGGAGGGACAAGAATATTTTCACTCAACCATCGCACCACCAGGATCCATATCTCTAGATAGTCCCTTTATAAAAACAATCTATATCCCAAGAGATGCGACATTTTCAGTAGAATTTGTGGTGGGTGGACCTTGGCCTTACGAGTGTGGTTATCAAGTTTATGAAGTAAATGTCGACGGTACAGAAACTCTATTGAGTGATGATTTAGAGACAATGAGAGGTTCGATTTCTTCCAGTGCAGGTCAACAACCGGCATCCCAGTTACTCCTTCAATGTACTGCAACTAACACTATTGGAGATAACACACCCATATATGGATTCGAACGTTACGCTGAGGAAGGCAAAGGACGATTCGAACCGGATAACGAGGATGGTAATATCAAAACAATCAGCGAAGGACATAATACCTCATCATGGCCGACACTTGCACTCTGGAAACAAATCCGAAATGGTGACAGAGTATTTGTTGATAACTCTGGTGTTTTTATACATTTCGCCAATATATACTATAAATATGCAAATAATAACACCAATGAATACAGGAATAAAGTTTTATACTTAGAAATGTTACCAGGAATAGAAAATACTGCATGGGGTAATTTGTTATATGGTAACTTAGCCAAAAATGGAGGAACCTTCAATAATTCACATATTTTAGTTGAGATCACATTGAGGAATGGAATTTCTGAAGATTGGAATGGTGATGACATTGCTCCCAAATTCCCACAAAAAATACATTTGCTTCCTATCAATGTAATAGGCTATTATACGTCAGGTGGGGTATATCCGATCGATGTAAGACAAATGAATGATATTCCTTTCAGCGACCAAATTAGTGATGATGATATTAGTGCTAACAATAATGCATCCGACTATACTTTCTTAATTCAAAACGTTGATATAATTTCTGGAAACTCTCGTGGTGGTAATACAGGTTGGAGTGGTACTACATTCATTTGCCCCCCTTGTATCACTAACGACCCAGAAGTCTTTTTTGAATCAAACCCTAACACACGAGAACTGTCTCTTGTTGGTAGGTACATTAACGTAAAGACACACGACCATCAACATACGGATAGTGATACTAGTCACGGCTTTATCAGGTCTTACGGTCACCCTGAACAACTGACAAACATCTCTAGTTACCACCCACAGTTCGGAACAATGAATGGTGGCAATTCAATAATGGATTTATCTGCTATTATTCACGATGTTCGTCAGTCACAATTAACAGGTTGGAGACATGATGGTAAAAACAATTTATGGAATACACACCCACAGAGAGCGACTATATACTCACTTGATTTACTCGCACTTCTTAATATGACATACGATGGAGATAAATGGACTCATAGACTTGCACCAAATCCTGAAAAAAGAGTACAATTCTGGCATGTAACAAAATCACCTATCACAACATCTCTAGACAATATGGTAATCGCAGATGGAAATAAAAGAGACAAAATTTACACACCAATTTTAATTATTTCAGATATAGGTAAAGGCTGGGTTGATTATGAAGGTACCATGATGTCAAGAGAAAGATACTTTAGATTATGCGAAGTTCTTGGTGATCCACCCGATCATTATGCCATAGCAATGGATGATATGGGTAATAGTAACAAATTCCATGGTGATTTGGATATAAAAGGAAAGGCAAGAGGATTTTATGGTAAATATTTCTTAGATGGAGCTGCTCCTTGGGACTTATCTGGTAGCATGGCTTCACCTGATGGATCAACTACCGCAGGAAACTTTCTTGATATTCCAAATAAAGTTCAACAACTTAATAATCCTATCCAACATTTATATAATGGTGGTTATACAACTTTTGATGATCCTACGACTGGTGCAGGTTGTGTTGGATTTCCAAATGCTAATAGATTAAAATCCGGATCGAGTAAGTGGAATGGAGGGAATAATCGAAAGCATTTTCGATTAGCATTTGAAACGACAGGTGAAAGAACCTTACCAATAACGGATGGTGGGAAACTTACTAATGATTCCAGTCCAGGATCCTACCTATTTTTCCCACACTGGAAAAACAGTAATCCAACAGACCAACAAGATCAGTACCATTCCGTGGAACCAGACTTCACTAATGCAGGTTACGCCCCACTTGATGCCATGAGAATGGTCCATCCTAGTAAATATGTTTTTGATCCGGATCTAGCTGGAGAGACACATACTACATTAAAGGACCAAGCAAACGATAATGCGATGGGTCCTTGGTCTTTCATGGAATCTGTCACAAACATCATCTTGGGAAACAATATTACAAGAAATGTTATCGACCCATCTAAATATGGCATATGGGTTGGTGGCGCTAAAGATAGGAATATTGATGGTAATTATCAGACATATATAAGTAATTACAATTCCGAACCATTTACGATGGAATATATTGCTTATAGATATCAACCCATAATACACGGTAAACACCATAACAACGATTGGAGGAATTGGTCAACATCTTTCTCATCAAAGACTCGTTCCGATAAAGATAATAAATTTATGGATGTTACCCCCTCAAATAAATATTACGATTCAAGTAACTTCGCTCGACCTGATATGAAGTCCCAACTTTCAAATGATGCGTCTCTTGTTTGGGAGGATATAAATGGAGTATCTAATTTTTCTCAGGGTGACGACTTTATAGATAATTCAAGATATAGATGGACTGGTTCAAATTATTATACTAAAAATGGTATGGTTAAACCACTCTTTGGTAAGTGGCGCGCGTTATGGATTGGTGATAAATCTACAGATAATACCTTCGGTCACCACTATGAACTAAGTTCACAATTCCTAACATCAGGTGGTTATGATGAACATGAATACGTAAATGGAATAGAGAGTGCTTATGGTGATGTGGCACCTAGACAAATAGGAAACACCGTTAATTACTTTAACGAACAGGGTATACAAATTGCATCTTTATTATCATCTTTATACAATAGTTCGTCCGAGGAAACAATGCCAGCAGGTCAACAAGTTGCAGTTCCATCACTCAAAAATGACTGTGTTGGAAAACCGGTGTCATTTCATTTAAATACGACAGAGGAAGAAAGTCAAGAAAATTGGATGACAAATACAATCGATGTTCCATATCGAGCATGGATGACAAAGGAAAACCAGAAACGATATTATGATACAATTAAATTTTTCTCAACAAAAGAAGATAAATTTGGAGATAAAACAGCACAAAACAAACCAGAAAGAGACGAAAATCGTCAAGCACCAAGTGAAACCACACAATTCAAAGATAATAAAACAGGCATTGAGGGTCTAGAATAAATTTAATGTCTATTATAATAAATAACTATATTTTTTGAAATTTATAAATATAGTTATTTTTTTGTAGTTTTTATTTGTTTTGAATATTCTAAACAAATTTCATATAAATTTTGTATTTTTACCCAACCCAGTTTTTTTAATTTAGAAGAAATAGTTCCAATATAATTTTTAACTTGTATTTCTTCTGATATCTTAGCTCTTAATATAGGGTGTTTTTTAATAAACCAAATTATAAGTAAATTAAAATGTCTTTTATATTCCTTTACTACAAATT
>Ga0114994_10003550_pt1 | contig 11352 bp, 8 predicted proteins | sample ArcticOcean_MG_C_9_FD_87043 | JGI IMG/M metagenome (GOLD analysis project Ga0114994, IMG submission 87043) | Marine microbial communities from western Arctic Ocean - ArcticOcean_MG_CB2_152 | ecosystem: Environmental > Aquatic > Marine > Oceanic | place: Arctic Ocean: Canada Basin | collected... | reverse complement strand
CCATGCTGCCGCGAAACTGCCGCCGACACTAGGATCATTTCGGACCCGCTCTAACCCGACTCTCGCCCAACCCTAACCCTAACCCTAGTCTACTCCTAACCCTAACCCTTACTCGGACCGAATTCTAACCTCAACCTCGCGACAGATAAAAAAAAGTCGAGTCAGTCATTCCGATTCTGACTTTTTCCATTTCAACGCTAAATCGCCGAATTAACGGTATGGGTCATCGCAGAGGAGTAAGTTTTTTATCAATGCTCGACGGCGCGGGCGCGGGGAGTGTCGGGCTCCCCCACAAAGAAATGGATAGCCGTTCTAGGGCTCGCGGCCGGGTGCTTCGAGTCCTGGGCAAGGCCCGAGGCCAACCCATACGCGGGGATGGTTAACGTCCGATCCTTTACGGTTCTTGACGATCGTCGCTCACGTGCGTCCTAATATACGAGTCAAACCGATCGTGGCATTACGCGCGCAAAAAGCTGCAAGAAACGAGACCACGGGCAGCTCGTCGCGCCCGCGCAGGGCGTCGCGTCGCTGGCAGCGGCTGCTCCCCGGGTCCGCGCGGCCGCGCAGCCCCGGATATTTAAAATGTCCCGCCTCGTCCCGGGCGCCATCGCGCCCAAATAAAACACTTTTTTTGGGATACAGACCGGCTCTCGGAGGTCCTCTGGGTGAGGTCTGATGGTGGGTAGACGCCTGCACCGCATGCGCATGCTCTTGTGACATTATACATCTCTCAGAGGGCTCTGGAGCTCAGACCAGCCCTGAAGCTCCTGAACTTGTCTCAGCTGCCAAGAGAATTGATAGATAACGATCCAAGCGACGGCGCATGCGCTGTAGGCGATTGCACACGACCAGTACCGACCCTATGCGATCCTAGGGAGACCTCTGGACCACGGATTGATGGGATTCCACTGGCGCTACCACTCTCAAACGCCCCGCGACCGTCAAAAATGACAACTACCCGAGGCCCCCCAGGAACCGCAATAGCGGTCTCGTTGGGTCCCGTACTACCCCACCGATAGTGGAAATCAAGTATATGCCATCTCCACCACGAGAAGAGGTGTTTTGGCTCCGGCAGTGTGGTAAAAACCCGTTTAGTCAATAAAAGAACTTTCCGGTCAAGAGGTCTCTCTCGGCTTCTTGAACCGCTGTCGAGACTCCTCGAGCTCTCTTTGCTTTTTATTTTAATATTTTTTTTCGACCACCGCTTCTGTCCTGTTCACGGAAGGCCTTTTTCAATACGCCGTCACGCCTCCGGTAGTGCACCATCTGGTACACAGCAGCGCGTCGTGGCCTATTCAATACCAACATTAACGCTGTGCAACGTTGCGCAAAATCTGGTAGTGCGTAGAAGACGTCACACGAAAGACAGACAGATCCATTTTTGGACCAGTCACGCAGCCAGGACGCAACGTTACAGCGTTCTGCTTTGGCCCAGAGCCCGCCAGAGCCTTGGAGACCCCACACGCAAGCGGAGAACAGCAGCGCCGCTCTCTTCGGTGAGGCATCTCCTGCTCGCGGAAACGTCGACCCGTCATCAAATCCTCTCAGCACCATAACCCAACATGAAGACCGACGCACAGACCGAGCAGCAGCGCCTCGAGCGCAGCCGCGCCGAGGACAAGAAGCGCCTCAAGCGCGCGGCCAACCGGCGCTCGGCATGTACGAGCCGCGTCCGCAAAAAACAGTTCGTTGAGGAGATGACCGCGGCCAACGCCCAGCTTCAGTTGTACTCCACGATCTTGGCGCGGGCGCCGCCGACCGTGACGGTGGACGAGCACTGCCGCCTCCGCTTCGCCAGCCAGCAAGCCAAGGATTTGCTCGGCATCACGTCCACCGAGGACGTCGACCTCTGCTCCTTGCTCGCGGACGGGCCCGATCGTAATAATCAAGCGCAGTGGTTGGCCAGAGCTGCCGGCTGCGCGCCCTGTTCCAAGCGCGCCGCGAGCCCGCCCTCGGCCTCCTCCCCATCGCAGGACGCGGCCTGGCCGCCGCGCGAGTGGTCGAGCGTGCGCCACGCCGTCTCCAACTCCTCGGGCGACTCGGGCGGCTCCAACAGCGACCGCCGCGGCGAGTCTTCGTCGAACAACGGCTCGAGCGGCGACAACTCTTCGGGTGGCTCTCACTACGGCTCGGACGACGACTCCCGCGAGAAGGTGGACACGCAAGTGCCGCGCGCGCCCGGACCGCAATGCACGGACGACGACGTCGTCATGGCGGACCGTGGAGCCTCGGCCTCGCACGAGCGGTCGTGCTCGAGCAGCTCACGGGACGGCTCCACGCTGTCCGACGACCAGAGTGAAGGGGACCTCGACGCGTGCCGGCTGGAGCTCGTGTGTCGGGACGGCCGCGTGGTTTCAGTAGACGCCGCGCGGGGCGGCGCCTTCGCCGCGTGTCGAGAGACGCCAGTCGTCGAAGACGACCGGCCCAGAAGGGCCCGGTCGCCGGTGCTGCGACCACCGTCCTCGCCGGCCGACTTCCTGACGCGAAGTGAGTCGCACGATTCCCTGGCGACGAACATGACGGCGCCGCCGCCCGGGCCGCGCGAGGCCCGCGAGACCGTCTTGTCGCTGCGCCCGGCCTACGAGTACGACGACACGAGCGCCTGGCTCGGCTCCTTGACTGTCGGGCCTCCGCATAAAACGGAGGACGCCCAACCGGGCGCGACGGTGCGCCAGGCGGTCGTGGAGGCCGTGCGCGGCGCGCGCGCTTTGCCCAAGGTCGAGGAGCTCTGCGCCGACACGGACGCCTCGCCGACGGACCTGCAGAGCGTGGTCGACGGCCTCATGCTCATCGCGGGCGCGGCGGCCCGCGCCGCCTAGGAGCAAGATACCTTCGCTCCTGGACGACGCCCCAGCATTCCCCTCCCCGCGGCATAAGCTATGCCGTCTATTCTTTTCTGGGGCTCCTCTCACGGCGATGGCGTCGAGGTGGCGCTCCTCGACGCGATAGATTCCCGCACGAGTGCTTCGTGCGGGTCTATCCGAAAGACCACTCCGAAGCCGCACAAATTCCTGCAACCGAGAGGCTGCAAAATCCTTGCCGCAGCCCTTCACGAAGCAGCCCGGACGCGTGCCCGGGCAGCCATGGCGACGAGCGCCGTCGAGGCGGCCGTCGCAACAAAAACCAGAGAGCTCCTTTGGGAAGGAGCCGTCCTCGTCGACATCTCATTCCGCCCCGGCACGGAGGCGGGCCTCGACGTGGAGCAGCGGGGGGCGTGGGCGCTGGTGGTGCACGCGCCGCCGGGCGCCAAGGTCCAAAGGGGCGACGCGCTCGCCGCAGTGGACGGTGATGACGTCCTGCTCGGTTCGTACGAGGCCATGTTCGCGCGCGTGCTCCACGCGAAGACGTCGCAACTGCCCTACACGCTCACGTTCCGGCGGGCGCCCGTGTGCCGCGGCTGGCTCCGCAAGAAGCCCCGCGAGTCGGGAACGAAGGACGGCCATAGAAGTTTAGGCGGCTGGCGGACGCGGTGGTTCGAGCTGGGTGGTGGGGAGTTGGTGTACTACGACAAGGCGGGCGGGGCGCGGAAGGGCGCCTTCGGGATGGAGGGGTGTGTTGTTACTTTGACCGAGGAATTGGAGCTTGTGTGCGGCGCGGAGCAGCTGGTCCTCGCGGCGGCGCCGGACGACCTGGTGCAGTGGGCCGCGTGGCTGCGGATCGCGGCGGCGCACGCGGCGGGCGGCGACGCGCTTCTCAGAGAGGTGGAAGGGGAGCGGCTCGCGGCCGCGGCGGCGCGGCGGCGCGGCTCGCGGCGCTACTCTAGGGCGCCGCAGCCCGGGGCCCTCGCCGCAGCGGCGTGATTAATGTCTGTGTTGAAGGTATCAGCTAGTCGTGAAACTCAGGCTGCCGGCCCGGGCCGGCGCCGCGGCGCGGCACGCGCGCGTCTTCGCCTTAACGCCGCGCGCAACGCGGGAACATCACCGAAGCCCCCCTCGGGCTATCATAAGCCCGGTTTCAACGGGATCGGCTGAGGTGCGACCAATTAAATCAGGACCCCGGTGAGAACCAGAAGGCAATATTTTTTCCGGCACTCGTCGAAACAACGTTTTGCAGCACTGCGGTTACCGTTTCCTTTCGAATTCACCGGTATAGCGGCGGCGCCCAACTTTTCCGCGGCCGCCCAGATCCAAGCACAAAGAAGCCAGAGCACCGAGCAAACAGCACCTCGCTACCGTCCGCGACCGAGTCTGAGAACCACCGCAGCGGCGCGTGCGTTCAAACGCGGCCGCTGCGTGCAGCGCGCCTCGAAACAGCGCCTCGCCAACGCTCGCTGCGCATCTTACCTGCTCCAGCACAGCAGAAATCCGAGTGCACGCGCGCGCGCGCGCGCGCTGGCTCCGCGACAACAGCCGCGCGCGGCCGCCGCCCCGCCACCGACCCGCCGCGCGGGCCAGCACCTCCGCTTTTGACCTAAGCGCTCGCCCCCGCCTTCCGCGCCAGAGCGCCGAAAGATTTTGTGCCTCCCCGCAGGTCAAAAATCTTAAAACACCAACAGCAATCATGGCTCCCACGTCGACGACCCCTATAGGCCCTACGGCGGCCGCCACCAAGGCTGCCGCCCAATGCAAGTCCCCCGCCGCGACCGCCAAGGCGCTCGCCGCGACGTTCTCGGCCAACGAGGCGGACGGCCTCTGGCTGCTCAGCCTCGTGGCCTCGAAGGCCAACGTGCCCTGGAGCATGAAGTACTACGGCCAGGTCCTCGAAGGTGCGCACCCGGCGTCCGACCCTCAAAAACGCGCAAGGGCAAATTTCGAAAATATTTTGGAGAGCGCGCGTCGTCGCCTTCATAACGGTGCCACGCGGCCGCGCGACGGCGGCGACCCGCGGCAACACTCCCCGCATCCGCGCCGAGCGCGACAAAACACACAAGGGGGAATTCGAAAAACAAAACGTCGCCCGTCCAACGCCAGCACCGCAGGCATGACCGCCAAGAACAGCCCCGCCAAGACCGCCGCCAAGGCGGCCTGGGCCAAGCTCGTCGCCACGCTCCCCGCGGAGGCGGCGCCCCTCGAGCTCGCCTTGCTCGCCGGCGCCATGGGCGTCGAGAAGCAGTGGCCCTGCCGCGTCGCCGCTCTGGAGCGCGTGGCCGGTTTGTGCGCAGCCGCCCCGAAGCAGACGGCGGCGTGCCTGCCCACGCTCGTGCCGGAGCTCACGCCCTCCCTCTGGGACACGAAGAAGGAGGTCAAGGCCGCCGCGAAGAGCGCGGTGACGGCGGCCTTCGGGTTAAGTGGGAACCGGGACGTCGAGCCCGTGATTCCCAAGCTCGTGTCCGCGGCCTCGAACCCGAAGGAGGTCGAGGGCACGGTGCACGCCCTGGCCGCGACGACCTTCGTGCAGAGCGTAGACTCGCCCACGCTAGCGGTGGTGGTGCCTCTACTCTCCAGAGCGCTGGGTGAAAGAGGCCCGAAAGCTACGGCGCTCAAGCGCCAAGCCGCCCTCATCATCTGCAACATGAGCAAGCTCGTGGACGACGCCAGAGACGCGGCGCCCTTCCTGCCCAAGCTCCTGCCGGGCCTGGTCAAGCTGGCCGACGAGATCCCGGACCCCGAGGCGCGCGAGGTCTGCCAGAAGAGCGTTGAGCTCATGCAGCGCCTCGAGACGAAGATCGCCGACCTGGCCTCGGCGAACGAGGTCCAGGTGGCCGTGGAGAAGTGCTTGACCTCCAAGTTGAAGGGCCAAGATTCAGAAGCCGTAGCTTATGCGGTGGGCGTGTGCTGCGCGCTCGCGGCGCGGCGCTCCTTCATGTCCAAGGACTGGGCGAGAGGGTGTTCGTTCTGCGCCAGTGGCGAACAAGCTTCGAACGCGGCCCTGGAAGCGGCCCGGTCCCTTAGTGTTATTGAAGAAGTGGAGGAGGACGAGGACGACGCGGAGCAGTTATGCGACTGCACCTTCACTTTGGCGTACGGCACCAAAATCCTGCTCCACAACACGCAGTTAAAACTCAAGCGGGGCCACAACTACGGCTTATTGGGCGGCAACGACTGCGGCAAGACCACTTTAATGAGATCTATCTCCAACGGCCAGCTGGAGGGCTTCCCGCCCGCCGATGAAGTGAAAACGGTCTTCGTCGAGGCGGACATCATGGGCGAGCTCAGCCACTTGGCGTGCATCGACTACATCTTCCAGGACCCTAGAATTCAAGCTTGTGGAAGTACCAAGGAGGAGGTCGCGGCCATGATGCTCAAGGTCGGGTTCTCCAAGAAGATGATGTCTGATCCCGTGACCACTTTGAGTGGCGGCTGGCGCATGAAGCTCGCGCTGAGTAGGGCGATGCTCCAGAACGCGGACATTTTGCTGATGGACGAGCCCACGAACCACCTGGACGTCATGAACGTCAAGTGGGTCAAGGACTACATCCAGTCCTTGACCAATGTGACGTGCATCATGGTCAGCCACGATTCTGGGTTGTTGAATGATGTCTGCAACCACATCCTGGAGATCGCCGACCTGAAACTGGCCTGCTTCAAGGGCAACTTGGCCGCCTTTGTGAAAGTACGACCGGAAGCTAGAGCTTACTTCGAACTGAAGTCGAACAAGCTCAAGTTCCACTTTCCCAAGCCGGGACCCATTGAAGGTGTGAAATCGAAAGGAAAAGCGTTAATTAAGGTCGTGAACGTGTCCTTCAAGTATCCTAGGAATGATGTGGTCACCATTGAAATGGCGACGGTGCAAGTGTCGCTCTCTTCGCGCGTCGCGTGCATCGGCCCGAACGGCGCCGGCAAGTCGACCTTGATCAAGTGCTTGACGGGCGAAGTGCAGCCCACCACCGGAACCGTGTGGCAGCACCCCAACGCGAGAATAGGCTACATCGCGCAGCACGCCTTCCACCACGTCGGACGCGGCGCCCGTGAATTCACGAAAAGACCAAAAGTTGCCAGAGAGACCACCCGCCGTCTTCTCTCGGAGAGACGCGTCGCATCGAGGGCGTGGCACCGTAATCTTGACCCCTTTTCTCACACAGATCGAGCAGCACATGGAGAAGACGCCCAACGAGTACATCCGCTGGCGCTACGCCGGCGGCGAGGACCGGGAAGCTATTGCGAAGGATACCATGCAGATCACGGAGAAAGAGTTGGAAGCGCAGAAGCAGATTATTGAATTTTCGTACACCGATCCGGAAACGGCCAAAATTACGAAAACGAAGCGCGTGATAAAGCGCTTGACCGGCGAGCGCAAGACGAACAAATCCTCCAAGGAGAACGATTATGAAGTACAGTTCAAAGCACCCTATGACCACGACGACCAAAAACATTTTTACGGGGCCAAGAAGCTGGTCAAGTGGGGCTGGGAAAAAGCCTGTAAAAAGGTGGACGTGAAGGTCGCTCAAGCGGCTTCGGGCATGTTCCGGCCGCTCACGTCGTCGAACGTGGAAATCCACCTGAAGAATGTTGGTTTGGATGCCGAGTTCGCCACTCATCATCGCATTTCAGCTTTAAGTGGTGGGCAGAAGGTCAAAGTGGTCTTAGGGGCGGCCATGTGGATGCAGCCCCACTTGGTGATCCTGGACGAGCCGACGAATTATTTGGACCGGGAAAGTCTAGGCGCTTTGGCGGACGCGGTTCGAAATTTTGAAGGTGGCGTCGTGATCATTAGCCACAACAACGACTTCACGACCGCACTGTGCCCGGAGACGTGGGTCGTGGAAAAGGACGAGGACGAGATCTCTCGACCGAACTGCCAGGGCGACCCGGAGTGGATGAAGAATGCTTTGGCGACGAAGTGCGTCGACCAGGCCGTGATCACCGAGGTGACGGACCAGTTCGGGAACGTGACCGAGGTGAAGGCCAAGAAGACGCTTACGAAGAAGGAGATCAAGAAATTGATCAAAGAAATTAAAGCGAAGATCAAGAGTGGCGAGGCCGAACTAGATGAAGAAGAAGAGGCCTTCGCCGAGGAGCACGAGCTCTGGAAGTAGGCGGTTTGTTGAGCGCTCCCTCCTTATAGCGTGCACGGCCCTAAGTATAGATACTTCCAGTCTGACCTGTCGGCGCGCCGGGTCCGCGCCCGCGAACCGCCGCCGCCGGGGAATGCGTAGAGAATCAGCGACGCATAGTGCATTTTTAGAGGAGACAGGACCCCTTCCCATGCAAACGCACGACGGGCTTCGCGTGCGCGACCGCGTCGGCGAAAACCCGTTTTGACGTCGAGCTGATGCCAGAGGTCCCGTTTTGGCCCTAGAGTCAAGAACGCACGCACGCACACGCCGCGCGACTTCACACTCCACCAAGCACAAACATGATCCTCACAACCTGCGCCGCCCGCGCCGCCCCACTGGACCACGAAGCCCCGCGATGCGTACGGTGCAAAACGAGATACTGTGATGCCACATGCCAACACGACCACTGGCGCCGTGGGCACAAGCAGATCTGCAAGAAGATTCACCGCGGCGGCAACGCGGAGCAATACCACGCCGACAACAAATACAAGGAGGCCGTCGCGGAGGCCGTCGAGGAGTGCGCGGACGACACGAAGGGCCAGACGTGCTACATCTGCACGGAGACACTCCACTGGAAAACGAAGGAGGGCATTGTGCGCGGTTGCGCGTGCCGCGGGACGGCGGGCTTCGCGCACGCGTCGTGCTTGGCGGAGCAGGCGAGGATTTTGTTCGCCGAGGCGGAGGAGAACAATTTGGGCGACAAGACCATGAACGAGAGGTGGGAACGGTGGGCCAAGTGTGGTCTGTGCGAGCAACGTTATCACGGCGTCATGTGCTGTGCACTTGGGTGGGCCTGCTGGAAGACGTACGTGGGTCTGCCGGAATCTGACAGGGCTCGGCAATTGGCGATGAACGTGCTCGGACACGGTTTATTCGAAGCAGAACAACATGATGATGGGTAGTCCATGAGAGAAACGGAGTTGTCTACAATGCGGCGCGTTGGCGCATCAGAAGATCAAATGCTCGTCGTGCAGGGCAATCTTGCGATGTTGTATTCGAATCTGGGACAGGAAGAGAAGGCCCTAGAAATCGAACGGGATGTATACTCCGGATATGTGAGGCTCCTTGGCGAAGAACATGCGAACACCCTCGGAGCAGGCAACAACTACGCGTCATCGCTTGAGCAACTAAACCGCTTCGAAGAAGCCAAGGCACTGCTACGTAAGACGATGCCAGTGGCACAATGCGTTCTCGGGAAGAGTCATGAGCTGACGCTCAGGATGCGGTGGCGATACGCGGTAGCGCTTTACACGGACACTGGCGCCACGTTCGACGATCTCCGCGAGGCCGTGACGACGCTCGAGGACACGGTACGGACCGCGCGGCGCGTGCTTGATGGATCGCACCCAATGGTAGTGGGGATTGGGCGCGAGTTGGAAAGATCGCGAGCGGCGCTCGCTCCGTGCCCGCGAGACGCCGCCGCCGCGGAGTGCGTAAATAATCAGCAGCGCATAGTACAATGTAGAGGGGCTCTCTCGTCCTATGCAAACTCACGACGGGCTCGGCGGCGGAGATCAGCGGAGGCCTAGCAAAAACCCGTTTAGACCACATTGCAGATTGCGCAGCGCTTAAGCACATCAAGCAACGCCATAGAAGCAACCACAACGCGTCTGGAGGTCACGCATCAAACAGTTTGTTCTGCTGGTAGCCGCTCCGTGTAAATTTCCTGAGCAAGAGAAGGAGCAGGGCGGACAGCGGCTCCGCCTAGGAGATCATGTCCATGCGGCTCCTCCTGTTCGCATGCACAGCCACACGCATTGACACGTTCCGCGTCGGGTCTTGGCCGGGCGCAGCCGTGAAAACTGCGCTGGCGGCGAAGACGAAGAAGAAGGGCTTCGGCGCCGCGCCTGCCAAGGCGGCGCCCGCCAAGGCGCCCGCCAAGGCGCCCGCCGCCGCCGGGCGGGCGCGGTGGGCCGAGGGCCCGCCTATGTACGACGACGCCCTCGCCGCGTTGGGTGGCGAGGGCGCGAGCATCGTCAATTACCTGAGCCCGCGCGACGACTGGGCCGACGTCGGCCGCCGCCTCCAAGCGGGCGAGGTGGTCATCCTGAAAGACGCGTTTCGGGAGGAGTTCGCGGAAGCCGCGTACGCCGAGCTCGCGTCAGATGAGGTGCCCTGGTCCGTGAACGAGCACTACGAAGAGTCTGGGTACGCGCACAAACACAGGAACGTCTACAACCCCTCACTCTTTAGTGAGAGATTGAACGCCACGTACGGGGTCTTCGACAATGCCGAGACCAAAGCCTGGGTGGCCCAATTGACTGGGAGGGATTGCAGCGGCGAAACGACCGGCGCGCCAAGTCATTACAGAGCGGGCGACCACTCGCTGCCGCACACGGACTGGGTCGGGCAGCGCACGGTGGCGTACGTGTGGCACCTCTCGAAAAGGTGGCGGCCCGAGTGGGGCGGGAACCTGTATTGGGCGTCAAATCCCCACGCCACAGCTACTTTCCCAGCGTCCTTCAACCAGCTCTGCTTGTTTTCCGTGACGACCAAGAGCGCGCACTTCGTGACCACGGTGAGCCCGCACGCTTCACAAAAGCGGTTGACGTTCAACGGGTGGTGGCAGTCGAGCTATGTGCCGCGGGACGACGACGCATTGGACGCGGTGTTGGACAGTGCGTCTGAACGGGCGAAGCTGACGCACGCGCAGGTCCAGGTCCTCTCGTACTTGGTTTCGGACCCGTGGCAGAACCTGGGGGAAGATAGGAAAGCGCGCGTGGAGGCCTGTCTGGAGGAGGCGCGGGCGGCGCTCGGGACGCCGCCGCCGGGGGATGCGTAAATGGTCAGGATATACAGTATTTATTATAACGCTATCGGGGAGTAAGGCGATCGGCCGCCGCAGTAGATGCCGCAGTGTTGATTCTAATACGCATCGATTAGGTTCCCCACCGCAGCGGTATCGCACGGCGCGGCTCTTGCGGGGCCTCGTAGAGGAGGCCAAATTGCATGATGCGCTTGGTCCCGGCGAGAACCTCGCCGCCGGCGTGCAGGACCGTTTCCGAGCGGTGGACGACGGCGCAGCTGCGCGGCAGCTTCGCGGCGACGCTCGTATTCACTTCAGAGCCCTAGCCGGTGATGTAGTGCGTCTCGCCGCCGGTGAAGTCGTCTGTAAGGTACAGGACCACGGTGAACCTGCGTGGTAATCAACCAGTGAGTTAGGTTATCCTGAGAAGGGCGGCTACGTTTTAATTTTTTTCCCACACAGCAATGAACTCGGAGCACGGCGCCCCGCCCACGCCCCCGCCGGTGCTCCCGCCGCGCCCGTCGAAGTGCGGTGCGAAGTACTGCCCCGGTTGGTATCGAGAGGTAAGAAACGTATTCCTGACGCCAACGAACGCGCGGCCTTCAATTGATGCGGGGATTTGGCCCGCGAGGCGCGCTTCCATCAGAGCCGCGAACGCCGCGTCCTCGAT
>Ga0114994_10003549_pt1 | contig 11353 bp, 7 predicted proteins | sample ArcticOcean_MG_C_9_FD_87043 | JGI IMG/M metagenome (GOLD analysis project Ga0114994, IMG submission 87043) | Marine microbial communities from western Arctic Ocean - ArcticOcean_MG_CB2_152 | ecosystem: Environmental > Aquatic > Marine > Oceanic | place: Arctic Ocean: Canada Basin | collected... | reverse complement strand
GCGGCGAGGGCGGCGCGGTCCAGTGCGAGGACTGCTGCGGCATGTACGTGACCGGCCTCTGCTCCAGCCGGCCGGACTTCGACTCGGGAAAGAGCCACAACCACTGCACGCGCTGCCCGGACTTCGGCCAGTGCATCGGCGACTACCGCGAGGCGCACTGCGGGCGCTGTGGAGAACACTACTTCGCCGGGCTCCAGGGCTTCAAGTGCCCCTGCCGCGGCGGAAACCCCGAGAGGAACGCGTGGAACGACGACGACTCCTCGTCGCAGTCGTCGTACGGGAGCGAGCCGGCTCCGCCCGCTACGGTCGTGGACCCGACCGCGGCGCCGCCGCCAGGCGCCTTCGACGCCGTCCTACCAGGCGTCGAGGCCTCTGAGCTCTACTCGCTTCGCGCCACCTGCAAGGCGCTCGTCGGCCCGAGCTCCTACCTTGGAAGGCTCCGGGAGGCGGTCGAGGCCGGAGGCGAAGGACTCGTGAACGTGGGGGCCGCGGAACACGTCCTGCAGATGGTCCCGACGGCCGAGCAGATCGACCAGCTGGGGGATCTGCACGAGCTCCGGGAAACGGTCGTCACCTTGATGGCGTTCAGCCCGGACAGTGGCGACGACGAGGACAGCGGTGACGACTCGGAGTCCCTGGCCGAAGAGCCAAACTAGGACGTTCGAGTAAGACTACAATATGACTTACACACAAGAGCGGCGAGAGCGACGAGCGACGAACGAGCGAAGGCGATGCAACCTAGCCGACCGTCGCCGCCGCGACAATCGTTTTCGTGCGCTGCAGGTCACACACGCCATCGTCCTCACACGCTTGCCCCTTCACAAACGTGGCGAAGGAAAACGTCACCAGCGAGCACGCGTTCAGCACCAATAAACGATGTTCGAGCGGCACGTAGCGGAAGGAGAACGGGTGCACGACGGGCCAGACGCACAGCGCAAACGACACGGAGTCCACAAAGCTTCCACAAACGTCCTCCTCCGCCTTGTTGAGGTCCCGCGCCCACAGCGCAGGCCAGGCCAGGAACAGCGCCATGTTCACCGGCATCATCGTGGTCTGGTCCACAAAAACCCGCTTGAAGACGTTGGGCCACGAGGTGCCGGGGAACCACCGCTCGAGGCCGACCGTGCGGCCCCAGAAGACGTGGTTCGCGGGGCCCAAGTAGAGCACGCCGAAGGACGCGTTCCGCGCCGTGGCGGTCCAGTCGTAGGGCTTGTCGTCGAGCGACTGCGCGATGCCGTCCGTCGCGGCGAAGGTGCAGCCTGACGTCGCGGCCTTCACCTTGAACGGGTGTGAGTGTAATGCGGCGCAGTAGCCGCGCCACAGCAGGGCCATCGTCGGCGTCTGGTTTGTATTGATGGAGCGCAGCGCAGGGCACACACTGTGTTGTGGTGCAGCGAGCTGTCTGGAAGCGCAGTGCTCTGATTTTGGAAGAGCGCGCGCTGTCGGTGGTTAAAAGATGACCGCTGCGATGGCGTGATATGCCGCAGGTGCGCTCGCGCCGCGTGCTTGGCAAACTTTGTGACATTCGACGAATGGGCACAACCCGCACGTAAACGAAGATCGAGGTGATTTGAAGCGCTGTGAGTTCACATTGTGCATGCCGTAGCACAAACGGCTTTTAAAACACGATCTCTGGGACCGCCACTTTGCACTGGCCCAGCGGTTTGGCTCTTCGTGCACCAGCGGCAGCGCTCAAGTAGTCCTAGCAGCCATGCGCGGTGTGCTAGCACTACTGTGCGTCGCCGCGGGCTTGCGACCGGCACGCCTCCCCCGCACGCTACCGCCGCGTTGCACTGTGCTGCGAGCCACCGACGCCGACAACGATGCGCCGCCGCCTGCCGCGACGCCGACGACGCCGGCCAAGCCCTGGCCGCAACTCGTGTCCTTCTTCAAGCCCAAGGCACCACTTAACACGCCCAACGCGACCATCAGCGAGGAGCAGCGGCGCGTCGCGGAAGCCGTGGTCGAGTCGGCCTTCGTGCAAGAAGGTGAAATGGACGACGCCGGGCGGACCAAGACCCTCGAGAAGGAAGCATTAGATGATGACGTGCTCAAAGCCTTTGGCATCGATTTGGAGAGCGAGTACCAGTCGGAGACGCTGCGAACCATCTCCGAGGTCGCAGTGAGAGCAAAAATAGCGTTAGAAGGCGCCCAGGTCTGGTTCGAGGGCGAGGCGGACCGGTCCAAGGCCGTGGTGTTGGCTTTGGTGGAATACGCGCGCCGCAAAATAACGTACGAGTCCAGCCGCTTACTGACGGCCGCGGAAGACGTTTTGAATTCGAACGTCTCCTTCACGGACGCCGCTCTACTCCTCAGCGAGGGCATCAACCCTTTTGAAGCGGGGTCGCTCAAGACGCTGGCTCCGCCCGACGAAACGCCGGAAAACCTGCAGCTCCGCGCGGCCGACGCGCGGCGCCGAAAAGACCAGTCGCGGAAAGTTCTCCCGATGCAGGCCGCCTCATCTTTACAAGATGTGGCCTACGAAGCTAAACGGGAGCTGACGGAGCGGCGGCCGGGCGCGCGCATTGAAGAGAGACTGCCCGCGCTCGCGCCTACTTTAGATCGGCTCTCGCCCAAGCGGCTGGCTTCAAATGTCGACGCGCTGCCGGCGCCCGCCGCGGCGGCGCTGCCGGAACCCGTCGAGGCGGAGCTAGCCGCGGTAATTGAGGAGGAGCCTGTGGTCGTGGAGCCGCCCAAACCCAAGCCGCGGGAGCGCAACCTGCGACCGGGCGTGGCCCGGAGCGTGGACGCCGCGGAAAGCGCGGTCGCGGACTGCGTGGCCGCCTCGGGCTTCGCGGACGAAAGAGCGGACGAGCTGCGGGCGCAGTTAGCCGCGGTTGCTTCGTTTCTCGCCGACGACGCCTTGACGTTCTCCGAGACGTTCATGGCGGACGGCGCCGACGTGCTGCGGCTGCGGCGCATCGCTTTGGCGTCGGCGTTCGCGGACGTCGTATCCATCGTGACACCGGCAGCCGCGGCCACCTTCGCGGACGCGCTGCGCGAGGTCCTCGCGCTCGAGGAGCTCCTGCAGCGCGAGGCCGCCCTGGATGCTGCGTTGGCCGAGGCCGGCGTGGCGCGCGACAAGCGGCCCCTCTCGGCGGAGGACAAAGAATTACTAGAGGAGCGCCGGCGGGACGAGGAGGCTCTGGAGGCGGTCGCGCTCGCGAAACAAGCCGCCGAGGCCGAAGCCCTGAAGTTAGAAACGGAGGCGCGCAAGGCCGAGGAGGTGAGGAACCGCAAAGCGCAGGCGGAGGCCGCGGCGGCCGACGCGGAGGCCGCGGCCGCGGTGGACCGGCGGCGGGCGGAGGAGGCGGCCCAGCGCGCCGCGGCGGAGGAGGCCGCGGCGGCGGAGCGCGCGCGGCTCGAGGCGGAGGCGGCCGCGGTGGCGGCCGAAGTCGCCGCGGCCGAGGCCGTGGTCGAGGATGCGCGGCGCGCGGTGGAGGCGGCGCGGCGCGAGGCCGAGGCCGACGAGGCGGCGTCCTCGGCATCGGAGGCCGCGGCGGTCGAGGTCGCGGCGGCCCGCGCGGAGGTCGAGGCCGCGCGGCGCGCGGTCGCGGCCGACGGGACGGAGCCTGTGGAGGACGCCGTGGCGGCGCTCGAGCGCGCGGCGCGGGAGAAGGCCCAGCGGCTGGCGGAGCCCGCGGCCGTCGAGGCGGAACCGGAGCCCGAGCCCGAGCCCGAGCCCGAGCCCGAGGCCCTGAGCCTCGACGACATCCTGGAGATGACCGAGGACGACAAGGACGAGGCCGAGGAGGCCGAGGAGGTTATTGTGGGCGCCGTCGAGGTCCTCGTCGACACGGACACGCCCTTCGAGGCGCCCCGCGTCGAGAAGACGCTGGAGGCGGCCGTCGTCGACGACAGTGGCAAGGAAGTGAACGGCACCGCGGCGTCGAAGCTCGACACGGATGGCGACGCGATCGCCGTCGAGAGCGCCTCCGAGGCGATCGCGGAGAACGCGACGGCGGGCGACGTGATTCTGCGGATCCTGGACGTGGTCCTCCTATTGTCGGAACGCTTCTTCGGGACCTTCCTACCGGACTTCATTGAGGTCATTGCAGCAGCATCGGACAATGCGCAAAAGGCGTTGGCCGACCCGCTCGCCGGGGACACGCAGGTGCTGGGCGGCGTCCGGTCGACGCTGCCCGACGAGGACGAGGCGGCCGGGCAGCAGCGAAACGTGCCGAAGCTCGACACGCCGGATCCACCGGGTGGCGACGACCCGCCCCCGGGCGCCCCGGACGACCCCCTGGCGGCGCTGTGGAGCGACGAGAGTAATAGTTAATAGTCAGAATAGCCTCAGCAATTGCCTCAGCTTGGGTTAGTGAATATACTTAGCACGTGCCCGCATCCACAATGCGGATCGGCTGCCGCGTGGCGCCGTTCGGGCTCCCCTCGGCGGCCATGGCCTTGAGCACGGCGTCGCCGCTCACGACCTTGCCGAAGACCACGTGTTTTCCGTTCAGCCACGACGTATCATCTAAGCACATGAAGAACCTGCGTAGGGGCGGGGCCGTCGACGCGCGTCCTCTCGACAAACAACCCCGACGGGACTCGAACTCGCAACCCCCAGATTCGAAGTCTGATACGCTATCCATTGCGCCACGGAGTTGTTTTGGAGTTGCGCCCCCAAAAAGAGATAGGACGCGGTCGCGGCACTGGGACCCGTTCGTGTTGGGCCCGGCGTTGGCCATGGACAGCGTGCCGAAGCCGCCGTGGTTCAGGTCGAAGTTCTCGTCCGCGAACTTCTCGCCGTAGATCGACTTGCCGCCCGTGCCGTTCTCGTTCGTGAAGTCGCCGCCCTGGCACATGAAGCCCGGGATGACGCGGTGGAAGGGCGTGTCCTTGTAGCCGAAGCCCTTCTCGCCCGTGCACAGCGCGCGGAAGTTATCGCATGTCAATGGTGTCGTGTCGCCGTACAAACCCATCTCCACGCGCTGCGCCGGGTTGCCCCCGATGGAGATGTCGAAGTAGACCTTGTCCGTCACGTCCGCCTCGCTCTTCTTGAAGAGGCCATCGAGCATGCCGAAGTGGCGCAGCGTGTGCTTGGTAGCTGCAGGCGCGCGGGGCTGGAACGCCGCAGCGCTGCGCAGCAAGCTTGCTGCCAGTAGTTTAGACATCATGATCGTTGTGCGAACGTACGGACAGTGGTGAACGAACGGACAGTGTATGGAACGCGCTGAAGCACGACAACTGCCGGCTAGAGGGTGCACGATCTTTGTCGATTTGCAAAGGAGAGCCGGAAAAACCCGTTAGGAGCGCTACCCACTAGTCCCAGCACCGTAACAACACCAGCCTCGTGCGTCTATAAGCTCGCCAACATGCCCCACCGGGCCTCGACGCCACCGATAAGACTGGAGAATCCTACACAACCCCCTCCACGCCGCCGCTCGGCTCGACGTCCCCACCACTCCTCCGCGTCGACCGCCGCCGCACGTTCTCCTTCGTGTCCCGCACGTACGCGTAGCCCAGGTCCACGCACTCGAACGCCAACACGTGGTCGCCCGCGTCCGCCTCCGGCGCCTCCTTCACCACGACGGGCGGGAAGCAGTTTTCGAGCGTCATCGTCAAGGGAATTTTGCACAGGTCCGTGATCACGAACCAGACCAAATCATAAAACCACACGCGCGCGACGTCCCCGCAGAAGACGTCCCTTCCCAACGCCCCGGAGACTACGATTGCTGTGACAGCAATATCGGCCAGAATGACCGCTGACTAGCGAGTAGGCCGGCGCTCGCGAATAAAAGGGAGCCTCCGGGCACCGCGTCGAGAAAATCAATCCTTCAATCGCCGAGGCGATCTGCAAATACAGCATGGACTCTCGATACGCCTGGGTCTCCGAGAAGCGGTGTCCTAAAACCGACGTGTGCAAGCCCAAAATGTATGGCTGGAGAGTTCACGCGGCGGCGTCTGCCGGTCGCGTGCTTGCGGTCTGGCCGTGATCTGAGCAAAATTATCAACGAGGCAGAACGCCAACCTGCACCCTTAAGCCCAGGCGACTCCTTGAGACGACTGTTTCCAGAGCAAGCGAAAAAAATGAGCTTTGCTTGCTCCTGAGGGACGCGGCGAGAAAAAAGACACGGAGGTCTGCGTTGGTCTCATTTGAGCCCTCGGGGCCGTGTTCTTCGAAACTTCGCTCCCTGCGCTGACGGTGCGGGTTTTCTTCCAAGCGCTTAGCCGAGTTTTGCTTGCTCGACCGCTGCCGCTCATAGCTGCGAGCTCCGGGATCTATCGCACCGCAGCAATACACATCACGCAGCGGTGTTGGCCTCTGCGCCACCGGTGCGCGCTCAAAGCGTACAGCGCTCTCGCCCCTCCGCACGAGCGCGCACTCCGCAGCCATGCCCCCGAAGGGCGTCGACGCCCCAGCAAGGGAAGCCATGGTCGCGGCGATCGCCCGGCGCCTCACAGACTTGCAGGCCGGCCCGGACATGGTCGACGCCGCGCGGCAGATCGAGGGGAAATGCTTTGACTCCGCGAAGGACGCCGCGGACTACGCGCGCAAGGTCGAGAAGCGCCTCAGTAAGGCCGCCAGGGCCCTGGCGGCGACCGCAAATCCACCGCCCGCTCCGGGAGCCAACATGCAAGCCCGCAAAAGGTCCCGCGAGGACGAGGCGCAGGTCCAGGAGGCCAAGCGACCGAAGACGGACACGGCCCGGGACCTCCTGCGGGACCACGGCGCGACGTTGGAGTGGTGGAAGGCCGCGCCGGGCGCCGTCGGGAAACGGCTGCGCGCGATCATCGAGGCGGCGACTTCTGCGGGCACTTGTGGCAACGAAGCGCGTCTATGGGCCGCCACCGCCCTGCAGAAGGTGGAGAAACTCGAGAAGGTCGCTTTGTCGCTAATCAAACAGCTCGCGACCCGGGCCGGCGCATTAAGTGAAGTGCCCGGCTACTGCTTGAAGCTAAAAGAGTCGCGCACTGCGCTGGAGGGGCACTTGAGTGGCCTGGCGCCGCAGTGGGCGCCATCATCTATAGGCGAGGCCTCCGTGGAGAGTTGGTGCGACGTCCCGGCGGACGATATTGTTGAAACGCTGCGCGGGCGGCTGGGGGCGTGCGTGGGTGTCATTTCCCGGGACGCGCTCGGGGCGTACCGCGTCGAGTGCCCGCGCGACTCGTTCACGGCGACGCTCCGGTTGCGCGTGGACAACGGCAGAATAGTGCGGGCCTGGATAAGCTGCGTGCGCTTCGGCGAGGCGTCGCCGGCGTCTTCCTTCGAGGTCTGGCGGCGCGTGGGCGAAAAGGCGACGGAGGCCGCCGACGAATGCATCGCGACGGCGGGCGGCGCGACGCTCGGCGTCGTCGCTCGTTTATTGGTCGCCGTGGCGAAAGCCCGCGACGCGGCCGCGGCGACGGCGGCGGCGCGCCACAAGAGCGCGGTGGAGAGCGGCGCGCCGACCGTGCCGGACTTCGCCCGCGCGACGGGGCTGCTGGAGCGGGAGCGGGCGCGCGCCGCGATCTAGTAATTTGTTTTGATTTTAACAAGCACACACCCTTCATTCGGCGCGGGCAGCCGCGAGAGCAGCCCACTTGCACGTCGAGCGACCCGCACTATCGGTCGGCCCTCGTCGCCGTCACGCAACCCCCCCCATGCGCCGGTCCAGTTCGGCCAGCGCCTCCTCTCCCGCGGCCGCCGACCGCGGCGCGATGCCGCGGCGACCTGGTCCCCGAAGCGCCGGCCACGAGCAGCGGACGCCGGCGAAGGCGTCCTTGTCCCTGTTCCCGATCTTCGCCAGCACGCCGCGCCAGAATTTCACCTGTGAGGCATTGAGTCGCGGCGATGGCGTAAAAATAATGACACGGCACCGTTACCTTCGTCTCGACGCGCGACGGCGAGTAGGGGTGCCAGACCGCGGGCACCGCGCTCGGGAACCGTTGGACCTCTTCTCGTATTACCGCGAAGCCTTTGCCCCCCACGTCATCGTAGAGCGCGTTCGCGGCCACCTGGTCGGAGCCCGCCGCGACGATTCTCCGCCGCCACGCGACGAGGAGCGCCGTCGTTTTCTCCGTCGGCCGCGCGAGGAAGAAGCCACTACAGAGCGTGACGCCACGATTAGTGTCGAAGCCCGCCGGCGCCGACGCACCCGTTGGAACGCGGTCGAGGCTGAAGACGAGGGCCGCATCGATGCGTCGGAGGCTCGCGATCGGCGACGCGAGCCAGAACGCGTCAACGTCGCTCAGCACAACGGGCCGACGGGACCCCGCACGCTCCTCGTTTACCAGATGCGCCACGGCCAGGACCTTAGCGAGCCGCGCCGCCCACACATCGTGGCGCGTGCCCGTTGTGGCGTCGAGCGTCCGCGCTTTTTTGTCTAGGCGCCTGACGGCGGCGGCCGCGGCTGGGTCGAGGCAGGCCACGACGAGCTCCACCGCGTCGGAGTCCGTCGCGGCCGCGAAATGGGGATGCCACAGCTCGAAGAGGGGGACATACCTCTCGTTGAGCACTGTCGCGATGACCGTGTGCGTCGCGTTGTCCGCGGCGGCGACGGCGGCCACCAAAAGGGCAGCCCTCCTCATGCAGAGCAGAGCCGAGCACTGCAGTTAGACCGACGCACCGATGGCGTGGAAGCAGATGCGCATTTGAGGACGGTGCTCGACAGGCCGGTGCATAGCGTCCGATCCTACAGCGTCGTTAATCATATGCACAGCATCTTGTGTTCCGAAAAACCCGTATTTATCTGGGATATCGTTTTGAACGAGTCCTCAGTCCTAGCACCGAACAACAAACGAACGAGCCAATACACAAACCCACAACGCGGGCCGCACAAATAAAACACAAGCACACCCCTCACTCCGCGGCGGTCCACTCCGGGCCCAGAGCCTCCTTCTTGTACGCGTCCTTCAGACGCCACGCCTCCAGGCGCACGGGCTCCGGCGCGAAGCGCGTGCTCACGCCCAGGTCGCCGTTCGTCGTCGCGTCGCCGCCCCACAACGCCCCGTACCAGCGGTGCGCGCAGGACGCGCGCCCGTCGCCCGCGTCCCACTCCACGACGCTGCCGTCCAGGAACACAATGATCTGCACCCGCCCGGCCTGCCGAAATGTCATCGCGCGGCACGGCACGTGCTCCTGGCCGTCGGCGAGGGTCACGATTGACAAACGGCAGACTCCCTTTACACAAACCACGCTCGCCTTGAGTTCGTCGCCGCGGCGATGCAGCGTTAACGTGATGGCCGTACTTGCTTGCGGCAACGAGAAGCGCAGTTCGCTGGCGTCCGCGAAGGCGTGTAACGAGACGGCGGAGAGCGCGTCCTCTGCATGACGGTCCTGCCGCAACTTGGCGAGTTCCGGGAGCAGCCGGGCGCGGACCTCCCCTTGCTCCCACGTCAGGGTCCCGTTGTATAATAAAGCGTCGGGCGTCGCGGGGCCGAAACAAGTCGGGCAGCCAGGCCCAACTCACGCGGCGGCCCTTCGGGTCCGTGAAGGACTTGGCGGCGTACGCGGAGCCACAATCTAACGCCACCGCGCCGGGCAGGTGCGCCGCGCCGTCGCACCGCGGGTCCGGCGCCTCGCCGTGCTGGACCGCCCGGAACGTCGGGCCGTCTTCCACGGATCCGATCAATACGACGTCTTGGCGCAGGGCCGCGCCGAGGGACAGCTTGAGCACCGTGCGTCCGTTGGACTCGAAGACGTCGGGGCACTCCAACATGAGAGACGCGCATCCGGGCCCGTCGCGCCAGCCCCGGCAGAACCCGCCAGCCCCGGTCCCGCGGCCGGCCAGCGCCGCGTAGAAGGAGCCCCGGTGCTCGTAGCCCCGGTGGCCCCGGAAGATCTCGTACGTTAGAATAGCTCCGTGGTCGTCGTCCGTCGCCCCGATCAGGGTGTGGTCCCGGCCTTTGTGGCGGTACGGCGCGGTCGGGTCCCGGAAGGACCTCGCATCGACGCCCTTGGGCGGCGTCGCTATCACTGGATTGTTGGGGTGGTGAAAGACGATAGTGAAGCATCGTCCGCTAGAGCTTCACATTGGGCGTTCCTGAACCGTCCATCGGTACAAGTATACAAGGCGACAATGTCCTCGCCCCGCTTGAACATGGAGCCGCTCCAGGCCCCCGCTCGTTCGTAGGCCGGCGGCGTCGTTAAAACAGACGCAGACACCTACCAGTGCACGAGGTCCGGAGACACGCTGTGGCCCCACACAATGTTGCCCCAGCTCGCGGCCCGCTCGTCCGCGTTGTGCTGGAAGAACACATGATACTTGCCATTAACAAAAATGGGCCCGTTTGGGTCGTTGAGCCACCCCTGCCTGGGCCGCACGTGGTACCGCGGTTGTCTTTCATAATGGAGCTCCGTGGGGTGGACCCTGTCTTTGATAAAGCCGGAGAAGACGTCCCGCAGCGCGCCCGAGGCGACTGCGAGCGACGCCAGGAGGATAGTGGGCGTGCGGCGGCCCATGCTTGGGGTGCATGCTGCGGCTGGGGTGCATGCTGCGGCTGGCACGGATGAAGCCCGACGCGCTGCGAGAATGAGCCTTTTTGGTTTTGGTGCCGCACGGATTAAGGCGGGCAAGTTTCGGCGCGCCGGCTGTGCTGGCTACGCGAGGAGGCTGCGGCGCCCGTGGAAACGCAGCGCTGCGGGTCGCGTGTCGTTTATGCACGCTGCCTCCCCCAAATTGCGGTACGGGTTTCTCGCGCGAGTTTTGCGCTCTCACGCACGCGCGCCACGCACGACCAAGCTCGCATCTCCGAGAGAGATACAGGCTGCGGCAGCTGTGCTTTGAAACACGCCACGAAACGTACGCATACGGCACTAGCGGCTGTTTGCGTCGACCTATTGCACTCTGTCAGTCAGCTGCCAAGTTGCAGGGCACGCCAGCCTGCTCCACCAGGGCACGCCAAACTGCTCTACCGGCATCGCGATTACTCACCAGATCAGCGGTACTACCACAATGCAGAAAACCACCGCACTCGTCGTCGCCCTCGCCGCCGGTGCGGCAGCGTTCCGGGCGCCCCAGACACTGGCAAGGACGACGCGCCGCCCCATGCTCGAGAACGGCGGCAACTTCGGCCAGGTGTTTTACATGGGGTATGAATACGAAGCCCCGAACGGCCTCTCCGGCGTGCTCCCGGACGGCGTCTACGAGGTGGCCCTGAAGAAGCCCTGCGGCATCGTTTTTGAGGAGCTCGATGTCAATTTCGCAAGGGGCGTCAAGGTCATCGAGCTCGTCGAGGGCGGCAACGCGGACGCGAGCGGCAAGGTCCAGGCGGACGACGTCTTAGTCGGCGTGAGTGCCGTGCGCTTCATCGGTGCCAAGTTCGAGCGCAACATATACGACGCGACGAAAATGGACTTCGACTCCGTCGTGGACGCCATCGGCTCGAACGAAGAAAAATGGAACTGCAAGGAGGTGTTCCTGCAGTT
>Ga0114994_10003534_pt1 | contig 11372 bp, 9 predicted proteins | sample ArcticOcean_MG_C_9_FD_87043 | JGI IMG/M metagenome (GOLD analysis project Ga0114994, IMG submission 87043) | Marine microbial communities from western Arctic Ocean - ArcticOcean_MG_CB2_152 | ecosystem: Environmental > Aquatic > Marine > Oceanic | place: Arctic Ocean: Canada Basin | collected... | reverse complement strand
GGCCAGAATTTTTTCCAGCTTTTTTAAATCCAAAATCTTTTGATGAATATTTGCTATATGGTGAAGAGTAATCGCTTCCACCTGCTGGCAAGTATTAGCTCCACCATCAACTAATTTCAAAAGAGAGGTGGTCCCATAAAATTAGACAAGGTGTTAAGCTCCGTTGTGTGATCAAAGGAGGATCATAAGAATGAGCAAAACACGAAAGAATTATCCGGCAAGTTTTAAAACGAAAGTAGTAATATCGGCGTTACGGGAAGATATCCCTGTATCAGAATTGGCTTTAAAGTATGGGGTTCATACGAAGGTTATTCATCGCTGGAAAAAAGAGGCAGTTGCATCAATGGAGGCTGGTTTTTCTGGCAAGTTGGAAGTCCAGAAAAATGATCATGCGTCGGAGGTAAAAGAACTTCATGCCAAAATTGGTCAGTTGAGTGTAGAGCGGGATTTTTTGGTCGATGCCTCCAACCGGTTGGGGTTAGGAGGCGACAGGAAATGGTAGAACCAACAAACACTAATTTAAGCATTAGGGTGCAGTGCGGTTTGCTTCCGATCAGTCGATCGGGCTGGTATTATGATCCTAAAGGGCCAGACCCTTTGAGCTTAGAGCTTATGGGTCTTATTGATAAGTAGTTTTTGGACACCCCTTATTATGGTAGTCGCCAAATGGCTCGTTACTTGCGCCGGTTGGGTTATTGTGTTGGGCGGCATCGTGTACGGCGACTTATGAGAACCATGGGTTTGCGTGCTATCTATCAGGAACCACGCACTAGCCAGCCGCACCCGGATCATAAAGTCTATCCTTACCTATTGCGAAATCTGGCTGTCAAACAGCCTAACCAAGTCTGGTGTACAGATATTACTTATATCCCGATCAAGCGGGGGTTTTTATATCTGGTGGCTATCATGGACTGGTATAGCCGCAAAGTACTGTCATGGCGGTTATCAAATACAATGGACACTCATTTTTGTATTGAGGCTTTGGAGGAGGCTATTGACTTATATGGCAGGCCAGAGATTTTCAATACGGATCAAGGGTCACAGTTCACATCTTTTGATTTTACATCTGTGCTAAAAGAAAATAATATCAAAATCTCTATGGATGGAAAAGGCCGGTGGATGGATAACGTGTTTATCGAACGTCTTTGGCGAAGTTTGAAGTACGAGTGTGTTTATCTCAACGCTTTTGAACACGGCGTTCAAGCTCGCAAACAAATAGGTGCATGGTTGAGGCACTATAATCAAACTCGGCCTCATTCCACTTTCAATGGACAAACACCTGACGAGGTTTATAATAAAGAAAAAATTTATCAGGGGCATGCCCCTGATAATAATATACAAGCAGCATAATATCAGCCTGACGGTAGCTTAACTTTCACTAAAACTGGTCCAACTAAACGGGACCACCTCTTAATTCTGTATGAATATAATGAGGAATACTTCTTGCGGGTTCTACGACGAATGTCTTTAACAACGGATTCACTTGATACTTTCTTGCCCATAATAATCTCCTTTAAGGAAAGTTTAACAGAAAGTATCTCTTAGCTTTTTATCTCAAACGGTACATACTTGAATGACTGGATACAGGCTAAATATTCACAGGTTTCTTAGATTACTGATTTAATTCAAGATGTTTTTCACAAGAGCAGAATCCAATCGAACTCGATCAGACTTCCAACGAAACCCCAATACGATTGCGTAGAGTGCTGGAAGAACTATCAAATTTAGTAAGGTTGCGGAAACCATTCCTCCTAACATAGGAGCTGCAATTCTTTTCATTACTTCAGAGCCCGTTCCAGTTCCTATCATTATTGGCACTAACCCTCCAATGGTAGAAATTACAGTCATCATAATTGGTCGGATTCTTGAGGAAGTTCCATCTAAAACGGCTTTTAGGATATCTCCACTTTTTTGAATTTCTCCTTGAGCCAACCGTTTTTCATAGACCAGGTTGGAATAGACTATTACTAACACGCCAATTTCTGCTGCTACCCCGGCCAGCGCAATAAAACCTACTGCCACCGCAACACTCAACTCATATTTCAAATAGTACAAAAACCAAATGCCCCCTATCAAAGCTAGGGGAAGAGAAAACATGACGATAATAGTTTCTGGAAGTTTTTGAAAATTAAGGTATAGCAAAATAAAAATTATCAGGAGGGTTAAAGGAACAACAACTTTTAAACGCTCCTTGGCCCGTTCCATATATTCATATTGACCGCTCCAGGCTAAGGTGTATCCGGTAGGAAGCGTAAGTTGATCCTCAATGATACTTCTTGCATTTTCGACATAGGTGCCTACATCAATATCTTTGAGGTCAATGTATATCCATGCATTGAGCCTAGCATTTTCAGTCTTAATGACCGGAGGACCTTTTTTAATTGAGATTTTAGCAACCTGTGCCATAGGAATATGTTCCCCCCTTGGAGTCGGTATTAACACCCGTTGCAATTTATCAATATCATCACGAAGGCCACGATTGTAACGAACATTCACTGGGTATCTCTCTAACCCTTGAATCGTTGTCGTAACGTTCATTCCACCGATAGCAGTTTGAATAACATCTTGAATATCTCCAACAGTTAGACCGTATCGTGCCGCTTCATCACGATTGATTTCAAAATCAAAATAGTTTCCTCCCACCACTCGCTCCGAAAACACGCTTAAGGTTCCCGGAACATTTTTTATGATGGACTCAACTTCTTTTCCCAAACTCTCTAAAACATTTAAGTCATTTCCAGCGATTTTAATTCCTACCGGGGTTTTTATCCCCGTTGATAGCATATCGATTCTGGTTTTTATGGGCATCGTCCAGGCGTTAGTCACACCCGGAATATTCATAGCCGCATCCATTTCCTGAATAAGCTTTTTAGCTGTCATTCCCTTACGCCATTCGGATTTTGGTTTCAGGGTGATGGTTGTTTCCATCATGCTTAAGGGCGCAGGATCGGTTGCAGTCTCAGCCCGTCCAATTTTCCCAAACACCTGCTCCACCTCCGGAAAAGTTTTAATGATTTTGTCTGTTTGCTGCAACAGCTCTTTTGCTTTTGTTATAGAAATGCCGGGCAAAGTGGTTGGCATGTACAACAAATCACCTTCGTTCAAAGGTGGCATGAATTCGGAACCTAACCTCTGAAAGGGAATGACTGTTGCCAAAGTCAATCCTAGGGCAACAACAATGACCACCAACTTCATTCTTAAGGCCATCCAAATTATAGGTTTGAATATCCATGTGAAAACAATATTCAACGGGTTATATTTTTCTGGAAGAATTCTTCCTCGTACAAAGTAACCCATAAGCACGGGCACCAGAGTTATTGCTAATAATGCAGCTGCAAATAGTGAATAGGTCCAGGTATACGCCAAGGGTGAGAATAAGCGACCCTCCTGTGCTTGGAGGGTAAAGACCGGCAAAAAAGCGGTCGTCATGATCAGCAAACTAAAGAAAAGAGCGGGCCCTACTTCTGATGCAGATTCATAAATAATCTGCCAATGATTCTTCTTGCCTTTATCTCTCTCCAGATGTTTGTGCGTATTTTCTATCATGACGATGGCACCATCGATTAACGCACCAATGGCAATGGCGATCCCACCAAGTGACATGATGTTGGCATTCAATCCCTGCAGGTTCATAATGATAAAAGCAATCAGAACGCTCAAAGGAATGACCACAATAGCGACCAGTGCTGATCTCAGGTGCAAAAGGAACAGAATGCAAATGATGGAGACCGCAATACCTTCTTCAATTAATTTTTCTTTTAAATTGTCAACGGCTTTAACAATTAGCCCAGATCGGTCATAAGTTGGAATAATCTCCACACCTTCTGGTAAGCCGGATTTCAATGATTCCAATTTTGCTTTAACGTTTTGAATTACTTCTAATGCGTTTTCACCGTAACGCTGGATCACCACTCCGCCAACGACCTCACCCTCTCCATTGAGATCCACCAAGCCGCGGCGCAATTCAGGTCCAAATTGTACCCTTGCAACGTCCTTTAACAATATTGGAGTGCCTTGTTTATCGATGCCAAGAGGGACGCGATTTAAATCTTCCAGGGACTGGATATAGCCTAAACCACGGACCATGTACTCCGTTTCAGACATTTCCAAAAGGCGTCCTCCAACATCATTATTGCTTCGCTTGATAGCTTTAATAATTTTATGTAGCGGCAAATTGTAGGCAGCCAGTTTATTTGGATCAACTTCTACTTGGTATTGTTTTACGTAACCGCCGATGCTAGCTACTTCTGAAACTCCAGGTACTGTTTGGAGCTCATAACGGAGATACCAGTCCTGTATGGATCTGAGTTCTGAAAGATCGTAAGTTCCTGTTTTATCTACCAAAGCATATTCATAAACCCAGCCTACACCGGTAGCGTCTGGTCCTAAGGTGGGAGTGATTTCTGGGGGCAACCTTCCTGATACAAAGTTGAGTTGTTCCAAAACCCGGCTTCGTGCCCAATACATATCTGTATCATCCTCAAATATGATGTATACGAATGAAAGTCCAAAAAACGAATATCCTCGAACTACTTTGGCATAGGGGACAGAAAGCATTGCCGTGGTTAGCGGATAGGTGATCTGGTCTTCTACTATTTGAGGAGCTTGCCCCGGAAATTTGGTAAAGATAATGACCTGGACATCACTTAAATCAGGGATGGCATCCAAAGGAGTGCGGTTCATGGAATAAATGCCCCATACCAAAATAAATGCAGTAGCCAAGAGAACTAGAAACCGATTTTTTAGTGAGAATCCAATAATATTTTTTAGCATTATAAAACTCGAGAAAAAATTTCTATCTAACAGAATTCTTATTAATCACCTTTTTTTGTGTCCTGATTGTTCCATGGGTACTTCTTCCAAGCGCAATTTCAATTCAGTTTTGGTTTTAAGGGGAGACCCTGATTTTTGCTTCATGGAAATTGGTTTCTTTTCCATTTTATCCAAAGCCTCTTTAAGCCTGCTTTCAGAATCAATTAAGAAATTGGAGGAAGTGACCACCTTTTCGCCCGCTTTCAATCCACTGAGCACCTGAACATACCCTTGTGTTTTTACACCAAGAGTCAATTCGCGGGATTCAAAACCGTCTGATGGTTTTTGAATCATGGCCATGGTTTTATCGCCAGAATAAATAACTGCCTCCTCTGGGACTGCGATTGTTTTTTTAGTCACTTCTGATTTCAAAATTATATTGGCGTACATCTCTGGTTTCAGCTCCCAATTTGGATTAGGAAACTCAATCCGAACTTTTAAGGTCCGCGATTTAGGATCCAGCATCGGGTCGATAAAAGTTACTTTTCCTTTAAATTTTTTCCCTGGAAAATAGGAAAGAGTCATTTCAGTTTCCTGCCCCAACTTAATCCAGGGAACTTCATACTCGTAGATGTCTGCAATGATCCATATATTGGAAAGGTCGGCAATCATATACAAATTCATTCCGGGGTTAACGTGCATCCCATGACGAGCATTTTTCGTCAGGACAAATCCTTTGACTGGAGAATGAATATGAAGTGTTTTAGCAACTTTTTTTGCTTCAATTAATTCATCAATTTGATGTTGTGGAACGTCAAACAATTTCAACCGCCTTAAAGTGGAGTCAACGAGACCATTTGCTCCCCGAACAATTTCAGGAAAAATACTATTCTTTAGAGATTCTTGGTACTTTAAAGCCAGCAGCAGTTCCTCTTGAGTGGAAACCAATTCAGGGCTATAAATTTCTAATAGGGCATCATTTTCATTCACTTCCTGCCCTGTGAAATCTACATAAAGCTTTTCAATCCATCCTCCATATTTAGTATGAATATGATGGACCAGTCGCTCATCATAGGTGAGACGTCCCACCGTTCTTATTTCACGGCTCAGTGACATAGACTTTATAATTTTGGTCTTCACTCCAATATTTTGAGCCATGGTTGGGTTTATAGAAACTTCACCTTCTGACTCACCCTCATAGACAGGTATTAAGTCCATCCCCATCGGACCTTTTCCGGGTTTTTCGGAAATAAAGCCGGGGTTCATTGGGGCACGCCAGTATTTAATCTTTCTTTCTGATTTCCCTTTTTTTTCTCCCGATTTGCTATTGTCGTTTTTTTGACCTTCCTTCTCCCTATGGATCTTATTCACCATCTCCTCGGTTTTCGCATAGATCTGGTTTCCTAAAGGTTTGGCTTTTTTCATTCCTACATCGACCCATTTTTTCCCCTCACCCACCAGTTGTTTCAAAACTTTAGGTTGTGTAGCAAAGCCAAGGAAAAACACCCCAACAATTAAAAGAAGCAACAAACCAATTCTTAACAGACTGAACCTCTTGTCAACAAGTCTTGGCAAACTTGTTTCAACAATTACCAAAGGAAAGAGAACTTCTTTTTCATCCACTACTTCTTTTCCCGTGGACAACGATTTATTCAACCCTTCTCGAGGGTTATCAGGCTTGTCCTCTTCGGGATGCACATCTTCTTTTAAATCAAATATTTCCTTCATTGCTGTCATCCTATATAAAATTTTATAGAAGTTGATTATCTAAAAAAGTCTCTTTCCAACAACGTTTTCTATTTCTGCTAAAGTTTTTTCATATTCAGTCAACTCACGGTGATATTTGACTTCCCACTTAAACAAGGTGACTTGATTGTTTAATAGAGTTAGAAAATCGACCTTATCTACACTGTATCCAGCTAGAGCAGACTCCAAAGACTGTCTTGCCTGAGGCAAAATCCCTTGATTGATCAGCTGAATAGTTTTTGAGCTTTGAGTTTCTTTGTCTATAAGTGCCTTGATGTTGAAATAGATCTGGTTTTTGGCCTTGTTATATGTCTCCTTTGTCATTTCAACCTTGTATCCAGTTTCTAATACTTTTTTGGATTGTTTGCTTTCAAACCAGATGGGTATATTGATGCCCACAAAACCGGAAACAAAATCGGGTTGATCTGCTATACGATTATTTTGTCTTTGCCCGTATTTGAAACCCACATTGAAATTGGGATAGTAATCTTTCTCAGCAAGATTCTTTGCTATCTCATACTTTTCTCTTAAGACATTAATTTTTGAGAGAATGGGTCTATTAGAGTCTGCAAGAGCTTGAAGTTGCTCTACGGAGAATGAAAAATTTGTTTTCGTAATTCCGTGTGGAATTTTCAAAGGTTTTTGCGGCAAATAATTCATTAACGTGTTGAGCCTTGCCTTTTCTGTTTCAGTAAATTTTTCAAGAACAATCAAATGGTCAAGAACCTTAGTCAGTTCGACTTGAGCTTTTAAAACATCCTGCTGGATTCCCTTGCCAACGGAATATTTGGTTTCAGCTATCAATACGAACTGCTCTAAAAGTTTTTTATTTTCCTTCGTGATATCGATGGCGGCCAGAACAAAGCATAATTCGTAAAAAGATTGCTTAACCCCTTTAACAAGGTTTAGCTTTACTTCCTCTAAATCAAGTTCGCTTGACGTTATGTCTTTTTCAGCAATTTCAGACCGCAGACCTAGTTTTCCGGGAAAAGGGAAAGCTTGTGATACGCTAATGATTTTCTGAGTAACAGGTTCCTGATTAAACGAAAAGGTATCCATTGGCATATTCATCAGACCCAATTGCAAGATTGGGTCTGCTAATGAGCTCACTTGGGAGGGGACTTCTTGGGCTGCTTTTATGCGATTTTGTAATTCTAAAACGCCTGGATTACTTTTCAAGGCTGTTGCAATGAACTTATTCAGGACAACTTTGAAATGATGCTCCTCGGCGTTAACTAATCCTGGGGATGCTAGACACACCAATCCCCACAATAAAACTATTGCAATGGGTTTCATGATTACCTCGTGGATCCGAAATGGGTTCGTTGATTTTCTCAAGGGGCAATTCAACCGGATTTAGCACAATTCAGCTAAATGAGGCGCACCACGAGAGCTAAAACGTTCTTTGGATGTTGAGGTAGTTATCCGGGCGGATGATAAAACGGAAGCGGGGTAGAATCTGAATTTTCTACAGTAGAAGATTCCAAAAGTAAAACCAACAATACTTTATTATTTAGAATTAAAGCATCAGGTTGGTCCATCAAGCAGCACATATCACATGGGTTAGTATCCATGGTGCATTCTGCCGAGGCCATTACCAGGGGCATGGCAACAGAATAGGATGCCGACGCAAGAAGAATCACCGCCATAATAATGGCTATGAGAAGGCGTCTTTTTCTATGTGGTTGAATGTTCATAATTTTTATATCGGCTATATATAATATATATAAGCATTTTAAATAATCAAGGCAACTAACATTTTACCTGTTTGTAAGATACCACATTGCTAAAAATGCTCCCAATTTAATGGATTATAGAAACTACAATGGTTAACGATTGCTTATAAACATAATAAAAATGAGCACTAAGAGATATACCGCCCCTTTTGACAACAGGGCTAAATTTTTCATATTGTTAGTATAAAGAGTTGGAAAATCTTAGTTCCTTTTAGCTTATCAAAATACTGTCATAATCAACCACAAATAGGCTTTTCCAAATAGCATAGTCCACTAATTTTTCACGAGCCGTTTTTGAACTAATGTCCTCTTTTGGTCGGAAGTGGTCTTATAAAAAACTCCAAACACTTTGTTTTAAATTTACCTCATACTAAATATTAATTTAAAATAAGTTTTAGGCTGATCGCATTGCATACGTACTCTCCCTCGCTCTCTCCTTCGGTCTAACGCTAATAACACTGCACTGCGTTTGCGTTATTAGCTTGCTTAGCCCTCAGTCAATCCCTCAGTCGGTACTGCTGCATGCTCCCTGGAGTAGGGTAGATTACAGATCCTTTTCCCCTATTTCCTTAAACTCCTCTAATTCAGACGCCAGGCGCATGTTGTCTCTCCAGAGCAGTTCAAGCTCCCGCTTCATTGACGCAATCAGTTCGTCCTTCACTGAATCGTCAACGGGCTCACTGCCGGAATTTCTCTTTAAATACTCTATTTTGGTGTTATGAGAATGTACCTTTTTATCCTTAATTGGAATTTGCTTGTCTTCCTCAACTTCCCATCTTTTAAAAGGAAAATAAGATATTAGTTTTCGCGGGTCAACATCACCAGAATCCCAGTATTGGGTTAAATCTTTCATCCATACTGGCTTTTTATTTTTTGATAATTTTATTAGCGCTCTATCAGCAAATTGTTCTAAGGGTGTCCCTGCATATCGTTTTTTTATCAAAAGCAATGTGCTTCTATTCTTGTTAGCCTCTTCAGAAGTTGTTCGCCAGGATTTTCCTATCTGAATGTTCCCCAAATTATCTGCAAATTTTATTTTCCTTTTTAAATTCTTCTCCCCAGTCCCTTTTAAAATCCACTGGAGCCGAACCCCTTTTTTGTTAGCGTATTTCTCCAGATCACCTCTGGATATTCCAAATTCATCGTCAACAGCTTTAAAATCTAATCCTAATTTATGAGCTAACGTTGTGAATTTATCTTCAGAATTTTCAAGTTCTCTAAGGCGAGTTTGAATTGGGCCAAACCTCTCCGGTTCCCAGACATACTGCTTACTTTCTTCCGCGTATATGTCTCCCTCTCCCGTTAAAAACCACTGCAAATTGAATCCCCGGTTGCTGCAGTACTCCATTAACGGGGTCATGAAACTCTCCATTCGCCTGTGTTTTTTCAGGTTGGCAAGCACGCCACTATGGAGTCCAAGTAGTTCTTCAACGTCCGAGTTCCACTTAACTCCTGAAACATCCCTTATAACATCAACGATTTCAGCCACATCTCGCATGTCTCTCTCCTAAAACGACATAAAACGGTTATTCTATGTTGACATATTTATGTCATTACGATATAAATAATCATAGTCGGGTGAAGGGAACTTTATTAGAAACTCCCCGCTATACGGGGTTAACACCCCGGTTAAACAAACTTGATAATAGGCCAGAATGGAATTCCCGTCAATGAAAATGCTCTAAAATCAGTCAAATCGACATATATCGGAGCATTTTAGATCAATAATGACATATCTGCCCATATCCTTTGCGAGTTTCTTTACTACAGGAGAATATTCATCTATGAACGCTTTCAATAATAATTAATGATACAATCTCGTTCGAGTAAAATATTGGCAATGGCTGAGTCTTTGGGTTCTGAAAAGGAGAATCCAATGCAAATGAGACTCAAAAAAGGCCGCTGGTATGCTGCATTTTCTTATAAAGGAAAGTGGCAAGGTAAAAGCTTGAACGCTTACAAGCACCAAGAGAAAGACGCTGTTAAAAACTTAACAAGACTTTATGACAGTCTGGAAAGGGGGGAAAATCCAACTGATTTAAAACGCAAGGTTAAAGACGCGATACCATTTTATAAAGAATGGGAAAAAACGGACGGGGAAAAATCCCAGGCAACTATTAAAGAGAACCAGGGGCGGATTATCAAATACATTGTCCCAACCTTTGGGGATTTAGCTATTGGGGAAGTGACACCTACTATCCTGAAACGTTACAAGGTTGACCGGGAAGAACAAAACGCGCCAAAGTCTACAGTGACCAAGGAACTACGGGTCATTAAGGATATTTGTGAGTTGTTCAACCCTTCCTTCAAAATGCCCAAGTTTAAAAAATGGGCGAATCGCGGTAAGACTGAAAGCGGAGTTTTAACGGACGCTGATGTTTTTGAAGTATCGGCCCAGGTTCTAAATTCTTCCGATGAGTTTGGGGAAACTTACAAGAAGATTTTTCTTCTTATGAGTTTGACCGGACTTTCGATTTCGGACGCTATCAACTTGGAACGGGCCCAAATTTCAAAAGATGGTTATATCCAAAAACAGCGGGCAAAGTCAGGCGAAGACATTGTAGCTTTTGTTTGTGGTCGTGCTTGGGACGTTATCAACTCTGTTAAAATTACCGACCTTAAAAATCCTGGAAAAATATTCCGGGTTCCAAGTAATAAGGCGGTAGCAACAGCAATCAACCGAGCGTTTAAGAAAACCGGGGTTCAGGGGTCAAGTAAATCTTTACGGCATTATGCGGGCACAGTCTTACTTGATGCAGGGGTTCCGGAAAAAACTATTGGTTTAATTTTAGGCCACGCCCCCGGAAGTAGAATCACTGGGGTTTATTTACACGCCCAAAAGAAAACCATTAAAAAAGGTTTCCAGGCATTCGATAATATAGCAGGGGGTTCTCAATGACCTTTGCCTATCCTTTGCCTATCGGTTATCAAAATCTTATTAACAGCCTAAAAAAACATATGCTTAAGGATGTTGTTTCTGGCCTCTCACGCCGGAAACAGGGGTTCGATTCCCCTTGGGGCTATTTAAATTAATCGCTTACAGACCGTCAAAAATAGTGACGGTCAAAAATGCCCTCAAAAACACTTTACCGCCTCTTATAACTTCTCCTTTTTGACCCGTGCGTAGATATCAGGGTG
>Ga0114994_10003531_pt1 | contig 11377 bp, 11 predicted proteins | sample ArcticOcean_MG_C_9_FD_87043 | JGI IMG/M metagenome (GOLD analysis project Ga0114994, IMG submission 87043) | Marine microbial communities from western Arctic Ocean - ArcticOcean_MG_CB2_152 | ecosystem: Environmental > Aquatic > Marine > Oceanic | place: Arctic Ocean: Canada Basin | collected... | reverse complement strand
TCGCAACTTTTGAAAGTAGCTCAAGCTCGGCTTCCGATTCTGCATTGATTTGATGAACCCCTGCGTTCAGGGCTGCGCGTAAATCCACTTCAGATTTACCAACGCCTGAATAAATAATCTTAGACGCAGGAACTCCAGCTGCCATAGCGCGCTTTAATTCACCAACAGAGACAACATCTGCACCAGCACCCAAACGGGCGAGCGTTTTAATAACAGCAATGTTTGAATTTGCTTTAACTGCAAAACAAACCAACGGATTAAGTCCCGACACCCCATCAGCAAAGGCTTGATAATGACGTTCCAAGGTTGCTACCGAATACACGTATACAGGTGAGCCAACCTCATTTGCAATTTGACGAAGAGAAACATCTTCAGCGTAAAGTTCGCCGTTCCGATATTCAAAATGGTCCATTGGTATTGTCCGTATAATTACTGTGTAGGTGGCGTATTAGGATACTGCCAAAAGTTATTCAGGTCTGGCACAACAGGGGCCGCTTGATTGTGCTGTTTTATGGCCCGTGGCTTTATTCGAATCGGAGCCAAAGGAGGTGGATATTGCGCAGGATATTTTACCCCATCCATGGCAACAGGATACGACTTAACGCCACATGCCGTTATACCTGCAATAATCAGTGCTATAAATACGAATTTCGCAAAAAAATATTTCATAAACTTATTCTTATTCATTCATCAGAGGATATAAAACTAAATAACATTAACATACCTATTTTAAGAAGATTTCGGTACCCTAATTTTCCGGGTTAAAGAAACCGTTTTCGAGCTTCAGCACAAGCAGAAACAACATTGCTAGGTGCCGTTCCGCCAACACTGATCCGGCTTTTTAATGAGTTATCAACGCTAAGGATCTCGAAGACAGCATTCATAATTCTAGGCTCTTTTGACTGCAAATCATCAAGCGTCAAATCGTCAAGCCCAAGGCCTTTGTCTTCGGCCATTTTAACAACAGCGCCCGTTACATGGTGCGCATCACGAAACGGCATGCCCAAAACACGAACCAGCCAATCTGCCAAATCTGTTGCCGTGGAAAACCCCTTACCCGCATCAGCGGCCATGCGCTCTTTGTTAAAAGTTGTATCGCTCAACATGCCAGTCATTGCTGCTAACGACAGCATAACGGTATCATGCGCATCAAAGATTGGTTCTTTATCTTCCTGCATATCCTTACCATACGTCATGGGAAGGCCCTTCATTACAATAAGCAATGCGTTCAATGAACCAATCACCCGACCCGATTTTGCACGAATTAATTCAGCCGCATCTGGGTTGCGCTTTTGGGGCATGATTGAGCTTCCGGTGGAAAATGAATCCCCTAAGCGTGCATACCCAAATTGCACAGAACACCACAGCACATATTCTTCTGCTAACCGCGACAAATGAACGGATGTGATAGACAAGGTCGATAAATACTCAAGTACGTAATCGCGGTCCGCAACGGAATCCAATGAATTTGCTGATGGACGATCAAAGCCCAAAGCCTTTGCCGTCATATGCCGGTCAATTGGAAAAGAGGTTCCAGCTAAAGCAGCCGCCCCTAAAACACATTCGTTCATCCGTTTACGACCATCTATCAAGCGGCTGCGGTCGCGGCCCAGCATTTCAACGTAAGCTAACAAGTGATGACCAAGCGTTACCGGTTGTGCGATTTGCATATGGGTAAATCCAGGCATTGCACTGTCGGAGTGGGCTTCAGCCTGATCAATAAGCGCCTCCTGCATGGCTTGCATAGCAACGTCCATTTGGTCGATGGCATCGCGCACCCAAAGCTTGAAATCGTTTGCAACTTGGTCATTGCGTGAACGCCCGGTGTGTAACCGACCCCCGGGCTCACCAATGATCTCTTTTAGCCGAGCTTCAACATTCATGTGAATATCTTCAAGAGACCGCTTAAATGTGAACGTGCCTGTCTCAATTTCGCCGTAAACTTGGTCTAAACCTTCACATATGGACTTTGCATCTTCAGGTGTAATTATATTTTGAGCCCCTAACATTTCAGCGTGAGCTTTCGATGCACGGATGTCTTGTGCAAAAAACCGCTGGTCGAAACCAATAGAAGCGTTTATTTCTTCCATAATGTCGTTGGGTCCGCCGGAAAATCGCCCGCCCCAAATGGCGCTTGCATCGGTACCGCTGGACTTAGATTGATCACTCATAACACCCTCTGGCCTCTGGCCTAAAATATGATTTTACTAATTGGCACTTAATTTATAATCAAGCGAGAGAAACGAACATGATAGCCACCGCATCAACACTAAAAGTCACTTTCTGCCCCAAAAAGCTTATTGCTCAAATGCGGGCCAGCATCCTAACTTTAACGCTCGCATCCCTTATTGCACTACCAGCGCAAACCGCCCAAGCACAATCGTCCAGTTGTATGCCACAAAAAGGACTGTTTGGAAATTACCAAAGCGATCGAAATAAGAAAACACCAACAGATATTCCGTTTCTCCAAGCATCTGGCGAAGAAACAACGCTGGCTGATTATGCTGGGAAAGGGCTGATTGTAAATTTTTGGGCCACTTGGTGCGCGCCTTGTGTTCGTGAAATGCCACAGTTGAACCGCCTAAGTGCGTTTGTCCGCAACAATAACATTGAAGTTCTTACTATCTCAGAGGACTTAAAAGGCTTAACGTCTGCGCCGAAGTTTTATAAAACACACAATTTAAACGACCTTCCTGTTTTGGTCGATAAAAAGGGTAAGCTCATGCGGGCCTTTGCTGCACCGGGGCTTCCTTTAACAGTGCTGATTAACCAGCACGGCCAAGAAGTTGGGCGCGTTGTTGGTTTGGCAGAATGGGATTCTGTGGAAATTGTTGATTTTGTTCGAAATTGCTTATCTAAAAAAGATTCTTAATCAGAGTTCTTTTGCAATAACCTGCGCAATTCCCCTATTTCCTGCTCAACCGTATCCAGCTTTTCTTCAATAAGGCTGCTTTCTGTTATTAGCTCATTTGAAACCTGACGGTGCTGGGATTGCATCGAATCGACGATAACGCCGATAAATAGGTTTATGACTGCAAAGCTGGTCAGTAAAATAAAAGGGACGAAGAACACCCATGCATAGGGATAAAGCTTCATAATAGGGCGCACGATCCCCATCGACCAACTTTCCAATGTCATGATTTGGAATAGCGAATACATAGAACGCCCGATATGTCCAAACCAAACGGGAAAATCTTGCCCGAACAAGTTGGTTGCTAAAACAGCGCTCACATAGAAAATCAACAGTATCAGAGCAACAATCGATAGCATGCCGGGGATTGCCACTATGAACGCCTGAACAACGGTGCGCATTTGTGGCACCATGGAAAGCAAGCGAAGGACCCGCAATATTCTTAAAGCACGAACCACCGCAAAAGGACCTGAGGCAGGAATGAGGGCAATACTGACAACAAGGAAATCAAAAACATTCCAGCCATTTTTAAAAAACCCAAGCCCCCGGTAAACCATTTTTATAGCAATTTCAATAATGAACACAGCCAAAATAACAGTATCCAAAAGACTCAAAAGGTTGCCATAACTCAGGACAACAGACGGTGATGTTTCGAGACCCAGAACAATTGCGTTAATCAAGATTAACCCTGTTATAGAAATCTGCACCTTATCTGATTCAATAAAAATCCCAATGCGGTCTCTCATGCTCATTTAAAAGTCTCCAATTTTAAATTATGTGGCTGTGAGTATTTCAGATGCGTACATAGCCCTAAAAAGGCTCTTTTCCAACCATTGATGGTACGGCTTTTATACTGACATTGTTACCACATCTAAAATCAGGGTTTCCTGTAACGGCAAACAGCGGTTAATATGACGCATGATCAAGATATCTCATATATCGTTCGCGCTTATGGCGTTGACCGGATGCACAGAAGACGTCACCAATTGGCAACAACCAGGTCTAACAGAAGCTCAGTGGGCTGATGATAGTAAGAAATGTCTTAGTTGGTCACGCCGACAAGCCGAAAAAGACATGGAGAGTGGCTCTGGTTTGATGAACCACAATGGCACGGACAACAGTTTCAGGCAGTTTATGAGCAGCTACGACACCGGGCGCTCTCAAAAAAAGCTTATGAAATTATGCCTGCGTCAGCATGGATATAGCCCCACCCCAGAAAATTCAGAGAAATAAAAAGGGTGGTTCTTTAAAGAGCCACCCTTTAAGGAACAAAGTAAGCAAATAAATTAAGCCGCGATACGTGTATCGTCTTGCTTTGGAGCGACGGTTGTCTGTGTTGTAGACTTTTTCATGAATTCAATATTCTCAGCAACCGGCTGAAGTGGCTCACTCGTCAAAGTGCCTTTAAGAACACCTTCAATGTCACCACGTGTCAGGCCAATATCAGCGAGTGCGCGATCATCCATTGAATAAAGCTGGCCCATAACACGATTATTTTCAGCTTTTGAACGTACCCAGCTTGAGATACCTGCAAATGCGTTGCCAACAGCATTTCCAATAGAGTTCATAATTGAACAAAAAGCCTGCGCACGAAGCTTGTGAGCTTCCATTTCAGCCTTCAATACATACCGGTCATTAAAATCAAATTCGATTGTTGAGATAACGGCTTCTGTTTCTGAGAAGAAAGACTTTTTCATAATGGACATCCTATTATTCTTTTTAGACCGACGGACGGCGATGTACCCCAACGGTGCTTCGCTTCGTGATCATGTTTACAAACAAGAACATAAGGGTTTTGATTAATATAAAAACACCTAATGTTGCACCGCAGCAATGCGTTTTACGCATAGCTCAAATTCCTTGCCAGCGCTCGATCTAATACGTAGATTTGGTAGATGAATGAAATCACCAAGAATTTAAATAAGCTGCTCCAAGACTCTGGCTCATCTTATAACGCAACATCGGTTGAAGCCTTGATTCAAGGTATTGCAGCAGCGCCCATAGCCATTGATGATGAATGGCTAACACTTGTTAGTGAAGCGCCATCAGTAGGTTTAAAGGCGGCGCTTCTATCGATGCTCGATGAAGCCGCCAGTTCCAACTGCGGTTTAGATGGTGAGCGCACACAAGCAAATCGAATAGCAGCCCTAAGAAAACAAATGAGCGAGCAACAAGTTGATGGGTTTATTGTGCCACGTTGCGATGCTCATCAAGGCGAATACGTATCGCTCAATTCAGAGCGCCTTGCTTGGTTGACGGGTTTTACGGGTTCAGCCGGTATGGCGATTGTCTTAAAACAAAAAGCGGCCGTTTTTGTCGATGGACGCTACACTTTACAAGCCCAAGCCGAAGTTGACGAAACACTTTTTGAAATTTGCCCTATGGCAGACCTGCCTGCAACAGATTGGGCAGGCCGCGCATTGTTACCTGACCACAGACTTGCTTACGACCCTTGGCTCCTGACGCCTGTGCAAGTAACCCGTTTCCAATCTGCAGCCAAGAAGGCCGGGGCAGAACTGGTTCCCATATCAATAAATTTAGTAGATCAAGTCTGGTCAGACCGTCCCCAAGATCCCATTTCTCCGATCCGCGTTCAAACAACGCCGTTCAACGGTCAATCCTCTGCTGATAAACGGATGAAGATTGGCAACGGTTTAGCAAATAAAGATGCCGATGCTGTGTTTCTATCAGCACCGGATTCTATTGCGTGGCTGTTCAATATTCGTGGTGCCGATGTTCCGTTCACTCCCTTTGCTCTTTCCTTCGCCTTATTAAAAGCGGACGGAACAGCCTGTTGGTTTGTTGATCAAAGAAAACTTATGAGCGATGTCGAGAACCATTTAGGCAACGGCGTAACGATTTGCGCCCCTGATCAATTAGAGACTGCACTTGAAAAATTAGGTTCTGAGAAGGCGACGGTATACGCAAGCCCCTCTGAACATCCTGCCTGGGTTTTTCAAAAACTTGAAAAATCAGGGGCCAAAATCAGTGTTGGTACGGATCCTTGCCAACTAATCAAAGCCATTAAGAACCAAATTGAAATCAGCGGTATTCGAAATGCCCATTTGCGGGACGGTGCAGCAGTTTGTAAATTTTTGGCATGGATAGATCAAAACGCACCCGATGGATCAGTCAGTGAATTAAGTGCGTCTGATACATTAGAAAAGTTTAGAAGCCAAAACGACCTGTTCCGAGGCCTAAGCTTCCCAACCATTGCAGGAGCCGGCTCGAACGGTGCGATTGTACATTACCGTGTGAGTGAAAAAACCAATCGACTGCTCGATCAAAACTCATTATTTCTAGTTGATTCAGGAGCCCAATATACAGACGGCACCACAGACATCACGCGAACAATGGCCATTGGTATCCCCACCCCCGAAATGCGCCAAAACTTCACGTTGGTCTTAAAAGGCCACATGGCTTTAGCCCAAGTAAAATTCCCAAAAGGCACAACAGGATCGCAGCTCGACATTCTTGCCCGATCCCATTTATGGAACGCTGGATTGGATTATGACCATGGAACAGGGCACGGTGTTGGTGCCCACTTATCCGTACATGAAGGCCCGCAACGCATATCAAAAGTGCCAAGCTCCGTTGCTCTTCAGCCGGGAATGGTCATATCCAATGAGCCTGGGTATTACAAAGAAGGGGCATATGGAATTCGCATCGAAAACTTAATTTGTGTTGGCAGCCTGAATAAAGATGCGGGCACTGAGCGCCCAATGATGAACTTTGAAACACTGACCTATGCCCCTATTGATAAACGATTAGTAGACTTAGAAATACTAAATGAAAATGAGGTTTCTTGGCTCAATTCATATCACGCTCAGGTTTTTGAAAAAATATCTCCACAGCTTGAAGGCTCTGATTTAGTCTGGCTAAAAGAAGCCACTTCAGGATTAATGGTGTAAAGGGTTATTCAGCGCCAATTAATTTTGTTAAAAATTTGCGAACAACCAACGGTAATGCGCTGACTTCCCTCACACCAATGTATAACGTGCGTGTTGCCCATGGATCGCTCAGTGGGATAACGCTTAAACGCCCGCCTCTCGTTGGGTTTGGAGCGACACCATCTGGCAATACTGCAATACCAAGGCCGCTTTCCACCATCCGGCGGACACCATCGAAACTTGTCACTTGGATAGAAAATGGTATCGTTTCCTCAAGCTCTGCCGCTTGGGCAATCAATTGCCCAAGTAGGGAGCTCCCCGGTTGCATACCAACATGTTCGAATTGCAAAGTTTCAAAAAACTGGATTGTGTTTTTAGAGGCCAACGGGTGGTCCGACGGCGCGATAACAATCAAGCGGTCTTGGCGGTATACAAAGACTTCTAGGTCTTGAGAATTTGTAGCTTCTGAAAAAATAGCAATATCGGCAAGCCCTTCACGCACATTGTGGACGCAGCGCTCGCTAGTTTCTTCACGTAAGGCAATCCGTACATCTGGGAAGTCAGCCTTAAACGTTGATAAATCCTCAGGTAAAAACTGAGCAATGGAAGATGAGTTTGCGACAATTCGCACATGACCGCGGACGCCATCTGCAAACTCACTCATTTCAGCTTCCATCTGGCCCATTAATCGGACAAGGTTTCTGGCGTGCCGAACCAGGGCATCCCCAGCGGCAGTCGGCTCGACGCCTTTGGTTTTTCGGTACAGCAAAGGTGTGTTTAGCCTATGCTCCAATTCCGAAATGCGTCGGCTAATTGCAGACGGTGCAATGGCATTAACCTCTGCTGCAGCCGCAATCGAACCTTCATCAACAGCGCTTAAAAATAAATGTAATGTTGTCAGATCGAAGCGCATCCCCATTACCTTACATCATCCACATATTCTTTTTCTGGGTAATGAGCGAACATGCCCACCGGTATCTACATCGGGAAAAGCATCAATCAATGCTGCCACGTCCAATAGTTTTTCTAAATCAATTCCTGTTGCAACACCCATATTTTCGAAAGTGAAAACCAAATCTTCACTGGCTGTATTTCCTGAAGCGCCCGGTGCAAAAGGGCACCCCCCCAAACCTGCGGCAGCCGCATCAAACACCCGCACACCCGCATCATATGCATAAAGTGCGTTAGCAACACCAAGCCCATAAGTATCGTGTCCATGAAAAGCCCAACCGATATCCTTATTTGATTTATACTGTTCAATTACTTGCGAGCAAAACGATGCCACATGATCAGGGAATGCCCGCCCCGTCGTATCACACAAACCAAATTCAATGGGGAAATCCAAATCAACCGCTTGGGCAATAATATCTTGCACCGTTTGTTCCAGAACACGGCCTTCAAACGGACAATCAAAAACCGTGGCTATGTTGAAGCGCAGCATAAAACCCTCAACGCATTTTCCCATATCAACGATTTTTTCTAACTCACCAAAGGAGTTGGACACGGATCGTTTGACGTTACTTTGGTTATGAGATTCCGAAGCGGAAAGAACAAAAACCAAATCTGAAACTCCAGCTTCAATTGCATTTTTAGCGCCAATTGCATTAGGCACCAAAGTGCTTAAACGAACATCAGATAACCCAGATAAGGCAGCGTGGACATCTTTTGTATCTGCCATTTGCGGAATTGCTTTTGGGCTAACAAAAGAACCAACTTCAATGCGTTTGAAATTTGCTGCAGCCAAAGCCTTGGATACTTCAATTTTGGACACGGTAGGAATAGGTGCCTTAACAGCTTGGAATCCATCGCGCGGTGCAACGTCAACTATTTGTATCTCTTGTTTCTTGTTCATATTACGCCCTCAGCTCTCAAAGCTTCAACCTGTTCAGTTTCTATTTTTAATACATCCCGTAACACACTATCCGTATGCGCGCCCACATCTGGACCCGGCCATGCAACACCGCCGGGGTTGTCGCCAGACATTTTCGGAACTACACCGGGGTGTAATACGTCACCAAAATTAGGATCATTCACATTAAGAATCATATCGCGATTGATGAACTGCACATCATTAGCGCAGTCTTCAATTGTGTAAATCAATGTTGATGGAATATCTGCCTCAGCCAATTTTTTTGCAGCAATAACGGCATCCATAGTTACCGTCCACTGACCAATTGCGGTATCTAATATATCCATATATTTAACCCGTCCGGGGTTATCAGCAAAACGGTCATCTGAATCTAAATCAGGGCGTTCGATTAATTTCATCAGTCGTGAAAACAATGAATCTGAATTAGCACCAACAAGAACCCAGCGCTCATCTGCTGTCGGATATGCGCTTGAAGGGGCGCTGGTCGGTAAAGTAGCACCCGTTGGTTGGCGAATTTCACCTAATTTACCGTATTCTGGTAATGCGCCTTCTAACAGAGAAAACACAGATTCTGTCAAAGCAACGTCGGCTGAACGCGTTGGTTGGTCGGGGATTGATTTATGTTCTAGTAAAGCAGACATCAATCCAATAGCCGCATAAAGACCAGCAACCATATCGCCTAAGCTAATGCCTACGCGGGCCGGTGGTAACGATGTCATCCCTTCCGGAAACCCGGTTAAATGCCTAAGCCCGCCAATCGCTTCTCCAATAACACCAAAAGCAGCTCTGTCACGCCCCGGGCCCGTTTGGCCATATCCTGAAATGTGAACAACAGCACAGGCTGAATTAATTTCAGAGATAACATCCGGACCAAGGCCCCATCGTTCCAATTGCCCCGGCCGGAAGTTTTCAACAACCCCATCGCATTGGGCAACCAGTTGCTTCGCAAGTTCAAGTCCTTTGGGGGTCTTTAAATTTAGCGTTACAGACTTTTTGTTGCGTCCATGAACCGACCACCAAAGGCTTTTCCCATTAACCATTTTACCCCATGAACGAACAGGGTCACCCTTACCCGGGCTTTCTATTTTAATAATTTCAGCCCCTAAATCAGCTAAAATACGGGTACAAAAAGGGGCCGCAACAAAGTGCCCTAGCTCAAGTATACGCAAGCCGCTTAAAGGTCCCTTATTGATCTTTAATGTCACTTCACTCACCTTATTCTGGATCTACATAGTTCGACACTTCTAACAAATTGCCATCAGGGTCACGGAAATAAATTGAACTCAATTGGCCCGTCGCCCCTGTTTTAGGAACGGGACCCAATTCAACGTCAACATTTTCAGCCTTTAAATGGGCAATAACATCGACAATCAGGGTTTCTGTAATCATACAAAAATCGCTTGATCCAGGCGTAGGGGCTTTGGCTTTTTCAGGATATGGTTTCGCTGCTGGGTGGAGATTAATTTTCTGCAACCCGAACGCAAGCCCCCGGCGACCTCCTGCAAATGTAATAGGTTTCATAGCCAAGACACGGCTATAAAATTCTATGGTCGCATCAACGGATGCAACCGTTAGCACAATATGATCAATACGGTCTATTTTCATAAAACTTCTCCGTGGTCTTCGTGTCAAAGAATATAGAGAAAATAGAAGGTTTTTTTAATAAAAGAAAATAACCATTCACCATCCATAGCATCTCATTATGAGATGGATATCACTGTATCACACCAAATTCAAGATGCCTATCGGTTGGTATTTCCAACTTCATATAAAAAAACATGGCTTGCATACATATCGTCAGCTGTTTTTTCATCTACAGGTCGCCAGCCCCGGAACGCAAAAGTATTTGATACAACCAATGCTCCCAGTGCTAATTCTTCTTCAAGTTTTATGCGCAATTGGTCCATCGGCTTTGGCAACAAATAACAAAGTACTAAGACACCATTAGATAAATCTCGATTTAAGAAGTTTGATAATGTAAAATGAAGGTTATTTTGCGGCTGAAAGCTTTTGCGAAGCCGGGCGTATAACCAAGGTAACAAGGATATTTCATAGCCAACAACTGTTGTTTCTGGATATTTTTTTGCCACAGCGAAAGCCAATCCTCCCCAACCTGAACCCAGCTCATAGATAACACTTTGAGGGTCACACGTAAGGTGCTCGGGCAATAGAGCGAGGAGGGCTTTCTGCATACGCCGTGATGTTGGAACAGGCGATGCTCCCGTCCTTAACGTTGGAATGAATACCAAGGCAATAACAAAAAGTGCCAGCCCTAATGTAAGAAGTTCCATAGTCACCGCATTTATCCAGTTAAGATCAAAGTTAAACAGTACATTTTTTTCACAAGATTGGGCAATCGCTGTATTGCAGATCCTCCAAATAATAAGCATACTTTACGACAGAATAAATCAGTCTTCTTATTAATTCGTGAGCTTTGTCTATTGCCTTATTTAAAAAAAGGAAAAACCGCGTGCACCACTCCCTTAACCGCTTGATCCAACATGGAAATGTTGAGTTATTATTATGAACCCAGCAATATGATAGTTCTGGTACTAGCATATATACCCGGGCGTCGAACCATAGAAGATTGTATTGAAAATTAAAAAGGCATGAACAACAGAATGACAAATGATCAGCTTACCATTGCTAACTTAACTAAAACAACGGCAGTAGCCCTAATTACAGCCGAAGACTTTTTAGCAAATA
>Ga0114994_10003526_pt1 | contig 11381 bp, 10 predicted proteins | sample ArcticOcean_MG_C_9_FD_87043 | JGI IMG/M metagenome (GOLD analysis project Ga0114994, IMG submission 87043) | Marine microbial communities from western Arctic Ocean - ArcticOcean_MG_CB2_152 | ecosystem: Environmental > Aquatic > Marine > Oceanic | place: Arctic Ocean: Canada Basin | collected... | reverse complement strand
TTTGTGGCAACTGGAGTTGGCCCATATTCAGGACAATCAGTTCACTTTCAACATATGGCACCAGAAAAAGTTAAATACGCTATAAACAGATATGTTTATGAGGCAGAAAGACATTACAATATTCTGGATAATAGATTAGCAGAAAATACATATATGTTAGGCGATACATATACGATTGTTGACATGTGTGTTTGGGGATGGGCAAGGTTATTAGAAAGAATTATAGGCGATGGTGAATTAGAAAAAAGAACAAACTTAAATAGATTAGTGACAGAAATTAACAGTAGACCCGCAAGTCAAAGAGCTCTTGGCATCAACGCAACTCATAATCATAGTTTTAAAGTTGAGATGGATGATGAGGCTAATAAGTTTATGTTTCCACAGAATGAAAGACTCAATAATATTTAGTTAGGGATTATTTTAATACGGCGTTACATTATAGACATTGCCAGCATACCTAAGTTACCCATGCTGTAATAGACGCTTTCCTTCACAGTATTGATGAGGTTTTCAGTCGTCATCCCGAACATAACTATTTGTTCTTCAATTGATTGTTCCATGTATCTGCAATAGAACCCTGCTAAGTGGGTGATGGACTTAGACAGATTAAAGATTACCTTTAAAATACTTAATTTAAATACTTAGGTTAGCATAGTTTGATCACGTTCCGTCCCGACCATCGTTATCTGATCGTTTTTGGGGCTTGTTTAACCCAGTTCACTGTTATCGGATGGGTGGTCTCTTATGGACTTTTTTTCAAAACCTTTGAGACTGAGTTTGGTTGGTCTCGTACCTTGCTGTCTGGTGGTTTTTCCCTAGCATTTCTAGTAATGGGTCTCTTGGCAGCATTTGGGGGGCAGCTGAGTGATCGTTATGGACCGAGGCTCGTGCTTGCCTTTACTGGAACCATGTATGGTCTGGGGTTTATTTTGCTGTCACAGATGAACCATGCTTGGCAGCTGTTATTTGTGTTTGGTTTATTTATTGGTACGGGTATGAGCACCCATGATGTTGTCACTCTTTCGACTATAGCACGTTGGTTTGAAAACCGGCGTGGGGTCATGACCGGTATTGTAAAGGTTGGAACCGCGGCGGGGCAGTTTACCATTCCGCCTATTGTGGCAATTCTATTGATCACTTATGGATGGCGCTCCACGTTCAATATAATGGGATTTGCTGCCATAATCTTGTTACTATTTGCCGCCTGGGCAATAAAGGCCCCTTCAACGAAAACAAACAAAAACAATAATACCCCTGATACCATGTCCGGCTATAGTTTTGCCCAAGCTCGCCGTACTCGGGTTTTCTGGATAATTTGCGCCATTGAGTTCCTATTTCTTCCGTCATTAGCAACCATCCCCCTCCATATTGTTGTGCATGGTATGGACTTGGGAATGACCACGACTGTTGCAGCAGTACTTGTATCTACTATGGCGGCCAGCAGCGTTCTAGCACGTTTAGCTGTAGGGTCATTTTTCGACAAAGTTGGGGGGAAAATAACCATTATCCTATGTTTAGTGACGTTGTTAGGCAGTCTATTAGCTTTGCTTGCTATTGATACACCAAATCCGCTGTTTGCCGTAATGGTCGTTTATGGCTTTGCCCATGGTGGACTGTTCACCGTTATGTCGCCGACCATCGCAGAATATTTTGGTTTGAAAGCCCATGGTATCTTATTTGGCTCAATCATTTTCTGTGGCACCATTAGTGCTGCAACTGCACCCATTTTAGCTGGGTATATTTTTGACATAACGGGAAGTTATTCCATGATGTTCAGAATCCTTATAGTGATGGCATCCTCAGGCCTGATATTGACTTTTATACTGCCAAGGAAAAGTCTTAAAAAATACTGAGAGGCGTTTTGTTCAATTCATACTGGGGTGTTGCCTCGACTGGGGTGGGCGATGGCCTATCGGCGCTATTCTAAAGATTATATCTCAGTGGAGAAGGAAGCTCTGGGCGTTAGTCGTGGAATGTTGGTTGGGGAATTTGAACCGCCGTGGAAGTGGCGACGGAAGTGATGGGGCTTAAATAATTCTACTTATGTATATTTTATATTATATCAACTCCGCCACAACTTCTTCCCATTCATCATCCAGATTTAAATTGTAGACGGGTTTATCTGCCTGACGATAAAAGTAAGCTGCATTCCCGAGGTACCCCTCCACTCGATGCAGATGCGCACGGACCCCACTAACTCTAAGATTATTCTGAGACTGGGCTAAGCGATGGGCTTCTTCCTTATCTCCTTTTTCCTGATACCACATGGCCTCTAGAAAAGTGGAGAGCTCTCTTGGCGGCTTGTCATCGTTGGTGGATGCTGATGTATAAGCGGCCTATTCCCCGATGAATGCTGGAACGCCCGTATGCGGCATTTCTGGCTGATGGAAAAAGCTGGACATTTAATCAGCAGATTTACGATTGACTAAAATTTTTATATAGATATCTAATAGTTTCGAGATAAATTATTGTTTTTAACACAGAGGTGATATTTATGAATAAATTAACAGCGATAGCAGTCGGAGCTTTATTGGCCGTTTCGGCAAACGTAGTCCAGGCAGCTTCTAAAGACTATGTCTTGAACACGGCTTCAACCGGAGGAACCTATCATCCTGTTGGTACTGCAATTTCAACACTCACGAAAATCAAACTTTTACCAAAGGCAAAGTTCAGCCTCACCGCTGTAAACTCTGCAGGCTCTGGAGCAAATGTTCAGGCCCTGGGTTCAGGCACAGCTGATTTTGCCATTCTTCAAGGCTTGTTTGGTTCATATGCAGCCACGGGTACAGGCCCAGTGTCGGCACCACAAAAAAACATCCGTTCTGTAACGATGCTTTGGCAAAATGTAGAGCAATTTGTGCTTGCCAATGAATATGTTAAAACTGGCACTGTTGATGATCTTAAGGCTCTCAAGGGCAAATCTATGGGAATGGGCAAGCAAAATTCTGGTACTATCGGCTCCAATGATGTGCTGCTGAAGGGGCTCGGCATTGATATGGAGAAAGACTATAAACTTATGTACGCAGGTTATGGCCCAACCGCAGATGCCTTTGCGAATGGTCAAATTGTTGGAGCTGGGATGTGTGGAGGTCCTCCAACCGGAGCGCTCACTAAGCTGATGGCTGCCAATAAAGGGAAATTCACGATTTTAGAGATTACGCCCGAGCAAGGCAAAGTCATGGATGGTGGACGTAAGCTCTGGGTGCCTTACACGCTTCCAAAAGGCTCATACCCCGGTCAGGAAAAAGAAATTAATACGATCGCTCAGCCTAACTTCCTCGCCGTAAATGACAATGTAGACGAAGAGCATGTCTATAAATTGACCAAGACCATGTATGAGAACCTGACCTTTCTCGCTGCCATCCACCCGGCGGTAAAAGTAATGAACATCCAAAAAGCAATGGATGGCTTGCCTGTTCCTCTTCATCCCGGAGCAGTTCGGTATTACAAAGAGGTTGGCCTCACAGTGCCTGCCCACTTAATCGTCAAATAATATCTTTTAATTTGGCGGGTTTTTAATAGAGCGGAGATTTATTTCTCCGCTCTTATTTTTTCATCTGAATATGACGGTTCCAATAAATGAATAGTGCCAAAGAAAACGTTCGCACTCTGGACTCAAACAAGCCAAGTCCTATGTTGTCTGTGAAAAAGTCAGACTGGTTATCTCCAGATGATACCAAAAAAACGTTGCCAAGAAAAATTATTATATTTTTGGCCCTGTGCTTTGGCTTTTGGCATGTTTTGACGAATATATATCTTGTTGAACCAGGGCTTTGGCAAAATGCGATTCATTTTGCCGGTTTCGCTTTTCTTGCATCTGTTACCTTCCCTCTGTTCGGGAAGAATACGAATTCAAAGTTAGGTTTGTTTCTTGACATTACTTACGGCTTATTGATTGCCGCCGCGGCTTGTTGGGTGGCAGGTTCAGAAACCGCGATTTATGACAGAACACTTGCTGTGACGGGGCAGTCTTGGCAGTTCTCAGTTATTGATTGGGCTGCCGGTCTTCTCTTGGTTTTCGCAGCTCTGGACTTATCCTTGCGGGTGTCCGGTTGGGTTATTCCCATCCTTATTCTCCTGTCCCTGTCGTATATTCTGTTTTTGGGTTCTTATTTGCCGGGTGTATTTCGAGCGGCGAGTTTACCTTTGGATGATGTCTTGTTTAGAACCCTTTATAATGATGAGGGCCTACTCGGTATTTTAGCTTCTATCTCATCGACAAATATTACGTTGTTCATGATCTTTGGTGGTTTTCTGGTTGCCTCAGGCGCAAGTGATTTCGTTATTGAACTATCTAAGCTCGTAGCCGGTCGTATTCGTGGCGGGGCAGCTTTTGTTGCTGTAATGGCTTCAGCTATGACTGGAACAATTAGTGGTTCTGCTGTCGCAAACACGGCATCAACAGGCGTCATTACCATTCCACTTATGAAATCTAATGGCTTTCGAGCAAAATTTGCTGCGGGTGTTGAAGCCGCGGCCTCGACGGGCGGGGGGCTGATGCCGCCAATTATGGGCGCAGGTGCCTTTGTCATGGCTAGTTATACTGCCATTCCCTACTCAACGATTGTCACTGTTTCTATTGTACCAGCCATTTTATATTTTATGTCGGTCGCATTTATCGTCCGGATTGAGGCAGTAAAGTATCAGGTAGGTGAAGACATCGATTTGCAGATTGATTATGGCAAGTTGCTGTCGGGAGGTTTGGCATTTATTCTTCCTTTAACGTCGATGATCTGGTTGCTGATGAGTGGTGTAACACCAAGTTATGCGGCTTCATGGGCCATCGCAACTCTGATTCTTGTGTCTTGGTTAACCTCGATTGTAGCAAAACTCATAAAAAGTGATTCGTTCAAACCCATAACCATGGGACCAAGTAAAATCTCAGAAGCGGTGCTGATTGGTATCAAAACATCAATAATGACGGCTATCCTTCTGGTTGCTATCGGAATAATGAATAACGCCGTTGTCACCAGCGGTATTGGCAACGGTTTTTCGTTGATGATAGCACAGTGGTCTCAAGGTTCTGCGGCTGTTGCGATCCTTCTGATCGGTCTGGCGTCATTGGTCTTGGGCATGGGGCTCCCCGTAACCGCTTCATACATTATTCTCGCTATTCTGACAGGTCCGGCGCTTGCCGGTATTCTTTCTGATAATATTATTGTTGAAATGCTAGTCAATGGAATAGCTGACCCTGTCAAATCGGCAATGTTTATGTTGGTCGACAGTCCGTATGTTGCCAAAGTCGCCACGGGAATGGCTGAGGAAGAAGCTGTCGCCCTGATGGGAAGCATGCCCTTTGAATTGGCGCTGACCATTCGCCCTATACTAATTGACCCGGCCACGCAAACGACATACCTCCTGATTGCCCATTTGATTATTTTCTGGTTAAGTCAGGACAGTAATGTGACGCCGCCGGTATGCCTTGCGGCATTTACCGCCGCGGGCATTGCCGGCTCCAAGCCCATGGCGACAGGTTTCGAGTCGTGGAAAATTGCCAAAGGCCTCTATTTTGTGCCCCTGATGTTCGCCTATACCCCGCTCGTATCCGGGGAATGGTTCGAAATTTTGCAGATTGGAGGTTTTTCATTGTTTGGCATCTACACACTAAATGCCCTGATACAAAACTATTCGGAAGGGCCAATCAATATATGGCTGAAACTGGTTTTGGTTGTAGGTGCCATAGGTGCATTCTGGCCGCTTAATTTGATGGCAAATATTGGCGGGGCAGTTTTGGTAACAAGCACCATTATTTATTCTTCTCATATTTTAAAAAAACAACTGAATGTCTGATCAGCCGGACCAGCTCTCCCAAAATGGGGCAAATAATCAAGATAATCAATCACAGGAGTAACACTCATTCTGGGTATCTGTATCTGGACGCTTATTCGTTTCCATCTCCGACAGTTAGAGTGATAACTACACCATCAGAAACTTCGTAGTCTATCTTGTTAGGGTTGCAGCATACGACACAGTCATAGATCTCCGTGTTATGGCCACTAAACGTTTGGCCAATTCCCAGATCAACTTCAAATGGTTCAAAACAAAAGTAGCATGTTATTGATTGTTCGTTACTTTCTATGACTTAAGACCTTCTGGTTTTAGGTGTTTTAACACCATGTTGTAACCCAATTTGAGAAAACCACGATCTCGGGTTTCTTGAGCATTTATTACTTGTTCTATCTGATCTTCATTTAGTTCTGTTATGTCCTCTATGCCAAAGTATTCACAAATGCCCTCCCTGACTTCTTTATGGATTTTTTCTTGAATGCTTTCCATTACCTTGGCTGATCGTTTGGTAAGAAAAACGTCTAAAATTTGATTATTCATAGTAAACCCATTACTCCGTTCCAAATCGCTATCTATAAATTCAACAAGGTGCATTTGATACAAATACCACTCCATAAAGATGTGGGTGAATATTCGACTTATTAAGGGAAAATCTGGAGATTAACAAACTCAAATAATATAAAATACACCGCTACTACTAAACTAATGGAAACCAGAAACAATATTCCCATTATCAAAAAGAATATTGCGATCTGTGGACCATAGATACTCCACTTTATAATTTTTTGTGATAAGGATAGGTTGTGGAGCATATCTTTACTGAGGTGTGCGAAAATAAAGTTATTTAGAAAAGAACAAGGGGTATAACAAATAAAGAAAACCGAAAACCTATATGGATACACTAAACAAAACCAGATTTTTTCAAATAAATTCTTGCTATTCCAAAGGTACAGTTCTGTTTCAAATTTGAATTGTAATAATATATTTCCCCACCAATCCAAAATTTCTTTAATTGTGAAACTCTGATTTTCATTCAACTAAATTACCCCCCCCTTGCTATGCAGACATATTATTCAATTCAAGTTGATCGTTCCAAACTAGAACGCACTTGTGGCACCTTTGTGTTGCTGCTCTAAGTGCCCTATAAGCAGGATGTTTACGACACCTTTATGTAAGAATTTGGAGTAGTCCTATTTTCTGTTGAGATTTTTCTTCAATCATTAGTTTATATTTAACACCCTTTGTATGTCTTGCGGACACATTCTTGGTTAAGTTCCTCTTCATTTTTAGTTGATCGGTGGTTAAGTATTTTGTTGCCTTAACAAGCACTTTCACCGCATCTTTATCCGACTGCAAGGCGGCGACACTGAACCACATGTAAGCATATATATGGTTTTGTGAGACACCTTATCCATCTTCATACACACGACCAAGGGCACTCTGGGCAATGCCTTAACGACGGCACAACTCCTCAATGCTTTGTTCACCAAGTAACCCGCCTAATACTATGAGGATTTTTTCAGCTGAATACTGCTTACGCATCGCCCGGCCGATGTCCTTGATTGCCTTGGCTGCGCCCGTTTTTTGTGTCTACGATTTCTGTCTTATCTTCATTCCCCTTCGGGTCATTAGGATGAACCAGAAACTCCCTCTTATCCAATACCGCTAAACTGTTCCATAAGCGCTGACGTTAGACAATGTTTAAGCAGCGGCATGTGCCTCAGTCGTGCGCTGTTTTAAATCACGCAAAGCATCGAGCTCTATGGCCGTTGGAGCCGCTGTTTCACTAACATTTCTGGCAAATGCTAAGGGCCATCCGGTTGCTTCAATAACTTGTTCACGAGTGACGCCGGGATGCAAAGAAACGACCTCAAATTCGCAACTATCTGGATTTGGCAACATGACACATAAATCTGTGACCAAGCGGGTCGGGCCTTTGGTAGTAATCCCTAGCCGTCCGCGGTGGCCCGGGCCGTCGCCATGACCAATTGAAGTAAAAAAGTCTAATTGATCAACAAAGGCACGTTTGGAGTGCTTTAGGGTAATAAAAATTTCACCGCATGATGTGGCAATTTCAGGAGCACCGCCGCCGCCGGGCAAACGTGTTTTGGGGTTATGGTAATCGCCAATAACTGTGGTGTTGATATTACCAAAACGATCTAGTTGAGCGGCGCTTAAAAAACCAACCGTGATCCGCCCGCCTTGAAGCCAGTATCGGAACATTTCTGGAACAGATACGTTGGCAACGGCCGTTTCACATAATTCTCCATCGCCAATGGAAAGAGGTAAAACATTCGGTTTTGTGCCAATTGTCCCTGATTCGTAAATGAGTGTGATCTCAGGTGCATGTGTCAAACGCGCCAGATTGCAGGCTTCTGAAGGAAGGCCAATCCCAACGAAACAGACATCTGTGTTTTTTAAGGCCCGCGCGGCGGTTACCGTCATGATTTCTGCTAAAGTGATGTCGGTCATTTTGCGGGTCCTTTTTTCACATGGACTTCAAAGGCTTGTGGGCCAGATTTCATTACGTTCTCATCCATCCATTCAAGGAATACGTCGCGGTCACGAGAAATTTGATCCCAATCTTTATAAAAACCATTATCACGTGAATAATAACCGTGTGCGTAAGACGGATGTGCTCCACCCGCAATCACAACAACGGCGTTGATTGTCCATCTGGGTAAAACAACCGCGTTGGGCGATATGTCGCCAAAATCATCTACGATTTCTTCAACCGTGACGACCGCGCGCTTGGCACCAAGAACCGCTTCTTTTTGGACTCCGATAATCCCTTCCAGTAATACATCGCCGTTTTTATTGGCGCGTTGGGCATGGATAATTGCAACATCTGCATTAAGTGCCGGAACAGCGGCTAATTTTTCACCAGTGAATGGGCACTCTATGGATTTAATGTTTGGGTTAACTTCAGTCAACCCAGCTCCTCGGTAGCCGCGAAATACAGCGCAGGGTAACCCCGCCGCACCCGCTTCATAAGCATTGGCCATGGCGGCATGGGAATGTTCTTCAATTTCCAACGCGCGCGGCCATTGGTTTTCGACGGCATCGCGGAACCGCAATAACAATCCAACACCGGGGTTGCCTGCGTACGAGAAAATCAATTTTTTAACGCGGCCCATGCCAATTAACTGATCATAAATCAGATCAGGCGTCATTCTTGATAAGGTTAAGTCTTTATATCCTTGACGGATAACCTCATGCGCTGCTGCATGGGGAATTAAATGCGTAAAGCCTTCCATGACAAGTAAGTCGCCATCATTGACATTTTCTCGGATTGCGGTCGCAAGCTCCATAATTTTAGCCATTTAGTGGTTGCCCCAAATAAGTAACAGAATGTATTTTACATAACTTTTATCGACAAGTAGCTTGTTGTGAAATAGATATTTTACATATGTATTTATGGGGCGAATTATCGATGATAACACGGCATTTCCAACAAGCTGCTATGTTGTGGGCTATCTTTGGTGGAATGGGCCTTCTTTTGATTGCTGCTTTAACGACAACAAATGTTGGGGCCTTTGCCATTGATCGCGCTGCTCGATCATTTGGCACAACGGTTTCAGCTCTACCCGGATATGAAGACTTCGTTCGTTTAGCGATCAGCTGTGCGGCCTTGATGTTTTTCCCGTATTGCCAGCTCATGCGTGGCCATGTTGTTGTTGATGTTTTGTCAGCGCGTATGAGTGATAAAACACAACATGCCTTAAATATATTTTCACTCATCCTGACAGTGCTTTTAGCACTGTTTCTGGCCTACTGGATGCTTTTTGGGATGCTGGAAACACACGCTGATGCGGCTGTATCGCGGGTTTTAGGATGGCCTGAATGGCCGTTTTATATTCCCGGAATTGCTTCTTTGGTGTTGTGGGCTTTGATTGCATTGGCGCAAATTTTTGGCTTAAAAAGTAAAACTAATGATTGAAATTGAATTGATTGGTGTTTTGGGCTTGGCCGGGTTGTTTTTCTTGTTGCTTCTTCGGGTGCCGGTTGGCCTTGCTATGGTACTGATTGGCATTGGTGGAAATTTTGCCCTGAGCTTGGCCGTCCCTTATTTAAGATTTGAGCCTTATATTAAGCAGTTCAAAACGTTACTTTGGAACGTTGTCGCCAATTATGACCTATCCGTTGTTCCATTATTTATTTTAATGGGATTTTTAGCATCACACTCTAATTTAAGCCGGGATTTGTTCCAAGGCGTCAACGCTTTGGTTGGTCGTTTCAAAGGTGGCGTTGCAATGGCGGCTGTAGGGGCGTGTGCGGGGTTTGGGGCGGTTTGTGGATCATCGTTAGCAACATCATCGACCATGGGCCGGGTCGCACTCCCTGAATTGCGCCGCCTGAATTACGCGCCAAGCTTAGCTACCGGCGCTTTAGCTGCGGGGGGAACGCTGGGCATCTTAATTCCCCCATCCATCGCCCTTGTGATCTATGCGTTACTTGTTGAAGCGTCTATTATTGAAATGTTTCAAGCTGCTATTGTGCCGGGTATAATGGCAGTTGCTGGTTTCATTATGGTGATCGCAATTATTGTTCGCGTTAATCCGGATGCGGCTCCGAAACCAGAACCGATGAAGGGGACTGTACGTAGCCGCGCGATTAAGCGGTTAATACCAGTATTGTTGATCTTTGGTGGAATAATTGCGGGCCTTGGTATGGGTGTTTTTACACCAACCCCTGCGGCGGGTGTTGGTGTGTTTGTAATTTTTTGTTACGGATTGATACTGCGGAACTGGGGCGATGGTCTAACGCTCAGTGGCATTAAAAAGTCACTGCTAGATACGGCGGTTACCAGTGGAATGATTTATTTCATTTTATTTGGGGCTGAAATTATTAAAAGCTTTTTCACCCGAGCCGGATTACCCGCCGCCTTGGCTAATTGGTCTGGGGCCAGTGGAATGGATCCGTGGCTCGTTCTAATTTGCATGTTGATCCTGTTAATCATTCTGGGATGTTTTATGGAATCGCTGTCGATGATTCTTGTTGTCATACCTTTTTTCTGGCCTGTGCTGATTGTATTAAACGGGGGCGATTACGTAACGGCTGCGGATGCTGCCTTTGGGATGGATACAGAACAGTTAAAAGTTTGGTTTGGAATTTTGGCCTTGGTCGTTGTCGAACTGGGGTTAATTACTCCACCCGTCGGCCTGAATGTTTTTATCATTAGCTCTCTGGCAAAAGACGTACCTATGAAAACGATATTTAAGGGCGTAATGCCTTTTTTTTCTGTCGAGATAGTACGCATTGGGTTTATTCTAGCTTTCCCCGCACTCACACTATTTCTGCCTAAATTCTTATCCGGATAATAGTTAAGAAGCATAAGTTAGGCCCAATGCAAAACCCAAAGTTCCTTTATGTAATATGTAACGCCCTCCATGATGCGGTTTACTTGGGGTGCCGATTTATTAATTTCAACCCAGTCCCCAGATTTCCCTTCCGTTTCTAATGCCTGACATAAATTTGACAATTTGTAGTCCATGTAATCTGACGTTTGGAAATTCATTTGGAGTTTTCGCCAAGGTTGCCTCAGGAGGCATACCCCCTGTGGGGCGACCTGTTGTTTTGTTATTCCATGAACA
>Ga0114994_10003525_pt1 | contig 11382 bp, 9 predicted proteins | sample ArcticOcean_MG_C_9_FD_87043 | JGI IMG/M metagenome (GOLD analysis project Ga0114994, IMG submission 87043) | Marine microbial communities from western Arctic Ocean - ArcticOcean_MG_CB2_152 | ecosystem: Environmental > Aquatic > Marine > Oceanic | place: Arctic Ocean: Canada Basin | collected... | reverse complement strand
TTAAAATCGTCAAAAAAAAGGGCGACCATAAAATTTTTATTCAAGGCCACACCGATGACGTGCCAATACATACCAAAAAATTTGAGTCTAATTGGGAGCTTTCTGCTGTTAGAGCCACATCGGTACTACGTTACTTTTATGATAAAGGAATTGATCCAGAAAAATTAACCGCAACAGGATACGCTGATACTTTTCCAATGGTACCAAATAACACGAAGGAAGGACGAGCAAAAAACAGAAGAATTGAATTTGTTTTAGAAAAAATACCCGATGAAGCAGCTATAAAAGCAATAGAAGAAAAGGCTAAGAAGAAACGTAAAGACAAAGCTGAAAAGAAAAATGTGAGTGGAAGAGATAACATGAAACCTAAAAAAACTTAAACACTAATGACAACATCAAACTGCGAAACTAAACTAGCAGGGTTGAATTTATCTTTGAAAAAGAATATTATTATTGTTCTATTGCGTTATATTCTGATTAGTTAATACAATAAATAACTTAATAGAAAGAATTATCCTAAAACAGGAGGTTTGATTTTGTTCTGGAAAAAGAAAAAAGAAGAAAAAAAAATGTTTGAAGTGCCAGAAGGGAATAGAGGCGCCTATCGTGTTTACCCCTCAGCGGATTCACCAATTTTAGTTAAAATCAAAGGAGGAAAAACTTCTAAAGCAGTTGATATTTGCGCAGGCGGGATTTCCTTCCCTAACGATAGTTATGAAATAGGATCTACTCACGACTGTAAAATAAAATTGAGTCGTGATGTTGAGCCATTCGCAGCTAAGGTAATTATTCATAAAATTGATGACACTGACGTTTGTCGCTGTTCAATTACCGAGACTACTGATGAGCAAGATGATATGGTTCATCATTATGTAATGGGGCGCCAAAAAGAAGATATCGCAAAAAATAAGACTAAATTTTAATACTTCTGAGGTGTTAATTAAGTTTCCGTTTTAGTTTTAGTTTGCACGTTAATATATAACTAACTTTCTAACAAACCTGCCACTTATATAACCAGCCCACTAATTTTTTATGGATAAACGAGACTACGTTTCATCTCCTTGGTCTCCCATGGAAACCAAGTTATTCAATACAGTAGATATATTTATTCATAAACCAGCTATAATGAAAAAGGCTGAGGCTAACCTAATAGAACTTAAAGACCAAATAGTAAATAAGCTTTCACAAGAACCTCACCCCTGCCCTCCTGAATCAGACATAACAAAAGGGCAAATAGTTCGTGGTGAAAACCACAAAGGCTTTCCATTTATTTCTCTAGATATGCCGCAAACATTTTCAAAGACACAAATGTTTACCTATCGCACTCTATTTTGGTGGGGTCATGATTTAATTTTCTCTCTAATTCTAAAACAAGAAAATCTAACACCTCTTGTAGATAAATTGATTAAGCTAAAAGATGATTCTGAGTGGAAAAACATCTATCTGGCAATTACGCCTACTCCCTGGGAATGGGAAAATAATACAAATAATTATACTCTTCTTGCAAAAACCTCTAAAATCAAACTAAGAAAAACTCTCGAAACGGTACAGTATATTAAATTGTGTCGTTTCCACCCATTAAACCACCCAAAGTTTTCAGAGCTAAACTGGCCTAACTCAGGTTTAGCCAATTGGAATATCCTTTCAAAAGTTTGTACCGACCTATAAAAATCGAGTTGAAATAATATTAGCACCTTTAGCTTTTGTAATTTATTTATAAATAAAAAATGATGACTGCCACAGAATCTTTAGATTATCTCTATGGTTTAATACCCAAGGGTATTAAATTTGGATTAAACAATATTTCTGCCGTTCTCGCAGAATTAGGGAATCCACAATTAAGTGCTCAATCAATCCATATAGCAGGTACTAATGGAAAGGGATCCACTGCTGCCTTCTGTGAATCGATTCTCCGTAATGCAGGATACCGAGTTGGCTTATATACATCTCCCCACTTAGTTCACTTTTGTGAGCGTATTCAAATTAATAGAGTTTTAATAGCGGAAAGTGAAATAATTAAAATTATATCCAGAGTAAAAAAAGCTGTGGAGGATATAGATATACCCATTACATTTTTTGAGTTTGGAACTGCAATGGCCTTCTTACACTTTTCTGAACAAAAGACAGATGTCAATATAGTGGAAGTGGGTATGGGTGGTCGTTTAGATGCTACAAGTCTATGTAAGGGAGACATATCAATTATCACTTCTATATCCAAAGATCACACGCTATACCTTGGCGAGGAACTCGAAAAAATTGCTTTTGAAAAAGCATCAATTATAAAGAAAGGTGGTACGGTTTTTGCTATGAAAGGGATAGAAGAAGTTAATCAAATAATTAAAGACATTGCTGACCAAAAATCAGCAAAATTAAATTTTATAGGAGACCATTTCTGGGTTGAAGAGACTAGTAATAAAATTTTCTCTCAATTCATAAAATACAGTAATAAAAAACTATGCTTGGAGAACCTTGAACTATCCCTAATAGGGGATTTTCAGGTAAAAAATGCAGCTTTAGCCATATCTGCATGCCTTGATTATGCCAATAAAAATAGAAAGGATTTAAGCGAAGAGTCTATCAGAAAGGGTCTTAAAAGTACCTCTTGGAGCGGACGAATGGAGATCATTTCATCCAAACCAACTATGATACTTGATGCTGCCCACAATCCAGCGGCTGTCAAGGAAATGGCTGACTCTATCAAAAAACTGTTCACTTATTCTAGGGCTATTGTCATTATTGGCGTCATGAAAGACAAACCAAGTGGTGAAATTCTAAAAATACTCTCTAGCTTTGCAGATCATTTCATCCTGGTTCGCCCTAATCACGAACGCAGTGAAAATCCAGAGCGGCTGAAGCAAATTATAAGCATCCATAAAGTCTCCTGCGAGGTCATAGAATCTGTACCAAATGCAATTAGAAAGGTAAAAAAAATTCTTCTACCTGACGATATTGTTTGTATTACAGGCTCAATATTCACGGTAGGAGAAGCAAAAAAGTATCTAAAAAATGAACCTGATTTTAAAACTAGCCTTTCACCTTCTGCTGACAATCACCTTAATGGGTGAGGTCTGCGCCCAAGCTCCCGCCTCCTTATCTTCTAGAAATTCTACTTTAAAAAATAGTGACCCTGTTATTATATCTGCTGACCACATTACCCAAGGATCAGATAAAAATAGCATACTGGCTTTGGGCCGAGTCAAGATCGAATATCAAAAGAAAAAATTATGGGCTGACAAGGTAATTATTAATAATAAAACTGGCGTTGGGAAAGCTCAAGGTCACGTTGTTTTGTTAGACGTAGATGGATCTAGATTAAAGGCAAAGGAAACATATTTTGATATGAAATCAGAATATGGGAGGCTATATCAAAGCAACGCTATTTATAAAAATAAACGTATAACGGCAAAAAAAATAGAAACACTTTCTAGCAACCACATGAAGCTAGATAGTGCAACCATGACAACATGCAAAGGGGCTCTTCCAGCATGGGAAATTGAAGCTAAAACCATAGATATTAAAACTGGTGATCGGGCATTATTTCGTGACGCTATTTTTAAAATAAAAAACTTTCCGATTCTATATCTACCAATTGGTTATATCCCTATGGACACAACTAGAAAAAGTGGCTTTTTATTTCCAACCTTTGGTTGGAGTAAAATCGATGGCGTTTTATTTGATCAAAAATACTTTTGGGCCATTAATAGATGGTCTGATGCAACCGTAAATACTAGGCGTGTGCTAGGGGGTTGGAACTACGGAACTGAATACCGTTATAAAACCTCAAACACTACGAATGGAACGATTAACGGAAATATTTTTAAAGATAATATAACAGGAAATACCCTCTGGGCAGCAAAGGTGCGCCACGTACAAGACCTTCCAAATAAGTTTAACTTTAAAGGAGTTCTAGATCTTGAAAGCAAACAGAGCCTTAACCAGATCGTCAATGAAAACATTCAAGTAAGAACACGCCGCAATACAATGTCTTATGCATCCGTTGACAAACGATGGAATAATAGCTCACTCAACATTCTAGCTCGATATCAAGGAAGTACAAATAATAAACAGGATGGCGTTCTTGGGGAACTTCCAAATATATCCTACAAAATACAACAAACAAAAATTGGAGATACTCCTTTATACTTTAGCTTAGATAGTAGTACAGCATGGTTTATGACAGATTTGAAAACGCAAAAAGAAGAAGATTATTTTTTTAAAACTTCACGAGTCGATTTTAGTCCTAAATTAATGCTTCCTACCGCAATAGCACCATGGCTTTCTGTGACCTCAATTCTTGGCGCTAGAGAAACATTTTATGGCACAGGTTTAAAAGAGAATGGCTCTAAATTTGAAAAGCTTTCTAGTTTTACTCGCGAGTCATTTAATTTTCGCTCTATTATACAAGGCCCAAAATTTAACAGAGTTTTTAAATTGAACAACTCTACTACAAAAATTAAGCATCTCTTGGAACCTCGAATCACATATAACTACATCCCCGATATGGATAAAAATGATCGGTTAAAAATAAAAAAATTCGACCGTATAGACACAATAGCCAACGCAGCAAATAGCATAACCTTTGGATTTAGCCAACGATTATTAAAAAAGATTAAGGTTGGACCCAATGAACATCAAACAAAACAACTATTACGTTTTAACGTTTCTCAAACATATAATATTCGTGAGGCTACAAAACAGAAACAACCCGGAATAAATCGGCATCCGTTTTCCGATATTCGTTTTGATTTGGACAGCAGACCCACCGACTCTTTACTTTTCAACAGTGATGCTTTATATAACATTGAAACTGGTTCGGTAAATAGGTTTAATTTTGAAGCTGGAATCAAACCAATTAAAGACCTTTGGCTAATTATGGAACGCCGGTGGACAAAAAATGAATCTAATTATATATTAGGCACGCTTGATATGTCTTTAAAACCAGGATGGCGAATGCAGTACAGTGCTCGCTATGATGAACTGGCTTCAACTTTCCGTGAAAACCAATTCAGCTTGTTGTACGATAATCCCTGTAAATGCTGGGGGTTCGCGTTTGACGTAATTGATAGAAAATTAAGCCAAACCAGTGGTGAAAGAGGCAATCAAACACAATTTTTGTGGACTATTAAGCTGCGTGGCTTCGGTAACCTTGGAAGCAAAAGCAAAAGTAAATTTGTCCATAGAGGATTTGAAAATGCATTCACCCCTTAGGAAAACAACTAAAACAAACAGCACTTAAATAGATAAGAGCCCTAATGAATTTTTCAAAAATAATTGCTAATATCTCACTAGATATCGGTGCAATAAGGCTTGAGCCTGATAAACCATTTCTTTGGGCATCTGGATATCTAATGCCTGTATATAACGATAATAGGCTATTATTAAGTAGCGCAAAGTACCGCCAGATAATTAATGATGGTTTTCAAGAAATTATTACGCGAAAAAAAATTAGCATCGATGTTGTAGCAGGAACAGCCACCGCTGGCATACCAGCAGCCACAAGTCTATCAAATACGTTAGAAACTCCCTTAATCTATGTACGACCAAGTTCAAAAACTCATGGAATGCAAAATAAAATCGAAGGGTTGTTATACCCAAATCAAAAAGTGGTGGTAATAGAAGACCTTATATCGACCGGTGGTAGCGCAATCAAAGCAGTAACAGCTGTTCGAGATGCAGGAGGCCAAGTTGAAAACTGTCTGAGTATTTTTAGTTATGGATTTTTAAAAGCAACCAAACAATTTAAAAATATTCAGTGCCAATTGCATCACCTTTTAAACTTCGAAGAACTTCTAACTATTGCGAGAGAAAACAATAAATTAAGTGATAGTCAGTTTTCGATGCTGAAATCATGGCATGGTGACCCTTTTAATTGGGGGAGGAAAAATGGATTTACTAATAAAACCCATTAAAACACCAAATCCTTTAAAGTGACTGCTCTAAGCCAACCAAAACCACAATAATAGACCCATTAAAATATTGACACCATAACCTTATAATATTAATATCAAAAGTTCTAAATTAGAGTTAAACGGAGATGACCTTTTAAGTATTCTGCACGTAAAACTTCATAAAAATAGTATACGACTAAATAACAGGTTAACTTGCCCAATAAAATCACTTTAAATAAAGTTTTCAGGAGACAAAATCAGGATGAGCAAACTACAAATTGGACCAATCGGCATACTTCCCCCTTCAGCAACAGTACAAGGTATTTTCCAGCCTGAAAAAGGTTCCGGAAATCAATTGGTGGAAGGCGAACATAAGCCTGAAGAAGAGGCAATTGAACATTGGGCCATTCAAATGGTAACAAGAAGAAATCCAACCCTATTTCCTGGGCCGTTGATTGTTTGGGGATGGAATAAGGAAGCCGAGCATAAAGCAGCACTCGTACTTGAATTAGCGGAGGTAATCCCTGGGTGTAATATAATTACAATGCCTGACTACAGACCAATTTACCCAAAAATTGATCCAGAAGCAGTTATAAACCCTTGCCACCCCAATCTAACTGTTCAGCATAACAAAATTGAAGTTTGCGCTCTGGTTGGAATACACTGCCACTTTGCAAATATCACATTAAAAATGATTCGGGCTAACACAAACTGTTATACCACCGCACTTTGTCAATATGATGGTCATGAAGATGCCCTCCTATCAATTAGGGATTTAGATGCAGCGAAATTAGAAAAATTAATAGCTGCTGTTAAGAGGGTGTTAAAAGAAGGTACCGAGCCTTGGGCCTTAACCTCTGCAGGAAAAGCGGAGTTAGAAGAAATCAAAGCAACAAAAACAAGAGAAAAGCCAGATGAAAAGTCAGAAGCAACTTTATTCATGGCTGACTTAGAACAAGGCTTAGACGAAAACGCTGAATAATCAATTAAATAAAAAAATACCCCCGTACTCTTAAGTACTGGGGTATTTTTTTATTTACATCCATAGATTTATTTTAAATTTAATGGTCGTTTTCTTGAGTCACACTAGGCATTCACGCGTTTCCTCATATAAAGTATCCCTCTCCATGGGAACTCGCCCCGCCTCAATTATCATATCGACTATGACATTCTTATAAAAAATTTGTCCTGTGACGCCCCCGGCAGCATGAATAATTTTTTCCTCAACTACAGTCCCATCCATATCATTAGTTCCGAAGGAAAGAGACATTTGAGCAATTTGCGGAGTAATCATAATCCAAAAGGCTTTAACATGTGGAAAGTTATCCAGCATAAGTCGTGATACTGCCAAGGCTCTCAGGTCAAGCTGACCAGTGGTACCCTTAAGAAAACTAAGGTTTGTGTTTTCTGGATGGAATGCTAATGGTATAAAAGTTAGAAAGCCATTAGTTTTGTCTTGGAGCTCACGTAACCGAATCAAGTGATCTGTTCTTTCTTCAACATTTTCTACATGGCCGTAAAGCATAGTAGCGTTACTTTTCATTCCAACTGAGTGGACTGTTTCATGAACATCAAGCCAGTCCTGAGCATTTGTTTTCTCAGAACAGATTTTCTTGCGCACTCGCTTTGCAAAAATCTCAGCACCACCCCCAGGAATGGAACCTAACCCAGCATCACGTAATGCAATCAAAGTATCCCTTAGAGACATTTTAGAAATATCGGCTAAATAATCCAACTCAACAGCAGTGAAAGCTTGTATATGGACGTCAGGAAACCTTTCCTTAAGACCAGAAATCATATCTAAGTAATACTGGAAAGGGAGGTCTGGATGAAGTCCTCCTACAATATGAAACTCGCTAACGCATCCGTTTTTATATTTTTCTGCATCTAAAAATATTTCATCAAGAGATTTTGTGTAAGCGGTGGGGTTATCTTCCTTAACCCCAAAAGCACAAAACTGACAACTATTCACGCAAACATTAGTATGATTTATGTGTCGATTATGAATGAAATAGGTATCACTTGCGTGCATCCGTTCCCTAACTATATTTGCTAAGTAACCAACCCCTAGAAGGTCAAACGAGTTCCACAATATAATTCCATCATCTAAAGTAAGACGCTCTTCAGATCGAACTTTTTCCTCAAGGAATTTTAGTTTCTTATCTTCAAAGTCAAAAAGCATAAAAGCCTCAAGTTATAAATAGTTAGAGATTCTATTATATTACACTTAATATTAAAAAAGTAAGAGAGAAAGCTTCTAAAATAAAATATATTCAACGGTATCTAGCGCAAAGACATATTCACGCCTTCATTAAATTACATATTATTACTTTTAATTGGGCTCCGTGTCGACTTAGTGCAAAGTGCAATCAACAATAACGAAAACCATCAAAAGAACACTTATTAATCCATTAATATTAAAAAAAGCTTTATTAACATTCGACAGATCACCTGGGCCCACAAGTGAATGCTCGTAAAACAGGAGGCCTCCAACAACGATAACCCCGAATAAATAAACAACACCAAGAACCGACAAATACAATAATGCGAGAAGAAAGCAAACCATTATACAATGAGAATAAAAAGAAAACCTCAAAGCAGTCGTGATCCCAAATTTTTGTGGAATTGAATACAGATTATTTTTACGATCGAAATCAATATCCATACAAGAATAAATAATATCAAATCCAACAAGCCAGAAAACAACTGCCGCCCCAAGAACCAGAGACTCTATTGAAATTTCTTCTCGCACAGCAACCCAAGCCCCAATAGGAGCAATTGAGATAGCGAACCCCAACCATAAGTGAGACAACGAAGTGAAGCGCTTTGCAAAAGAGTATCCAAAAACGATAACCAATGCCACCGGTGAAAGCATAAAAGCAAGTTGATTTAACTGAAAAGCAGAAAACACAAAAAACGCTGAAGAAACAAAAAGAAAAAACCAATACGAGTTCACACTCAACTTACCTGCAGGTAATGCGCGGTCTTTGGTGCGTGGGTTCAGTTTATCTATTTTAGAATCGACAATCCGGTTAAAACCCATAGCCGCATTCCTTGCCCCAAACATCGCAAAAAAAATCCACATTAAAATGCTCCATCTAGGCGACCCCTCTGATGCTAAAAAAGCACTCATCACAGCAAAAGGCAAGGCAAATACAGTATGATGAATTTTAATATCAGAAAATATTATTTTAATATTTCTAGAAAAAATAAAAAGTAACCCCTCAGGCAATATCAATCTAATAAAAAACTAAAGACTTGCAAAAAACCAAACAGCATAGTTATATAAAAACCTTGCATACATCAATCTTAAGCATATTTACCTTTGTATTAAAATTTAAAAAAAATAATACCTACTCAAGATTATGAAAAATTATAAACGACTCCTCTTAATGCTTCTGCCTTACAAAAAAGCTCTATTTATTGGGAGCATTTTTTTAATAGTAGCATCAGGCACCAACTTAGCGGTACCTCTATATATACGCAATCTAGTTGACACGGTAATGGTCGAAAAAAATCTAGACCACTTAAATTCCATTGCCCTAACAATAGGACTTTTGTTCTTAATTCAGTTGGTTTGCCAGACAATACATAATTACCTTTTTGACGTAACGGAAAAGCGGGTAATAGCAGACTTTCGCATAAAGTTGTTTGACCACCTCCATAAAATGTCCGTTAGTTACTTTGTCAAACGGCGCACAGGAGAAATTATGTCTCGCATGACTAATGATGTAACAACAGTCGAAAGTATCGTTACAGACCTACCCGCCACAGCTCTTCAGCAATCAATAAGGTTAGTCGGAGGAATAATAATTATTATATACATGAATTGGAAGCTTACTTTCATGATTCTTATTTTAGCTCCATTGTTAGCGTTGTTTGCTCGAGTTTTTGGACGTAAACTAAAAAATCTTTCGACAGAGATTCAAGATAAGTTAGCCATATCAACAACAATACTTGAAGAAAATATATCGTGTTATCAAATTGTTAAATCTTTTGTACGCGATCAATTAGAATCAATTAGATTTTCTAAAGCAATAGAAGAAAGCTTTGTTTCAGCTCGAAAAAGAGTGATAATATCCGCTTTTTTTGGCCCGTCTATTGGTTTTATAGCATTTAGCACATCGCTAGCTCTTTTATGGTATGGAGGACGAGAAGTTATAACAGGGGAGATAAGCCCAGGTGAGTTAATTGCCTTTATCCTTTACGCCACCATTATTGCCGGACCTATGGGTAGTTTTGCAAGAATGTATACCCGCCTCCAAGAAGGGCTTGGCGCCAGTAAGAGGTTATTTGAACTTTTAGATACACATAGTGAAGTTCTCAACCTTCCTAATGCTCAAATTATGCCCCCTATTTCCGGACGTGTAGAATTTGATAAAACATGTTTTCACTACCGTAAAGATCGAGAGATTTTAAAAAATATTTCATTTAAGATAGACCCTGGTCAAACAATAGCCTTAGTCGGGCCAAGCGGAGCAGGGAAAACTACCCTTATAAGACTCTTGCACAGATTTTACGATCCAACTCAAGGAGAAATTCGTGTAGATGGAATTCTTTTAAAAAATGTAGAAATATCCAGCTATTGGAAACAAATAGGCATAGTCCCTCAAGAAACCATATTATTTGGTGGCACCATTGAAATGAACATAAAATACGCAAAGGAGAATGCAACAGAAAATGAAATAATAGCTGCAGCAAAAGCTGCAAATGCCCACAAATTTATAACAGAATGTCCTGAGGGATATCAAACAATTGTTGGAGAAAAAGGCATTCGTCTATCAGCAGGCCAAAGGCAACGCATAGCAATTGCCAGGGTAATATTAAAGAATCCCCGCATTCTAATACTCGACGAAGCAACTTCGGCACTAGATAACGAATCAGAAATATTAATCCAGGAAGCCTTAGAAAGACTAATGAAAAATAGAACTTCTATTGTAATAGCTCACCGTTTATCTACTATACACAAAGCTGAAAAAATTCTTGTAATGAATGATGGTGCAATTATTGAGTCCGGCACACATTCAGAGCTAATAAAACAAAAGGGGTTATACCATAGGCTGTATACTCTAAAAAATTTAGAGTTGGAACCAAGAGGTAAAAAAAAGACAGAAACTATTATTTAATCACTAACTAACTTATTGAAATAGAAGGTATAAAAATATATTTAAAATAAATAAAAAAAAATCTTGCTATATTGTAAAAAAGTTATATTATTAACGAAGTAAATTTTATAGAATTTTGCATTTTAGGAACAAGAACCTTTATTTCGTAATTTCCATTATCTAAAATATAGGAATTACGAAATAAGGGTTTTCATTCCCAATAAAAATTTCATATAAATAAAAAATATAAACGCATTCTTAAGGCAACTTGCCTTTTATATGCGGTGCTCTTTGAAAATTGAATAAGTGTCAAATGATGTTGCGGGTCTAGCATCAATTACTTTGATTTAAATATTTGGATTAAATTTTCAAGTTTTATAACTGGAGAG
>Ga0114994_10003524_pt1 | contig 11383 bp, 18 predicted proteins | sample ArcticOcean_MG_C_9_FD_87043 | JGI IMG/M metagenome (GOLD analysis project Ga0114994, IMG submission 87043) | Marine microbial communities from western Arctic Ocean - ArcticOcean_MG_CB2_152 | ecosystem: Environmental > Aquatic > Marine > Oceanic | place: Arctic Ocean: Canada Basin | collected... | reverse complement strand
ATAAAATGATTAATTGGATAAATTCTTGGAAAGGCGGGAATAAAAAAGAAAAATATCAAGTGTGTTTAAGATTTGGTAAACTAACATTTTTAGAGATTACAGTTAAATCTAAAAAGTTAAGATTTATAATTTTTAACTTTGGATTTGAAATATAATGGCAACAAAAACACTATCAACTAGCTTAACACTATCTGTAATAGGAGATGTATTTGGATTATTATCATTGAATAATACTTCAGTCACGTCTTTATCTTATGATGATACAAGTGTAGGAAGTGGATCAGTGACTACATCAACCACTGCAATTGAAATTGTTGCTGCAGCTATAAGTGATATAAGATATATTTATATTAAAAATGTAGATCCAAACGACTATGTGCTAGTTTCTAATGCGACTGCTTCTATACAGTACGCAAGACTAAACCCAGGAGAATGGTTGTTTTTGCCTGTTAATGCAAGTACAGGGATAGAAGTTAAAAGTGCTGCTAATACTCCAATAGTGGAATATATTTGGTTTAAACGAGCGTAATAAAAAACTAATAATGGACTTTAAAAATATTAACGGGTTAAAAAATGTAACCGTAACCAATAAAAGAGCTGAAATGACATTCTGTGCTAACTGTAAAACTTGCCCGGCTATTGATATTTCTGTTGACTCAGACAAAGTAATAGTAGGTGGTGATGATGAAGGTTACACTGAATTTACAAAAGAACAATTTGCTTTATTCACTAAAGTAGTGAAAGAAGGAACCTTTGATAAATATTTATAGTTATGACTGATAAAGAATGTATTTGTGGACAAACATCTAACGATAATGGTACTTGTGATGGCTCACACAACAGTGTGTGTGATGACAATAAATTAAATAATGATGGCTAAGGATTGGATTAAAGGAGCAATAAAGAAACCGGGTTCTTTAACTGCCGCTGCTAAAGCTGTAGGTAAAAGTATATCTGAATATTGCCAAAGTCCACCATCTACGCTCGCAAAGCAAAGGTGTAATTTAGCTAAGACATTAAAAAGTTTTAAAAATGGTGGTCAGACACAAAGCTTACAAGGCTGTGGCTGCCCATATGGAATGGAAATGGGACCAAATAGCATATTATGAGTATACTAGGAAAAATATTTAGTAGTGCGGGAAGTGATTTAATTGAGTCAGTAGGAGGGGTTATAGATAACCTGGTTACAACAAAGGATGAAAAACTAGCTGCTAAAACTAAATTAAAACAAATAGTCTTAGATCATGAGGCTAAAATGGAGCAAAATATTACTGACCGTTGGTCATCTGATATGAACTCTGATTCATGGTTGAGTAAAAATGTAAGACCAATGGTTCTTGTGTTTTTAATAGTATGTACTATGTTATTAATATTCATTGATGCTGGTGCAGTCAAATTCGTAGTGGAAGATAAATGGACAGATCTTTTACAATTAGTATTAATAACAGTGATAGGAGCTTACTTTGGTGGTAGGTCTCTTGAAAAAACAATAAAAAAGAAATAATTATGATAGCAAAAAAAAGAAAACGTGGTGGTACTACAAGTAAGCCGGTTACGAGAACAAAACGTAGAGTTGTTACAAAAACAGTAGATCCTAGAACGGGTAAAAGAACTAAAGACGTTCAAAGAACAAGCCGTGATGGTTCTAGAGTTGTTGTTAAAAACAAAACTGTAGTTCCAAAAAGTGGGAAAGGGTTCTTTAATCAAAAAACAAAGAAGAAGTCTAAAGTTGTGCTTTCTAATAGTAAAGGTACAGACGATTATAAGTACGTAAAAGCTAAAACGTCTTCTAAAATTGGACCAAAAATGAAAAACAAAAGCAAAGCAAAGGCCAAAGGTAACAGCAATGTAGCTAAGATAGTTAGCGGCATAAGAAACTATAAAAGACCTACTGGAAGAAAGAGATCAACATAATAACAACCTAAAGGAAAATAAATAATTATGTCAGCAGAAACAGCACAAACATTTAATTATACATTATCAGAACCTGTATCAGGAGTTTATGAAGCAGTGTGTAAATTAAATAATCAGTGGACAGGGGGTATAACATTGTCTGATGTAATATGTACTATAAATAGTCCTGAAGGAGCTATATGGAACATTAACCTTAATGTAGATTGTAATGATATGAATAATACTAAGTCTGATATTGAGACAGGAACGCAAGTTTCTTGGGGAAATGTACACACTAACCTTACTAAAGATACAAGTGCAACATTAACTCTTACATGTACTTCACCAACACCGCCTGTTACAGCAACAGGTACATGTACAATAGAAGTAAATATATAAATATGAAAAAAGCACAAACTGGTTTAGAAAACCGTCAAAAAAAAGCTTATGACAAAGCTCAAATAGCTTTTGGAAAAGGAAAAAGTAATAAAGGAACGAGACTTATGAATAGAACAGCTAAACAACAAAATAAAATGAGAGACAGAAATAAAGGTGAAAAAGGTATATACCCAATAGTTAGTGGGGTGTATAAAGCAGGTGGAAGTTTCAAGGCAGTTCCTAAAAGTAATAAAGGTTTATCTAAATTACCTAAATCAGTGCGTAACAAAATGGGTTATGCTAAAAAAGGTAAAGAAATGAAAGATTACTATGGTGGAGGCTCTAACATGGCTCCCGCAATGGATAAAAGAGGAAGAAGAATTCCTGGTATGTTCCAAGATGGTGGAGATTCCAGAAAACCTTTTGCAACAACAACTGGGCTCTTAAAAAAGGTGTTGGCAGATGAGATGGGAGTGAAGAAGAAGATCTGGGATGCGGCAACTGGAAAATGGGTGTTTGATGTTGCAAAGAAAGTGGTTAATACAGTTAAGCCAAAGACACAGAGTAAAACAAGCCCAAGCACTCAACCTAAAGGAAGATAAAATTAAAAAATTATGGCAACAACATTATCATCAACATTTAGATTAGCTAGTTTATCTGGCACAGATCCAGTAAGCATTAATATAGCTCCCACATTATCACTTGCTGATCCTAGTGGTAGTGGTAGTATCACAACCTCATCATTAAGTAATGATACAGTTCTTAGTATTTCAAATGCTAAAGATACATATGTGTTTATTAGAAATACAGGTGCTAGTACAGCAGGCAATGTTCTTGTAACAGATGGTGGCACTGGTAATATTGGTTTACTTAAGCCGCAAGATTTTTTATTTATACCTTTAAAAGCATTAGTTGGTTGTAGAGTTGTTTATGACACAGCAGTAACTACCTTAGATTGGTTTTACTGGACTAGAGCATAACATACCTCTATAATGGATCAAGTAAAGAAAACTTCTTATTTTTTTTCCACTGGTGCTGGTAACAATGCCCCAGGAGAGTCTGCTTATTATTACTGGGACAAGTTTAAAGGTTTTAATCCTTATGATGCTACACATCTTGATATTTATTTTGAGTCTGCAAAAGATTGCGGAGCTGTTGATACAATAAGATTGACTATAGCTTCAGGTAAACATAAAGAAATATCTGATATTCTTTTAAATAATATAACGTTTAATAATTATGCACTAGCACAAGATGACAGTATTGTAGTAATATATGATGGTGACGCTTCTCCAGCACAAAGTATTAATAGTATTATAACAGGTTGTTCTATTACATACGGCACACCATGTTCACAGATAGGACAAGTTTGGAATGATGAGATTGCAGGTTATACTACAGGTATTACTAGCACTACTAATTATCACCATAGACTACCAACAACAGTTTTAAACTGGACATTAGGTACTACTACAGATCCCACTAGTTTCAGTGCCTATAATGCTACTACACCTTTTTTTATAGCTCATAGTCCTGGTAAAATAACGCAAGTAAATATACAGGGACAGTCAGATACTAGGGATGCATTTAGGTTTTATATTTATAAAGCTGCAGCTAGCTCTAGCGAAGTAAATGTATCACTAACATTATTGCATACTACTGCATCTATAATAACTCCAGTAGTTAGTAGGACATATTCATATCATGAAGATGTAGATTCAGCCATATTTTCCCAAAACGACAGGTTATACATTTTTTATAAGAAAGGTGCAAATACAGCTGGTACAGATAACTATTGGTCTATATCAGTTAGTGGAGAATATACATGATTTTAAATAATAAAAAGGCCAACAGGAAATGGAAATAAACCTGCTGACCTTTCTACCAAAATATAAAATGTTGGTTTTATATCTCTTTGTTAACTCTTTCTTTAAGAAGCCCTTCTATAATAATTAAATAATTAATTGCATCACCAAATTTTTCATTGATAAGTTCATATCTAGGTGTTTCTTCAGGAAGCTTTTTAAGTATAGATTGAATTGATTCAAGATGTTTACATAAATATTCATAAGCCACTTGTTCTGGTTCATCATGAAATGAAAAACCCACCCCATTTTTTAATGACTTAAATACATCTTTATCATGTGCATATTCATTTCTTTTTTTATTGAATGTGCTTTCAGTTCTACGGAAGATTCCTTCAAGAAGTAAATTGAACTTATCTAGGTTCATTTAAATAGTTATTATAATTAATATTAGAAACTTTTTTTAAAAGTTTTTCTTCTTCAGTTTCAATATTATTTACATTGTCTTGATCATTTATTTCATTAATATGATCTTGTGGTAATACATTTACCTGAGTTTTAAGATCTTCATCTTGTTGGTTAATTTTTAAATTCATTTTTTAAAATTAAAAGGTTAATAATTATGTACATGTAAAAAAATTAAGTAGAGGCAGGGGATTGGTATATTACTTTACCCCTATTAAGTTGATATTGCTACGTCTAGACTTATACCATTCAACACCTTCACTTAATCTCATCTGACATGACTCAGATTTTAAATTCTCCAAACACTTCATCTTGTGCTTCTTCATCAGCATCCCATTCATTAGAGTTAGGGCCTAAAAGATCATCAGCAGTTTGATCAAAGTTATGTAAATTATTGTGACTAAGCAACTCTGCAGTCATAAATTCATGAAACTTTTTTTGATCACTCATCCAAGCTTTAGGGTGAGTAGTCTTTAATGCATGTGTTACATGGTTATAAAAAGTCCAAGCATTACATAGATCAGCATTATATTCATATGATGGTTTATTCATTTCTTTTTTAATACACCCCATTTGGCTGCCATCAATCATGTCTTCATCCAAAAAAAGTCTACCTGCTAATTCAGCTTGTGTTCTTTTGTTTAAATAACATTGTTTTAAAGCTTCTTTATCTTTTATTAATGCAGTAAAATGTTTATTAGCTTCTTTTATTTGTGAACCAATATGATTAAATGCTTCTTGATCCGCATTACCTGTGTGCTTTCTAGAATAAGATGATAAATCACCTTTAACCATGCCGTTGTCACAGACAAAAACATAAGCGCCTATTCCACACTGAAATCTAGTACTTTTATCATATGAGTTAGTCCAAGCAAACATCATTCCCAGCTCTTCATCTTGAGTTGATTCTATTTGATATATGCCTTGAGCTACATTAGATCCGTGGTTACTTTTGTAACTTTCTTTAATTATATTAAAGCCGTGTGTATTTAACAGGCTTTTAGCTGCATCAATCACAAACTTGTGACGAATTACTGTGTATGTGTCTCCATCATAAGATGGAAGAGGGACTAAAGATAATTCTTCAGCCGTTGTTTCTTTTGATTTTGTATATCCCATAATTTTTTATTTTAAAATAATAATAATTGATTTGTATTTATTCCCAGATGTTATCTATTTCTTTCTCTATTGCATCTAAATAATATTTTTGATTAATATCATAGTCTTTCCATTCTTTTTCTTTTATGTCATTAAAAATGGTTTGCATCCATCTACCTGACTCAAGTTGAATTTCTCTTTTATCTGTTTTATTAACCTTAATTATTTTAACGCCTTTGTTAGAGATGTAATACCTATTAATTTTTTGAAGATTTTCTTCATAGCCTTCTTTGTCTTTAATAGATCTAGCTACTTGTTGCCAATTACCTTTAGATTTACCACCTATACAATAATCTAGAATATTTCTATTATGTTTTAATGTATGTTCAGGTAATGTTCCATCAACAAAGTAGGCGTATATAGCTTTTGGTATAATTAATTTTGATTTATTTTTATGAAGAGCCAAGTTATTAAACTCAAAACGACCTTTACACTTGGCCTTACCATGATCATCTATGCCTATGTAGTTATTTACATCAGCTAATATAAGTTTTTTATATGAATCATGTTCTAGGTTAAGATTGGTAATCTCCTCCCATTTTTTACAAACCTCATTGTATAAATCTACTTTTGATCTAGGTATTATTGTCTCAACACCATCTGTGTTTTGTAACAATGGAATTGCTTCTGGTATTGCTTCCATAATCATTTCATAAAGCATCATCAATGTAAGTTGACCATTAACAGTTATAAACATTGTAAACTGTGGATCATATAGAAAAGAGTTTTTATCATTACTAAGTCCATATGTACTATTAAGTATAATTTTATATACATAATTCATAGGATCACTCTTAGGAATTTTCTTTCTTTCTATAAAAAACCATTCATATAGATCACAAAATGCTTTCTTATCTAGGTGAGCAGGTGAAATCTTATTCATAATTGCTAGATTAGGATAAAAACTTGTAACATCTGAAGACATTATTATATTATCCTCATCTGACTCATATACACCTGCTTTAGCGGCTCCATGTGCTCCGCCAAGACCAAAGTGTGTTTTTACACCTCTATAGCTTACAGAGTACTTAAAACCACCTTTAGTTTGATTTGGATTAAGTTCCACCGTTTTAAATTTATTTAATAAATTATTAAATTCAGGTGTCTCAAACTTAATATAGTCAAGTATAAGACCATCAATCTTTATAACACTTCTAAATGTTCTAAGCTTTTTAAGATCATACTTTGGTATTTTAAGCTCCTTACTTAAGTAATAAGCAAAGAGCTCTTTACTTATACGTGGTTCTGATGCACTATAAAGATTAATATCATACTGATCTGTAAGATTCTTTCTTAATTTAATTAAAGGTTTAGATCTAATAAAAATCTCTTTAGTTGCTGCTACATCATTAATACAATAATCTACAATAATATTTAATTGTTTTTGTGTAGTTATTTCTGTCTCATGATGAATAGGCATATCAAGTATGTTATTCCAATCCATAGTATACTCAATCCACTTAAGGCTTGACATCTTAGCGGGATTATCCCAGTGATTTAATTTATATAAATCAATTTGTTTTACAGTCATGTGCCACTCAGGAAACTCTTGAAATTCTCTATTATTAGATCTTTTAATTGCTTCTTGCGCATACCCATATATTTCTTCTGCAATTTCCTCACCCTCCATTAGGATTAAGTTATCATGATTTTTAATTATATTGTGGGTTACTTGTGCATCAAAGGCTAATCCGTTATAGGATATATGCCATTCATTATTTTCTACATTTTCTTTTAAAAATTCTGTAAACTTTACATAATCATTCTGCAATAAACAAACAGAAAATATATGCGTCTCATCAGTTTTATAGTGTTTAAATACAGCTACAAAACAATTTGACAAAGTTTCATAATCCATTATCCAGTGATTCATGTCATGTCAGTTTAGTCCAAAAAAAAAGGGCCCAAAAGGACCCTTCTTTTAATGGAGGTTAATATTTATACTATTATAATACCCGTGTCTTTAGCTGTATCAACACCAACTAATTCACTATCAGATAAAAAGAATTCATCTAAATCTAATGCACTTGGATTAACACAGAACATATCAATTAGTTCTCTAATTTCTTCTTCAGTTACTACGTAGTGCTCAGAACAAGTGTCCATAGCTCTTCTTTCTTCTTTAACTTTCTTGCCATTAGCTCTTGGCTTTCCTTTGACTATTACGTCATCACCATTATCATCTAGTTTTGGAACCATATGATATGATGTTTTCATGAATTTTGATATAATCACTAATATCTTTTCAGATGGTGAAAATAAACATTCTACAAAAGGACAATCATTACTAATAGGAAGTAATTTAAAGCTTTTCATGCTGCCAAATGCTGATTTAACAAGCATCATTGTTTTTGGATGTTCATCCACGTATTTTTTGGTTTTTTTAGCCATTTTTTAAAATTTTAATTATAATTAATACAAATATAGATAATTATTTAAATAATTCTACATTTATAAAGTCTTTTTTAAGATCTTCTTTTTCTAAGTCTGGTAAATCACATAATTCTCCCACATCTATTAAAGATTCAACGTCTATTTCTAGAATTTCTGAGTAATCATCCCAATATAAATCAGGCCATAAATAACTTTCTATATATTCAGAAATAGTTCCAGTTTCACCAAAAAAATTAGATATTATTTCTTTTGCATTTTTAGTGAATTCTGAATATTTACCTTCTTTAAATTTTTTAATATCTTTTTTATGTTTAGATAAATCAAAAACAAATAAATGATTTTTTTCATCTATAATGTGATATTCTTCAAAATTAGGATGTGTTATTAAATGTAACTTATAAAAATTTTCAAATTCAGAATTGTCTTTATTCACAGAGTAAAGACATAAAAAATTATTCATATCAGATTTATAATATCCATTCCAAGATATATATGTCTGAATAGGGACAAATTTTACACCTTTCTTAATACCTAATAATGGATAAAGAAAAACTTTACTTTTTTGAAAATATTCTTTGTATATTTTTTTCACTTATAAAAATACATTACCGTTAGCAAATTCATATGGTAAATTATAATTTTTATTTGTGTAATGATAATCTGCAACTTTTAAAATTTCTTCTTCAAATGCATTGTACCAATTCTTTTTTGTATCACTTGATACATCAAACACATATATTTGATCATAATTATCTATTACAACAAATTTAAAGTTAATTTTGTAATTTACAACTTTCTCTTCACAATTTTTTATCACCAGGGTGATGTAAATAACTGCTTGCATCCAGTAATTATAAAAATCTACTGTTTCAGCAAACTTTTCTATTCCTTTTGATGTAGTTTTTAAATCAATAATGGTAATCTCTTTTTTATCATGGTCTATTGTATATCTATCTACAAAACCTTTTAATCCAAACTTATGATTTTTAAGTTTACATTCTAAGTATTTTTCATTATGTATTTCAACAGGATCCATTTCAAAGTCAGTTACCTCATGATCCATAAGTTCCATAACAGATGGGTTAGCTTTTAACAATATTACTCTTTCAACTGCTTTAGCTAACATATCATTATCTATTACATCTTTATTACCTATATCAGCTTTAAATGCAAAATAATCTTCACATTCTGTTGTACGGACCTTAGCTATACGTTTTTCTACATCTTTCATGGACTGATATAGATTAACTTCTTTAAGAGAATCTAATATAACCATGTCGTCTACTAAGCTTAGTTCTGTAACATCAGTGTAAAGCATAATGTTTTGTAATACTTTACGAACATTATCTGATGGTATTTTACCAGGAGTAATAGAAAATTCATTGTGAAGCTCTTGTGGCTGCAAAAACATTAAGTGAAGCAGTTTTCCTTCAACAAGATGTTTATCAGTTCTTGGTTCCCTTTCTTTAAGAATATAGTCTTTATAAAAAAGCCTAGGGGAAAACAATAACTTATTTAATGATGTATAACTAAAGTTAAAATCATTACTGTAAAATTTATTTTCTTTTAATGTATTTATCATATTTAATATTTATTAATGTGATCAGAAGGCCAAGAAATCTTAAAAACTTGACCTTCATCACACAAAAATGTTAGAATGGTAGATCTAAATCATTTGCCATACTATGGCCCCCATTACTAACAAGATTACTAATCACCTTAGATTCATCTTTTAAATCTACTAATTTATCTTTATATTCATCTTTTAATTGTATTGCTTCAGAGCTAATAGTAAAAACGGTTGCATTATTACCAACACCAAAGTTATTTTGCAACACTCCTATAAACATTTTGTTTGCAACATACCTGGAAGCATATAATGTTAATGCTTCATTTTTAACTAACTTTTTAATAAGATTATCATATGCATGTCCCCAATTAGTTGGACTTTCATATATATAATTATCAAATTCTTTTTTAAGTGCTTTAAAATTAACTGTTGTCCAAATTTTATTTCTTTTCATATTATCTGAATAAAATGCAAATAATAAAGCTAAATAAGTTTTAGATCCTTCCATATCACAATTAGCCATTAAACTTAATGCAACACTTCTGTTTTCTTCATCTTCAGATTTAAGTAATTCTTCTAATCTTTCAAAATCTTCAGGAGTTAATTTTACTGAATCACTTGTACATAATTTATTTAATTCAATATCAAAAATTATTTTATTTGAATTTAATACAAGCCAGTTATATTGATCAATATCTTTATAACAAGTAACATATTGACGTCCATTATCTTGACGCATATCATCACAAAAATCAAAAAAATCACCTGCAATGTTATCAAATCTTGCAGATAAATGACCATAATTATTTTCAAAACAAAATACTGAATCATTATTTGCATTTAATATTTTTGCATGCATGTCTTCAATATGACTTCCTAGTTTAATACCTTTTTCTAAAATTTTTAATGCAGTAGCTTTATCTATTACACTTGTCCATTTTCGGTCAGATACTTTTTCAAGATATTTTTCTGATATTACAATTATATCAGCTTTATCTTTATCTCTTATTACTTTAAAATTAGCTTTTTCTTGATATATTGCTAATTTATCACGTGATAAAGAAATGTGTGGTAATCTATAAAGAAAATCTACATTATTTTTAAAATGTTGATCATCAAATTTATTTATATCTATTGCTAAAGATAATTTTTCCTCATTATAATAACCGGAACTTGTGTTAGCATGTATGTAGGGTCCATTTAATGTTACTAAATTTTCTACATCATATGCTGCTTTGTGTGTAAATATTTCGTATACTTCTTTCATTATATTAATTTTTTATATTCTGGTTTTACTTCCACTCTAAACGTATAAAGCTCTCTGTTTTGAATTGTTACTTCTTTTCTTACAATTGGTTCTAAATAACTAAAAGTTTCTTTATCTAACATGTTTTTTTGTTCAAGACTTAGGATCATCTCTAATGCAGTATATCTGGAAAGAAGATCAAAGTTTGATGCATTTATCCAATATTGAACATCTTTATTTCTATTAAAATAATATAAATTATTTCCAATTTCTTGACTAAGTTGCCATAATAAATATTTCTTTTTTGTATAATCAATAGTTGGAAGTATTGCTCCTACCATTGATTTACCTTCATTACCCTGGCTTAACTGCGATTTTATATCTTGAATTAAATCAAGTGTTAGTTCACATTTAGTTGCAGATTGATGCATTATTTTGTCAACATTATAACAAGCTTTATTATTAACTTTTATT
>Ga0114994_10003523_pt1 | contig 11385 bp, 19 predicted proteins | sample ArcticOcean_MG_C_9_FD_87043 | JGI IMG/M metagenome (GOLD analysis project Ga0114994, IMG submission 87043) | Marine microbial communities from western Arctic Ocean - ArcticOcean_MG_CB2_152 | ecosystem: Environmental > Aquatic > Marine > Oceanic | place: Arctic Ocean: Canada Basin | collected... | reverse complement strand
TCCTTGTCTCGTGTGGTGAGGGCCTCTGGATTGAAGCCAATCGACTCCACGCCCACAAATGCAAGAGCATGTGTGTGTGTCTGAGCTTTCGCTGCCATCCAATGATGTGGCAGTCGTCCATGCTCATCTCTCTCCTTGTACTTGCTCCCGAGCAAATCTAAGTCCCGATCATGGGCACAAATGACTTCTTGTACCGCGGGCCAATCACGCTTCTTGAGCCACTCGTGGTGCTCACAAGGTGGCATTACATAGGGGGGGGCGACGGATGGGAAAAATATGGGAGGAGGATGCCAACTAAATCAAAGTCATAAGTACAAAAAATATATCATTGTGTTTTTCCCTCTCCTCGTTCATTTACAATCAACAAAGCAATCTCCTCCTCCTCCTCCTTCTCCTTCTCCTTCTCTTCTAAAATAGTTTTAAAAAAACCAGTCCGCCGATCCCCCCCCTATCAATTAAAATGACAACTCTTCTCTCTCCTTCCCCAACCCCCCCTATTCCCCAAAGTCCCACCCCCCCACACCTCTCCCATCTACCCCCTGAAATCTCTTCGATTCTCCAAAACTCGTTAACATCCCTCACAGCCAACACCATTTGCCCTTCTGAACGAACTCTTCTCACCCTCTGCACGCTATGTAAATCCATCCTGCTGGAAGAATCGAACGTGGTATCAGTAGCTTCCCCGGTGACAATCGTGGGCGATCTTCACGGACAATTTTTCGATCTACTCAAGCTTTTCACGACAGGAGGAGCAGCCCCAACGACGTCTTACGTCTTCATGGGAGATTTCGTGGACCGGGGTCACAACTCTGTTGAGACCCTGACCCTGCTCCTCCTCCTCAAGGTGCTGTACCCCCGGAACATAACGCTTCTCAGGGGGAATCACGAGTCTCGGCAAATAACCCAAATCTACGGCTTTTACGACGAGTGCCTGAAGAAGGTGAGTTTCATGTGTGTTGCCCATTGCCTGATTGTGTTTGCCTCTTGTTGGCGGACAGAATGCATGCCAACCTAACCCCAACCCCAACCCCAACCCCAATCTTCCAATCCTCCAATCTAGTTCGGAAATGCGAATGCCTGGCGGTACGCAACCGACGTTTTCGATTGCTTTTCACTGTCAGCAGTGATCGACGGGAAGGTGTTTTGCGTACACGGGGGACTGAGCCCTGAGGTTAGAACGATTGATCAGATTAGGAGCATCGATAGGGTTCAGGAGGTCCCTCACGAGGGGGCGATGAGCGATTTGATGTGGAGCGATCCGGAAGACATACAAGAGCCTTGGCAGGTCAGTCCGAGGGGGGCAGGGTTCCTGTTTGGGCAAAGCGTAACGCAAGAGTTTAATAGCGTGAACGGGCTGGAGCTTATTGCCAGGGCTCACCAGCTGGTGATGGAGGGTTACAAGTACATGTTCGGCGGGAAGGAGTTGGTTACAGTTTGGAGCGCGCCTAACTACTGCTATCGGTGCGGCAACATGGCAAGCATTTTGGAGATTGGGGAGGGCGGTGAACGGACGTTCAAGTATTTTTCGGAGTCAGCGGACAGTATGTACGGCCCTCAGGGTGAGGAGCGGAGCAAGGTTGTGCCGTACTTCTTATAATTAATAATTAATTGATCTATAATAGAGTGATTCCAAAAAGTTCGTTCTTTTTTCAGTAATTTTTTTTTGTGTCCACGCCCACTTTCCAGGTGCTCTCGTCGTCCTTGATGTTGTATTTTACCTTGATCTTCTTTTTGGTCTTCTTGTTCATCCACCCTGTTCGGTGCTCATCGCACCTCCTCAAGTCGTCCAGCAGGACAATTCTCTTGTGCAAATTTGTTCGAAGCGCCTCGTCGTAGAGTTTTTTGTCCTCCTCGCCACGAGCGAGGGTTGAATACCACTGGATTCTATGATCGTGCTTCTGCGCCGAGCAATATAATGTTAGTTTAGTAGTGGATGTAGCCATTATATTATGTCTGCAGCCAAAATTTTCGCGAGATCCATCGCTGGAGTCTTCCTCAAGGCTCGTTCGCTTCGCTCGCTCACCTCCTCCTCGCTCATGGCCCCGTCCACCCCACCCTCCGGGAACAGAAGCATGATTCGCTGCAGTACCAGAGCAGTGGCGACGGACAAATTCAAAGAATCGGCAAACCCTGTCAGCGGTAGGTACACGCGCTTGTCGGCCAGTTCGAGCATGAGCTCAGTCATGCCAGTGGATTCTGTGCCAAAGACTACGGCAAGGCATTTGGGGTAAACAGAAAAATTGTTGGGGTTTTTGGTTTTGTTGGGATCTCCGAATATGTTGTCGTCGATGATCTCAGCGCGCTGAGAGAGATCAGTGACCCACAAGTCAGTGACACCAAACTCGCGAAGGCTGTCAACGCAACCCTGAGTGGTATCGTATGTATGGACGGTTATGTACTTGCACGCGTTCCGAGCGTAGGCTGCATGCTGCGCCAACCGGGAGCGCCCGAGCGGAGCGAAGTGCGAAGCGAGGCGCATATTTAAAGGTGAATGAGCCAAAAGTTGGTGAGTTCAGTAGTGGATGTTTGCCGTCTTGTAGCCATTTCGCGGGATTCATCGCTCGCTCACCTTCTTCTGCTCCTCCTTGTCCGTCACCCACACCTCCTTGCGCCTCTTCCAAGATTTCCGAGTCGAGGTCTTGTCAATCACCTCGACGAGATCGCCATCAGAGTCGTACTTGAACTCCTGGCCACACCCGTTGTCGATCGTTGATGCTTTCTCCTTGTCTACAAGAGCCTGCGCATCCTTAACAGGAGGCTGGATCAGGAAAACATGCTGGATACCGAGTGCCTCTGCAGTTCGAAGCACAGCAGTGTAATTGTGGGAAGAGGAGCATCGCTCGATTACAAGCACAATCCTCGATGTTCGGTGTGAAAGAACGGTCTCGGCCTTCCGCAGAATTCGGAAAGAATCACCAGTTGCTGAGGCGGCACCGTCATACAAACCTTGAGCTTGACTCGAATACTTCTTGTAGAGTGATCTCGCACATATAAAGAGAGGCAGGGCTGCGAAGGTGGTAGCCATCCTCCTATATTATGGGAGGGTTGGGAGGAAATCGTGAAGATAAGGAACACAAATTAAATGGCAAATTCCATTTGACTTCAATGGCCGCCCAGGTTCACCATTCAACCCAACCTTGCCCCAGCATCCCATCCCACCTCCTCGCTTTGATTAGTCCGACCTCTCTCTCTCACCCAATCTGAGATATCTGAGATTGAGCACGAGCATATCCTTATGCCTTCTAATGAGCACCACAAGTGGCTCAAGAAGCGTGATTGGCCTGTGGCACGAGATGTCATGGCTCACCCAGATCGAGACGATGATTTGCTCGGGAGAAAGTACAAGGAGAGAGATGAGCATGGACGACTGCCACATCATTGGATGGCAGAGAAAGCTCAGACACACACACATGCTCTTGCCATGGTGGGTGTGGAGTCGATTTGCTTTTATCCAGAGGCCCTCACCACACGAGACAAGGATGGCGAAACCCCCCTCGACATTGCCCGTAGGAGTGGAGCCTGTGCTGAGATCATTGGCTTGCTCTCCCTCACTCCCGAGGAAGCTCGTTCGTTGGGTGAGGATGAGATGTACCGCTTGTACGCACCAGTGGCTTATTGGTGGAATGAGATGGTTTTGTGGATCAATTCACGATCGTGGGCAGACTGTCACAAGTTCATCAATGAGCACGATGACGAGTTGGTGCGTGAAGTGCTCAAATACGACAATTCTGATCTTCTTCGAGAGATTGCTTGCATTAGCCAGACATACAGCGACTCCCTCGTGTTTCTTGCTCTTCGAATGATCCACCGGAACCCACTTTCCCTTACCACCAAAGATCTTCATGGTCAGCTAATTATTCAATTTGCTGAGTCTACCCAATACAATGCGTGCAGAGAGATTGTCAAGGTCCTCCGCCTCACCCCCACCCACGTCTCCCGCACCCCCTTCCCCACCCTCCTCCTCCATTCCCTCCCTACCAAGCACCACGAGATCTACGGCCCCTACAATACCGTCTGCCAGTTCATCAAGCACATGAAGTACGACAAGGCTGAGCTGGTCGAAATTGAGGCCGTCCTCAAGCCGACCCGCCAGTGCGTCGTCTGCGGTTCCACCCCCGCCAAACCTTGCGCACGGTGCAAGAACGCGTTCTACTGCTCGCCCTCCTGCCAGAAACTAGCCTGGAAGAAGCACAAGAAGACATGCTAGGCCCCGACCACTCCTTCAGCCACCTCGTCCTCCCTCCGCACCCTCCACAAGGGCATTGCCCTCCTGAACATGTGCATACAGAGGCCTGGGGCTGGGGATGGACCAACCAGCGTTGTGGTGGAGTTCCTGTTGCCCGGTCCAGCGTATTGAAATACGATTTTACAAAAAAGCACAAAAACTTTTGAAATGATTGCCGCTACTTTGTTATTTATTCGCATGTTCTTCTCTTCACCCCCCCCCCCCCCAACCCCCCCCCTATTTATTTACTCCGTAGCATCGCAGATCCCCTTCGCTCCCACGGCAAACTGCGCATCCGCCTCCGCCAACGTTGGGCTATCGAAAACCGTGCAGATGCGGTTCTCGCCCCTTCCCTTCCTGAGCCTCAATCTGGTGGTGCTCGCATGGGCAATGATGTTGCCTCCGATGGCCTTGGTCGAGTCCTTGGCAAAGCTCATTCCTCCTGGGTCAGCCGTGACCTGGTTGGTAATGAAAACTGCCACCCCGAATTCTTCCGCGAGTCTGTGTTTATCGATGCGATTGTTAGTTTAGCTCCATATCATATCGCCATATCGCCATATCGCCATATCCATATCCCCATTCACGCACTCACGCACTCACGCACTGACCTGGTAAGCTGCCGAAGAAATTGCCCGAGCTGCATCTGCCTCTCTGAAAGCTCGCCACGACCGCTGAAGTCGGTGCGGAAAAGAGCAGTGGCGGAATCTACCACGATGAGCGCGTACCGGTCCTGCGCCATGATGGCTGCCGCCATTTTGAGCAGCTCCATTTGGTGCTCGGAGTTGTGCGCCCGAGCGTATGCAACGTTCTCGAGGACCATCTCCGGGTCCATGCCGAAACGCTCGGCGATCTCCTTGAGGCGCTCCGGGCGGAAGGTGCCCTCCGTGTCGATGTAGATGGCCTTCCCCTCGGCACCGCCGTTGGTGACGCTCATCTGACAGGTGACACACAATGTGTGGCAGAGCTGCGTTTTTCCCGTCCGGAACTCGCCGAAAACTTCCGTGACGCTTCCCGTGAAATGAGTGGAATGGAATGTGTTAGTTTCGTATTGAGCGTCGTCCATTGCGTATCGTAGCGTAGCGTAGCGAGGAAGATGAAAATGAAAATGTGTCCAAACTCACCTCCCAGTCTCGACACCTCCGCAGAGGAGCTTGTCGAGCTCGACGGCCCCGGTGGTGAGGCAGACGATGGACGACCGGTCGACGAGGGCGTCGGCGGCTGTCTTAAAATCCATAGGGACCATGGACTTGGTAATTTCCTTCAGCTTGAGAACCTTGGCCTCGGAAATGCCTTTGACTTCGGAGAGCTTGCGGATGGTTGCATGAGCAATCGATTCTACAGTGTAGAAACCTTCAGCGTTTAACTTCTCAATGTCTGCTGTGGCAATTCCATGGGCGAGGAGGGCCTCCAGGTTGGTGTACGACACCTGAGTCTGTGTTGTGGGGGTGTTTGGGTTAGGGTTAGGGTCAATACAAGGAAAACGAATTGAGTTGAGTTGCACCCGACTCACTTCTTGCTCCTGCTCCATGGCATGCGTTTCCTCAGGCTGCTCGTATCGGACTTGAGATTCGGACATGCTATGAAGTTGGGTGAGGAGTTGGGTTGAGGAGAAGGAGAGAGCGTGGGGGGGTGGTTTTGAAAGAGTTAGAAAAGTGATGCCACCGACATTTGCAAAACGATGCAGAACTGGTCGAAAGGACCAAAATTCAGCGAGTGTCGAGAATTCGTTTCAGTAGGTGGGGAACACACCTTTTTGTCTGTGGTTTGTCTCTCTGGTTGCGCTGAAAAGTGAAAATTTAAATTCCCAAAAAACTAAAACTAAAATCTCTTCGCTTAGCCATAATGTCCAAGCGAGCTCGTGAGCCTGCTGAGTCTGGTGCCTATATCCCTGAACTCAAGAGATTCAAACCCACCACAACCGATGAAAATGTCTCGAAGACTGAGAATAATTCAAACTCCTCAATGGACATTGATGATGAATCCACAAGGAACAACGATGAGTGTCTGCGATACCTCGGTTCGAAAGTTTGCTTCGATTCCTGGGATCAAATTTCTAATGCATTTCAAGGACATGCTGATTCAGCTTTTCTACGGGTGAAAATGTAATTTCATCATGTCGCACACACACACACACCTCGACACCTCTTTCACCCCACAAATTCATACCAATAACAACATCAACAACATACAACTTTTACCTATAGAGTTTTGCTTTATTTTTTATTCAAACCCCGCCTCACTTCTTCATTGTTTTGACATTCTTGGGAATTTTGATAACCTGAGCAGAAACATTCTTCCCCTTGCTGCTCTTCTTGGCATTCTTCTTCGCCTCCACCTTCTTCTCCTTAATCTTCTTCAAAGCATCTGCCTGGGCCTTGGCCCTCACCGCACTACTCTGGCTCTGCCTCTTCTTGAGCTCCTCGACATCAACACCGACAAAGGCCCTCTGGATCTTGGTGACCTTCCTGGCACGCTTCTTTCCGACAATGTCGGTCAGGCCCTTTTTGTTGCGGATGCGCCACGACTGGGTCCACACCAGTTTGGCGGGCTTCTTGTTCTGCATTGTGAGGGAAGCGGCCTTGGACGAGCCGAACCACAGGGGCTTTCCATCACGGCGGATGAAGAGCTTGCCATTTCCGGGGTAGATGCGGTAGCTGCTGAAGTCACAGAGTTCTGTTTTGATGACCATGTTGAGAGATTTACTGTGAAGTTAAAATGGTGTGTTTTTTTTTAGGGGAAGGGGGGGGTTAGCGTTTGTGTTTGTGTTTGTGTTTGTGTTTGGTTTTGATGATGAACAATAATCAGTGACGACGAACAAGTTCGTTTGATGTAGACTAGGACAAGATCGTCGTGGCTAGACTTTTTCTAGCCTAGATTACCGAGCGGAAGCTTTCACAACAAGCCAGTTGGAGCACAATTGGAGGAACAAGGCGCTAATCGAGCAAAATGGAAATGGAAAAGGAGGGACAAATTGGTTCACGTTCACCCCCCAGCCCCGGGGTCGCAGCAATGCGGGGTTGGGGGGTGAATGGGGCCGCTGGATAGCACTGGAAGCGGGCTGGGCAAGGGGGGTGGGAACAACAGGGAGCCTTAACGATGGGCTCAGATTGAAATGTTTTGGGTGATCGATCGACGACCACGACCACCTCGAGACAGTTGTGACCACAAAAGCTCGGTTCGGGGGGTGTATGGGGCAGACGGAGGGCTGGGACATGACAAAAGGGGGATAACTAGCACTAACCATGATGAATTATGAGCAAACCAAATTCGCCTCGGATGGTAAGAGGGGTGACCGTGCCGGCGTTTCAAATTTTTTTGGGGAAATTTCATAAAAAAAAAAATTGGCATTTTTTTGGCGTTTTCAGTGTGAGTCTGATGTCCTTCTAACACGGTTTATGTTGACGACAATCAAATAATTAGCCTACTAGCCAAATCCTGGTCCTCAAACCCTACCACCTTGCTCGTAACGCTCCTACATTTTCAATTCACCAATATCTGTTGACCACACCCCTCTCTCAAACTAACTCAATCTTCATTTTTCCGCTCTTCCTATGCTCGTATACTCTCCAATTCCCCTTAAACCCTCTACTCCCCTCCAGTTGCAACGCAGCACCAGCTTACACGACCCGAAATAAACAAAACAGCTCAATTCACTCTTTGTGCAATCCCGAACTCCCCCTCCTCCAACCTCCAACCACACCTCCCTAATTCCCCAAACCCCAAAATATATATGATGCGTCAACAGAATACTTCAACAACAGACGACACCTGGATTGATGGTGTAATTGAACAGCTCCTTTCCGCCCGAAACAAAAAGCCAGGAACTCTTGTAGAAGTGAGCCCTAATCTTCAATATATAATGCTCTATATAGTCCCACACTAACCCCCCCCATCCTCCTTCCCCCCCTTTCCCAGATATCCGTATCCGACGCCACCCAACTGTGCACCCGAGCCCGTGAGGTCCTCCTGGGCCAGCCCATGCTCCTCGAACTCGGAGCCCCCATCAAGATCTGCGGTGACGTCCACGGGCAGTACACCGACGTCCTCCGCCTGTTTGAGTATGGAGGGTTCCCCCCCGATGCCAACTACCTCTTCCTGGGTGACTACGTGGACCGTGGGAAGCAGTCCTTGGAGGTCGTCTGTTTGTTGTTTGCGTACAAGATCAAGTACCCGGAGAACTTCTTCATTCTTAGGGGCAACCACGAGTGTGCGGGGATTAATAGGATTTACGGATTTTACGATGAGTGTAGGAGGAGATTCTCGGTGAAACTCTGGAAGCAGTTCTGCAACACGTTCAACTGCCTCCCCTGCACTGCTGTTATCGACGACAAGATAATTTGTATGGTGAGAGTGTGACCAGGAACTGCGCAACCAGGAACTGCGCAACCAGGAACTGCGCAACCAGGAACTGCGCACACAGCCAAACTAACCCAATATATATAATATATATTCATCGATTTCAAATTTCAACAAATTTCGATTTCAATTTCGTTTCCAACAATTCACAGCACGGCGGCCTATCGCCCGAATTAGAAAAGTTTGAAGACATTGCCAACATTGCCCGCCCCTGCGATGTGCCCGACACCGGCTTGCTGTGCGATATTCTCTGGGCCGACCCCGACCCATCCATTACCGGGTGGGGGGAGAACGACCGCGGCGTCAGCTTCACCTTTGGAGGGGACGTAGTGCGCCGGTTCCTGAGGCACCACGATCTCGATCTGGTGGTGCGCGCACACCAGGTTGTCGAGGACGGGTACGAGTTCTTCGCCGGCCGGGAGCTAGTGACCATCTTCTCGGCGCCCAATTACTGCGGAGAGTTCGACAACGCCGGGGCCATGATGACGGTGGACGACACCCTGATGTGCAGCTTCCAGATTTTGAAGCCTGCTAGCGCGCAGAGCAGGAGCAGTTACCAGAGGCCTGGAACTCCTGGGAGGAGGTAATGGTGGGGTGGAGTGGGGTGGGGTGGAGTGGAGTGGAGCGGGGTGGAGTGGTGTGGAGTGGAGGGAGTGTCTAGATTGGTGGAGGAAAAACACAAAAAACAATACAATCAAAAAAAGTCACTACAACTCTTAAACAACAACAGGAACAGGAAGAAGGAAGAAGAAAATGAGACAATATGTATCATTATTAAAATACGCAACAAAAATAATAAAGCTCCAATTTTGGTGTTCGGTTACCGTGTGTCAGTAAGATTTTTGAGGTGTTGGAAATTACTTGGGTTGTGGAGGGGGGAGACCCCCCCACCCCCCACAACCCCCCCTTCGCTGAGCTCGGTTTTCCGCTGCGATCGGCTTGATGGACCCCCAAACTACTGTTCATCTTCTCCTGCTCGCTGGCTCTGGAGTGGGTTCATTTCCACGTCTCCAACTCCCTCTCCTTCCCCATCGTATTTGATTTTGTAAACTCGTGTGGAGTTCAACCGCACCAAGAACGTCACAATAACCAGTATCGCCACGAATAGGAAAGGGGGTGGTTCCGCTCTAGCTGCTGCTGAATCTCCAATAATCATCTTTTCGTCGTTCACATTCGCGTTCATCGTGCTGGTGTTGCTGCTGCTGCTGCTGTTGCTGCTGTTAGTCGGTGCCGCCACTAGTGGAGACTCGCAACTCAGCTCGAGATACTCAGCAGGTTCGCCAACAATCACCAACCTCTCCCTCGTTGCGCTGACGCCCTCGGGCTGAGATAACCCGAACGGGCGCAAGTCTAACTTGTCGACAATCTCCCCTTCCAATGTTGTACGCGCCAACACTTGTGACTCCTCGCTCAGGAGTAACAGCGTATCGGTAAAATTGTCGTAGTGGATAGCCGCGAGATCTTTTAGGCCACTCGCTTTCATTTTATAATCCCAGTTGGCGAAAAGGTCTACAGTGTTATCACCAGTTTTGTTTGGATCCACAAGGAGTACGCGCATAGGTTTCTTCTCCTGCACCGCGTAAAACTTATTGACATTTGGATTGTAGCTCAGTCCCTCAATACCCTTGTTGTGCACGTTCTCAAAATGCGGCTGAAGCACTATTGTGTTGCAATCTTCCTTGAAGATTTGTGCCGAGGCTGACGATGATGTAGGCACTGAGCAAATATTTATTGCTTTGATATCTTCTTCGGCAATCGCCACCAAAGTTTCTGAAAGGGCGAGAACTCCCTCTGTGTCCACAAAGTTCACCAGCTCAAACTCGGTGTGAAGTTCCGAGGGGGTTGTTGTGGAAAATTTGATTAGTTTTGGTGGATTGTTCACAACAACAAATTTTAACCCCTCGAAGATCGAAACACCGCTCAAATTGTCCTGTAGTTCAAAAATGTTCGTGCTAAACTCCTCGACCTTTTCGTAGTCCGAGAGGGAACACATGAGTCGATGATTTTCGCAAATGTTTTTTGTTAAAATCAAAGCCACAAGATGTTTGAATAACCACGAAAAACCAATTGCCAAACATAGGAATGGCATTCCTACTCAGGCAGCGTTCTAAGAGCAAATTATCGCTTTCCCCTCAAAAAGTTCACAGCTTTTTGTCTTTGCCCAGTCATCAAATCCAATCCAAACCAAATCCACATGTGGTTCTGCCCCTGCTGCGGAAACCTCATCCACATAGAGATCAGCCATGCAGGCGGCACCACCCACTTCCGGTGCCTAACCAGCCCCTTCCACAAACTAATCACCGAAAAGGTGAGCAAGAAAATGAAGCTGACACCAAAGAAGGTGGACGACGTGCTTGGTGGCGAAGATGCCATGAAGAACGTCGACAAAACGAAAGAAACTTGCCCTGAGTGTGCTCACGAGTGGGCCTTCTTCAGAATGCAGCAGACGAGGTCGGCAGACGAGGCGGCGACGAGATTTTACACATGCGAGAAGTGTTCGCACATATGGAGTGATGCGAGTTGAGGGGGGAGGGGGGCTGTGCGAGTGTAGGTGCTGGTGCAAGTGTAGGTGCGAGTGTGGGATACTCTTTTGGAATACTTGATAAAGAGCAGTTAATTTTTTTAGTATTTTTTATAAAGTGTTGTTTTCTGGCAACAGGAACTCCAGTACCACACTCGTTGGCCCATCCCCAGCCCCAGGCCTCTGTATGCACATGTTCAGGAGGGCAATGCCCTTGTGGAGGGTTCGGAGCTCGGCCTCGGTGGCGGGAGGGATTTTCGGCGCCTTGCACGTCTTCTTGTGC
>Ga0114994_10003521_pt1 | contig 11385 bp, 9 predicted proteins | sample ArcticOcean_MG_C_9_FD_87043 | JGI IMG/M metagenome (GOLD analysis project Ga0114994, IMG submission 87043) | Marine microbial communities from western Arctic Ocean - ArcticOcean_MG_CB2_152 | ecosystem: Environmental > Aquatic > Marine > Oceanic | place: Arctic Ocean: Canada Basin | collected... | reverse complement strand
CCTCTAATTGTGAGGTTTTAATATAATCAGGTAATGGCTCATTATTTTTATTAGCTAACATCAGATCTAAGGCATAGTTAGATAGCTTTGTAGTAATTGAATTGGATATATCAACGGATGAAGAAGTTGCAACACCATATTTAATTTCAGGTATCGCATATAGTTGAGTTGAAAAACCATAAATAGCCCCGCCGTGCCCAATCTTTTGGTAACCTCCATGCTCTGATAAACCAAATCCAATACCATAACCGCGTGTTTTATCACCTCCAAATTGTGGCGAGATCATTTTATTTAAAGTTTCAGGTTTTATTACAACCTCTTTAGGTCCTTTTCCTTGCGCAAAAAGGACCATCATAAATTTTGCAAGATCGGTAACTGGTGCATATAAACTTCCAGCAGGTATCATTCCCAATTCAAAAGTTGGTGCTGAAAAAATTCTATCATCATAACTCCACATAGTCGCTTTAGCTAGTCTTGCTCTAATTTTTGTATTTGGAGCAAAAGCGCTATTATTCATACCAATTTTTTCAAGAATATGCTTTTGCATGTAATCTACATATGGAGTTTTATAAAGAGATTCAAGAGTGTAGCCTACAACGGCAATAGCTGCATTTGAGTATTTTGTTTTACTCTCAGGCTCGTGAATCAATTTTGATGGAATAATGCTTTCAACTGTTGTTTTTAACGAAATCTCGTCATCAGTAAAATAATTTCCTTTACGTGGTTCTCGAAGCAATCCAGATCTATGAGACATCATTTGTCTAAGTGTTATTGGTTTTTTATATGGGTTATCTGGCTTGAAATTAGGTAAGTAAGTTTGAATCGCCTTATCAATATCAATCTCACCTATTTCAACTCGTTGCATGATTGCCATATCTGTAAAAAGTTTAGAGACTGAACCAACTCGATAAACTGTATTAGCATCCGCGTTAATTTTACTATCTGGATTTTCGTAACCAAAACCTTTAGCCCAAGCAATTTTTTGATCATCCACAAGAACCATAGAGATAGCATTTAAATTTTTACTTTTTATCTCATAATTAATTGCATTCTCTAGTTTTAAGGCTACTAATTCAAAGCCTTTGATTGGATCTATATTCTGTGGATTGTTATCACATCCTTGAATAGAAACAATTATGCTTGCAAAAATATAAAGCAATTTTGATGTAAATTTTATCATAAGCCTTTTAAAATTATTAATATATAATAAGACATATTTTAGATAAAAAGAATTATAATGAATTCAAATAAAATAAAAACAATGATTGGCCAAATGATCATTATTGGGATTAGAGCTACAAATGATTCAGATGTAAAAAGATTTTTTCAAAACCATAAGGGGATATATGCTGGAGGAATAATTTTATATGATCAAAATGTGACAACTAAGCCATGGTCCTCACATAATATTATAAATCCTGAACAATTAAAAGAGCTTAATAAATCACTTCAATCTTACTCAAAAACTCCACTATTTATTGGGATTGATCAAGAGGGTGGTAATGTTAATCGATTAAGTAGTTCATATGGCTTTCCTAATTTTAAGAGTTGGGGTGAATTAGGAAGGATTAATGATTTCAAGATTACAACTGAACAATCATTCTTAATGGCAGAGACTCTTTCAAAATGTGGAGTCAACTTAAATTTTGCGCCTGTGCTCGATTTAATGATCAATAAGAGTAGCTTTATAGCAAGTGAAGATCGCTGTTTTTCAGATAACCCTGAAAAATTAATAAAACATGCTAAAATATTTATTGAGCTTCATTTAAAAAATAATGTAATCTCAGTATGTAAACATTTTCCTGGGCAAGGCAGTGCCTCAGGTGATTCCCATGAAGGTTTGGTAAATGTTACTGATACTTGGAAAAAATCAGAACTTACTCCATACAAATCATTAATTAAGGCTGATTCAATTAAAGCTATAATGACATCTCATTTAATACATAAAAAATTAGATAATAATTTACCTGCCACACTTTCTACAAAAGTGCTTAAAGACTTACTTAGATCAGAGATGGGTTTTAATGGCGTAATTATTAGTGATGACCCATCAATGGATGCAATCTCTAAAAATTATAATTTAAAAGAAACTTTATTATTAATGATTAATGCTGGCGTTGACATCTTCTGTTTTGGAAATAATTTGCATTATGATGAAAATCTTTTGAAAAAAGTTTTTAATATATTGCTTGAGTTATATGAAGAGAAGCAAATTAGTGAAAATCAAATATATACTTCATATAAACGTATTATGACGTTGAAAAAATCTATCGGTATTATTTAATAAACATAATGAGAAATCTAATGAAAAGAAGAGACTTTATTAAAGTGGCTAGCGCTGGAGTTATTGCTCCTAGCACAGTTTTTATTGAACCATCACTTAAACATAATAAAAATAATCCCATTATTTTATCAACTTGGTCCTTTGGTCTTCCTGCAAATGAAGCTGCTAAAAATATATTAGACAAAGGTGGCAATGCAATGGATGCTGCTGAAGAAGGTGCACGTTTAACTGAAGCGGATGTAACAAATAGTAGTGTTGGAATTGGTGGTCTACCAGATGAAGATGGTTTCGTAACACTAGATTCATGCGTAATGGATCACACTGGGAATTGTGGTTCTGTTGCCTTTCTACAAGATATTCTACATCCTGTTTCTGTGGCAAGAAAAATAATGGAAGAAACAAAACATGTAATGCTAGTAGGAAAAGGGGCTAAAAAATTTGCATTATCTAAAGGTTTTAAAGAAAAAGAATTATTAACAAGCAAATCAAAAAAAGAGTGGCAACAATGGCAAAAAGAGCGAAGAGAAATGACTCCCCATGAAACCCATGACACTATATCAATTATTGTACAAGATAAGAACGGTGATATTGCAGGTGCTTGCACTACTAGTGGATGGGCATATAAAATGCATGGCCGAGTTGGAGATAGCCCACTTATAGGCGCAGGCTTATTTGTTGATAATGAAGTTGGCGCCGCTGCTGCAACAGGCCTAGGGGAAGAAGTTATAAAAACAAATGGTAGCTTCCTTGTTGTAGAGCTGATGAGACAAGGCTATGACCCAAAAGAGGCTTGTGAAGAAGCACTAAAAAGAGTTATAAAAAAACATAATGGTAACCCCGATTTTCAAATTGGATATGTTGCTATGAGAAAAGATGGTAAGGTTGGATCTGCAGCTTTAAAATGGACGTTTGATTATGCATTATTAAAAAAAAATAAAAATAAACTTTTTACAATTAATGGTATGCTTACTAAATAAAATAAATATTTACTTATGCTAAAGCTTAATTGACAAAAAATAATGCTTATATTACGTTTCATGAAACAATATCTTAAACTCCTAATCCTCACGAGAAAGGATTATCACAGAATATAACTGGTTGAATAATTAACCCAACTTTTATTAAATGAAAATTAAACGAATAATGGCATATCAAGTGGATCTTCCGCTTCATGAAGGCTCATACAAATGGTCTGGTGGTAAATCTGTAAATGTTTTTGATTCCACAATTGTTTCAGTTGAAACCGATGATGGGCATATAGGCTACGGTGAATGTTGTCCTTTAGGCCCTTTTTATCTTCCGTCCTATGGTGCTGGTGTTCGTGCTGGTATTAAAGAACTTGGGCCACATCTTATTGGACAAAACCCAATAGAGACTGGAAAACTAAATCAATTAATGGATCAATGTTTAAAGGGTCATCCTTATGTGAAGTCGCCTATAGATATTGCCTGCTGGGATATTAAAGGACAAGTAGCTGGAATACCCATTTGCGAAATGTTAGGTGGGCGATACGGTAAAGATTTTATTTTATATCGAGCAATATCTCAAATAGAACCCGAGGCAATGGCTGCTAATGTCAAAAAATATCGCGATGAAGGATATCGCAGATTTCAATTAAAAGTTGGTGGTAATCCAGACAAAGATATAAAAAGAATTAAATTAGCTGCAGCTGTCTTACATCCTGGAGATAAGTTGATTGCAGATGCTAATACAGGATGGCTTATGCATGAAGCTGCTAGAGTAGTAAGAGCGGTTGATGACATTGACGTTTATATTGAACAACCTTGTGAAACATATGAAGAGTGTCTTTCTATTAGAGAAAGAACCTCACACCCTTTTGTCTTGGATGAAGTTATTAATGGTATTGATATTTTAGTCCGTGGACATGCAGATAGAGCTATGGATGTTGTAAATATCAAAATTAGTAAATTTGGTGGAATTACCAAGGCTGCATTGGCGCGAGATCTATGTGTTAAGCTAGGAATCGCGATGACACTAGAAGATAGTTGGGGCGGCGATATAACTACAGCGGCTATTGCTCATTTAGCACATAGCACACCTACAGATTATCTATTTACCGCAACCGATTTTAATAGTTACGTTACGGTTAGCGCTGCTGATGGCGCTCCACAGCGCAAGAATGGTAGAATGAGTGCTTCTAATGATCCAGGTTTAGGCATTAAACCAATAATGAATATTCTCGGTAATCCTGTTCTTGAAATAAGTTAGATGAAATATAAAATATTAGGTAAAACGGGAATTGAGGTTTCAGAACTTTGTTTAGGTACAATGTCTTTTGGAGGGCAAGCTGATGAAAAAGAATCAGCAAAAATTTTTAAACAATGTAGAGATGCGGGGATTAATTTTTTTGATTGTGCCAATGTATATGAAAAAGGTAAGTCAGAGACAATCCTAGGGAAACTTATCCAAGGCAACCGCAATGATTTAGTAATCACAAGTAAAGCCTACTTCCCAACTGGTAATGATGTAAACGCACGCGGAGCTACTCGGAAGCACATCATGACTGCAATAAATGAAAGTCTCAATAGATTAAACACAGATTATATAGACATCTATTTTCTTCACAGATTTGATGATCTAACACCAATTGAAGAAACTCTAAGAGTTTTAGAGGATTTGGTTAAAAGTGGTAGAGTATTATACCTAGGTGCTAGTAATTTTGCAGCTTGGCAAATTGCTAAAGCTATTGGAATCTCAGACAAAAACTGCTGGAATAGATTTGAATGTATTCAACCAATGTATAACTTGGTAAAACGTCAAGCTGAAGTTGAGATTTTACCAATGGCACTTTCAGAAAAGATTGGTGTAATTAATTATTCTCCAACTGGAGGTGGCTTACTTTCAGGGAAATATGGAACAACAAATAAGACAAAAGAAGGCCGTTTAATTGAAAATAAAATGTATGAAGCCCGTTATAAAGATTCAAAAATGTTTGATGTGGCTGAGAAATTTGCACTCTTATCAAAAGAACTTGGTTATTCTCCTATTAGCTTAGCTATTGCTTGGGCTAAAAACCATCCCGCAATTACATCACCAATAATTGGTGGAAGAAATACTAATCAATTAAAAGATTCTATTAATTCTCTTAAGATAGATATGACCTCAGAGCTAAGACAGCGAATCTCAGATTTATCAACTGAGCCTTCTATCGCAACAGATCGAAATGAAGAAAATACAAAGCATAATTACGGTCAACGATAATTATACAATATCATTTTACTACATATAACTATAAACCTTAAATCAAACAAAGTAACAAAAAAAACCTTACTTAGCGTTAAAATTCTTTGTTTAAAATAGCTTAATTTTAGTCCTTACAATCTTTAATTATTAATTATATTTAATTTCTCATAATTACACTTGGTCTTTATCACTATATTTGTTTAATTTCGCATCGTTTTTTTATTGAAAAAATATTGAAAAAAAGGAATTGTAGTGAACAAAAAGACCATAGAAGTAAGTCATGGAAGAAAACGATTTATTGTACACAGACTGAACAATATTCGTTCTCGAAATGCAAGATGTTATCACCTTAATAGAAGGGCTGTTTTATAATATCTTTATTATAAAAAGAATAAAAAAAGCTTCACCTTGCGTGGAGCTTTTTTTTTATAAAAAATAACTAAATATTTGGTTCCAAATAAATGCTCCTTAGTTAATAGAGCATAAGAGAAATACTGCCTTTAGGAAACCTTCTGAGGCCACTTTATTGAGGATAAAAGATAAAACATAAGTGATGGCTCCGGACGGAATTGAACCGCCGACACAAGGATTTTTAGGAGCTTTAAATAACACCTTTGTTATTCGTGAATGTTTTTAATCAGTACTAATAATTAATAAAAGTACTAGTTCAAGTGCTACTTGTATGCTACCCAAGCTAAAAGAGTTCCTCCCCTCCACTTTTTCAACCTATAATCTCAACCCAGAACACCTTTTAGGGTTGTACCCATTAAACAAAAGGTACTCAAACATCGTTAGATTATTTTTTATAAGTTCTAGTATGAAACTCATCTGGGTCAAATATTAATTAATACTTAAAATGTTTTATTTTTTCACCTTCACTACCAATTTTTGTCATCGCCTCTATACCCATATCAATATGTAGGTCGACATATTTACGTGTAACCTCCCTATCTTTTTCCTCAGTTTTAATTCCTTCAGGTATCATGGGAGTGTCGCTTACTAAAAGCAAAGCGCCTCTATTAATTTCATTTGAAAAGCCTGTAATAAAAATTGTAGCAGTTTCCATATCTATACCCATGACACGAACTTCACGTAAATATCTTTTAAATGATTCATCATGCTCCCATAATCTTCTGTTTGTAGTGTAGATAACTCCAGTTCGATATTCTATATTGCGCACTACTAATAATTCGGAAACATACTTATGCAGTTTAAATGATGGCATTGCTGGCACTTCTTTCGGAAAATAGTCATCACTTGTGCCTTCGCCTCTGATAGCAGCAGTTGGTAGAATGAAATGACCAATCTCAGTAGTCTTTTTTAGTCCGCCACATTTACCTAAAAAAAGTACACCTTTAGGTTTAATACATGATAATAAATCCATTATTGTTGCAGCATTTGCGCTCCCAATTCCAAAATTTATTATGCTAAGACCCTCATCGTTAATAGCTGATGTCATTGGCCCACCTATTCCATTAATCTTCGTATCAAATCTTTGAGAAAATTTTTCAACATAATTTTGAAAATTAGTTAGAAGTATCCAATCTCCATATTCATCTGGATTAGTGCCGGTATATCTTTTTAACCAATCAAAAGCTAATGTTTGTTTGTTATTCATAAAGCTAAATTACAATTAATTTGAAAATTAATTATTATAGGTTGTATAAATAAAATTAGAAGGATGAAACGCCTCTGGGTCAAAGAGCCTCACTTAAGCGTGGGGCTTTTTTGTTTATACTTTTCAACCTAAAATCTCAACCCAAAACACCTTTTAGATTATGATAGATAAAATCAAATGAGTAAAAATTAATGACTAAATACAAAAAAGCCCTTCTCTTAATTGTTATTGGAGGATGTGCTATAACTTATACATATGCCTATTTTAAGTTAGATGGTATTTTTCGTCTTGTAATGAGTATCGTATTCCTATTATTATTCATTAAGACGTCCATTGAATACAGAAGAACAAAAAATAGAATGAAAGGTATGATCAAATGGATTTGAAAGAAAAATTATCTGATCTGTTGATAGATGAATATCAAATAGATGTTGTTAAAGATGAATGGAAATATCAAAAAATAGTTAATTCTATAGATATTATGATAGAAATGACTCAAGAAATTATGAAGGAAGAAAAAGAATGAAAGAAAAACCACATACTTGGTTCTAAATAAAGGCTCCTTAGTTAATAAAGTAGAAGAAAGGCACTGACTTTCAAAATCTGCTGAGGCTACTTTATTGAAGATAAAAGATATAATAGAAGTGGTGGCTCGGGACGGAATTGAACCGCCGACACAAGGATTTTCAGTCCTCTGCTCTACCAACTGAGCTACCGAGCCTACACTAAATATTATTATATAAAATAGGTCGAAAAATTAATTGGGCTTACCATGGAATTACAAGTGGAATTACATCAAATCAAGATTTAAAATAAATAGGATAAATTTAAAAGTAATCGCCCGGTACTTATTTTTTCTACGGTTCCTGAAGGTGTAAATGAATCTGACGATTTCTTCTCATAATTTTTTATAATATATGCTAAATCTAACATCATAGATTGAGGGATTGGAATTCCTAAGCCAAATGAGATAAAACTCTGATCAGCTTTGCTATTACCTTTTGGTGAAGGTAATAATCCACCACCCGTTCGAAGCGTCATCCCAAAGGTATCTGAAAATTCCCATAAATATTCAACTCCTCCTCTAAATTGAACAACTTCCCTATATAGATAATTTATATTTTTATTTTCTTCTTTAAATAATAAATACTCATCTGACTCTATTTCAATATTTTCAATATTGAATTTAGTAGCTCCCCAATTTTTATATCGTAGACTGGTTGATAAAGCTAAGTTTTCAGCAGTAATTGCTATTCCAAAATCCATGATCATCGGCATTATTACTTTATAATCATAGCGACCTACTTCAGAAGCATCACTCCTATCTCCATTATCAAAATATAAAACTTCAGTTGTTCCATGATTCTCTTTCACCTCAAGTTTATATGGGAAAGAGAATGCCATCCCAAGTTGAAACCATTCATTTGCTGAAGTTTTTAAACCAGCTCGAATATTCCATCCTTTTGTTTTTGTAATCAAAGATTGGATTAAATCATATTGATTAAAGTCTGTAGGAAATTCTTTATAAGTATTTTGTAGGTCTTGTTGACTAAAGCTAAACTCATAATCTTCTCTTCCATTAATACGCGAAATAGAAAGTCCAAAGGATGAAACTTGAGAGATAGCAATTCCAAATGAAAAAGTTAATTGCTCAAGTCCCCCACTACTTATAATCTTTTCACTACGTTGAACATTTTTTGAAAAAAAATAATTCTTTTCTATTCCATCAACCTCTATTGGAAAACCAAGATCATTATCACGCAAGCTAAAACCTGAAAAAGACATTAAACCGTCATAATTAACTATTCTATTATAACCAATTCCAATAACAAGACTGCCTCTAACAGTTGGGACTGGATAAATAATTCCTGTACCATTAACACCTATAGATTTATGTAAAGGGTTATTTTTTCTTTCTTTTACATAAGTTGTTTCATTATTGTAAAATAAACTATTACTCTCAAAGTAAAGAGCTCCATTACTCATTCCAGCTAAACCGGCTGGATTCCAATACATTCCAGACGGATCATTTCCTAATGCGGTATAGGCTCCTCCTAAAGCAAGAGAACGCGCACCAAATCCTATCTCATCCTCCATAAGATGAATAGCTTCAGATGCTGACTGTGCATTAATTGAAATGAAAATAAAGATTGAAACGATGAAACGGGTCATGCGATGCATGAGAATTCTTGAGATTTTAAATTAATTTCGACGTGTAGCTCTACGTCCACCACTAGAACTAGATGATGACGAAGAACTGCTGGAAGAGCTACTTGATGAACTACCAGAAGAGCTATTAGATGAAACAGAAGAACTATTTGTATAGTCTGAATTATTTTGATTACCAGAAGATCTTGGCGAACTACGTGTTACATTAAGATTTGTACCAAATAGATTTGTCCTACTTTTATTAAAATCACGCAAAGCTCGTGCATCTCCAACTGGTACGAACATAGCATAACCACCTAAATTATAACTATATCCAAACATATTATTTCCATATCCATACCCATATCCATCACCATAGCCACCATGTCCATTATAATAATTATTATGAAAACCATAAGGGTTCATAGAACCCATAAAGCCTCCACCAAATGGGTTAAACCTTCTTTGCATGGTAGCGTATCCGAGAGGCATTGAGCCTTCATTCTGTGCATATATATCTAATCCGGGACGAGCAGGAGCTCTTGAATAAGTTTCAAAAAATTGATCTTCATTTTCGAGCTCAATTTCTGGTTCTGGATAAAACATAGCTAATTGCGTGTAGCAACCTTGCATAAATAATGAAAGAGATAAACAAACGCCAATTAATATGAATTTTTTGCTCATAATGTGTAATATTACACTATAATTAGGAATAATGCAAATCTAAGAGATTTACTTTTTAATACCTACAAGGTCAAACATAAAAGCGTATTCCAATGCAACTTCACGATAACGACGGAATCGACCAGATTTTCCACCATGCCCAGCATCCATATTCATATGTAAGTAAAGGTTATTTGGTCCTTGCCAATTCACTCTAAGCTTAGCAACATATTTAAGAGGCTCCCAATATTGAACTTGAGAATCAAAAAAACCTGATGTAACTAATATATTTGGATATGTTTTGTTTTTAATTTGATCATAGGGAGAATAAGAAAGCATATAATCATAGTATTTTTTAATGCGAGGGTCTCCCCATTCATCCCATTCTCCTGAAGTGAGTGGAATAGTAGGGTCTAGCATCGTCGTTACAACATCAACAAAAGGAACTGCAGCAATTGCACCCTTCCACATCTGTGGTTCCATATTAATTACAGCTCCAATTAATAGACCTCCAGCGCTTCCACCTTCTGCAAAAAGATGCTCTTCATTCGTTAACCCCTTTTTAATTAAATATTTACCGGCAGCTATAAAATCTTTGAAAGTATTTTTCTTATTTAACATTTTTCCATCATCATAAGATTCTCGACCATATATTTGACCACCTCGAACATGAGCAATCGCATAGATAAAACCTCTATCTAATAAACTTAAACGCGTAGAACTAAAATATGGATCTATAGTTGAGCCATAAGAGCCATATGCATATAGAAGTAGATTCTGAGGATTCTCAAGTTCTTTTAGATCTTTTCTATATACTAAAGAAATAGGTACCAGTTTTCCATCTTTTGCTACTGCATATCTTCGTTCAGCATGGTAATCATTTTGCTCATAACCCCCAACAACCTTATTTTGTTTCATAAGAGTTAATTCACCACTATCCATATTGTAATCGTATATAGAGCCAGGTGTAACCATTGAAGTAAAAGAATATCGGAGAGTGTTAGTCTTAAATTCTTCATTCACTGAAATTCTGGCAGTAAAAGTTTCTTGACCAAAATCAATATATTCATCCTTCCCTGAATGTTGATGAATTATCCTTAGTCCTCTTAAACCCTCTTTCCTCTCATTTAAAACAAGGTGATTTTGAAAAATCTCCATACCTAAAAGATGAACCTCGGTTCTATGAGGAAGCACTTCCTTCCAATTCTCTATTTCTGTTTCATCTTGAGAAGTTTCCATTAATCGGTTGTTTTTAGCTTTCCAATTTGTAATAATAAAAAACTTATCTTGATAATGCTCGATTGAGTATTCGTGTTCTGTCCCTCTAACAGTAAAGTTTTTAAAACTGCCATCTGGATCATTTGCATTTAAAATTTGATAATCATTAACTAGTGTATTAGAGTGATAAATAATTATAAACTCACCTGATTTAGATCGATATACACCATTATAAAAAGTATTATTTTTT
>Ga0114994_10003518_pt1 | contig 11389 bp, 11 predicted proteins | sample ArcticOcean_MG_C_9_FD_87043 | JGI IMG/M metagenome (GOLD analysis project Ga0114994, IMG submission 87043) | Marine microbial communities from western Arctic Ocean - ArcticOcean_MG_CB2_152 | ecosystem: Environmental > Aquatic > Marine > Oceanic | place: Arctic Ocean: Canada Basin | collected... | reverse complement strand
GTGAAATATTAATTAAAGTGCCCTTTGACCCACAATTCACAATCATTAGAAATCGATTATTTTTATTCAATGAATTACGTCCAATTTTACCAGCTTGTTCAGTAGCTTTATTTAATACATTATTAATACTGGTTTCAAATTCAGCATTATTACTGGCAGATGTATTATTTTCAAATGTTCCCAAATGAACTTTTTCAATAACACCTTGAACTTCTTCCTTTTGTTTTAAAATAGCAAGAATAATTTTATCTTGGGTTTCTTTATTTGCAATCAAATCGCTAATACCTACACTGAATGAACTGGATTTCATATATTCTGTAATAATATTCTGTAGATCATCTACAAATTCGGTTGCTTGCATATTTCCGAAATCATTACAAATTCTGTGCAAAATACCCTTTGTGGTTGAACCTAATACTGATTTCTCTAAATTACCACGAATATATTTTCCATTTCTAATTTCAAGAACATTATTTGATGTTGCATAATCTTCTTCGTCTTCATTGTAATATTTATCTATTTTGTATTTCATTGTTAATGCTGGTAATATTTGGGATAAAATTTCAAAATTTGACACGTTTCCCTTTTTTTCTTGTAAAAATGTCGGGTCTACGTTTTTAAACATCATCAACAAATTCATTGCATCGCGGTGCGTGAAATTTAAATTCGAACGAGTAAATCTATACGAACCCAACATTGAATCTTGGTAAATGCCGATGATTGGGGAATTTCCCGCTGGACTTATCATCTGGTATGGAATTGCGGCCAAATGTTTTAGTTCGGTTTCTGCCAATATGTTTTGTGGCATATGCATATTCATTTCATCTCCATCAAAATCAGCATTGTAAGGTTTGGTATCGCCAACATTCATGCGAAATGTATCACCTTTTTTCATAATTTTTGCTATATGACACATCATACTCATTCTATGAAGACTGGGCTGTCTATTAAATAAAACAGCATCACCGTCCATCATATGTCTGTGCACAATATCACCGTCGTATAGACGTATGGAATCACGATCACGATATCGTAATGTAATATTTTCACCATTTTTTCTTTCTAAAATTTTTGCACCTGGATACTTATCCGGACCATTTTGAATTAACTTTAATAAGAAATCACGAGTTCGGTCATTTACGGTAATCGGCTTTGTAATATTCATCGCAATTTTCATGGGAACGCCTAACTGCCGAATAGATAAATTCGGATCACCAGTAATTACAGAACGAGCACTAAAATCTACACGCTTACCCATTAAATTACCACGAATTCTACCATTCTTACTATTCAATCTACTCATAATACAATTCATTGTTCTACCAGAACGCTGTGCCATTGGTTCTGCACCCTTCACTTTATTATTTACAATCATCGCTACCAAATATTGCAAGGTATCAACCAACTGTTTTATTACATTTGGCGATGCATTATTTGCTATCTTATCCGCCAAATCACTATTATTTTTAATAATACTACTATAAATATGTGTTAAATCATCTTCACTTCTTTGTTGAGCATCATGCTTCACTGAAGGACGAACTGCTGGCGGCGGAACTGGTAATACTTGACATACCATCCATTCTGGTCGAGACCATACTGGACTAAATCCCATAAATGATACATCTTCATCTGATATTCTTTTAAATTGTCTTAATACTATTTCGGGTGTCAATTCAATCTCCACTTTTTCATTTTCTTCTTCATTTTGGTATTCAACCGTTGCCTTAATATTTGAAAATCCTTCTAAACGAATCTTTGATGGCTGAAGACAACCACAGCCATCATCTGTGCATTCTCCGCACCTATTAATATTAGCACGTAAATTTGTAATATAATGCCATCTTTTATCAGCCGGATAATCTAATATATGTTTATGTTGGTTTTTATTTATAAGAAGCTTACTACACTTATAACAAATGCATTTTGTAATTTTCATAATTTCTTTTATATGTTGTATCCAAAATACTGGACGTGCCATTTCTATATGACCAAAATAACCGGGGGTATCTATGTATGTATACCCGTCAGTTGGACATATAATACCCGGTTCCAATACCCCCATTCGAGGGTCAAATAGCCCCCCTACTACCGGTTTATTATTTATATATGTATCTCGTGAAGAAATTTCAACTACTGAATTTTTTCTAATTTCTTCTGGCGATAACATACTAAATTGGACTCCAATAATACGGGATGTCGGCATTTTATTGTTCATACTCATTTGATGCGACATGAGAATTATATTATACTATATTATACTATTTAAATATTTTTCGTTCTTAATCAATTTTTATATTTACTATTTTTTTTTCATTGAATTTGCATAAAATTGATATAGGATTTTAATAATTATTTCATTCATAATATTAAATTAATTACTATAATTAATCATGGCAGGAACTAAACAAAAGGAAATTAAGAAGCAGCTTCTTAAGCAGAAACTTAAGAAGAAATCTGTAGATACGGATAGCGACGATTCTGATGAGTATGAAACATTGTCTTCTTCAAGTGAAGATGATGATGACGATGACGAAAGTGATAGCACGTATAAACCACCTAAATCTAAAAAAAATAAAAAGAATTCAAAGAACTCAAAGAATACGAAAAAGGGTAAATATGCCGATTCATCCGACAGTGATAATGAATCTGAAGATGAAGAAATTGATAGAGCTGAACTCCAAAAACTAATTTCTAAAATATTTCCATCTAAATATACATCTAAACGTGCAAAGAATACAGAAAAATCTACAAAACGTTTAAAAAATATTGACAATAAGAAAAATACTTGTAATGATAAAAAGAAACAAAAATACGAAGAATCGTCAGACGAAGACGATAATGAATATTATGAAGAAGACGATTCTGAAGAAAGCGACCAAGATGATAGCGATGGTGAAGAATATGAAGAAGAAGATGAACATGAACAAGGAGTTTATAACATAGTTATGTTGGGCGGTGAAGAAAATGATGATGAAGAATACATTGAAGATAATGCTGATTGTGATAGTGATGATGAAAAAATGTTCATGAAAGAAAACTTTGAAAATGAAAGTAGCACAATAGATGATGAAGATACCAATACAAAATCAAAAAAGGATAAAAAGAAGAACAAGAAGAAGAGCGAAGAAGAAAAAGCAGAAGCTGAGGTTGAATTAAATGATGTAGAACAAGAATATATCGATTTAGTTGAAACCAGAAAAACATTGACTACTCAATCTAAGAAGAAACCTAAAAATAAGGTATTAAAGAGGTCAATCGATGACTGTAATAAATCTATTTTGAAATTAATTAAGAAGGCAAGAAATAAGAATGCCAAGATTTATCATAAATTAATTCATAATGATAAGAAGAAAGCAAATGAAATCGATTATTTTAAAAAGAAGTTATCCAATAAGGAACAACTTCGAGTTATGCAAGACCTAAAAGAAATTAATAAGCATATTAATATTCAAAAACCATATCGTCTTGCTCTTTTAGATACAAATATTCCTCCCAGCTTTAAGGCTGTCGCAATGCAAAGACTAAATATTCTACGCACAATGGAACCAGGCGACCCCGAATATTATAAAATTAAAAATTGGGTCGACACTTTTATGAGAATTCCTTTTGGAATTTATCGCAATTTATCAGTGCATATCGATGATGGTATTGATGTTTGTAATCAGTTTATGGAAAATGCAAAAACTTCATTAGATAATTGCGTATATGGTTTGAATGATGCAAAGATTCAAATTATGCAAATGATGGGACAATGGATTTCGAATCCTGGAGCATTAGGCACTGCTATCGCTATTAAAGGACCAATGGGCACTGGCAAAACTACATTAGTCAAAGAAGGTATTAGTAAAATTCTTGGACGTGAATTTGCTTTCATTGCACTTGGCGGTAATAGTGATAGTAGTTTTTTGGAAGGGCATTCATATACATATGAAGGTAGCACTTGGGGCAAAATTGTTCAAATTATTATTGACAGTAAGTGCATGAACCCGGTAATCTATTTTGACGAATTGGATAAGATTAGCGATACCCCAAGAGGCGAAGAAATTATCGGCATTCTAACTCATCTTACTGATACTACACAAAATAGCCAATTTCACGACAAATACTTTTCCGAGGTTGAATTCGATTTAAGTAAATGTTTGTTTATTTTCAGCTATAATGACGAATCTAAAATCAACCCTATTTTAAGAGACCGTATGTATCGAATTCAAACAAAGGGATATGATACTAAAGATAAACTCATTATCGCAAGGGACCATTTACTACCAAAGATTCGTGAACAAGTTAACTTTAAAGAAGAAGACATTATTATTCCCGACGATACCATACGTTATATTGCTTCTACTGAACATATTACAAAAAAGGAAGATGGCGTTCGTAATCTAAAACGTTGTTTGGAAATTATATATACAAAACTTAACCTATTTAGACTGGTTAAAAGTGAATCCAAAATATTTGAAGATAATATGGATATTGAGGTTTCATTCCCTATTACTATTACACAAAAACATGTTGATATTTTCATTAAAAATGAGGATAAGGTAAACCAAAGTATGTTGGCTATGTATATTTAAAAATAAAAAATAAAATAATTGTATATATTGTATTTTTTTGTTCTTATATTTGAATATCACCAGTGCTGGCATTGCCACCACGTGTAGTTAACATTTTTGCTTGATTTTCATTTAAACATAAACCACCCATTGAATCTGTCAACCCATAACTTTTACCTACACATTTAGCACTACCTTTAGCTGTACCAATTTTATCTACCATATGAGGGGTTTCCTTTGGTTCGCAATATAACCCATCAAACCCAAATACTTGTTTACATGCAGATTCACCCCTGGATTCAATAACATTTTCCTTATTTAAATCCATTGAACCATTTTGTTTATCATTACTGCCATAATCTAATTTGTTATTATTATTTTGAAACCCCTCAAATTTAGAATGTTTTTCAAAAATGCTATCGGTAGAATGAGGAATAAAGGTAGAACAAGAAAACATAGTAGCACAAGAAAGAATCAATACAAAAAGTATGATTACTAAAATATTAAAAAGATCGAACTTCATATACATATTAATAAGATAAAATTACTATTTTTAATTGCTAAATTATTATACTAAATGAATTAGTTAAAAATAACATAAATAATATAACATTTTATATATATTATGTCAAGTTTAAGTGAAAATGAACGTTTAAATTTACAAAAAATGATAAAGGAATCTGAATGTGAAGATAATACTGACCATATCAAAAAAGTGAAACATAGTATTCTTCTTCGTGATGATATACGTAAATTAGATACATTTAAAAAAGCAAATCGTGCATTAGAAATAAAGAATTTAGACCAATATCAAGAACAGGCTAAAGCGACGTGCCCATTTTTATATAATAATTATACTGATATATTCAATCGTATGATTAAAGATGAATTAGATTTGGAAATTATGACACAACTATTAATGGTTTTAAAAATGATTGAAGACGGTAAAGTTGACCAACATACTGGTTCTGTTATGGTTGGTAAAGTATTAAAAGAATTGTATATAGATAGTGCTTTAAAACGTGGAGAAAATTTGGATAAAGAATACGGCACATCTGAAGCACAAAATACTATTATCACGAATGATGATACTGAAAGTAATATATCCTGGAAAGAATATAAGAAACTACATCGCAAATAATTTACATCCTATAGATAAAGCGAATTTAAATGTTATTTTAAAATAATATTAAAGGTTTTTTTATTTTATTTATTATAGATTGTAATGCAAGCTGATTATAACATATATGATAATTTACGATATACTTGCGAAAATTCGTCTAAAGAATATGCTATATTAAAAATTGCTATATTGGATGAAAGCCTTATTGGATTATATGATAATAAAATAGAAACTCACAATGAGTCATTTAAAAATAACAAATATCACGATTCTGGTTTTGATTTATTTGTTCCAGAAGATGTAAGTTTTGATAATGCAGTAGATTCCAAATTTATTGATATGAAAATTAAAGCTGAAATGGTTTATTGTAATATGACTTCTAATAAGTTAACACCTACTGCGTTTACATTGCACCCTCGTTCCAGTATTTCAAAAACTCCATTAATGTTAGCTAATAATACTGGCATAATTGATTCTGGCTATCGTGGTAATTTGATAGGTGCATTTCGTGCATTAAAACTAAATGACAATTCTGCTTATACAGTTAATAAACATACAAGATTAATTCAAATTTGTCATTCTTCTCTATGTCCTCTTTATGTAGTTATTGTTAGTGAAAATGAATTGAGTGATACTGCAAGAGGTAGCGGTGGATTTGGTTCTACTGGAAAATAATTTTATAATATAGTATTATATTATATTATAAGGTCCCGTATAATGTTAAATGAATATGATTATATAAATAAGGATAATATTGATATTTATAAAGGAATTTTTTTTAACAGCAATAAATCTAAAAATGTAAAAAAAGTTATAGTTTTTGATTTAGATGAAACTTTAGGTTCATTTGCAGATGTAGATATACTATGGAATACTATAAAAGATATTCTTCGGGATAATAATATTATATCATTTTATCATTTATTAGAATTATTTCCAGAATTCTTAAGAAAGGGTATTACAAAAATTTTAAATTTTGTATATAAAAAGAAAAAATCAGGCGAATGCTATAAATTATATATTTATACGAATAATCAATCTCAAACTTTATTTGTTAGTAAGATTATTGATTATTTCACTCAAAAAATAACTGCTAACAATGAGATATTATTTGACCAAATTATATACGCATTTAAAATTAATAATCAAATTATTCAAATTGGAAGAACTACTCATAAAAAAACTCATAATGATTTAATTAATTGCACACTTTTACCCAAAAAAACTGCTATTTGTTTTATTGATGATTATGAATTTGATGAAATGAAAAAAGAACGCATTTATTATATACAACCTTCTGCATATCAACATGGACTTTCTACGTATGATATATTAAAACGATTATTTAACTCTACTCTTGGTATAATATTGAATGATTATAAATCGATTATAACTGACCAGTTTATTACTCGTTGTATGAAACATAATATTTTTAAAACTAATAATGAACGCACATTTGAATTAATTGAATACCATGAAAATATTTCTAAAAAAATGATGTATCACTTAAAAGATTTCTTTATATTAACTAAAAGAAAATGTAAAACTCACAAACTTAAAAAAACTGGCAATTCATTTACTCGCAAAACAAAAATCACTTAATTTAACTTGCATATTCATACGCCATTATTATTAATTGTTCAGTTTCTGTCATTTTTTGAAATGAAATACATTCGTCATATTTATATTGCACAAAACGACTGCTTGGTGATTTACATAATATATTTATTCCCGTATCTAAAAATTTTATATTTACTACTATTCCACCTGATGATAATTTATTATCCTTTATCCATCTTACATATTTTCCTTTATGTAATTCATTTATTTCTTCTACTAATCTAAATCCGATTAATTTATCACAAATATCTTGCTTTTTTTCTATTTCTGCATGTATTGATTGAATGGTTTCAAATATTTCTTGATTTATTATACTTATTGTTTTATTTTGCAAATAATCATTCCCTTCATCTTCGATTGATTCTAATAATTTATTTATATCAATTGTTGATAATAATGATGGGTCTTGCATTGCTGCATCAAATATCTCATTAATGTTATTGTCTGTCATTACAATAACATTTATTTTATTTCCATATTATTTTTCCATATTATTTAGTCATCGATTTATATCTTTTATATATAGCGGATTATTATGAACCCGTATATGCTCTGTATCTTCGTTTATATTATATATCGGCCTTCCTGAACCGTAAAATATATCAAATTGTTTCCTTCTCCATACTTCTTGTTTCTTTCTTATTTCACTACAATCCAATACTAATTTTAAACTATACCTATTCATTTACTATAATATTATACTATCTTTTTAATTCTTTCTTCTACTATGTTTACTGTATCATTCATATATTGTACTATTCCCAAATTTAATAATAAAAATAATGCGCTACTAAATATTATCCTTGAATCTCCTTCTTTTAATACATGTTTTCTAAATGGATGAAACTTAACTAATAGAAATAAACATACAAAATATTGTATCATTCGATTTACATTGTATACGTAGTCATTTAATATATTTATTTTGAAATACGTAAATATTATAAATACTATGTTAAATAAATGAAATAATAATATTATATTGCCATAAAATGGAGAAAATGTATCTAATACTTTTTCAAAATTATTTAAAACTTGTTGCATATTAATATATAACGATAAAATATATTATATTAGTTATATGAATAAGGAATACACTCCCTCCATTATTAATAAACAATATATAGTTCAAAATATTATTGGCAATGGCAACTTTGGAACTGTATTTTCTGGATTTCATATTAACTCTAAAAAACAAGTTGCTATTAAATTTGAAAATAGTAATGGATATACTACTCTTAAAAACGAAGCAACTATATTAAGATATTTACATGAACATAAATGCTATAACATTCCCATATTATTTTGGTACGGCAAACTGAATAGTAATTTAATATTAGTTATACCAAAATATGATTGCTCTATTCATGAATATATTTTAAATAATGATTTATCTCTTATGTATATTGATAATATTATGTTAAAAATGATTTCTATTATTGAAAGTATTCATACATTATTTATTGTTCACAGAGATATTAAACCTCACCATTTTATGATTAAAAATAATGATATTTTTCTCATTGATTTTGGTCTTGCTACTTTTTATATTAATGATAATAAGACTATTAAAAATAATACTAAAACGAATACTGCTATTATTGGTAGTCCCAATTATGTCAGTTATTTTATACACGAGGGTAATATTTATTCACGTCGTGATGATTTAATTTCGATTGGATACATTTATTATTTCATGAATACGAAAACTATTTCATGGGATTATATTAATAATATGCATTCTAATCAAGACATCAGCGATTCGCATATTGATAACAATAAAAATATTGAACGTAAAAATCAGAAACTTTTATCTTATTTTTATCCTTTATGTTTATTTATTAATCATAATTTTGCTGCATATATTCAAAAATGTTATTCATTAGAATATTACGATGAACCTGACTATGTAGATTTAATTGCATTATTTCATAGGTAAAACTATTTATCAAAAACAATATAAATAATATATCTTATATATAGTATAGCGAAATACAATGAGTTCTACTGATAATAATTTTGTTGGTCAGGTTAAATGGTTTAATAATAAGACTGGATACGGTTTCATTACTGTAAGTAGTGAAGGTGAGCATAGTGGCAAGGACATTTTTACTCATTTCTCCGCAATTTCTGTCGGAGATTCCCAATATAAATATCTTGTTCAAGGTGAATATGTTCAGTTTGGTATGATTAAGCCGGATAGTGGTTCACATGAATACCAAGCTACTAATGTTTCAGGTATTAATAGCGGACGTCTTATGTGCGAAACGCGCAACATGAATCAGTCTAATCGTCGCCCACGCAAGGATACTAATAATAAAAGAAGCCGCCACCCTGACTCTGACACTGTCGATTCTTCTACTGCATAAATATTATATTTTGTAAACTAATTTAAAAAACTTTTTTATTTATTATAAGATGGATTCTTATAATAAACAATATACCAAATCTGGATGTGAAATTATTTTTTCTTTGGACAAGTTCCTTTCTTCATAAAATATGAATATCCATAGTTTTCCCAGGTATCCAATACATTATGTATTTCTACATATATTGCATTAAAACTTTTATTTAAATATGGCTCAGGTTCGTCGTATGTATAATCTTTCCATATTTCAGGATGGTCATCTTTTTTTGTCTTTTTTATTCTTTGTTTCATTATTTTGTATACTTTTTCAAATTCTTTTTTAAAGTAATCACGACTTAATATATTTCTATACATCTTTACCATTTCAATTTGTCGTTTTTTCATATCTTTATCAATTGGTTTGTTCAAATACCTTAATAATGTATAACTTTGACATAACGTATCATTTACATTGATATTCAGGTTTTGAATACCTTCACTTACGCTGCACCATTTTATTGTTTCTCCACTTTTCCCTTTTTTTTCCAATACATGATGCGCTGAATCATCAAATCCTTCAACACCATATTCTACAGTAAACTTCCAATCACGTGGTGCATATGTTTCTTTAATGATTTCACGAATCGTTTCATCTCCAAAAATTTGATTTATATACGTATAATGGTGATGTCCAAATAACCCTAAAGAATTTTTAGTGCAACTATTCATTGATATATAATAATACTAATATTTTATGTATACATCATTACGAGTAAAAATTGCGTAAATATAATTAAATATTCTTATCTACCAATATATGCTTTGATAAATTTCTCATTACTTTGTTATCCAATTTTATATGTTCTTCTCCTACATCACCTAATATGTTTTGAATCATTTTTAACGAAAATTCGAATGTTTCGGAATTCATATCATCACTCGCTGGGTGTTTCTCACGCCATAATGGAAACTGGTATTGGTTATGCTTCGCTACAATCTTCACCATATTACGTAATTGTGTATTGTCGGGTGTATCTTTGTTCCATTCATCGTTATCTTTTATATACATTGTTTCACGTTTTAAATCTGTACAGTGCAATGGACGCTTCGTTACATCTAATTCTTTTATGCGAGATAAAATCATATTTGTCATACCATTTACATAACCATTTCTGCCAATATATTCTATATCATTAAAATTTACATCCATGTTCTCTATAAATTCTGACATATTCATTGCATCTTTGCAAGTATTATTTAAAAAGAAATTTAAGTTGAAGTTCTGGTTGTTATTAATAGTATTATTACTATTAATATTCTTACCTTCTTTGACTACATCAATGAGTTGTTTCTGTAATGTTTGGTTTTCTTTTTGTTGTTCTATAATTAATGATTTAAAATCTGCATTTTGCTTTATTAATTCAATAAACATATTTTTATAATCGAGGTCAGGTTCTATTACTGTTTTTTCTTCCTGTGTTTCTAATTTATTATCATTTTCAGAATTATCAATTATTTCATTTATAAGTTTACAAGTCTTTTTATGCCCAGATAGAGACGATGCGTGCTTATATGTTTTACCACATTCACATTTATATGTTTTGGAGTTTTTTGGAGTTTTTTCGTTAGGATTTATTAGTAGTTCATGTTTTCGAGTCATTAAATGCCGAGTATAGTCTTGTTTATTGCTACATATAAAGTTGCAATTTTTACAATTAAATAATGCAAGTTTTTTGGAGTTTT
>Ga0114994_10003515_pt1 | contig 11395 bp, 3 predicted proteins | sample ArcticOcean_MG_C_9_FD_87043 | JGI IMG/M metagenome (GOLD analysis project Ga0114994, IMG submission 87043) | Marine microbial communities from western Arctic Ocean - ArcticOcean_MG_CB2_152 | ecosystem: Environmental > Aquatic > Marine > Oceanic | place: Arctic Ocean: Canada Basin | collected... | reverse complement strand
CCGAATTTGGTGCTGGATAAAGATGATATGCCCATCATGGATGCTGAGATCCCATGTTGGTATTTGGAGAAAATATACGACGACAAACTCGAGACGTGCGCAGACTGTCCGCCGAATACCCGGTTCAAGATAAATGCTGAACTGACCGGTGGTGAATGTGTAAATGAACTGACGTGTGATCATTATATGAATACAACTGATCTTCAAGTGACATCAAATAACATAGATGTAAATGAAACCCCACCTAATCCAAGCGAATTTATCGCCGATTTTTTCACAAATAAATGCGCGTGTATAAAAACCGCTAAATCTACCACCGGAAAGAAGGATGGAAACTGGCATCAACCCAATTGTGATAAAACATACAAAAGCAAAATCCCAGGAGAGGGGTGTTTATTTATAGACACCGATGCTACAACTAAGCATGATGGCGGAGGGTGTAAGCCCCTCTCTAAGGGTTCTAACATTTCGGTCCCTGACGACAACAATAGATCAGATTTAAGTTTGAAGGATATTGGATATGAATATTACGCGTTATTACAAGGTAAGTCGTTTGTTAGCACAGATGAGAGACGCTTGGAATACATCAACGCATTTAAGACTGTCTTTAATACAGGAGTTTCGCTCGCCAGCGATAAAGAGACTATCCGAGATAAATACGAGATGTGTATGTATAACGGGTCCCATGGCGAGTGTGAAAGTTGTTTCAATCAAGAAAAAATGATAGAAAGACTGGCGACACCAGACGGTAAAGAATGTATTGATTGGTGTGAATGGGACTCTGTTGTGGGTAATGATCAGGATGAACTAAACATTCCAGCATATCATCCTGCGAAAATTGCGACCGATAAATGCCACGCCTGGGGTAATGAAATTAGTAATCTTAAAAATAGTTATTATCCGACATATGTAACATCAGCCACTCAACGAGCAACCGCGCACAATAATGTCAATCTCATTGAACGATTAGTTAAATCTGGCGACCTTGTCGTATTCTTGGAAATAGTTCACACTGGTGACGAGGAAGACGATGGGCCAGTTTCTATACCGTGGACGTATCAAGAAGGTCGGTTTAATGTTCCCGTTGATCAAGGTATTAAGCGCCCGTCTCTCGCGGTCCCAGACTTTCAACACGAATATGACCCCCCCGTGTATATAGGCCGCACCGCAGGCGACAAGCAGCGTGAATACACACCAAAATTTATATATAATGATGATGATACCGACGACCTCCTTATATCCCAAATAAATGATGACAACTATACAAACCGTACCATTACCCTCTGGAAAAATGAAATAACAATGGAGAACGAAATCCCGCGGTCCCAGACGGGTTGGGCGGAAAATATGGGGCAGGAGCCCAAAGAGGAACATCACCAGTGGTATTGGGCCGCTCTCACGGGCGGAGAGAGAGCGCGCGATACGATATCAGATGATTTAATCAATTATCTTGGACTAGGGCGGATAAAGGTGGGTCCCCGATTCATTACCGTTGGTAAGATATCCACGGAAGATTTGGGAGATGGAAAGATATCATTACCACTTGATAAAACATTTCTGAAACATAGAGTCCTTTTTGAAGTTATATTAACAAGGAGTTCTGAAGGAAAGGTCTCTGAACAATTCCCTCCACCCAATTATGCCAATTATCTATATCGGGCAACCGCCGCCCGGCCCAACGCAGGGGACGATAACAGAGCGCGATATGAAGCCATGGTCGCCACCGTCAATCAAGACGGTTCTGCGAAAGATTCCCAGCACCTCGCACATGCAGAAAAGCTGAGGACGCTTTTTTCAAAACCAGCATACCAAACATATATGAGTGACTGGATGAAGCGCAACGAAACCAATGGCTCCAATTGGGAACTTGAGAGAACTCTTGAGAAGGATGGAATAGAGCAGTGTATTATTGATATCGCTTTGGCGCGCCGCAGAAACAGCGTTTCGGCGATAAAAGAACATTATGGAATTACTCTATCGGTTTATTTCTCAAATTATTTATTTTATAAACACCTGTATGAAAACCGGGAGCATTATTTCCCCTGGGGGGATAAATTGTCTTATTTTCAGTCGTGTGTTGTTAAATCACTAGATAACATAAATTGTGAGGATGAGGCGTGCGGAAAGGATATATTTCCTCTGTCTTCCGATAAAGGTGTGACAAATATATTGAACTATCCCGTAAACACGACTTTTCGTGCGGGTTTGCCAGATCGGAGTGAATACGTAGATAAATATAGAAGTGAGTGCGCCGGGTTAGGATATTTTATCTATTTTCAGGACGGAGAACCAACCGGCGAAGAACCAACAGACGCCACTGTTAAAAGTGTTGTGGAACTTGCGAGTGGTCCCACCCTTGAAACCATAACGTATATATATAAGAAATATTTCAGCTATATAGATTTAAAGGTTGGAAATAGATCGTCTCAGATATTAAATGATATGATCGATGTCACAGGTGATGCACCGATAATTAGAGATAAAGCGGCCGCCGTCGGTATCAATGGTTATGTCGATGGTCTTATTGATTACACGTTCAATATCTTGTCCGATGAGACGAACTGTGCGGTATATATAAGTGAGAAAGAGGCGGGAAGTCAGGAGTCCAGTATTGATCTATACTCCATATGGCCCCAAATGCACCACTTCGAGGTGCAACCGTTGACAGAGACTGCTGTAAGGCAAGGAGCACGAGGGGCTGCTGGTGATCTATCGCCTACGGTAAGCACGCTTGATGCAGAGTTGGGTCTGGACGCGCCTCCCTCGCAAGACATTGATAGTTTTGGGCCGGCGAGTAGGTTGAAAGTAGGTGGAACACTCAGGACGTTGTTTAATGAGTATGGTGACAATATTCTAAAAGATTATACTGATATGAGAACAAACGCAAATAATTACCCGCTAAATTTTCCGGTACCGGAAAATTTAGATGGTAACCTGGATATATCATATATCAAAAAGACAGGTGAATTGAAAGAGATGATAGACATCTGTAACCGAGAGGATGATGGTGGATCGGTAGACCCAGAACACAATACAACTGAGCTGATAAATTATGCTGGAACTATCCTTGATGAGTCAGCATCGCACTTACAATGTTTGGAGATGAAGCTTCTATTTCCCAATTTTAACTGGGATTTTGACGCCGCAGTGGGGACACCAGATGCTGCGCGCCAGATAATGGGGACACCCGATGATGATGTTGGCCCGGATGGGACACCCGATGATGATGGAGCCGCGGAGATAATGGATAAAGCCAGAAATGAGCAGCATCAACAATACTGTAATATGATAGATCCCAATTGTTTGATAACTGGAGATGATAACGAAAATGTGTGCGAGTTTAAAGAGTTAAGAAACGATTATTATTTTGTGGATAACAGTGACACACCGCGAGTTATATCTATGAAAGATCTATTTGGTGAATTATCTCTCACGGATCAAAGAGAGGTGGGGGCTTGCCATAAAGCATGCGGTGTTGGGAAAGGACTGCCCACCGATATTACCAATAGTTCCGATGTGAGCACATCTCCGCAACCGCCCTACAATGTGGGGGGTGAACAGGATAATATATACTGGTCCACATCAATCGCACCGTTCTACAGAGAAGCAGGAGATCCAAACCCACCCCCCGATAATCTGTTATACCAGGAAATTTTTTCAAATATAAATATAGTGAAGCGGGACTCGGATGGTAAACACGATTTAAATACCATGAAATCCCTAAGCCCCAAAACCCCGACTCCAGGATCTCTCGTTGTACCCCCCGGTGTGGATTATCTTGTAAATAAAGAAGGCGCTGAGAGTTCTCCATACGAATGTCAGCGGTATTGTGATATATCTGAGACGTGTGACACACCCGCATCGTCAGCATCAGAAATCCTAGAAGCGCCTCGAAGACCCTACAATAATATTTTATCATACACAAACTACGCCAAACCGGAACCAGGGGTATGTCCACCATTTATGAGTATGGAGAACGGTAAATGTACATATTATTCCAGCACCACTGAGGAACACTATTCATATAATGGGGACGTCTCCACGTCTACTTGTCCGAAGGATGATACCCGAGCGAGTATTTTTGAAGAAAACATGAATATGTTTAATAAGTGTGAGAATTGGTATTTATTACCTTCCAACTCGCAACCCGAACGGTCCAATTTGGACACATGTATTGACTGGATGAGTAAAACGAAAACTGATACAGAGATGGCCGATTTCTTGGGGCTTGATCGTAAAAAAGACTATAGCGACGCAACTACCGGAATAAATGATAAGTTCAAAGGTCCAGACGGGGGAGATAGCGCGTGCGCACCCGATCCGGATAATCCGGATCAGACTTGCATAAACTTCGTCAGTGATTTGATCGTAAAAAGGAATATAGAGGCACTGGACCAGACAACAAACGAAGGGCGGTTGGGTGCAGGTACGGAAAATAACCTTAATTATTTTATAAATAATTACAATAAATATCCGACTTCAACCGCTTCGGCCAGCGACGGCAGCGGGTCCGGTGACGGTAGCGGCTCCGACGACGTGGGCGACCTCCTCACCCTGCTCGCGGCCTACGGCGGCTCCGACGCGGACGCCGAAACCGACGGCGGTGGATCCGACGACGTGGGCGACCTCCTCTCCCTGCTGGCCGGATACGGGTTCCCGAAGGACCCGCCGCCGAAGGACCCGACCCCGAAGGACCCGACCCCGGAGGACGAGCCTCCGGGTCCGAAAATTATTGGAGGTTACAATAGACAACCATTCTATTCAAATCTCGGGGTGCCACCACCGTCTCCATTGGATCCAGATTTGACGAGGGGGTACGTGCCCAAGATATTTTGGGGGGAGTATGAATACGCGCGATATGTAGACCCTAATATATGGTTGCGTCCCGATGCTGATGCTGATGCTGACGCTGACGCTGACGCTGATGCTTATGCTGAATATACAGAGATCAATAAATATTACAGGACTATACCCCCGGACTCGGGTATTAAAAACAATATTGACGATGTAGTAAACTGCCTTGACTCTTGGCCGTTTCAACATGAGGATTCCGGCACCGGGGATCAGTAATTGAGATTTTTAATGAGTCCAGAAAACCGTGCGTGTGCTTCTGCCGCGGTAAGTCGTTCACCCTCGTCGAAAAATGTTTCTCTCGTCATATCCTTAAACAGTGATATAAATGGTGCAACCTTAGGACTTTCCATATATGTAACCATAGTATCAATGTGTATACTGGTCAAATATAAATCGCTATAGAAGCATTTGGGTATTAAATATCCCAGTGAGTACACATCTATCGTATCAAATATTTTCTTCCGATTTATTCTCACTTTTTTTAAGAAGGTCGTTATTTTATCGGTTATATTTTCTCTTTTGAATATTTTTTGATGAATATCCCGATATTCGGGAAAGCCATTTTTGTATTCATTTCTTTTATATGAGGTCGCATCTAAGTTCTCCTGTTTTGTGGTTGTAAATGTGTAGACGAAATCTATAGGGTAGGGTGTGTATATTCGGTCATCGAAGTATTGCCTTATTGCACGTCGTTTGTATTCTTCTTTATCATCCAGCACGCACACCAATCCAAAATCTATAAGTTTGAAACTACGCCCATCTAAAACGATATTAGCTCTTTTTATATCTGAGTGTGATAAATTATCATTTTTGAGGGCTTTTATCCCCTCAAATAGGGGAGTCATTCTCTTCATCGTTCTCAGAAAGAAATCTACAAAATCATCTTTATTTTTTATATATTTCATCTTGCTTGCGAAGATTTTCTCCATAGTATATCCTCCATACTCTCCTATAAGCATGGCGCTTCTTTCATTGAACTCTTCTGGGCTCATGTTTGTGATATTAAGACATTCAGCTATTTTTTTATCTTTCTTGTATATTTCCTTGTAGCTGTGTGGTTTACACAGTCTATCCCATAAAACACTCCATTTTCTATGACCCTTTATTTTCCGAACCCTTACATTGAACGCATATTCTTCTTTAGCTTCATCTATTGCTCTTTTATGAAAAAACACCTTGGATATGTATTTTACCCCCTTGCGCTTTCGGTTAGTTCTTTTTTTTCTACACGGGAACTCTATGTTGAAAACACATCCGTATGCACCCTTCCCCAATAGTTCGCCGCCTTTTTTTAATGTTTTCATTAAATACGCATATATTTTTATCTAACATAGTTTAAGTAATGACAAGTAATTGTAGTGGACTATCGCAGTTTTATGGAAATATTACTTTTAGTCAGGAAGGGGATATAACCCTCAAGCAGGCGCAAGACTATGTGAAAGCAAACAAAATGGAGGCCACTGCGAGTGACCCAATAAAAATGCATGAAGAGTGTTATTTAATGGGTAATATTACCGATAATAATAATCAGTCACTTACAGATTTCTACAAGACGAGTTCTATGATGGCGGATCTAAACACTCTTGTGAATGAGAGCGAAGCAGCTAACGCGAATGTATGTGGTTCAGGATCCTATATATATTCCGATACAGATCCATCAACGGGGAAAATCACGGAGAAGTGTCAAACATGTGGACAATCACCCCCGGATAAGGATAATGATATAGATTACAATATTAATAATAGTATACTTACCGATTCGGAGCAATATGCTGAAATAATGCTGCAAGTGGAAAAAGAAAGTGAAAATATCCGTTTAGGTAACATCCAAGAGAGGGGACTGAAAGATTTTGAACAAGATTACACGATGTATCGTTACGGAATATATGATCAGGAAACACTGGAAGCGGTGGCCGATGACGGCCTCCTTAAAGAGGGCCCTATAAAGGAAGGAGCTATAGCGATTCGTGAAGAATACGGTCAAGATACGACCCCACCCGGAAAATTAGACGAAGCAACATTTACAGATGTTCAGAAACAATGTTCTCCTCTTATTAGCGATTGGTTTTATAGTCAGCATCAGAGAAATATGAATAGTGAAAGGGCTCAAATATTTGATACGTACGCAATCGACGACAAAGTTTATAGAGGTTTTGACTTGCTAAGTGACGGCACGATTATGGAGTTTTTTGATCGCGAATATAACAATGTGCTTGATATTGGCGGATATGATGGGGATACAATAACGGCGACGCAGTTAGAAGAAAACGGTAAAGATTCCATAATTGATAAGATTCGTATTTTAGAGATAGACGGTGACACGACTAGAAATGCTTCATATAGGGAAAGATTAAGACCATGTGCCGCCGGGGACTCGGCTATATGCGCATCTTTTGGAGATTCTGAAAATACATATTATAAAACTATCCCAGAGGAGTTGGCGAGGGCGTGGATTGCGAAGAAATTGGACAGTATAAAAAAGAAATCACCGCCGACACAGGATGGTAATATTTCAACGGCATATGGTAATCTCGGAAAAATGATGAACGATGTTACTCCACAGATAGAGACATGCATTAATGATGTGGTTGGAACAGAAAAAAACGGTGAGAAGAGCATCGAAAGATTGAAGGAAGCTGGGGGGGACTTTACAAAACTTGACACCGAGGATATACAATATTTGAGGAGAAAGATTGTCGCATTCATTCATTCACCCGACGCAAAAATGAATGAGTGTGTCCAACTGTTATATGCGCAGGGTGCTGATCTTTGCACTGAGGGTCTGTATACCAAGACAATGAAGATATTATCTGTCCTATTTGCGCTTTTGGGTGTTAATGTTGATTTAAGTGATGTAGAAACTGATGACGATAAATATAATAGCGTCATGAATTTCATAAATAGTCTTGGAGATCTTTTTCCCCGAGCCACTGAAAAGATAATAAGGATTATTCAAGGGATGGAAATGGACCTGTGCAATTCAACGCGTCAGAGTGATATTATTGTAAATCTATATGACGACGTAGTGAATAAAAACCGAAAATACAACATTGAAATGGGTATATTAGGTCACCTATTTTCGTTAGATGAAAATCATTACTCACGAATAGTTCAGACATATAATATGATCTCCCCCGTCCTGGGTCGTTTATTTGGACCCAGTGCTGAGTAGTTTTTACTTAAAAACTCATTACTATATATAGTATGTTAAAAGTCGGAGGCAATGGATTTTCTGAAATGGCAAGACATTGATAAGAATGATTTCGCGAAGTTTATACGTGACATTTCAACAAACAAAACTAATATCAAGCACATGTTGGAGGACCATGAAAGGTCTATACTTGTTGTGAAGAAGGGTAATAAAAAGGTCGTAAAAAAGAAAAAGGATTTGATAATTGAGAATAATAAGAAAAAGAAACATATGGAGTCTGTGACCAATGATTTAAAAAAGATAGATTATTTTATTGATAATCTTGTAGATGAAAACATTTACAAGAACATTTACAGTCTTAATACCGATGAGGGGGTGATAGAATACAAGTTTCGTCTCCTGAAGTATTTTTGGTCCGATAAAAAGAAGTATATGCAACACATTATGAATCTTTATTTTAGTCTTCACAAGGTAGAAACTAATAATGGAGAGTATAAAAAGCTAATATCTAAGTTTGAGAAGAAAATGGAAGATTATGATTATAAACTATACATGATGAAAGAATTGAGTCACATGCTCCCTCCCTTGAATCTGTGGGATCAGAGGGCCAAAACGCTCGATGATTGGCAACTGACCACGATCAATCATATGAAGCATAATAGATCGGTATTGGTAAAGGCTCCTACATCATCTGGTAAGAGTTTTGTGGGATATTGTGCAGGTGTATTATTCTCCAAAGTTCTGTATGTTTGCCCCGCGAAACCAATTGCGTATCAAGTGGGAGCTAATTTCACGAATATGGGATATAAGGTGTGTTTCTTATTAAATCCGGGTGAGATCTTATCGTATGATGACAAAACGAATATATTTATCGGAACACCCGAGATAATTGAAGATCATTACAGTAACATGAATATTAAATATGATTACGCTGTATTCGATGAGATTCATAACCTTAATAAAGAGGATGACGGACATATTTATGAGAATCTTTTGAAATATTATGATTGTAATTTTCTAGCTTTGAGTGCGACCATGAACAATATAGAGGGATTCAAAGATAAACTATTGAAAATACATCCTAAGAAGGACATTGAAATCGTTCAGTATGATAAGAGATTTATAAATGTTCAGAAGTGGTTGTACAATGATAATAAATTGAGTATACTTCACCCCCTGTGTTCAACTGAAATCACTGATTTGGATGAAAACTTTTTAGATAAAAATCACCAGTTCACACCCCGAGACTCTGTTCTTTTATGGGAAAAGATTGAGGAGATCTTTGAAGAATGTGATAAAGAGGAGTTGATAGAACATTTATCTCCCGATAATATTTTTAAGGGTGATAGTATTTTAACGCTAGATGACACTCGGGAATATGAAAATATTCTCAAACGTAATTTGGTATCACTAAAGCTGAAAGAACCGGAACTAATTCGCGATGTTTTAGCATCTTTTTATATGACTGCTGAAGATTCTACTTCGGATAATATCCTAGGATTTCTGAAAGACTGCAAGGTGAATAAGTTTCTACCGATGATTATATTTAACACATCAACCTCGGTGTGTATGAATATCTTTGATGACATCTTTCATCAGATTGAAAATGATGAAAAGATTAATTATCCATACTACAACGAAATACTTGAGAAAAAAAATGAACTCTTTAAGAAATATGTAGATCAACGAAAAACATATTCTGAAAAGATGAAGATTTCTAGAACAAATGATCCTATAAATGAGAAAAGAGAGAAAATGGAAAACTACGATCAAAAAGAAAGAACAAAATACATCGGCGATGTTTTATCAATTTACGACCATACTATTTTCCATCTAGACACAGATGAGTATTATGACCAGCGGAAAAAGAATCTTATCAGAGAGCGTAATCAGTTTATACGAGCTCCAGATTTTTGTTACATAGATATTTTTCAAAAACATCCCGACTACTGTTTTTCACCAAAAGAATCTATGTCAGGTGACAAGATCCGAAATATACGGAAAGAGATTCTACGGACCATGGGTGTTAAGATCTCGTATGAACATCCATTATTTCAACTTCTAAAGAGAGGTATTGGGATTTATACCGAGGATATGCCGGATGAATATAAATGGATTATTCAGAAACTAATGACGACGAGAGATATTGGTATAGTAATATCAGATAGGACTCTTTGTCTGGGGATAGATTTACCTATCTTGACGACGTGTGTTATGGGGTATAAGGATTCCCCATATTTTTCGAGCGATGATTACCTTCAAATGAGTGGGCGCGCTGGGAGGAGGGGGTTGGACGTAAAGGGGAATACTATCTTTTATAATGTGGATTATAAAAGTATCCTTAATAGTGAAAATCCACGTATTACTGGGAATCCCAGGTGTGTATACGAAAGTTATAATAGTTGTTCGCGAGATATATCTTCTGTATTTAAAAATTACATCCACGATCAAAAAATTATAGACGACACGTTATATGAGGAGACGAAGTTCCCTGCAATACACTGGTTGTGTAGGAGGAATAAACAGATTGATGTGTTTCTAAAAGATATTGAAACCATTAATAGACGAATATTTATGAAAAAACTTGATGACCCACATATTCATATCTTAAGTTTATTGTCTGGTGTTGACGGTATAGTTTTATCGTATAAGTTAAATAAGGTTTCAGATATAGTTGAATTTAAGAATATAAATGTCATGGTTATGAAAATATATAATCATCTAAAAGATAAAAAGTTCGTGTATGTAAAGAATATATTGAGAGAGATATTTGAGAAAACCAAACTTCTAATCATGAATTATAATAAACTTAATTAATATATTCTATAATAATATGAAACTTGAAGAATATATAGACGTTAATATAGTTTACTATGCGCTGTGTTTTATAATATTTTACAATTATGTTTTTGAAGATGATAAATTATATATTTATATGTAATGATATTAAGAGTTTTTATTTCAGTAATTCTTGGTCTTTTTATTGGTGCACTATTTTTCAACAGTATCAATAGAATCATAAATGTGTGAGTTCGGTTGATACGTTTATAAAGACTAAATTAATTATGATTGATTACTATAAAATTGATGGAAACATCTTTAGACACCCTTAAAAACTCATCTATTTCGGCGGAGGATTCACGTCTAGTGGACTCTATTTTGAATGAGTTGAACGGGGGCAAAGACTCCGCACATTTGACGCCCACCCCTCAACAGCAGCAGCAACAGCAGCAGCAACCTCAGCAGCAGCAGCAGCAGCAGCAGCAGCATCAGCAGCAGCATCAGCATCAGCAACAGCAACAGCAACCGCAACAGCAACAGCAACAGCAACAGCAACAGCAACAGCAGCAGCAGCAGCAGCAGCAACAGCAGCAGCAGCAGCAGCCCATG
>Ga0114994_10003513_pt1 | contig 11398 bp, 9 predicted proteins | sample ArcticOcean_MG_C_9_FD_87043 | JGI IMG/M metagenome (GOLD analysis project Ga0114994, IMG submission 87043) | Marine microbial communities from western Arctic Ocean - ArcticOcean_MG_CB2_152 | ecosystem: Environmental > Aquatic > Marine > Oceanic | place: Arctic Ocean: Canada Basin | collected... | reverse complement strand
CTCTATTCCATAACAACGGACGACAATGGTGCGGGTTTGCAGGGGCCATCGAGCTAGCCCGCCGCCTGGCGGCGGGTCTTCCAGGTATCGACTGCCACGGCACCGATGATGATGAAACCGATGATGATTTTTTGGGAGTAATCCGGGACGTTGAGCATCGAGCAGCCGCTGACAAGCAAGGTCATGATTAGGGCACCGGCGATACTTCCGATTGGGCTGCCTTGTCCGCCGCTGAGTGATCCACCGCCGATGACGACTGCGGCGATGATGTCGAGTTCTTTGGCGACTGCGGTCGTGGGGTCTCCACTGCCGAGGAAGGCGTAAGACATCACGCCTGAAATTCCCATGAGCGTCCCGCAGAGGGTATAGATGAGAATGCGGGTTCTGGCGATCGGGATGCCGCAAAGACGCGCGGTCGATTCGTTGGAGCCGAGCGCGTAGATATAGCGTCCAAAGACGGTGTAGCGCATCGTGATGCCGACGCCGATCAGGAGAGCAAGGGTGATCCAGACGCCAGGGGCCAAGAAGAGCCATTCAGGGTCCGGTTTGCGCTGCATAAAATTTTGGAGTGCATTCTCCGGTGTCCGAACCTGCGATTGCTTAGCGATTCCCTCGGCCGCGCCCCGAGCGATCAACATGGTGCCTAGGGTAACGATGAAGGGAGGGATTTTCAAGAGGCACGAGACGCTTCCGTTGAAGGCTCCGGTGGCGGCGCCGGTTGCCATGGCGACGAGGGCTGCAGCTGCCATTCCAAGTGCTCCGATGGTCGCAGGATCTCCGCCGGAGGCGAACGCGTTGATGGTCAGGGCGCAGGCAACGGAGCTCAGGGCGATGGTTGAGCCGGCGCTGAGGTCGATGCCGCCGCTGGTGATGACCATGGTCATGCCGAGGGCGCCGATGCCGACGATTACGGTCTGGGTGATGACGGTTTTGGCATTCCGGCTGGAGAGGAAGGCACTTAGGTTGTCCGGCTCGAATGCGTAGATAAGAGCGGTGAATAGGCCGAATACGAAAAGTAGGCCGATGAACGGGAGCAGCAGTGACTTCCAGTTAGATGAGAGAGCGGGGAGTGTTGGCATTGGACTTTGGACTACTGGGCGACGAATGAGGGCTGGTGTTTTCCTGTGGTGGCGAAGAGCAGGATCTCCTGCTCGGACCATTCTTCCGCCGGTCGCTTCTTGCTGAGAGATCCGCGGTGCATGACGGCGATGTTATGACAGATGCCGAGCAGTTCTGGGAGGTAGGAGCTGACGACGATGATGCTTTTCCCCCCGGCGGCCATAGAATGGATTAACTCGTAGATCTCGTGCTTGCTTCCGACGTCAATGCCACGAGTCGGCTCGTCCATGAAGAAGATGTCGCTATCGTGGTGGATCATGCGCGCCAGAGCGACTTTCTGTTGGTTGCCGCCGGAGAGTGCGCTGACTGGCTGGCTGGTGTTCGCGCAGCGGATATCCAACTTTTTTGCGAGCCGGTCCGCGGTGGCTTTTTCTTCTTCTAGTTGTAGAAACCCGAGGCGGGAAGTTTTGCGGATTGCGGAGAGCGTTGTATTCGCAGCGATGCTGAGGTTCTGCGCCAGTCCTTCGTCCTTGCGGTTTTCGCTAAGGTAGTCCAACCCGCCGGTGAGTGCCTTAATTGGTTGGAATCCGGAAAGGTTCATCTCGGCACCGCCGTTGAGTTCAATACCGCCGCTCACGACCGGATCGAGGCCGAAGAGGCAGCGAGCGAGTTCAGTACGACCGGCTCCGACGAGGCCGAAGATGCCAAGGATCTCCCTGCCTTGTAGATCGAATGAAACTCCGCGTGGGAGAGCTGTGCCGTGGACGGTTTTTACCGCGAGCACCACCTCGCCGGTGTCGTGGTCTGGGCGCGGGTACATCTCATCGATAGTCCGGCCGATCATTTGCTCGACGAGCGACTCGGGGGTGGACTCGGCGACGAGGCCCTGCCCGACAGATTCGCCATCACGCAGGACGGTGTAACGGTCGGCGATTTCATCGATCTCGTCGAGGAAATGGCTGATGTAGACGATGGCGAGTCCCTCGTCCCGTAGTTTTCTGATCACGCGAAACAGGGCTTGCTTGTCGTCTCCAGAGAGAGAGCTGGTTGGCTCGTCCATGATGACGACTCTCGCCTCGCTGACGATGGCACGTGCGATCTCAACAATCTGCTGTCGTGCGATTGTCAGGCTTCGGACCTTCCGGGAGGACAGAATGTCCTCCGCTTCCAATAGCTGGAGCGCGGCTTCTACTTTTTGTGTTTGTGAGCGCAGGAATCCAAATCTTGTCCGCTCCATACCGAGTGTCATGTTCTCCTCGACCGAGAGATGCGGGGCGAGGGTGAGTTCCTGGTAGATCATCGCGATCCCTGCTCGGCGTGCGACACTTGGGCTTGTCAGAGCGAGCGGTCTACCTTCCATTTCGACTGATCCGGAATCTGGCTGGTGAGCGCCGCTTAGAACTTTCATGAGCGTGCTTTTACCGGCTCCATTTTCACCGATTAGGGCGAGCACTTCACCGGCGCGGATGTCGAGTGACACGCCGCGCAATGCCAGCACGGGCCCAAAAGATTTTGTGATCGAGTTGAGCCGCAGAAGCGGGACAGATGCTACTGCTTCAGCCACTTGTCGAGGTCGGGTGCGACGAGTTCTTGGATCCGGCTTTCACCCAGGTTGTCGGAGGTGAGGATAACGGATCCGGTATCAACGATGCGTTTTACCTTTTCCCCTTTGAGGTGGGCAACGGAGTGCTTTACTGCGAGGTATCCCATATTGAATGGATCCTGGAGTGCCAGAGCATGGATCACGTTCTCCTCGATGCCAGCCAGCAGGGCATCATTGACGTCGAACCCGACAAATTTCACTTTGCCCGCGATGCCGGCACCCTTCATTGCGGCCATCATTCCCTCAGTGGTCGACTCGTTCGGCGTGAAGATACCATCGACTGAATCGGCAAACTGATTGAGCAAATTGTTGGCGACCTCCTGTGATTCTTCGACGGTTGCACCGGCATACTTGTCGGATGAGATGAGCACGATGTCCGGGCCGTGTTCCTTGAGGCCCTTGAGAAATCCTTCCTCACGTTTCTTGGTGCTGGCGGAGCCGACCATGTGGCGCAGCAGGATGACGTTCCCCTTGCCGTCCATCAGTTCGGCAAGTTGCTTGCCGCATTTTTCGCCGGCAGCGATGTTGTCGGTGGCGACAAAGCTGTCGAAGAACTCATCACCGGCGGGCGCGAGTCCCGAGTCCCAGATGACTACCTTGATTCCTTCATCGTGCGCTTCCTTGACTGATCGGATCATTGCCTCGTCATCGAGTGGCGCGAGCGCGATCGCATCGACCTGCTGGGTGATGAAATTTTGGACGACCTTTATTTGCCCTTCGCGGTCACTCTCGATCAAGGGACCTTTCCACATGATTGTGACGTCTTCTTCTTTGGCAGCTTTGATGGCACCGGCGTGGATGGTTTTCCAGAATAGGTGGTTCGTCCCCTTGGGAATCACGGCGATACGGAGTTGTTCCCCGGAGCCTGAGTTATCGGATTTTTTACAGCTGGCGATGAGCAGTCCAAAAGTACAGATGGCGAAGCTAAGAATGAGTCGTTTTAGAGAGGGCATGAACTAGAGGTTGGGAGCTTATTAATTAGTTGAGTAATGGAAGAACGGTGAGTGTCAGGGCTGATAAGCGGAACTGGCGGAAAAAAGAAATGTGCGAAACGGCTGTGTGACTTTCCTTCGGAGGAAATTCCATGGAGTATGGTCAATGTTCGAATTCTGGAGATGGTAAAGCTCCTTCCTGCCATGCCAAGGATTGTTTTGGCGATCTTCGGTTTTGAGCGTTCCGGGGTCGGTTGGACGCTTGGTGAGGGGAGCGGCCAAGAGGAGCAGATCTCATCCATACTTCGACCAAGAGTATCTTCATTCACATGAGGGACTAGAATTCCTCCAGGTTATTTTTTGATCTTATTCAACTTCCAGCCTATCTCCCTGAGGCCAAGGAATGGTTTGGAAGTTGCGCTTAGCCCTCTTCGGGCGGGTCAGTAATCTTCTGGAATTGGGAGGAAGACATAGCCAAGGGGAGGGGAGATTTCGAAGTGGCGCTTGGTAATGTCTGTTGGGACGCTGTCGGCCTTGCTCGGTTACTTACGATTCCCCGGTCTGGGCGAATAGGCGTGCGGGATACCGAAGGAGGGCGTGATTCGTCGATGATATCTGCTCGACAGGAGGTGACCGACCGCCTTGCATGGTGGAGACATGAAGCATTTACTAAAATTCTTAACAGGGGGATTGGGTTTGGCTCTGATTCTCTCTGGCTGCGGAGAGAAGAAGGCGGAGCGCAGTAAATTTGCGGTCGTGACGACCGGGGTGGCCTCTTTTTGGGACATTTGTAAAATCGGAGCAGAGAAGGCGGGGGCAGATCTGGATGTCGACGTCGAAGTGCTCATGCCAAATGGCGGGGTTGAGCAAAAAAGCAAGATGGAGGATTTGCTTTCACGTGGAGTGGACGGAATCGCGGCAGCGGTCATCGATCCCATTAATCAATCTGAGTTCTTCGATGAAGTGGCGGAGCGGGTCGAATTCATCACGGTGGATACTGATGCTCCAGATTCAAAGCGAAAGGTCTACATTGGAGTGGATAACTACGATGCGGGCCGCATGTGTGGTCAGTTGGTGAAAGAAGCCCTTCCGGAGGGGGGGCAGGTCATTCTTTTTATTGGCCGCCTCGAGCAGGATAATTCAAAGCGTCGTCGCCAAGGAGTGATCGATGAACTCCTTGATCGTTCGCGTGATCCATCGCGCTACGATGCTCCAGGTGCTCCGGTTAAAGGGGAGAAATATACCGTTCTTGCCACGCTGACAGATCAGTTCGACCGGGCCAAGGGGAAGGCGAATGCCGAGGACATGTTGACCAAGTATCCTAAAGTGGGCTGTATGGTGGGGTTGTTTGCTTATAACCCACCGCTCATTCTGGAAGCACTCTCACAGGCCAAGCGGTTGAATACAGTGAAGGTGGTCGGCTTTGATGAGGAGGACGTTACGCTTCAAGCCATCGTTGATGGTACTGTTCATGGTACGGTGGTGCAGAATCCTTATGAGTATGGCTACCAGTCAGTGAAGGTGCTCAAGGCTCTTTTTGAGGGGGATGATTCCATGATTCCTGCCAATAAATTCATCAATATTCCAGCTCGTCAGATCCGAAAGGATACCGTAACCGAGTTCTGGGCAGACCTTAACGAGAAGCTCGGAAAGTAAAGGAGTTTTTGAGTATGCTCTTAGAGGTCCGCGAGGTGACAAAATCCTTTCCGGGGGTGCTTGCCCTTCGTGGGGTTGATCTGACGCTTGGGCGTGGCGAGGTGCTTGCGGTGCTCGGTGAGAATGGCGCGGGGAAGAGCACCCTTATGAAAATACTGGCCGGGGTGCAGGCGGCTGATGAAGGGACGTTTTTTCTGGAGGGGGAAACGGTGCGTATCGATTCGGTGCAGGCCGCGATGGCGGTTGGGATCGCGCTAATTCATCAGGAGTTGAATTTGGCGGAGAATCTTGAAATTGCGGCCAATATATTTTTAGGGAGAGAGTTGCGTCGCTTTGGCTTGCTGGACGACGAGACCATGCGAGAGGAGGCGGCGAAGTATCTCGCGATGGTTGGCTTGGAGGTCGATGCCGCTAAGGAGGTCGGAATGCTTCCGATTGGAAAACAGCAATTGGTTGAAATCGCAAAAGCGCTTTCCGTGGATGCGCAGGTCCTGATCATGGACGAGCCAACGTCGAGTCTTTCGCAAACCGAGGCCGAGCAACTGTTCGTCGTGATCAAGGATCTTGTTTCACGCGGGGTGAGTATCATTTATATCTCCCATCGATTGAGTGAGATCGTCCAGATTGCGGATCGGGTTATGGTTCTCCGGGATGGCGAGAATGCCGGTGAGTTGATGGGGGCAGAAATTAATCATCAGGCGATGGTGCAGTTGATGGTGGGGAGGGATTTAGATCGGTTTTATCAACGATCCCAGCATGCGCTTGGTGAAGTGCGCATGGACGTGCACGGCTTGCGAACTGCGGCCTATCCTGATCACGAGACCAGCTTTCAGCTTGCGGCCGGAGAAGTGGTGGGCGTGGCCGGATTGGTGGGGGCAGGGCGAAGCGAAATATTGGAGGCGCTCTTTGGCGTGGTGCCGGCTTTAGGGGGCGAGGTGTGGATCAATGGAGAGCAGGTGCGGATTAGCTCCCCTCAAGAGGCCATCGCGGCCGGTTTGGCGCTCGTTCCGGAGGATAGAAAGACCCAAGGAGCGATCCTCGATATGTCGATTTTGGAGAACATCAGTTTGGCAAGTTTACGGAGGGATGCCCGTGGAGGCGCCTTTCTCAATCTGGAGGCGGAGAACGAGCTGGCTCAGGAGGGGATCAAGAACTTGTCCATTAGCACTCCGGGTGTGGAGCAATATGTGCGTTATCTCTCTGGAGGGAATCAACAGAAGGTCGTGCTGGCGAAGTGGCTCGTGATGAAGCCGCAGGTGCTCTTACTTGACGAACCTACGCGGGGAATTGATGTGGGGGCGAAGGAGGAAATTTACGGGCTGATCGAGGCCTTGGCCCAGCAAGGGATGGCGATCCTGTTTGTGTCGAGTGAGTTGGAAGAGGTCATGGGCTTGTCGGACCGGGTTTTGGTGATGCATGAGGGGGCCTTTTCCGGTGAACTCCGGGGGGACGAGTGCACCGAGGAAAGAATCATGTCTCTGGCCACTGGGGACGCTACAATTTTGGAAACAACCAAGGCATGAAAAAAATACTGGGGATCTTACTCACACTCGTCGTTCTCTTCGGGCTCACCGCGGCACTCGGCGATGGGTTCCTCGGGGCCTATAATCAAGAAAAGCTCCTCGAGCGGACCGCGCTCTTCGGTATTTTGGGGATCGGAGTTGCTTTTGTGATCATCACGGGCGGGATTGATCTCTCCATCGGCTCGGTAGTGTGTTTGGTGGGCTGTGGCTTGCCATGGTTGCTCGTAAAGCAGGAGTGGCCGCCGGCTTTCGCCTTGGCGGCCGTGGTCTTGGTTTCTGCGTCGATCGGACTCATTCATGGCTTACTCATCACGAAGCTCAAGCTTCAGCCCTTTGTCGTGACTTTGTGTGGTTTGTTGGTTTATCGGGGGATCACAAGAGGCTTTACCGAGGATCAGAGTCAGGGCTTTGAAGGTGGTTTTGGTTCTCTACGGCAAGTGGTGACCGAAAAGATTCCGGTGATGGGTGGGTTCGGGATTCCATGGACGTGGGTGATCTTAGTTTTGGTGGCCGTGGTGGCGGGGATCTTTCTGAATAAGACCATTTACGGACGCTACCTTCGGGCTTTGGGCAATAATGAGGAGGCGGCCCGATTCAGTGGGATCAATACCGATCGCATGGTGATTTTGTCCTACGTCGTTTGTTCCCTTCTGGCAGGTTTGGGAGGAGTGCTCTTCGTGATGGACGTGGGATCAGCGCAGCCTAGTGATTTTGGCAATTTTTATGAACTCTATGCCATTGCCGCCGCAGTGCTGGGGGGGTGCTCCTTAAGAGGGGGGCAGGGGACCGTGGTGGGTGTGGTGATTGGCGCAGCGGTGATGCAAGTGCTCAAGAACATGATTAATTTGGTGACCTGGATCCCGACTCATATCGAGTTTGCGGTTGTGGGAGCGGTGATTCTCGTCGCGGTGGTGGCGGATGAGTTGGTGAAACGGACTGTCGCCACGCGGCGAGCGAGAAAGTCTACGTGAGACGGTGGAGTTCGCATTACCGTAGATCGAGGCAGGTAGCGGTGCCTTCAGCGCGAACAAATAAGCGTCCTTAACCCAGGAGAAGCATGTGATCCACCCCGTCACCGGGACTCCGCAAGATAAGCGACGGATAGGCAACCACCCCTGTTGTTTGCGAGGGCGCCATTACCTCGCCAGCGCCATGAAAGCGCTCGTTGAGCAAGGACCGGCACACGCTCCCGAGCTGACCCCGGCAAGCATCGCCAAAGCCCGTCGCCTCAAAGAAGCGTCCTGAGATTTCACGAAAATCCAGCAACGCGCATCCAGACCGTGGCGCTTGCAGGTCTCGATGAGAGTGTAGTCAACGCAGGCCAGTTCTCCGCCACGTCGGGATCCAAAGAACAGGTAGTTCTTCGCTCCAATTTTTAGCGGGCGAATGGTGTTCTCGCAGAAGTTGTTATCAAGTTCGACACGGCCATCTTTGAGGTAGGCTTCCAGGCCGCTCCACTGATTCAAGGCGTAGGTGATGGCTTTAACCATGAGACTTTGGGGAAGGTGACGGGATTGTATCCTACGTAGGTATTTTTCAATGAGTTTTAATCTCGGGGCGCAGTGGCTAGCCCGGCTTTTTTGTTCTGGTTGCTCATCCGCACCCAGTCTTCGATGGGGTAGCACAATCCTACCGGGGTAAAGCGGAAAGAACTGCCCTAGGATGGCATCCATCCTAGGCGGTGGCTTCATGAGGGGAACCTGTTGAAGAGCATCGAGGTTGCGCCCAACCTTGAGGGATGACGATTCTCTCCAAAACAGTGAGGACTGACACACCACTTCACTGCTTCGCTGCAGGGCTGACGAAAGAGTGCGAATGCATTTAGACACCGCTGGCTCATCAAAAAAAGAATTACTCCAGAAGGGCTATTTGGCAGTGTTGAAAACGGTCTTGGTTACGAGCGATTTGTGACGCTGTGAGATCTCAGCAAAAAACTGAGAAGCTACAACAGTTGGGTTGTTCATCTTCTCGCCAGCTATTCACCATCGTTATTCAAGCGGAAGAAGCGCTTCGGATCAGTCAAATTAGTCGAGCGAAAGCGGAATCGGAAAGTGGAGTCATTCAATTCCGTGGCATCGAGAAATTCCAGAGGTAAGAATGACCACGCCAGAAGATCGGTGGAAGTTGAGGGCGATAACACAGGGGTATCGGCGTCTGGCTTTAGGGTGAAACTATAAACAATCTCATTATCGGTGAAACCGAGGCCTGTGAGATTCTCCGTGGTCAGTTCCACAGATGGCTTGGCAGCCTGATCAAGGGGATCAGATCCAGTCCCATACTCAAAGCGGTTTGAAAAACCATCTTTGTCGGCGTCACCATCCGGATCGGAAAGGAGCGGATTCCCGGCAGCCCAAATGGCGTAACTTGTCGCGGTCCGAGTTCCCTGCACTCCCAGATCAGTGCTCAGCGAGTTCACCACGGCGGGATTACTCGCCGAGACATCGGAGAGTTCATATCGGAACGATGACAAGTCATAGAGATCGTGGTCACCATTCGTATTAATCAATCGCCAGTCGAGTGTGCGGATCGAGGTCAATGCCCCCCACCTGGAGTAGGCATGATTCTTTCCTGATGAAAACGGATTGCGCAGCATGGGGACCAAGGACGATCCGGCAGCGGAAGCTGGAGCAGTGAGCCCGCAAATCTCAGCAATGGTTGGGTAGATATCGATCGTCTCGACGACTCCTTCCGCCATCACTCCCGCAAACACTTCAGCTCGGAGACTGGCTGGAGGGCGAATGATTAGCGGAGATTCAAGCGAACGCTCAAGCACCTTGTGTTTCCCGATCAGCCCGTAGTCATCGATGCACCAGCCGTGATCTCCCCAAAGCACTACGACAGTATTGTCGGCAAGGCCAAGGACATCGAGTTCATCGAGGACCTTTCCCACTTGCGCGTCCACGTAGGAGATACAGGCAGAGTAGGCATGACGGAGTTGATCACGGTTGCTACGGTCGGTGTAAGCATTGATCTCGCCGGAGTTCGTGGTCGTGGCGGAGTTCGCTCCGGTGGGAGCCCCAGCGGGGATTCCAGAAGGAATGTCCGCCGGATCGTAGAGGTCGAAATAAGCTTTTGGCGCATTAAAAGGGAGGTGGGGTTTGTGAAAACCGACCGCGAGGCAAAAGCGCTGATTGTCATCGGAATACTCACGTAGTTTTTCAATGGCAGCTTGTGCCATTTGACCATCCGGATAGGCGTCGTCAGAAAGCGAAGCACCGGATTCATCGACCCCGATCTCAAAAGCCGGAGTGGTATTACGAACGCGACCGGTTCCATCAGCATAGGCAAAAAGTGGGTAGCGTTGCGCTCCCCATTTATCATGGTCCCAGACGATCTCATTCCATGAGAATCGCATGTCAGGAACAGTGGCACTGGAACGCCCGATATCGTAGTTGGAGGGGAAATTCCAACGGAAGCCATCGGGCTCATGAGTGAGCTTTCCAATCGAGGCGGTGTGCCAACCGTTGCGACGCAGTAAATCAACCCAGCTTTCCGGACTGGCTGGCTCGGTTAAAGGCATCCGGCTAAAGGCATTATTATCGTCGGTGGCACTGGTCGGGCGCAGGCCTGTCATCAGGGCATAGCGCGAGGCCCCACAGGTTGGCACGGCAACGTAGTGATTGCGAAAAAGACGTCCCTGACTCGCAAGGCGGTCAATATTTGGCGTGACCATGTGGCTCTCGCCATAACAGGCCAGGTCCGGACGCAGGTCATCAACCGCGATGAACAAAACATTGGGCTGTTGGGCATTGACGCCGAGAGTCAACAGCAAGGAAAAGAGGAGCTTGTTCATGGGGCGGACTGTTGAAAAATTTCAAATCCGTTGAGCAGGAGAAAATTCTTCGCACCATTGGATTGCGTAGCGGCTAGGGCCACACTGGCATCGCCAATACCATCGTGAGTGAAGGCGAAAATGAGAGTCGGCACCTGGCCGTCGTTAATGAATGTCGTCCCCAGCCCGCTGCTTCCGAGCGCCGTGGGTTGAACCGAGCCTTTCAATGCACCACCGATCCGAGCCTCGATCGTGTTTGGAGTGGTGGTGGTGGATCCTTGAGCGAAGCCAAGATTCGCTCCGGTAAAGGAATCGAGGTGATACGATTTCCAAAGATAATCGCCCGCCGGGAGGCCGCTCATACTCACGGTCATTGCCCCTTCGCGGGTTGCGATAAAGTCGGCAACAAGAAATGAGCGCGAAGTATCGCCACCGGGGATGGTCCGACTGCTGTCACTATTGGCTCCCCGAAACTCGAAAGGATCTTCGCCGGGTCGTGTGATGGAAATTTGCTGCGTTCCAATCTTTTTGATGTAAGTCGCACTATTATCCTCTGCGTTGTTCGATCCGGAAATGACTCGGAGATGAGACTGGCTGGGTGAGCCCAGCACATCGTTGCGATTGAAATCAATGCCGAGCAAACGCTCGCCGAAATTGCTATCAGCGTTGTTTGGATCAGTCCCGATGGCCACCTCGGATCCGTCGGGAATGCCGTCGCCATCACTGTCAGCACTCAGCGGGTTTGTCCCGGTTTCAGTCGCGCTGACAAAGTTGCCGGTATTGGTTTCAATATTGTCGTTCAGACCATCGGAATCGGAGTCGGCGTTGTTCGGATTGGTGCCATTCGCGAGTT
>Ga0114994_10003512_pt1 | contig 11398 bp, 11 predicted proteins | sample ArcticOcean_MG_C_9_FD_87043 | JGI IMG/M metagenome (GOLD analysis project Ga0114994, IMG submission 87043) | Marine microbial communities from western Arctic Ocean - ArcticOcean_MG_CB2_152 | ecosystem: Environmental > Aquatic > Marine > Oceanic | place: Arctic Ocean: Canada Basin | collected... | reverse complement strand
TAGCTAAAGCGGGTTAGGTTTCTAAAGGACATCAATTAATTATGGCTAAACTTCAATTAGCAATAGTGACCGCCGAGGGTGAAAGCTTTTCGGGTGAAGTCGATAAAGTTGTAGCACCGGGTGGACTCGGTGAATTTACCGTCCTGCCTTCGCACGCTCGTATGATCTCCACTCTTAGCGCTGGCATTCTTCGTTTCGATCAGAGCGGCGATTCTGTTTCGCTGGCGATGTCGGGCGGTTTCTTGGAAGTTTCTGATAACCGAGTAACCGTTCTCGCAGATGCTGCTGAGCAGGACGATGCTATCGATCTTGAGCGTGCGGAAGCCGCTTTGGAACGGGCGCAGAAGCTTATTGCGTCGAGTCCTGCTGACGTTGACCTGGAGAAGGCTACGGCTTCGTTGCAACGTGCTCAAGTACGAGTAAAACTCGGTCGAAGACGTCGAGAGCGCGGGTTGGGATAGTTCAACCTTCCCTCCGGGCGTCACTTGCGTGACTTGGTCTCTAGCTGCAATCTACCCGCCCTCAGAGGGAGAGGGGGAGATTTGCGACTTGGAGGCGAGTCGTTCGACGACGACAGCGACTAACGTATGTAGTACGTCATCGACTGCAATGATAGAACCGGATCGATACCTCGCACCGTCACGCCTTCGGGTACTTGCGGAGACAGCGGAGCGTAGTTGAGTATCGATTTAATGTTCGCTTGGACCATAGCGTCGATTACTTCCTGGGCATGGTCGATCGGGACAGTGACGATACCGATTTTGATATCAAGTTCTTTCACCGACTCGGTTAACTGCGATATCGGCTGAATGTGAAGACCTGAAATCGTTTTACCTACGATGTCGTGGCTTGTGTCGAAGGCGGCGCTAATATTGAAACCTTCTGGAGCGAAGCCAGGATAAGAAACAACAGCCCGACCGAGCCTTCCCATACCAACAACCGCCGCGTTCCAAGTTCGGTCGAGACCAAGGATTTCGCGGAGCTGACGTTCGAGCATCGCTACGTCGTATCCACGTCCTTGTTTACCGAATCGCCCGAAGTAAGAAAGATCTTTCCGAATCTGAGCAGGGGTCATATGTAATGTCGATCCCAGTTGCTCAGAGGAAATGACTTCTTCGCCGGCGGACGAATACTGCGTGAGGACTCTCACGTACAAAGGCAGCCGTTGAATAACGACTTCTGGAACCGGAAATACCGAACTTAAATTGTCACTATTGTTGGGAGTTGTCATTGTGTGCGCAGCATTACATAAAAGAGAGGCAAAGCCGTGTGTGCTTTGTATCACAATGTGTGAATAATCGCACGTGTGCTGTAGTGCGGCGAATGTATGCTGTTGGTAAGAATTTCGATCAAATAGGAGAGAAGCTGATGAAACTTCGAGAAGTGGGGCGTGTTGCGGCGATATTAGGCGTTGCGCTGACGTTTCTCGTCGGGGCTATCAGTATTATCCTCGGAGTTGTGAATTCATCGCCTGATCAAGGTGGAGGCTCGCTCGTCGTGCGGGGCTTGGTGCTTGTGGTGTTATCGGTAGTTGCAGGATATGCCGCCTCTATCAGTATTCGCAAACCCGAAATGGCATCTATTCAACTAGTGATGGTTGCAGTGCTTGGCAGCGTCGCCGCATTTCGAAGTTTTTGGATTGCCGCGGGTGTCTTGATATTGTCCGCTGCGATTGTTTACTCAAGCCGAGAGAGCTAGCCCGGGCGTTAGTCGCAGCGTTAGCTTCGGACGTCACTGGCGCTGACTTGGTCGCGCGTTGCAGTTGCGTCAGTTGAGATTTGCCAGCAATGCTGCAATTGGGGGAGAAAATCCTGAAAATGAATTCAGGCTGACAATGGTCGTTGAGGACTGGTTCGAGCGTACGTAGCCGTCGGAACTATCAATCCTCCCCCAGAGTGGGGGAGATTGCGACGCGGAGCCGAGTCGTCCGACGACGAGCGTGACTAACGAACTCAAGACGCCTTAAACAAAAAAGGCCCCGGTATCAATTACCAGAGCCTTAAGAGTTCGGTCGTTGCAATTACGCAGCTGCGACCTTAGCCGGAGTGGCGGTTTCAGACATTGCTCGACGTGCGGCCTCTTTCGAGTCCACCGTGAACGAGCACTGGAGGCAAGACAAACTCTTGCTATCTGGGAATACGACGAGCTCAATGTCGCCGTGACACTTCGGGCATGCCTTTAAGTAAAGCACTTTAGTTCCTTCTTCTTTCGTCCCCGCCAAAACGCTGGTCGGGGCGTTCATAAAATGTTGGTCCCGGTTGCGTTATAAATCCTGTAACAAGATTCACTGCGTAAAACGAGCCGCGGGAGATACTACTACGAAAAATCTCAACATTCAATACATCTGTGTCAGATTTCGTAAACATTTGGTTAAAGCCCCATAAGTGAGTCATAAAATAACGACGAAATCATGAGCTTAAGTTTACACGACCTGTATCAACTATTACAATAGTAGCCGTGTTATTTATATTGACTCGGTTAGCCGAATTTTTCGTAAATGACCAGATTTCGATTTTCATACCGTCTTCATTAGCTTCATTAAGGAAAATTCTTGACTCAGAACTATGGGCAAACACCCGACGAGCAGGAACAAGCCGGTAAGCAGGATCTCGCCTGGTCACGTTCAAAGAATTTGAACCGAATGTTGACTGAGCTATTCGAAATCGCTTCGAGCGGTGACGAAAACCGCCGCGTTCCGATGAATGTGAATCGCCCTATCAGTAGACAGCAGTCTCGTCGAGTTCCGCCGACTACTCGGATAACAGGGGTTTACGTAATCAGTGTGGCGGCTCGATTGGCTGATATGCATCCGCAGACGTTGCGTAAGTACGATAAGGAGGGGTTGGTTAGTCCGCAGCGATCGGGTGGGAGCCGACGGCTTTACTCTGATTCCGACGTTGAACGATTGCGCGTAATTCGTCGGCTTGCTGACGGATTAGGATTGAACTTGAATGGTGTTAGCTTAGTGCTCGATCTAGTGAGATCATTAACGGATATCGTTTCGCTACTGGAGAGCAGCCCTGAAGTGTCAGATACGCGGGCTGCGAGAGTGGCGGCAGACGAGCTTCGACAGATACTCTCGTATGTTGGCGCTGATTAGCTGGTCTAATCTCGTCCAATTCATTTCTTTTCATTAATAGGTCATTAAAAACGTTGTCAGAAACAGAAGACAAAATACCGCAGGAAGATTCTGCGGAATCGGAACAATCTACGGATTCCGCCAACATAAAAAATTCGTCAGGCGAATCAAATGACGAACTAGCGGAAGCACTTCGAGAGAAGGACCAATTCAAACGTCTGGCTCAGCGAGCGCAGGCCGACTTGGTCAACTATCGAAGGCGTATTGAAGGTGAGCAGGAATCGTCGCGACATCGCAATTTGCAACGAATCGTGCTCAAGTTTGCTGATGTGATTGATCAGCTTGATGTTGCGCTCAGTGCCGACTCTATGAAGGATACTGAGGCAGGCTGGCTGGAAGGAATCACGGCAATCCAGAAGAATTTCGTGAATGCTGTTTCTTCGGAAGGCTTTGAGCGATTTGACTGTGTAGGCGAAGAGTTTGACCCTCGTAAACACGAGGCTTTGCTTTCGAGTCCTACAGCAGACCACGCTCCAGATACCGTCGTTACAGAACTACGGCCCGGATATATGTACAACGGAGAAGTCGTTCGGCCCGCTCAGGTGCAGATTGCTGTCGCATTACCTGATGAGGATGAGGACTAGAACGATAAAAAAAGCATGGATATGAGTAGGGGCTACGAATTCGGGCATAAGCGAATTACTTAGCGACGCATTTATTTAGTTACTACGAATTTCGAACAACAGGTTCAATACTTTCCGACCCAAAATTCGGAAACGAAGAAGGAAATCTAAAAGAACAATGGCAAAGGTTATTGGAATCGATCTCGGCACCACGAACTCCGCAATGGCGATCATGGAAGCCGGAGAACCACAGATCGTTGAGAATGCAGAAGGACGACGCACTACTCCATCAGTAGTCGCATTCAATTCGAAGACCGACGAACGATTCGTTGGTGAATTGGCTCGTCGTCAGGCAATTACGAACCCTGAGAACACTGTGTACTCGGCAAAACGATTCATCGGCCGACGATTCGACGATGCTTCGGTTCAGGCTGACGTAAAGAACGTTTCATTCAAGCTCGGCAAGCTTGATGGTGGAGACGCTGGAATAGTTCTAAATGGCAAAACCAGCACGCCTGCCGAAGTTTCGGCAATGATTCTACGTAAGCTCAAGGACGACGCAGAGGCAAAGCTGGGCGAACCAGTTACTCAGGCTGTCATCACTGTTCCAGCGTATTTCAACGATGGTCAGCGAGAAGCTACTAAAATCGCTGGTCAGATCGCCGGACTTGAAGTTCTGCGAATCATCAACGAGCCAACTGCGGCTTCGCTGGCGTACGGCCTCGATAAAGAGGGCGAACGAACTATCGCTGTGTACGACCTCGGTGGTGGAACCTTCGATGTTACGATTCTCCAACTCGGTGAAGGCGTATTCGAAGTGAAGAGCACGAATGGCGACACTCACTTAGGTGGTGACGACTTCGATCTGAGCTTAGTAGACTATTTGGCTGACGAGTTCAAAAAAGAGAACTTGATCGACCTTCGTGACGATGTTTCGGCACACCAGCGACTACGAGTCGAATCTGAACGTGCCAAGGTTGAGCTTTCTTCGGTAGCTTCAACTGAGATCAACTTACCGTTCATTTCAGCAGACTCATCGGGTCCTAAGCATCTTCAGTCGACTCTTACCCGAGCAAAACTCGAAGAGCTCACCAGTGCATTGATTGAGCGAACAGCTGCACCGACCAAGTCGGCATTAAAGGACGCAGGCATTTCACCGGGCGAAATCGACGAGGTTGTTCTCGTTGGTGGAATGACTCGAATGCCAGCAGTGATCGAAATGGTCACCAAGCTGTTCGGCAAAGAGCCAAACCGTTCGATCAACCCAGACGAAGTTGTTGCCGTTGGAGCTGCGATTCAGGCTGGTGTTCTTCAGGGCGACGTCAAAGATGTTCTGCTTCTTGATGTAACACCTCTTTCCGTTGGAATCGAGACACTCGGTGGTGTTCGTACTGCTCTTATTGAGCGAAACACGACTATGCCAACTTCCAAGACGGAGACGTTCACCACTGCTGCCGACAATCAGTCGAGCGTGGAGATTCATATCGTTCAGGGTGAACGTGAGATGGCCGGCGATAATACGTCGATTGGTCGCTTCAATCTTGACGGAATTCTTCCGGCTCCTCGTGGAGTCCCGCAGGTCGCAGTTACGTTCGATATCGATGCCGATGGCATATTGAAGGTGTCGGCTAAAGATAACGGCACTGGCAAGGAACAACACATCACGATCACGGGTCGTTCAGGAATGGATGATGCTGAGGTCGAGAGACTCGTCAAGGAAGCTGAAGAGAACGCTGAAGCCGATAAGTCAAAGCGTGAGGGTGTCGAAACTCGTAACGCCGGTGAGAGTGCTGTTTTCCAGGCAGAGAAGATCCTTAAGGATGAAGGCGACAAGATTCCTGACGAGATCAAGAGCGACGTCGCAGCGAAGGTTGAGGCTGTCAAAGAGAGTCTTGCCGACGAGGCTGCCGACACCACTGTGATCGCTGCAGTGACTGAAGAGCTTCAGACGGCACTTCAGGCCGTTGGACAGGCTGTTTATGAAGCAAATCAGGCTGCCGGTGGTGAGGAAGCTACTGTTGAAGGCGGCGATCAGGCTCCAGAGGATGACAAGGACGATGCTGCCGACAGCGGCAGCGAGAGTGATGACGATGACGAAGAGGACACCGTGGAAGGTGAATTCCGAGAAGTTTAGTCGCTGCCAACATTTTCTTCAGGTTGGTCGTTGGTGGTATTCGCGGTCGGTGTTTAGGAACTAACGTGGTAAATGTGAAAAGACCCGTCGTTGTGACGGGTCTTTTCTTTTAACTGCTCGAACTTTCTAAACGCTGGATCGGTCGACTTAGCCAAGGGTTGCGGATAGCGCTGTTTGAGTTGAAATATTCTGCAAGGCTAAATTTTGACTCAAACATAATTCGGACCGCTGTATGATTGAGCCATTCTTGTCCTACCTTTGACCTATTAACGGGTACGGAGAGTCGGCGTCCTAACCCACACAGATCTCAAGTTACGAAGCAGTGTCGTTAATTTCTGCTGTTCAGATGAGATCGAACTCCTGAATCGATAAAAATTTATGACCTCTACTGTATTTGAACCGATGAATATGACGACCGCCGAGACGGTTCTAAAAGAAGCGAAGCAGATTCTTGATCAACAGGGAATAGCCTTCTTCCTGCGGCATGGCACGTGTCTAGGTGCTGTTCGTGATAAAGCTTTCATTCCTTGGGATGATGATCTCGATATTGGTTCGATTATCGGGATGCACGGACTGACCGAGGAGAAAGTGCACGAAATCGGCGATGTATTCAGACGACACGGTTTTACTGTGAGGGTGAAAGTAAACGAACTCAACCTGAGCGTCGACATGCAGCGGCACGGAACTCAACTGGACTGGATGTGCTACCGAATCATCGATGGCAACATCTTTCAGTGGCCAGTCATAAAGATTCCTGCGAGCTTGCATGAAAATTTGAAGCCTATTGAATTTCTTGGCACAGAATTTATGGTGCCTAACCCACCCGAAGAGTATTTTCTGCTGAAGTACGGGCCTGGCTGGGGGACTCCGCAAGAAGCGGGTGGATTCGAACAGGATGTACTTGATTTGATGGAGAATGCAACGCTTCCTGAAGGTACCGCCGGGCTGATGAAAATGGACAACGTGTATGACTCGTCAAGGCACACCGGTAGCATAAAGGTGACTGATATAAACGGTGATCTGGTTCAAGGTGCTGAGGTGTCGCTGGCTGCTACGTCGGTGCTTACAGGTCTGCACAAATCGATCACTAATGAAGACGGATTGGTGTATTTTGATCTGCCAGGCACCGCCGGCTATGTGGTGTCGGTAAGTTTTGGTGGCACCACGGAATTCCTGTACCTCGAGCATCTTGGCCCGCATATCGACTACGTGTACAAACCCGATCGTGACGCCATGGTTGGCAGAGCCGACGCGCTGATAGCGCAGTAGTGACGGTGATGGTGAATTCCGAGAGGTTTAATTCGCTAGCGACATTTTCTTCAGGTGTATCGCTGGTGACTGTGGTGGATCTTCTCTTTTAAGTGATTGTTTTTTTGTAGTTGGTCAGTTGTGCAATTCGGTGTTGAGTCGAGAGTTGCGTTGGGTGGGGGTGTTGATTGCCACGTCGCTGGACCTCCTCGCAATGACAGTGTTGTTAGTGGTTGAATGCTGGTCGGTGAACGCAGCCGGTGTTGAGTGGATGTGGGGTGCTTGATAGAGTCGAGCGACTATGACCCAACCAACGTTTCTCGGAATAGATGTCGGAACCTCGTCGATCAAAGTTGTCGCTGTCGATCCAAATGGCAAATTGCTAGCGGTGGCGAGCAGTCCGATGTCTGTCGATGTTCAACGTCCGGGATGGAGCGAACAGAACCCTGAGGATTGGTGGGCTGGAACATGCTCGGCGATCAGGCAGGCACTTAGTAAGACCGACTCGCCTGAAGTGCTGGCGGTGGGGCTTTCCGGTCAGATGCACTCGCTTGTGTCGTTGGATGCTTCATTAAACGTCGTGAGACCAGCAATTCTGTGGAACGACGTGCGATCAAGTGCTGAAGCGGCTTATGTTCGAGAAATGGTCGGCAATGAATCGTTGCGTCGACTCGCAGGCAATCCATCGCTTGAAGGATTCACGGTCACCAAGCTGCTGTGGATGCGAAATCACGAGCCGCAGTTATACGAAAAAATCTCACACATGCTGCTGGCGAAGGACTACGTACGGTTTCGCCTGACGGGAGAGCTTGCGACCGATCCGTCTGATGCCGCGGCAACCCTTCTGTTTGACATCGTCAACAGCCGGTGGTCGGACGAAATGTCCAGCATGCTCGATATTGATCCGAGGTTGTTGCCACCTATAGTCGAGTCGGCCGAAATAGCCGCGATTGTCACAAGCGTTGCAGCGATTGAGACTGGGCTTACAGCTGGGGTTCCGGTTGTAGTAGGTGGCGCCGACAATGCGTGTGCCGCCGTTGGGGCTGGAGTTGTTTCTTCAGGCGCAGCACTATTTTCAGTGGGAACTTCAGGAACAGTCGTTGTTCCAATTTCTCAGCCGTCGACCGATCCCGGTATGAGGATTCACTCGATGCGGCACGCCGTTCCCGACACTTGGTATTTGATGGGTGTTGTGTTGTCGGCGGGTGCTGCGCTCGACTGGTGGAGGCGGTCATCCGGTCAGGCAAGTTTCGACGCTCTGGTATCTGAGGCAGCGGAAGTCGAAGCAGGGTCGGGTGGCGTGACTTTCTTGCCGTATCTCACTGGCGAACGAACGCCTCATGCCGATGCTAATGCCCGGGGTGTTTTCTTTGGTATGCATGGCGGAACTGAACGGGCGCATATGACTCGGGCTGTGATGGAGGGCGTTTCGTTCGCCTTGCGTGACTCGATGGAGTTGATGAACGAACTTGGTGTGAACCCCTCAGAGGCTGTGGCGGTCGGTGGCGGCGCTAGCAGTTCAATGTGGCTTCAGATGTTAAGCGATGTGGTTGATTTACCGCTGAGAACTGTGGGGCCATCAGAAGGTGCACCGCTGGGAGCCGCGATGCTGGCTTCGGTTGGGTCAGGGACGTTTGGAGGTGTCGTCGAGGCAGGGAAGGCGTGGCTAACTAATCTTGCTTCGGTAGAGCCTCGCGGGTCAGTTCGAGAGGCATATGCCGACGCGTATGGTCGCTATGGAGCTTTATATCCGGCGTTACGGGAGATGTTTGCGGCAGGGAGTGTCGAGTAACTGGCGCAATCGCGGTGCCGGTTGGAGATAGATCCTGAAAATGAATTCAGGATGACAGGTGAGTCAGCGAGTGGTGATGAGTCCTAAATCCCGAATTTCGGGAAGATTAGCGAACGGATTTCGTTGAGTGTTTGGGTGTTATGGGTCTGGATTTCGCTTAGGTATCGTTGCTCAGCGGGAGCTGGCGGAATGTCGGCGAATGTGGTCAGATTGCTAAGCGAAGTGAAACTCATCGGCACATCCTCAGGTAACTCGAAATTCGCCATTGATGCCAATGCCATCGTCCATGATCGAGCCACTGCCGAGAGGTCGTAACCACCTCCACCAACTGCAACCCACTTACCGATTTCTGTAGCAAGAACCCCAAGCTTTTTCACTGCGAGATTAAACCCCTGTGTGGTCAACGAAAGATGCGTTAGCGGATCTTGGAAATGGGTATCGATTCCGAGCTGAGTGAACAGTACGTCTGGCTTGAACGTTCGTACCAATGGAGGGATCACCTCGTCGAACGTAGCGTGCCATTCATCGTCTTGTGTGTATGGGGCGAGCGGGACATTGACGGAGTAGCCCTTGCCATCGTCCGAACCGATTTCTTGCACGTAGCCAGTGCCGGGGAAGAGCCACTGGCCTGATTCGTGAATCGATATCGTCAGCACTTGGTCGGAGTAGTAGTGACCCATCTGCACGCCGTCGCCATGATGACAATCGATATCGATGTAGGCGACTCTAAGGCCTGCAGCGACCATCGCCTTCATAGCGATTACAGCATCATTGAAAATTCCGAAACCGGCAGCGCTTCGAGGCATTGCGTGGTGATGAACGCCGCCGGCGGGAGCGAAGGCGACATCGGCTTTTCCTGAAGTGACCAATTCGCTGGCGGTGAGAGTTGAGCCGACGCATAGTGCTGTCGTGTCGTAAATTCCGGGTCGCACTGGATTATCTGATGTGCCTAAGCCAAATTCGCCCATTCCGGGTGCGATTGCGCCGTTTGAAATCGCTTCAACAATTGACACATAGTCGGGATCGTGGCTGGTTTCGATCTCTTGTTTGGTCGCTACGCGTGGTGCTGGGGATGCAACGTTTACGAGATCCAATAGTCCGCTGGCTCGTATCAACTCGTGCATGTGTCGGAGTCGAATCGGACGAAGCGGGTGCTCAGGCGAAAGTCGGTACTGCGACAGTGCGTCGGCGTAGACCAGAGCTGTTTTCGGATGTGTCCAGTATTGGGTCACGCTGCTGAGTTCTGCTTTTCGTGTCGTGTCCGGCGGATGAGTGCTAGGTTTTGCGCTTCGGCATTCTACGACGTGAGGTGAACAGCCACAGTCCTGTGACGACAGAAAGCCCGATTGTCAGGCCTGCTACAAGCCAGTCGGGCTCGTTATTTTCTTCAAAATCCCCGGGGATGAACACCTGAGGATTCTCAGGTGTTACGGTCGGAAGTGAGGATGGCGTAACGGTTGAGGTCGAATCGGGCTGTTGACCAGTTGATGCAGCCGCTGATGCTTCGTAATCGATCAATGGAACGGGCGTGTTCGGAAGCTGTTCTTTGTTGATTTTACCCGGTTCTACTGTTGCGGATGGAATGGGCAGAGGATCGGCATTGAACAGTGCCCGCCAGTCGTTCTCGACTTCGTAGAGAGGTTTGTCATAGATCAATTCAAAAGCGTCTTCAAGCGATCTGCCTTTGTTCACTTGCTCAAGAAAATCTGCCATTGTAGCGTGACTGTATTCCTCGACCAGATACCCGACGAACGCTCCTGCTTGCGGGTAGAAGATTGACACATCACGACTCTGTCCAGGGATCGTCTGCATGTGGCTTAATGAGAGTAAATCGTCGGGTCGAACGTTCGACCTTAGCCGGTCGTTTGAATTCTCACTAGAGCCAGATTCGAGGAACCGAGAGAGCCCTTCATCCAGCCATGACGGTACGCCAGTGAAGGATGAAGATATCGCCTCGTGAGAGTACAAATGCGCGAGCTCATGTGTGAACGTCGACGAGTTCATTTGACCTTGAACGAAGAGACGATACTCAGGTTGAGCGAATCCCGCGAAGAGATAAGAGTCAGTGGCCGTTTGGCTAACAGGTGGGAACGAAGGAGTTGCCGCTTGGATAGAAGGGAATACGATCGCTTTGAAATGTGGGGGATCGGTTACACCGAGTGTCGCTTCGAGAGTTGGGATTCGATGGTCGACCGTTGCAACGAGTTCTTCGACTCGCGCACTATCGACATCGTAGTAGATCACTGTGTAGCCGTCGCCCGTAACCCGCTCCCAATCATTAGCAGGATTCAGGTATTCGATTGAGTCGGGAGAAATGATCGAAGAAGTTGTGCCAACAAGATTAATCACTTCGATTTGGATATCGAATTCTGCACCGGGTGGGTAGTAAGAACCTGGACCCGTCAAAATATCGAACTCAATTAGGACTTCGCTGCTATCGGGTCTGGCTAACGAGTACTCAGGGTATGAGTACGACCAGATCGTCGAGCCGCCATGAGGACGGAATAAAGCCCGAACGTCAT